>Ga0180433_10000741_pt1 | contig 55353 bp, 36 predicted proteins | sample SS_ome_8_FD_132980 | JGI IMG/M metagenome (GOLD analysis project Ga0180433, IMG submission 132980) | Hypersaline lake sediment archaeal communities from the Salton Sea, California, USA - SS_1_D_1 metaG | ecosystem: Environmental > Aquatic > Non-marine Saline and Alkaline > Hypersaline >...
CCCGCCGTCGAACACCTCGCCGCCCATCCCGGCGTCGTAGGCCAGGCTGCACGAGACGCCGTCGTCCTGGCCGTCGAACAGGTTGAACGTGTCGGCCCGCTGGGTGGGCCAGTCGTCGATGCCGAACGTCAGCCGGTAGACGCTGTCGCGGCGTTGGCTCTCGCTAACCGAGGGCAGGATGCGGACCCGGTCGAGGCGGTTCGCCGCGGCCTGTAGTTCGGCGAAGATCACGGCGCAGGCGGGCGCCCAGGCGTTGAGGGGCTGGCCCCCGCCGTCCTCGGCCGTCAGGTCCCACGTCCAACCGTCCGCCCCGAAAGCGTCCTGGCAGAGGTTCGGCAGCGTGTAGAGCGTCTCCCGGTTCGGGTCCCACCATCGGAGCGGCCAGACGAGCGTCAGCATCTCTTGAATTTGGAACTGGAAGTTGGCCACGGTCGGGTACGGCGCGTCCCCGCCGCCGGCAGGCGTCCCGCGGATCGGGTCCCACCGGGCGAAGGGGCCCGGCACGAATCCGGCCGGCACCAGACCGTCGCGCTCCAAAAGGGCCGAGCGCATCTCGCCGAAGACGACCTCCGCATCGAGCGGGTCGGCCGGCTGTGGCGGCCAGGCCTCAGCGGTCCAGGGCATCGTCGGCTCCTTCGAAGGGCGGGTCGGCCCTCAGGTCACGGTTCAAACCATGCGCGGCGGGTGCAGCACGAGTATCCATCCCGACGCCGTCCACGTCAGCGGGACGTACCGGTCGAACTGGCTCGGCCCGGCCAGATAGCCGGCCTCGTCCGCCCAGAGTTCGCCGACGTTCGGCACGCCGGCGACGGGATCGCCGTCATCGACGAACTGGCCGCCCTCCCGCCGCACCAGCTGGACCGTGTAGGTGCCCTCGGCATAGGAGACGATGCGGCCGAGCCGCTGGTTCGTCTCCGCCGCGGGGACGTACATCAGGTACACCATGTCGGGCGGGCTGCGGCGGTCGAGCCGGGCCTCGGCCCGCACGACGGTGTCTTCCGCCAGGAGGTGCGAGCGGGCGTCGGCCTCGGCGACGTTGTGAACCACGACGCCCGCCAAGGCGCCGGCGAAGGTCTCCCACGCCATGCGGCCGTCGCCGTCCGGGCCGGCGGGGCGGACCTCGTCGGCGTTATACCGCTCGTCGGGCGGGTCACCGGGGGCGCCGGCCAGCAGTCGGGCCCAGAACAGACGGTACGGTGGGCCGCCGGGCGAGAGGTCCGGCAAGCGGTCCCTCGGCCGGGCGGCGTCGACGTCGCGGTCCTCGCCGCGGTCACGAAGGACCGACGGGGCGTAGATGCCGATCGCGTCGCGTTCCATCGCGGGGGTCCTTACTCGAGAATCAGGTCAGTCCGCGGCGCCGGCGAGAACGTCAGCCGCGTCTTCCGGACGACCGGCGCCACGATGAAGCCCGTGTGCCGACGCGCGAGAGCCAGCCAACGCCCGCGCGTCCCCAGGATGCGCTGGCCCACGCGGTGCCCGAACGCCAGGTACGGCGCCTGGATGCGCGCGGGCGCGGGCGCGCGGCGGTCGGCCTCCCAGGCGGCCCGGATCAGGTCCTGGAGCCGCTCGGTGTCGTCCGCCTCGTCCGCGCCGCCCTCGCCGTAGAATCGGCTGCTCGCGGCGACCCGGCGGTAGCGATAACCGGCCGGGACGTTCACGTGCCGCGTTCGGCCGGGGAGGTCGGTCCCCTCCTCGCCGGCGTACTCGGCCGAGAGGAGGGCGTCGCTCTCGATGGTGGCGGTGACCCGGACGCGGACCTCGCCGCGCATCGCCGCCGCCAGGTAGCGGGACGGGAGCGGATCTTCGGTCAGGTGGATGCCGCATTCGTCGCGGAGCACGCGGGCCGACAGCGACGACTGCTCCCACGAGGCGCCGCTGTCGAGCGAGACCTCGACGTACACGCCGCGGCTCCGGCCCGTGGCGTCGCGCGACAGGCATGGCAGCAGCCGACGGCGCCGACGCACGTACGGCGCGGCCTCGAAGAGGGCCGAGAGGTCCGGCGGCTCGCCGCGGTCGAACGGCGGGTCGGAGTAGGTCCCGTCCTCGTTCAGGACCCACTTGCGGAAGACGTCGCGGACCACGTCGAAGTCCGAGTTGGTACTTGGGCTGAAGTCGTCCGGATCGCTCGTGGCGAGGGCGTCGGCCCAGCCGGCGACGAGGTCGAAGGTGGACTCGTAGAGCCGGCCGTCGCCGCGGGCCACGTACCGGCGGGGGGCGGCGGCGAAATCCATCCGCACCTCCAACGCCGAGAAGTGCGTCTTTGCCGGGTCGTACACGCGGCCGGGCGGCTGGTGGCTCAACCAGCCCGCCGGTTCGCGGTCGTGCCGCCAGACTTCCAGCCGCCGGCTCACCGCCGCCGCGCCCGGTTCGACGCGCACCACGAGGCGCGCCCCGGCGAGTTCCAGCAGCGCCTCCAGGGCCTCACCGAGCGACCGGCCTTCGAGCGAGATGTCACGGATGACGGTGGCGGGCAGCGCGGCCCGCACCTCGCTCGCCGGCGGAACCTCCACGGCCTCGGAGGAGGCGTGCTCGGCCAGCACGTACGCGACGGCCTCGGCCAGCGTCCACGCGACGTTCCCCGACGCGCGGTCCGGCGCGAAGATGGTGTACGGCTCGCCGGCGCCGGGCGTGTAGGTCTGGTCGGAGGCGTTGGGCCGGCCGTCGGGATTGAAGACGAGGGCCCGGCCCTCGACGCGGTCGGCGTCGCCGGCGGCGGTCCAGGCCCGCCGGCCGCCGATGCGGAGGCGGAGCAGGTCGGCCGACGGGTCTTCGGCCGCCAGGCGCGCGCCTTCGCCGTCGCTCGTCAAAGCGAGGTCGGCCTGGATGATGCGGCCGGCGAACAGGACGAGGTCCTCCGCCTCCTCTCCGGGCAACACGCCGCCACGGAGCAGCCTGGCGCTGGCCGAGGCCCCGGGCCGGACGTCGGCGGCGAGGTCTTCCAGCCGAACCGTCTGCCCGGTGAGGACGTCCCGGCCGAGGGCCGCCTCGAACGTGGCCGTCGGCGCGGAGCCCATCTCCTGCTCCAGGTGAGCCAGACGGAGGCGCGGCTGGACCCGGCCGTCGATTCGCACCTCGACCCTCGGCGGGGTGAGGACACGAACGGGCCCAAGGGAGGCGAACAGGGCTGAGGTGTGAGCCGCGGCCGTCATAGCAGAATCTCCGCGTTCAAGGCATCCACGAGGTCGGGCGGCGTGGCGTCGGGCGTAGCCTGGACCACGGCGGGCGACTCGTCCCACACGTCGCCCTCGGCGATGGCGCGGACGGCCAGTTGGTGCTCGACGCCCGGGGCCAGCGCCGGGCTGGTCCAGACGTGCCAGGTCCGCCCGGCGACATAGTCGACCTCTCCCAGCGGCGTCTCGTAGTCGATCGTCCCCGTGCCGCCGTCGCCGAAGATGCGGAAGACCTCCGGCTCGGCGCCGGTGCAGCCGACGCGGTACCGCCAGCGCAGGCGGACCTGGGCGTCCGGCAGAGGCTCGGCATGGAGGGCGAGCGGGGCGGCGGGGCGGTCCGGGAAGGCCTCGCCCTCGGCGTCCAGTTCCAGACGAACCTCGCTCTGCGTGATGGGGCTTTGCCGCCCGTCGGCATCGACGGGCCGGATGCCGAACCAGTAGATGGCCGGGGCGGCCAGTGCGTCGGTCTCGATTTCGGTGACGCCCGGACCGAGCCGGCGCCACGGGTCGGTGTAGTCGAGCGCGTCCGGGCCGGTGCCGGTGGTGAGGAAGAGGTCGTAGCCGGCCTCGCTGGCGACGGCCTCGACGCTTTCAACGGTGGGAGAGGTCAGCCGGTCCTCATCGGCCGAGAGCGTGGCCCGCCACTGGAAGTACCGGCCGTCGGGCAGGGTCTGCGGGTCCCCGGTGTAGTCCTGCCAGAGGGCTTGAGGTGCGCCGCCAGCGTCGGTCTCGTCGGCCGCGCGGACCTCCCAGGCGAGGCCGCAGCCGTCCGGCACGCTGCTTGCGTGGGCGAGGTCCGCCCAATCGGCCGCCAGGCGGATGGCGTCGAACGTGGGGCTCGTGAACTCCCCGCTGACCAGCAACCGGTGTGGCGTGAAGCTCGTCGTGTATCGCGCCACGCTGGAGAGCCGCACCTCGTCTAGGTCGGCCGAGAGGTCGTACCCAGTCCAGCCGCTGATCCATCGGCCGAGCCGCAGCGTGTAGTCGCCGGCGGGAAGGGCGACGATGTCGGTCGAATCTTCCGCCCGCGTGACACCGTTCACGTACAGGGTGAGCCGGTTGGGCGAGTCGAGCACCACCGCCATGTGCCAAGGGGCATCTGCGGCCAACAGGCCATCGGCGTCTGCGCCCACCCATGTGCTGCGCCCCACTGTCACGCCGTCAACTGTAAGATTGGCCCCGATGTAAGATAGGCTGGGGGTGCTATGCCGCTTGGCGAGCAGAAACAGATACGTGTTTGTGTCGATTGCGTACATGGCGATTGCGCCGGTTGCGTCTGTTGGGGTCTCCCAGTTCCGGCTCCAGATTTCCAGGGTCACCTGCGAACGCTCGGACTGGCCCGGATAGGCGGCGTCCAAGTAGTCGCCGTCGGCCTGGTCGAACCGGTAGCCGACCTCGACGCTCTCGGCGCCATGGTTCGTGAAGTCGTGGCCGTCGGCCTCGTCCTCCAGGCCCGTTCCTTCGCTGGCGCAGGCGCCGTCGTGGAGATGCCACAGGCTGAGGGCGTCGGCGTCGGGACTGAACTCGTCGAAGTCGATCTTCAGGCCCAGGCCTTCGGCGATGCGCAGGGCCTGGCGCGTGCCCTGGTCGAAGTTCGTCTCGTCCATCCGGAACGTCAGCATGGCGGCGGGCTCCGTGTCAGACGGCGGCCAGGTCCACCTTGTAGGTGGTCTCGCCGACGCGGACGCGCAGTTGCGCGAGGTCCGACCGGACCCACTGCTCCCCCTCGGCGGGCGAGGCGGGGTCGTCCGTACGGACCGGCACGAGCCAGGCGGCCGCGTCGATGGCGTCGAAGTTCGCGTTCAGCACCTGGTCCCAGTCGCCGGCGTGGTCGCCGTGGCCGGGCTTTTCGAGGTTCAGGTTCGGCGTGTAGGTCGAGGCCATGGATCGGCTCCTTGGCTGCCGCGCGGCGGCGCGGTTCGGTTACAGGTCCGGGCTCGGATTCCAGGCAAGCGTTGCCGCTTGGGTGTTCGGATCGTATGCGCTTACACGGAAGTCCTCCGGCGGCTGGGGAAGCGGGGAGACGGTAATCTCGACCTCGGTGGCGGTGGCCAGACGGTTGCCGGCCGCGTCGATGGCCACCACGGCGAACCGGTGTGTGCCAGGGACCACCGGATCCGCGGTCCAGTCGTACTCGGCGGCCGCCTGGCCCCAGGCGCCGATGCCGAACCCGCCGGTGCCGTAGCCCCACGGCGTTCGGCCGCCGGGCCGCGCGGCGAGGGGCGATTCGTTCAGCGGCGTGTCGTAGTCGATGGCGCCGGTGGCTCCGTCGCCAAAGACGTCGAACGCCTCCAGGTTCGCGTCGAGGTACAGGCCCGCCTGCCACGTCAGCCGGACCTCGGCGCCGGCGCCGGGTCCGAAGCCGGTCAGGGCGTCGGAGAAGTCGGTCCAGCGGTCGGTGGCCTCGACCGCCGCCACTTCCACGAGCAGCATCTCGCATCGGCCGCTCCGGCCGGCGGGGACCGTGACGGCCAGCCGACGGTCGGCCGGCAGGGCCGTCACGCCCGCCAGCCGCCCACCCACGTACACCTGGTGCCAGCGGTCGTCGTGGCTCGACTGCCAGGTGACCTCGATCGCGCCCGGCCCGGCCACCGTCCCGTCGGGTGCCAGGTCCAGCGCCAGCGGGCGAACGCGAACGTGCGTGATGCCGTCGGTCGTACAGGACACGGTTACCTCGCGAGTTGCTCGTACGTGACGGAGTAGGGCAGGTGCCAACGGGTGCCGACCTGCGCCGGGCCGAGACGCTCGAAGGCCGCCATCCGGCAGTGGGCGTACTCCGTGCCGTCCGGCGCGGTCAGGGTGTAGTTCCGGCCATCGACAAACGCCTCGCAGGCGGCGGAGAGCAGCGCGAGGCCCCCCTCGGTGTCAGCCGAGAGGAGGCCGTGCTGGCGGATGGTGCGCGGCCCCTCGCCCAGGTCGAGCGTCAGCCCCGCTGCCAGCCCGTTGAAGGTGATGTCCTCCACCCGGCGGACCGGGCTCGCGGCCAGCACCAGGTGTGGGCCGGAGCCGAACAGGGCCTCGCCGTCGAGTGTGGCTTCGTCGGCCATCGTTTCGGTCCACCGGCCAGAGGCGCCCGCGAAGCGGACGGCCGTGGGCCGGCCGGGAACCGTCTCGCCGAGCGAGGCCGGGCCGAGGCGCGTGGCCCCGACGGCCGGCGCGAGCGCCGCATCCCGCCCGGATGCCGGGCCGTCCTCGGCCCGGTCGCCGACGAGGGGACCGGCGGCGAGGGCGTCGCGAGCGGCGTCGGCCAGGGCCGACAGCGCCTCGAACGCCCGGGTGTGCGGCACGGCCCGGTCCAGCACCGAGACACGCCAGTGCAGCAGCCGGTACCGGCCGACGGGCACGTCCGGCCAGGTGAGCCGTTCGGCCCCCGTGGGTTCGAGAATGGCGGCCGGCAGCCGGCTCAGCGGCACCTCGACCGTCTCGCCGGGGCGGGCCAGACGCACCGTCCGCAGCCCGGAGACCGACCGGCAGGTCTCGACCAGGGCGTCCAGGAGGTCCAGGTCGGCGGGGGTCATGGTTGAGGGCTCCCTTTTGCAGGCGTGGCGTCCGCTTTAGGTTGCGGGTGACCCACTGCTTCCGCAGCGGGCTCGAACGGCCTCACGTGCGGCGGAGGCGGTGGCTGGAGAGGCTCCGGACGTCGTCGGCCCTTCCGTCGGCGTCGCGGTCGAGGATCAGGCGGGCCTTGGCGACCTCGTCCTCGTAGAGCCGGGCGTAGTGGTCGGCCTTGGCCGCCAGGCCGCTCTCGGCGGGGCTGCCGACCGCCTGCCCGCGGTACAGGGTGGCCAGGACGAGCGCAACGCTCGCCCGCCGAAGCGCCCGCCGCTGGGCGATCCAGTCGGCCAGGTCGGACGCCGGCTCCGCAGCGTCGGCCTCCAGACCGAAGCGCGCCAGCAGGGCGTACCGGGCCTCCTCGTGCTGCGGGTCGAACGTCTGGATGCGCAGCGCCAGGTCCGTGGCCGACGGCAGGGGGACGGCGTGCTCGCCGGCCGTGCCGACGCACGCGGCCGTCAGTTCCGTCTCACTCTCGACGCTGAGGACCTCGTAACAGCCGTCCACGCCCTGGTCCGGGTTGGAGAGGTGCACCACGTGTCCTGGCCGGACCTGCCGCGTGGCGAACTGGCCGGCGGCGGCGGTGACGGTGAACGCCTCGGCGATGACGCCCTCGGCGCGGGTCAGGCACTGGTGGTCGAGGACGATCTCCCGCACGAGGGCGGGTTCCCACTTCAGCAGGTCGGCGTCGGTGGAGAAGTTGGTCATTTTGCTGCTCCTTGCCCTCGCCGGGCAAGCCCGGCGGCTAACTGTTCCCTTCCGTTCGCCTCGCGGCCGGCACGGATTGACAAGCAATCCGTGGCACCGGCCCCGCGGGGCGGGCGGAAGGGGGCCGGTCGCCCCGGTGGGAGGCGACCGGCCCGAGGGCGGAGGGGGTCAGGCGGTCGAGAGGCCGCGGATCACGCCGTGGGCCGACTCGTTCCGCATCTCCAGCGTGTACTCGCCGAGGACCTGACCCTTCTCGAAGTCGCCGGTGGCGGCCAGGGGGCGGTAGTGGAAACTCCGGCCGGCCAGCGGGAGCACCTGGATGCGGCTCGAATCGAGCAGCAGGACGGCGTCTCGCGGCACCCAGCGCGACAGGACGACCCGCTGGACGCCGAAGTCGCTCTCGTAGACCGAGACCTGGCTCACCAGCCGCGGGTCGTCGGCCGGGTAGGTCCGCGAGCCGACGCCGAACTGGCTGATGACCCGCTTCTGGTAGCCGTTGACCACGACCAGGTCGATCTGGCCGCTCGACTGTTCCCAGATGAGGCGCAGGGCCGCGTTCAGTTTCTCCTCGTCCAGGTCGTTGCCGGTCGGGAATCCGCCCGTACCGGGGACGAACCGGTTGGTGGAGATCCTGGCTAGCATGCCGTTCATGGTCCGGCGAACGGTGCCGGACCCCTCCTGGTCGCTGGCCGGCGCGATGCCGCCGATGACCGTGTTCTCAAGGTCGCGGAGCAGTTCGCGGAGGGCCTTGGCCTTCTGGAAGTCGACTTCGTCGGCCACGCCGAGGTGTCGGGCCGCCATCTCCGATCCGGAGACCAGCACCGTCTTGGCGAAGATCTGGGTCCAGTTGCTCTGGCGGGTCCGGACGGTGAAGCGTGCGGCGTCGGCGTCCTGTCCTTCCAGGGCAGCCCCGCCCAGGATGTGGAGGATGTCGCCGGCGGCGATGGGGTCGGGCGTGGTCCCCCCGTAGCCGCGGACCACCGTGATGGTGCTGGCGCCCACCTCGGTCACGAAGAGCAGTTCGTCGGAGTCCTCGCAACGGACCTGGTCGCCCACCCGGAAGCGGTCCGGGTGGTCCACCTCGATCTCGGTGTCGGACTCCGGGTTCGTCGGCGTCGAGGTCACGGTGTCGGTGTTCGGCAGGAGGGTGTCCTCGAGCCATTCGTGATGCGTCGACTGGGCCTCCACCTGCGGGTCGCCGATGGCGTCGAGCAGGGGCGTCTCGAACGGGCTGACGATGGCCACCAGGTCCGAGACATCTTCGGCGATCTCCGGCAGGGCGGCGCCGGCCGAGTACGTGGCTTTTCCGGTGAAAGGCATGGTTTGCTCCTTGTCAGGTGCGTGCGTTCAGTGGCGCATCGAGCGTACCCCCGACCGTGAGGTCGGGGCTCGAAGGCGAGTTACGTCGTCGCGCCGCGGCGGGCGCGCATGTAGGCGAGCATGTCGCCGTGCCGGCCGCTCTCGCGTGCCCGGTCGGCCAGCCGCTGGGCCGCACGCTGCGGCCCGTTGTCGGAGGCGGAGTTGGCGCCGGCGGTCATGGTCGGCAGCGTTGCTGGCCGGTCCGGCGACCGCGGCGGGACGCCGCGAAGGTGCGGTTTCTCCTCCAGCAGCGCCTTGGCGAAGGCGGCCGCATCCTCCGGGCTGTCCTGACCGGCAAGCCGCTCGCGCGCCAGCGCCAGGGCCGACTCGGTGTCGACGGCGCCGGCCCGGGCGAGGGCGCGCTCCAGGTCGAGGTCGCGCTGCTGTTCGGCCAGGCGGCCGCGCAGGCTCTCGGCCTCGGCGCGGGCCTGGTCCAACTGGGCCTGGAGGGCGGCGGCGTGGTGGTCTCGGCCGTCGCGGAGGTCGTGGATTTCGGTCTCCAGGGTCTCCAGGCGCCGTTCGGCCTCCTGGGCGCGGCGGCGGTACTTGATGCTCTCCTGGATGAGGGCGTGCGGCGACTGCCGCGCGGCCGCGGCTTCGGACGCCGAGTCCGAGGGCTCCGGCGAAGTCTGGCCCGTCTGGGCGGTTGCGTCCGTGGACATGCGTGTCCTCCTTTGCTATGGCGATTTTTTGAGCCTGTGAGCCGCGACCTTCGGCCGCGGAACGTTTTGGGCGCCGGCAGATGGCCACGGGCGAAGCCCGCGGCTCATGCCGGCTCGTAGCCGAGTTCGCGCAGAACGGTCTCGGCCGGGACGCCCAGGTCCCGCTTGGCCCGGGCCTCCTCGAGCCGCTCGCCCACGTTCTGGGGCAGCGGGTCGGGCCAGTGGATGCGGGTGGCGCGGTCCTCGGGGGCGGTCTGGAGCACGCCGGCTCGGTCGAGGGCGTCGAGAATGAGGCGGTTGACCTCGACCAGCCCGGCGCCGTAGGTCACCCGTTTGCGCGCCAGCCGCGCGAGCGTCCCCATGAGGACGACCTTCAGGGCGGTGGCGCTGGTGAGGTTGCCGATGCGGTCGCGCAGCAGCCCAGCGGCCAGGGGCGTGATGCCGCTGGTCTTGTCCATGGCCTCGCGGAGTTCGGCGATGTGGGCCGATTCGGACGGGCTGTCGGCGTCGCCGCCGAACTCCTGGATGGAGGCCTCCGGGTTGTCGGTGGACCACATGCGGCCGGGGGCGACGGGCCGGTCCTCGAAGGTCTCGACGCCCTTGCCGAGGTACATCTTGAAACTCTGGAACGTGACACGGTTCGCCCGGTCCGACAGGCGCGTGTTCAATTCGTCCTGTAGGGGGATGAGCGGCTCGACCTCTCCGGCGCCTTCGTAGTGCATCGGGTTGGCGAAGTTCTGGACGTGGACGACGGGCACGCGGCCCAGGGGGTTGGCGCCCTCGTCGGCGAGGCGGCCGTCCTCGTACCGCTGCCACCAGTGGGGGCCGAGGATCTCGACCGTCTCGACCGCCCCCGTCCGGCGGGGCGCTCGGCCAAGGATTCGGGCCAGGGGCCCGCCGCCCATCACCCGGTTCGTTTGCCGGCGGAAGACCTGGACCCAGTACCGCAGTCGGCGGTAGTCCGTCTCGTCCAGGACGGGCAGGATGCGGGGGGCTTCGACGGCCTCGATGGAGACGGCGCGGGCGGCGCGCTGGACGAGCGGCGGCTCGGCCTCGTCCGGCCGTTCGCCCGCTGCAGGGGCGGAAGCAGCACTGGCGGGCAAGCCGCCAGTGGCGCCCGGCCTGTCCGGGCGGGGCCGGGCGCGGACCACCAGGTCCACGAAGCCGTAGACGGCGCCGAGGAGAGCGATCTCCTGGAGCAGCGAGATGCCGCCGCTCGCCCGCCAGATCTCTGAGAGGATGGCCTCGATGCGGCGGGCGTCCTCCGGCCGGCGGGCCAGGCTCTCCGTGCCGACCGGCTTGCCGGCCAGGAAGTGGACGGCCGAGTCGATCCGCCAGGCGATGTCGTTCTCGATGACGACTTCCTTGCGTCCGATGCCCGGCTGGGGCACGCCCCCGCCGCCGTAGGCGAGGTGCGACCGGCCGGTGATGCGGGCCGGGAGGCCGAACTCCTGGGCCTGGTAGTACGGTTTGGCGGAGGCGAGCCAGTCGTCTCGGCGTTCGGCGAAGGGTAGCCCCGCCCCGAGGGGCGAGAGGGCGTTCCGGTAATAAGCCCACAGGCGGCCGAGATGGGCGGCCCGGGTCGGCGCTTCCTCGCGGACCAGGTGCTCGATGTAGTTCTCGTCGAGGGTCGGGTCCTCGAAGTGCGAGAAGTCCAGTTTCATGGCGGGGCTCCGACTGGGGGCTTCGGGCATCAACCGGCCTTTCCGTAAAGGGGCGGCGCGGACCGTCCTGGCGCAATCGGGCCGGACGAAACAAATTGGCCGACACGCGTAAGTCCTTGTTTTACATGGGGATAAAATTTCGATTTTTTCGGACTTTCCGCCAAAAGGGTGGGGCGGGTTTTCGACACTTGGCCGTGAGCCGCGACCCGTCGTGAGCCGTAACCTTCGCTCGCGGCAAGTTTGCGGCGCCGGGGATGGCCGCAGGCGAAGCCTGCGGCTCACGGCGGCGCCGGGGAGTTGCCGCGGCCGAAGCCCTCGGCTCACGCTGCGGGAGCCCTTGACAACCGGCCGGGCCGCCTTAAAATGGCCTCTCCGGCCAAGGGAACGAACGTGGGGCCATGAGCCTGCTCGCCGATTTCACCGACAAACCCATCAAGCACAATCCCGTCTTTGTGCTGGCCCTGGGGCTGTGCCCCACGCTGGCCGTCACCACCACCGTCCGCAACGGCGTGGCGATGGCGGCGGCGGCGACGGCGGTCCTGGTGTGCGCGAACGGCCTCGTGTCGCTGGTCCGGCGGTGGATTCCGAACCAGATTCGCATCGCGTGTTACATCGTCATCATCGCGGGGTTCGTGACGATGGTCGAGATCGTGATGAAGGCCTTGGCCCCGCCGGCGGTGAACGAGGCGCTCGGCATCTTCGTCCCGCTCATCGTGGTCAACTGCATCATTCTGGGGCGGGCCGAGGCGTTCGCCTCCCGGCACGGTGCGGTCCCCAGCCTGCTGGACGGCCTGGGCATCGGCGTGGGCTTCCTGCTGGCCCTGTTGGCCATCTCCCTGGTCCGCGAGGTCCTGGGGGCCGGCACGCTGTGGGGGTACCGGCTGACGCCCATCATGGCGGGCGGCGTCACGCTCCTGCCGCGGGTCGAGCCCCTCACGGTGCTGGGCATGGCGCCGGGGGCGTTCCTGGTCATCGGCCTGCTGTTCGCCCTGTTCCGGTGGGTCGGGAACCGCCGGCGGGAGTCGGCCCGGGCCTCGGCCGCGTGCGCCGTGCCGAAGGTCGCCGGTGATTTTCAGGAAGATGCCCGCCGGGACGGGGGCGGCTAACGGTCGCGCCCGCCGCCGGCACCGATTGACAAGCAATCGGTGGCCCCCGGCGGGCGGGCGAAGGAGCCTGACCATGGACGTGGGCTACGCGGAACTGGCCATCGGCTCGATCCTGATCTCGAACCTCGTCCTGGCCAAGTTCCTGGGTCTGTGCCCGTTCTTCGGCGTGTCGCGGCGCAGCAGCGACGCCGTCGGCATGGGGCTGGCGGTCATCTTCGTCATGAGCATCGCCTCGGCCGTGACGGCCCTCATCTACCGGTACCTGCTTTTGCCGACCACGGCGGAGCACACGAACCTGCTGGGCGCGCTCGGTCTGCCGGTGCCCGCGGGCGGGTACGTCCTGGTCCTGAAGACCATCTCCTACATCCTGGTCATCGCGGTCCTGGTGCAGTTCGTCGAGATGGTCCTGCACAAGACCGTGCCGTCCTTGTACCGGGCCCTGGGCCTCTACCTGCCGCTCATCACCACCAACTGCGCGGTGATGGGCATGGCGCTGTTGAATACGGAGGCGTGGCGTGACCCGGCCAATGGCCTGCCCGTGCATCTGGCCACGTTCAACGGGTTCTGTGGCGGGGCGGGATTCCTGGTGGCGATGTTGCTGATGAGCGGCATCCGGGAACGGCTGGCCGACCTGCCCGTGCCGAAGGCCTTCCGCGACCTGCCCATCGCCTTCATCTCGGGCGGGCTGATGGCCCTGGCCTTCATGGGGTTTGCGAACCTGTTCGGCATCGCCGTGTAATGGCCTATTGCTGCGCCGGGAGACAGCCGCGGGCAAAGACGGCGGCTCTGCGTGAGCCGCGACCTCCGGTCGCGGGCATCCTCCTCGGCCAAGTATCGACTCTGCTGAAGGATAGCCGGTGGACACAGTCCTCACCTACATCACGGCGGCGGGCGTAGTGCTCGGAGCGCTGGCCCTGGCCTTCGGCGCGCTGCTGGCCGTCGCGCACCGTTTCTTCCGCGTGAAGGTGGATCCGCGGCAGGCGAAGATCGAGGAAATCCTGCCCGGCGCCAACTGTGGCTCCTGCGGCTACAGGGGCTGTGCTGCGTACGCCGAAGCCGTGGCCAAGGGCCAGGCGCCGCCCGACCGGTGCACGCCCGGAGGGCCGGAGTGCGCCCGGAAAATCGCTGAAATCATGGGCCTCCAAATCGGGGATTTCATCTCCAAGGTAGCCGTCGTCAAGTGCCAGGGCTCCCGCGAGCATACCCGCAACCGCTTCCGATACGTCGGCGAGCACGACTGCCGGGCCGCCGCCGCCACCCAGTACGGTCAGACGGCATGCCCGTACGGGTGCCTGGGCCTCGGCACGTGCGTCCGGGCCTGTCCGTTCGACGCCATGGTCATGGACGCCGAGGCCGGTCTGCCCCGCGTCCTCGAGGAGCGGTGCACCGGCTGCGGCACGTGCGCGGAGGTGTGCCCCAAGAATATCATTGAGATTCTCCCCGCCGACCGGTATGTTCACGTCCTGTGCCGGAACCGGGATCCCGGCAAGGTCGTGCGCAAGGTGTGCGATGTCGGCTGCATTGCCTGCCGCCGGTGCGAGGGGGCCTGCCCCGTCGAGGGCAGCGCCATCCACGTGAACGGCAACCTGGCCGAGGTCGACCTGGAGGCGTGCATCAATTGCGGCAAGTGCGTGCAGGCCTGCCCGGTCGGCTGCATCGGGGACTTTCGGAACCTCCGCAAGGAGGCGGACACCCGGGCCGGCGCCGACGCCGCGTAACCCTCGCCCTCGGCGGGCCGAGGTGCCGGAGCGCCTGTTGTTGGAGCAACCCATGAGAAGCAAACACCGTACCGGGGGACTCATCGCTCTCGCCGCCCTGGCGATGGTCCTGGCGTTTGCGTCCGCGGCCGCGGCCCAGGAGGAAGAGGACCGGGCCGAGACCGCACGCCGCGCGGTCGAAAAGCATGACCCCGACCAGGTGGACCCGAACCTTGTCAAGGGCGAGGACTGGACGTTCGACTTCCAGTTCGAGCATCCCCATCCCATCGTTGTCGAGACGCCCGGCGGGGAGCGGGAGGTCTATTGGTACCTCGTCTACACCGTGACGAACCGCGGCGAGGAGGCCCGGCGCTTCGTCCCCGCCTTCACGCTGTATACCGACAAGGCCAATCTTCGCCGGGCCGGTCTGTTCCCGCACGTGTACGAGGCCGTCAAGGCCCACCGCAAGGTCCGGTTCCTCGAAAATGCCGTCAAGATGCACTCGAAGGTCATGCCGGGTGAAGGCCATGCCCGGACCGGCGTGGCCATCTTCGCCCCCCTCGACCGCGAGACAGACCGGTTCACCATCTTCTGCGAGGGGCTTTCCGGCCGGTACGTCGAGCGGCCGAACCTCCAGGCCGGGCCCGACGCCCCCGAAGACGAGCAGGTCGTCCGCCTTCGCAAGACCCTTGCCCTGACCTACAAACTTCCGGGCGACAAGTGGTGGCTGAACCTCGACCAGCCCACCTTCGTCTCCAAGACCTGGACGTGGCGGTAGGGCACGGAATGTGATCAAGGAACTCGGCGCGGCGGGTCTCCGCCCCCGCCGCGCCGCGCTCATAGACGCGCGGTGGGTACGGAGACCCACTGCGTTTTTTCACGGCGTGCACCCCTGCCCGAGAAATCTCCCTTGCCTTCCGCCCGTTTGCCGATATACTGGAATGGCTTGAAGGAAAGAAAACGCACAGGAGCACCAGCCATGGCGCACAAAAAGGGACAAGGCTCAAGCCGCAACGGGCGCGACTCCAACGCCCAGTATCTCGGCATCAAAACCTACGGCGGCCAGCAGGTGACGACCGGCAGCATCCTCATCCGCCAGCGGGGCACGAAGTTCCATCCCGGATACAACGTTGGCCGCGGCGGCGACGACACCCTCTTCGCCAAGGCTGACGGCACCGTCCGGTTCCAGGGCCGCAGGGTCCACGTCACGTAGCGGAAGGTGGCTGACCCTCTGCCGCCCGGGCCGGAGCGCCCCGGGCCATTTCTTTCGCTCGTACCGGGACCTGTCTCCATGCGCGCCGCGCGGGTCTCGGCCGCTTGGAAGGAGACCCGGCCCTCCCCTTTTCGGTCACTATGGGAACATTCCCAGGCAGGGCACGTCTTTGCGGAAGGTCCGGCCGGCACTTTGTCGTTGAGGCCCGCAGCGGCAGGGGCTATGCTTGGTGTGTTCCGGCCTTCCATCCCGCAGGAGACCCCATGGCCCGGTGCGACATTTGTAAAAGGGACGTGCCCCGCGGCCGGCTGCATCGCCGGCTCCAGATTCCCGAATACCGGTCGATGATCGGCTTCTGGCCGTGGGTCTTCGTCCGCGTCTGCGACGACTGCGTATCGGCCCACGACCGGAACCTGCGGGAGCGGGTGCTGCTGCTGGCGCGCGAGGTGCTCGAGAACGACGAACCCGTCGTCCGCCGCGTGTGCGTGGCCTGCGGCCGGGCGGAGACCGGCGTCGCCTGGCACAGGGCCTCCAAGTGGGTGGACGCCGACGGCCAGCCCGTCCGGCGGTGCACGTTCTATCTGTGCGGCGACCACGCCGATGTGCCGTACGCCGAGGGCATCGTCGTCTCGAGCAACCTCTCGGGGCGGGAGCCGATGGCCCGCCTGGTGGACGAACTGCCCACGGTCAGCCCGTCCATCGTCGAGCGGGCCGAGGGGTGGCACCCCGGCACCGGCGGCGGGCCGGAGGAAGCGCAAGACTTTACGCCCGGCCGCTCCCGTCACGAGGCCATCGACGCGGCCCTCGCTTGGTGGCTGGGGACGCCGGACGGCCTGGAGGCCAAGGCCGCCTGGCTCGGCCCCGTCCGCCGCGATTACAAGATGCGGTACCGGCTGGACCTGGCCCGCGACTTCACGGACGGCCGGCGCCAGACGCTCGTCGTCCTGCGGACCGGCCCGGAGACCTTCGCCACGTACCGCCTGACGGGCGAGGCGGTGACGGGCCATCGCTTGGCGTGACGCGGCCTCGCTCAAAGCAACGGCAGCCTCCCGCAAAGGCGCAAAGCCGCAAAGAAGGACAACGGTAGAACAACAGCATTAACAGATTCATATTCTTATTTGTTATTCTGTTGCGGTTTTGCCGTTGTCTTAAAACCTCTAACAGAATGAAACGCAGAGAGCACAGAGAGCCCAGAGAAACATCGCAGCGCCTTGTTTTTTCAGTGAAAAAGATGTTTGCTTTTTTTGCGTGCTCGGCGTCCTCTGCGTTGAATGTCGTTTTGTTAGGGCTTTTTAATCTCAACTCCTGCCGTTTCTTGTTGCCGTTCTTGGCGGCTTTGCGGCTTTGCGCCTTTGCGTGAGGCACACTGCTTGCCTTTGCCGTTTTCTGCGTCCAGGCGTGAGGCCGCCTTTTCCTGGTGCCAGTGCAGGCTACACATGCGCGCCGAGGTCGGCGACCTTGGGCCGGGCCAGCCGTTCGTAATCCTTCCAGGCGAGCAGGACGGAATCCTCGTGCGAGCCGGCGGGGATGAGAATCTGCTCGTCCTCGGCCAGGCGCTGGTCGACGTAGGTGTTCAGGTCGTACTCGGCGCCGAAGGGCGGCATGGCGCCGACCTCGCAGTCGGGGAAGATCTCGCCGATTTCGTCCTCGCCGGCCAGGGACACCTGGCCGACCCCGAGGGCCTGCTTTGCCTTCTCCATGTCCACGGCACAGGTGGCGGGCAGGATGCACATCACGTGCCGACCGTCGGCCTTGAGGATGACGACCTTGGCCACCTCCTCGCCGGTGATGTGCTCGGCGGCCGCCACCTCCTGGGCGGTGTACCGGGCCGGATGGTGCCGCAACTCGAACTTCACCTTGTTCGATTTCAGAAATTTTACGACGTCCATGGCAGCCTCCTTCCGAGCCGACCGGGTGCAAACCGTTTCGTGCGCGGCGGGGTGCCACTGGCGGCTTGTCAGCCAGTGTCTCAAAAGTGTCGAGGTGCACTGGCGGACAAGCCGCCAGTGGCACCCGGCGTCCAGCCATTATCCTACCATCGGCGGGTGCGGGATAAAAGGGAAAGGGCGACACGCGTGGCACCGGGCGCACCTGAGCCGCCGTCATCCGAGCCGCCATCCTGATGATGCTGTTTCGTGCGCGGCGGGTCCGGAGTACCCGCCGCGCACTCACGGAAGCGTCGATTCCCGCGCGGTAGGTCCGGATCCCACCACGCGGTAGGCCCTTGTGGCGCTCCCCTTACCCCGCCACCTCGTCGGGATGGGTGATGCGACCGGTGACGGCGCTGGCCGCCGCGACCGCCGGGCTCGACAAATACACCCGGCTCTTCGGGTGGCCCATGCGGCCGGTGAAGTTGCGGTTCGTGGTGGCGAGGGCGACCTCGCCCTCGGCCAGGACGCCCATGTGCCCGCCCAGGCACGGGCCGCAGGTCGGCGGCGAGACGACGGCCCCGGCCTCCAGGAACGTCTCCATCCAGCCGCGGTGGAGGGCTTCCTTCTCGACCTCCGGCGTCGCCGGGAAGATGAGGCAGCGGAGCCCGTCGGCCACCTGCCGGCCCGCCAGGATGCCCGCCGCCGTCTCCAGGTCGCTCGCCCGCCCGTTCGTGCACGAGCCGATGACCACCTGGTCGAGCCGCACATCCGAGAGGTCCGACACCGGCCGCGTGTTCGACGGCAGGTTCGGGCAGGCGACGACCGGCTCCAGGTCCGAGACGTCCCACGCATGCTCGGCGGCGTAGGCGGCATCGGGGTCGGAAGCGTAGTAGACGGGTTCGCGCTCCAGGCGGTCCTCGACGTAGGCCCGCGTCACGTCGTCGGGCGGGATGATGCCGCTCTTGGCGCCGGCCTCGATGGCCATGTTGCACATCGTCAGGCGGTCGTCCATCGGCAGGCCCTCGAGGATGGGGCCGGTGAACTCCATCGCCCGGTACAGGGCGCCCGAGACGCCGATGCGACCGATGGTGTGCAGGATGAGGTCCTTGCCGCCGATCCACCGGCCGCGCTCGCCCATGAAGGTGAAGCGCACGGACTGGGGCACGCGGAGCCAGACCTCGCCGGTGGCCATGACCGCCGCCAGGTCCGTCGAGCCGACGCCGGCCGAGAAGGCGCCGAGGGCGCCGTAGGTGCAGGTGTGGCTGTCGGCACCGATGACCAGGTCGCCTGGCCCGACGACGCCCTGCTCGGGCAGGAGGGCGTGCTCGATGCCGCACCGGCCGACCTCCCAGTAGTGCGTCAGGCCGTGGGCCCGGGCGAACGCGCGGAGGGTCCTGGCCTGCTCGGCGCTGGCGATGTCCTTGTTCGGCGTGAAGTGGTCCGGCACGAGGGCGATGCGGTCGCGGTCCCAGACGGCCTCGATGCCGGCCTCGGCGAGTTCGCGGATGGCGATGGGCGCGGTGATGTCGTTGCCGAGCGCCATATCGACGTTTGCATATACGAAGTCACCGGGGGCGACGGACTCGCGGCCGGCGTGGGCGGCGAGGATCTTCTCGGTGATCGTCATCGGCATGGCGGGGCTCCCGCCCGGAAGGGGGAGATCGGCGGCGACGCTCAGTTCTGCCCGAACCGCGCCCGCAGCCGACGGGCCGTCAGAAGCGGGTCCTGGATGTACTGCGCATGGCAGGCCGGGCACAGGTCGAACCGGAACGTCTTGTAGACCTGGTCCTCCAGGGCGTCGGCGTCCATGTCCTCCATCGTCGCCAGGAGGTCGTGGATCTCATCGTCGTGGTCCTCGTCCAGGTCCCTGGAGGTGATCTCCATCGGGTCGTAAGCGGCATAGACCTCGATGCGGACGACGTACCGGGTGTCCTCCTCCGCCAGCAGCGTTTTGCCGCACATGTCGCAGGTGAAGTGGATCATCTCGCGCTCCCACCGGAGGGGCTGCTCCGCCTCCTCAACTATACTCCGGATCAGGAGTCGAGGCAAGCGCGCCGTTTGATTCCCGACCATACGGTTGCGCGACGGGTCTTCGCCCCCGCCGCGCCGAATGCCACGCGCCGCCGTTCGAGCCGCGACCGTAAGGTCGCGGGTACATTCGAATGGCGGTGAACCTCTCACGGCGCCGCCAAGTACCCGCGACCTTACGGTCGCGGTTCGATGGGGCGTCACGCCGGCTCGTGGGAAAGGCGCACCAGGTCCGCCAGCACGTCGGCGGCGGCGCCGGAATCGATGGCGCGGGCGGCCCGCTCGATGCCCTCGTGCCAGTCGGCCGCCACGCCCGCCACGTAGAGGGCGGCGGCGGCGTTCGCCAGCACGGCGTCGCGCCGCGGACCGGGCGCCCCGTCCAGGACCGACCGGACGGCGTCGGCGTACTCCTCGACCGTCTCGGCCCGTATCGCCTCGAGCCGGCCGGCCGGCAGCCCCAGGACCTCGGGCGAGACGTCGTACTCGGTCACCGCCCCGCCGCGGACCTCCGCCACATGCGTCGGGGCCGACAGGACGATCTCGTCCAGGCCGTCGTGGCTGTGGACGATGAGGGCGTGCTCGGCCTCCAACCGGACCATGACCTCGGCGATGGGCCGCACCAGGTCCATCGCGTAGACGCCCATGACCTGCCGGCGGGCGCCGGCCGGGTTCGTCAGCGGCCCCAGGAGGTTGAAGATCGTGCGGATGCCGATTTCCTTCCGCACGGGGGCGGCGTGCTTCATGGCCCCGTGCAGCATCCGGGCATAGAGGAACCCCATGTGCGCCTCGCGGATGCAGCGGGCGACGACGGCGGGGTCGGCCTCGATCGCCACGCCCAGGGCCTCCAGGACGTCGCTGGACCCGCACGGGCTGGTGGCGCCCCGGTTGCCGTGCTTGGCGACGTACGCCCCGCCGCCCGCCGCCACCAGGGCCGCACACGTCGAGATGTTGAACGGCTTCTTGCTCGTCCCGCCCGTGCCGCAGGTATCGACCACGGGCAGGTCGCCGGCGTCGATTCGCGTGGCCTTTTCGCGCATCACCAGCGCCGCCCCGGCGATCTCGTCGGGCGTGGGACCCTTGACGGAGAGAGCCGTCAGGAACGCGCCGATCTGGGCGGGAGTGGCCTCGCCCTCCATGATGCGGCGGACGGCGTCGCGCGAGGTCTCGAGCGTCAGGTCCTCGCCGGCGGCCAGTTTTCGGATGGCCTCGACCATGGAGCGCCTTCTCATCGAACGGCCCGCGCTGGTGCGCGGCGGGTCTCCGTACCCGCCGCGCACAACTGCAGAATGACAACGCTTACCCCTCCACGGCGGCGCCGTCGGCGGCGGGACTGGCCCAGACGCGCGGCTCCAGGCCCGTCTCGGCCTGGTAGCGCGAGAGGACCGCGTCCCGCAGCGCCTCGACGGCGTCCGGCCGGACGAGCGAGACGGTGCACCCGCCGAAGCCCGCCCCCGTCAGGCGCGAGCCGAGCACGCCCTCCACGCCGCGAGCGTTCTCGACGAGCAAATCGAGTTCCGGCCCGCTGACCTCGTAATCGTCGCGGAGCGAGTCGTGGCTGGCGCTGACGAGTTCGCCGAACCGCGCCACCTCCCCCGCCTCCAGGGCCTCGACCGACTCGGTGACCCGCGCGTTCTCGGTCACCACGTGCCGGCAGCGGCGGCGGACGACCGGCGGCAGGGCCGCGGCGTGGGCCTCGAAGAGCTCGAGGGACACGTCCCGCAGGCTCCTGACGCCGGGGTCGAACTCGCGGAGCCGGGCGGCGCCGTCCTCGCACTGGCTCCGCCGCTCGTTGTACGCGCCGGCGGTCAGTTTCCGCTGGACGCCGGAGTCGATGACGACGACGGCGGCCTCCCGGGCTGGCAGCGGGACCGGCCGGTGCGAGAGGTCCCGGCAATCGAGCATGACGGCATGGCCCGCCCGGCCGTGCACGCTGATGAACTGGTCCATGATGCCGCAACGGACGCCGACGCGGTGTTCGGCCGCCTGGCAAAGCCGCGCGAGCCGCTCGCCCGTCAGGCCGTGGGCCTCGGCGACGGCGGCGGCGGGGCCGGCGGAAGTCTCAGGCTTCGCCGCCACCAGCAGCGCCAGGGCCGAGGCCACCTCGCACGCCGCACTCGAAGACAGACCCGCCCCGACCGGCACGTCGCCGTCCACCACGCCGCGGAAGCCGCAAAGCGAGAGCCCCTCCTCCGCCAGGACGTCGGCGACGGCCATCGGGTACCGGAGCCAGTGCGGCGTGTCCTCCGAGGGCGCCTCGCCGAGGACGAAGTCGGCGCGCTCGGCGAACTGCTCGCTCCACAGGCGGACGACGGCCCCCTCCTCCGGCACGAGGGCGATGCGGACCGCCCGTTCCAACGCCATCGGCATGACGAACCCGTCGTTGTAATCGGTGTGCTCGCCGATGAGGTTGACCCTGCCGGGCGCCCGGACCGTGCGGAGGGCCTCCGCCGGGCCGAAGAGTTCCGCGAACCGGGCCGCGATGTTGGACATGGCCGTCCTCCAGGCGGGACGAGCGTGCGGCGCCGCCGATGCGCCGGGGAGTGTAGGCGGCACCGGCGGCGGCGTCAACGCGAAAGTGGGGGCGGGGGATGAGAGTCGCGCCTCGAAGGGGCGCGGTGGGTCTCCGCCTCCACCGTGCCCGCAGCGGCCTGCCCGGCGAGGACGGAGATCCGCCGCGCACACGCCGCTCCAGGCGCGACATGGCGGATTCGCGTAAAGGCGGCCGTCCGGCCTGCCGATAAAGCCCCCGGCGGCCCCGCGCCATGCACCCGGTCCTTTCCCGAAGGAATAGCCGCCTGTGCGAACTTCGTGCCATCCGGACCGCTTCTCGCTCGTCAAGGGCTCGCACCGATACCTGGTGCGGTGCGCGGCGGGGAGGGAGGATTCCGCCATCGCGCAACTGATGGACTGGGCCGAGGACGAGGGCCTCGACTTCGACTGGTTCGACGCCGCCGTCCTGGCCCAGCAGATTACCCGCCGACAGTTCAAGCGGACCGTTGGCCAATCGGACGACTCCTGACCCCGACATCCCCATGGGCCGATCCCTGACAGCCCGGTTCCTCTCGTACCTGGACAACGAGCGCAACTTCTCCGGGCACACCATCCGCTCGTACGCCTCGGACCTGGCCCAGTTTGTCGAGTTCCTGACCTCCGACGGCTCGCCCGCGCCGGCACCCGGTGACGAGGCTGGCACAGGCGGCCAGGCCGGCGCCGGCGGTGAGGCCGACGCCCCCGCCGAGGCGGCCCCCGCCGGCCACCGCCTCCGCCAGGTGACGCCGGTGGACCTGAGGCGGTACCTGGCGACGCTGCGGCGGGCGGACTACAGCCCCTCGACCATTGCCCGCAAGATCGCCACCCTCCGCTCCTTCTACAAGTTCCTCGCCCGCCAGGGGCTGACCGACCACAACCCGGTCCAGGCCATCCGGACGCCTCGGCAGGAGAAGCGGCTGCCGAAGTTCCTCCCGCCCGCCGACGTGGAGCGCCTGCTGGCCGCCCCCGACGGCGACGACCTCCTCTCCCTCCGCGACGCCGCCATGCTCGAGGTGCTCTACTCCACCGGCATGCGGGTCGGCGAACTCGTGGGCCTGGACCTGGAGGACATCGATCCCGTCGGCGAAGTGGTGCACGTGCGCGGGAAAGGGCGGCGGGAGCGGCTGGCCCCGCTCGGCTCCTACGCGCTGCGGGCGCTAAACCGCTACCTGGAAGCCCGCGCCGCCGCCGACGTCAAGGAGGAGGCGGCCGTCTTCGTCAACCGGCACGGTCGGCGTCTGGCGGCCCGGAGCGTCCGCCGGAAACTTGCCAAGTACCTGGCGATGGCCGGCCTCGACCCCGGCGTCAGCCCGCACACGCTCCGCCATTCGTTCGCCACGCACATGCTGGAACGCGGCGCGGATTTGCGGGCCGTCCAGGAACTCCTGGGCCATCGCAGCCTCTCGACCACGCAAATCTACACGCACGTGACGGCGAGCCGGCTGAAGGAGATTTACGAGTCGGCCCACCCGCGGGCGAACTGACCCTCCCCCGAGCCGGCCGCCGCCGGCGCGAAGGAGGCATCGTGACCTATCGCCGCATCGGTATCCCTAGTGCACTCGGTGCGGGCGTGCTGTTCTGTGTCGCCGTGGCTGCCGCCGGAGCGTCCAGCGGCAATGCCCCGCTTGGGTCCTTCGACTTCACCCGCCCCGCGGTCGTCGGGCGCTGGAAACCCGTCTCCGACGTGAGCGGCATGTCGGCGACGGGCGACGGTCTGCGCGTGGTCATCGGCGGGCCCGACCCATACCTTGTCGGCCCGCCCATCGACCTTCCGAAAAACGGGGGGGCGTGGCTGCGGATGCGCCTGCGGTCGGAGGCGGGCGGGTCGTGCCAGGTCTTTTACGCCGAAGCCGACCGACCATTCGCCGAGGGCCGGTCCGTCCGGTTCCGCGTGCCGGGGGGCGGGCAATGGGTGGAGCGCCGTCTGCCCCTGCCGCCGCTCGGGCCGAAGACGCGCTTTCGCATCGACCCGCCGGGCCGGCGCGGCACGGCGACGATCGCGTGGCTGCGCCTGGAGCGGCGCCTGGCCATCGAGCCGCCCGACTGGCCGACGCCCGTGCCGGTCGATCTGCCCGCCGGCGCCCCCGCCGCACGCTCGGGCGAGATGGTCGTCCGGTACGACCGCCACGACGCCGGCCGCCTGGCCGTCGAGGTGGCGGGCGCGCCGATGGCGGCCGGCCTCTTGCCGGCGCGCATCGGTTACGTCGCCGACGACGCCACGCGGTGGATTCCGTGGAAGGACGGGCACCGCGACCCGGACGGCGCCACGTGGCGCGTCTCGCACACGGTTACGCCCGGCCGCGCGGGCCGCGTCGACGTGACGGTCCGCGTGACGGTGGACCGGCCGCGCGAGGTCGTCTTCCTGCCGATGCTGATGCTGGCGGCGGGGCAGGGCACCTTCGGGCCGCGGAAGGACCAGGCGGTTTTCGCCGGTCTGGAGTACTTGGCGGACGAGCCGTCGAGCAGCGAGAAGACCGTCCGCGGCCCGGAGGCGAACCGCCGCGTGCCCGCCGCCCACAAGATCACCTTCCCCCTGATGGCGGTGGCGGCCGAGGGCCGATACGTGGGCCTCGTCTGGGACCGCGACCCCCGTCTGTCGGCGGTCTTCGATTCGCCCGACCGGACGTTCGGCTCCGGCGGGCACGTCATGGGCCTTGTCTTTCCCGGCGCGGACGGCCGGAACCGAAAGCCCGGCCACGTTCTGCCGCAGTGGCCCGAGCGTCTGGAGGCCGGCAAGCCGCTCGTCCTCCGTGCAGGCATCATCGGCGGGCGCGGCGAGACGGTCGTCCCGGCGGTCGAGCAGTACGTCCGCCTCCGCGGTCTGCCGCCGGTGCCCAAGACGGGTCTCGACGCGCCGGGGTACGTCCGCCTGGCGTCGGCCGGGTGGTTGAAGTCGGCCCTCCGCGAGGGCGGCCGGTTTCGCCACGCCGTCTGGCATGGCAAGTGGCAGCCCCATCCCGCGGCGGGGCCGGCGGTGTGGCTCCGGCACCTGGCGGGGCAGGCCGACGAGGCGGCCCTCGCCGCCCGGCTCCGGAAGACGGCCGACGATGCCGTCGCCCTCGTCAAGCCGGCGGCGTATTACGGTTCCGGCGTCTCGCACGAGCGCCTGCCCGCCGTGCCGCTCGTCTTCGGTCACGTGGCGGAGAGCGTTGCGGCGGCCCGGCGGTCGGCCCCCGGACGTCTCGCGCGGTTCGAGCCGGACGGCCGGCTCCTCTACCGTCCCCGCAAGGACGGCCCGGACTACGCGTCCACGCACGGGTCGCGGGAGGCCAGCGGCCTGGCGGCCCGGCCGGTCCGCGAGGTCCTGGAGGCGGCCATCTACAGCGGCGACGCCGACCTGGCGGCCGAGGGCCTCCGCCTCCTGCGGGCGCTCGACCGCTTTGCCGGTACCGTCCCGCGCGGGGCTCAGACGTGGGAGGTACCCTTGCACGCGCCGGACATCCTGGCGTCGGCCCATCTCGTGCGTGCGTACACACTGGGGTACGAACTCACCGGCGAGGGCCACTTCCTGGACCAGGCCCGGTACTGGGCGTGGACCGGCGTGCCGTTCGTCTATCTCACCGACCCCACGGACGGGCCCGTCGGACCGTACAGCACGATCGCCGTCCTCGGGGCGACCAACTGGAAGGCCCCGGTCTGGTTCGGCCGGCCCGTCCAGTGGTGTGGCATGGTGTATGCCGATGCGTTGTACGGCCTGGTGTGGCACGATCCGGCCGGCCCGTGGAAGCGGCTCGCCGACGGCATCACGGCGGCCGGCATCCAGCACACGTGGAAGCAGACGGACGCGAAGCGGCAGGGCCTCTTGCCGGACTTCTTCGAACTCCGGGAGCAGGTGCGGGCGGGGCCGGCCATCAATCCCGGCACCGTGCAGTCGGGGGCCGTCCGCCTCTACGGCATGCCGCCCGTCTACGACTATGCCGTGTGCCGGAAGGCCGGCGCGTGCGTCCACGCGCCCGGCCGCGTCCGGGTGACGGAGGAGTCGGAACGGCGCGTATCGCTGACCGTCGCCGGATGGCCGAGGAGAACCTACCGCGTGCTCGTCTCGGGTCTTGCGAAGCGGCCGGCCGTGCGCGTGGACGGGAAGGACGCCTCCCGCGGCGATTCGGTGACCTGGCTCGACGGCGCCGGCGCGCTCGTCCTGCGGGTAAAGGGTGAGGCGCGGGTGGAACTGGATCTGTAACAGGTCGTTTTATTCCCTCTCCCTCGCGGGAGAGGGGAGGGGGCAATCACTGGCGGGCAAGTTTACCGGCCGTAGGCAAACCGCCAGTGGCACCCGATCGGCGGCAATGACCAACATCCCAATCCCAACTTGGCCGCCGAAGCCTTTCTGTCGGCGAAGTCGGCTGCCCAATGAGGCCTTCGGCCTGGGGGCAAGGGAGTGCGGCCCGCAAGTTTACCCGCCGTGGTTGGCGGGCGGGCCGGCGAACACGGGCATTTCCGCCTCGCTCGCCATAGCCCCGCCGCGGGAAGAAGGTAACGCGCCGGCCAAGGCCGGCGGCTAACTGTGGCGTGTGGTGCGCCTTTGCCGTCGCCTACTGCCGAATTCCCGTTGACCGTTGCCTGATGCCTGTCTTCCGTAGGCCCCCGTTTTTTGTGGCGTGGGGGGTGCGCGCGACCGAAAATGCCGGGAACCGCGGGGCGGCAGGATGCGTCTATCCAAACGGGCGATGGCCGCTCACCGGATAGTCGCCGGCCGCTCACGCCCGCGGGGAGCATATGGCTCATACCGGGACGCCCGTGCACCCGTTTTCGAGGAACCGAACCATGTCACCCTCTCGAACCTGGCTGATGGTCGTGGCGCTGGGATTGGGTCTGGGCTTCGCGGCCACGGCGGCCGAGCCGCCTGCCGATGAGGCCGAGGCCAAGCCCCTCCGCGAGCAGAGCATCTACATCCCGTACGAGAAACTCCGCAAGGTCTTCGAGAAGGAGGGCCGCGGCGTCTTCCTGCCGTACGAAAAGTTCCAGGCCTTGTGGAAGGCGGCCCGCGCGGGGACCGCCCCGCCGCCGGAGGTCAAGCCGCCCGTCGATGCCCTCGTGACCGAGGTCTCGGCCGTCGCCACCGTCTCCGAAGGTGTGGTCACGGTGGAGGCGACCGTCGGCATCGAGGTCCTGAAGGAGGGATGGGTCGAGGTGCCGCTCCGCCTGGGCGACGCGGCCCTGACGGGGGCAGCCATCGGCGAGGAGCCGGCCCGCATCGTCGCCGACGCGCGTCGCGGCTACAATCTGCTGGTCGAGAAGGAGGACCAGGCGCCCGAGCGGCTGGACCTCTCGCTCTCGTTCGCCAAGGCGTACACGAAGGCGCCCGGGCAGAACAGTGTGTCGTTTCAGAGTCCGCGGGCGCCGGTCAGCCGGTGGGAGGTGCGGATTCCGGAGTCGGGCGTGGAGGTGAACGTCCACCCGTTGCTGGCCGCCACCGAGGTGCCGTCCGACGAGGCCGGCGAAGGCCGGACGGTCGTCCGCGCCTTCGTCGGGGCCGCCCCGACGGTCCGCATCGAGTGGACCCCCAAGGCCGAGGGCGCGAAGGGCCTGGCGGCGCTGGCAAGCGTCGAGGTTCGTCAGCAGACGACCATCGACGAAGGCGTCACGCGGACCCGGGCGGACCTGGCGTACGAAATCCGCCGAGCCGCCCTTGACCGCCTCCAGGTGGAAGTGCCCGCCGAGACGAAGGTGGCTGGCGTCTTCGACCCGAACGTCCGCGAGTGGTCCGTCGAGGCCGACGACGACGTCCAGACTGTGACGGTGGAACTGTTCGAGCCCGCCAAAAAGAGCCAGAACCTGGTACTGGAACTGGAGAAGTTCATTGCCGAGGACGCCGGCCGCGTCCGGGTGCCCGTCATCCGTGCCCTCAGCGTGGGCTGGCAGCAGGGCGTCGTGGTGGTCCGGGTGGCGCCGGGCCTCAAGGCCGAGGCGGTGGCCCGGACGGGCCTGCTGCAACTCGACCCGTCGGAACTGCCGAAGCCGCTCGCGGGGGGCAAGTGGGACTTCTCGTACCGCTACGCCGCCCTCCCGTTCGCGCTGACCCTCGGCGTGGAGAAAGTCCGGCCGCGCATCCTCGCCGATTCGCTTGTCGAAGCCCACCTCGGCACCGAGGCGCTGGAGGTCCACCTGCTGACGGTGTTCACGGTGGAGCGGGCGGGCGTGTTCCGGTTCGAGGTCGACGTGCCGAAGGGCTTCGAGGTCCGAAACGTTCGCGGCCTGAAGGTGGGCCGGGCAGCCGCCGCCCAGGTCGACGCCCATCATCTGGAGGGTCCGGGCGAGACGCACCTGGTGGTGGACCTGTCGCGGAAGGCGCTGGGCCGGGTGGCGCTGGAGGTCCGGCTGCACCGGTCGCTGGTCGAGCCGGACCTGCTGGAGCCGACCGGCCGGTCGGCCGAGATCCCCCTGCCCCTGCCGCGCGTCGCCCCCGGTACCGTCGAGCACGAGACCGGCCGACTGGTCGTCTACGCGCCGGAGAGCCTCCGCGTGAACCCCGGCAAGACGGACGGCCTGCGGACCGTCACCTACCAGGAAGCCACGCAGAACATGCGGCAGGGCCGGAAGGGCGACGAGCGGCCGGTGCTCGCCTTTGCCTACACCGACGAGGCGGTCACGTTCGCCCTCTCGGCCGAGCGGCGCAAGCCCCACGTGACGGTCCGGCAACTGCTGGCGGCGCGGATCGATTCCGGCGTGGTTAAGTACACGGCCACGTTCCACTACGACGTGCGGTACAGCGGCGTCAAGACGGTGCGGATCGACGTGCCAGGGGGCCTGGCGCCGGAGATTCGCGTCAAGCCGCTCTCGGTCCGCCACGAGCAGGTCCCGGCCGAGGAGGCCCCGGACGACCTGCCCGAGGGCTACGTGGCCTGGCATCTCAGCGGCGAGTCGGAGTTCATGGGCTCGGAGACGATCATCCTCCAGTGGGAGGAGAAGATCGAGAAACTCGACGTCGGCGAGAGCGTGGACCTGGCGGTGCCACGCCTCGTGCCGCGCGGCGTGGACCGCGCCTGGGGCCAGATCGTCCTGGCCAAGGCCGAGGCCATCGACGTCCGGCCGGCCGAGGACGAGACACGCGTGACGGGCCTTCGGCCGATCGACCCGCAGCACGACCTGATGAGCGGCGTCTCGGTCGAGGGCGCCGCCCGCGCCTTCGAGTTCCACGAGGCGTGGGCCCTGACGGTCGTCGCCACGATGTACCGGCTGGAGGAGATCAAGCACACCAGCATCGAGCGGGCGCTGGTGCGCATGGTCGTCGCCCGGAACGAGCAGGTGAGCGTCCAGGCCCTCTATCGCGCCCGCAGCGCACGGCAGCGGTTGCGGATGGGGTTGCCTTCCGGCTGGGACAAGCACGGCGACCCGCTCCGGCTGAACGGCCGGCCCGTCCCGCTTGAGTATGCCGAGGACGACGGCGGGGTCGTCCTTGTTCCCCTGACCGGCCTCAAGCCCGACGAGCCGTTCCTCCTGGAACTCCGGTACGTTCTCGACGAGGAGCACGGCGGCCTGGACCTGGCGCTGCCCGCGTTCCCCGAAGAGCCTGCCATCCAGCGCGTGTACCTCTCCGTGTGGTTGCCGACCGGCCGCGACGGGTGGGACTACCTCGGCGCCGCCGGCCCATGGACCGAAGAAATGATCTGGCGGTTTTATGAGGACGAATTGGGCTGGCGGCCCATGGCCCGGCGGCCCAGCGAGGACCTCATCCGATGGGTTACCGAGGGGCTGAGCGTCCAGGGCAGCCCCGGGCGGACGTTCGCCACCGACGGGCATCATCACCTCTTCTCCACGCTCCAGCCCGCCCCGCCGCCCGAGGGGAATCTGCGGGTCTATGCCTTCGGCAGCCGGACGCTCGCGATACTCGTCTTCGCCCTCGTCCTGGTGGCGGGCCTCGTGTTGAACTTCCGTCCCTGGGCCGACCGGTGCGTGGCGGTGGGCGCGTTGGTGGCGGCCCTGGTGCTGCTCGGGGTGTTCGCGCCCGCGTTCGCCCACCAGGTGGCCGACGGGGTCCTGGTCTCGGCGGCCTTCTTCGTTCTGGTGGTCTGGATCGTGTGGTACGTGGCCATTGCCCGTCCGCGCGACCCGGACGTGCTCGCCCGCAAGGAGGCCCGGCGGGCGGCCCGGGAGGCGCGCCTGGCCCGGCTCAGGGAGCGGGCCGCGCCAGCCGGCGCCGCCAAGGCCAAACCGGCTCCCACCAGGGAAGCACCACGCCCCTCCGAGCCGCAGACCGAACCGCCGCCTGGCGACGTCGAGAACGCTCGTGACGACGAAGGCGCCGGCGACGCCGAAGACTCGGCCGACGCCGACAAGGAAGGAGGGCCGTCCGATGTGTAATCCCCTTCCGCGAACGATGCCGATGCTGGCTGCCGCGGTCGGCTGCCTGCTCGTCCTGACGGCGAGCGGCCCGGCGGCCGGAGGGCCAAAGGCGCCCACAGCCGGTAAGACGAATCAGGCGCGGCGGGTCTCCGCAACCGCCGCGCCAAACGCGAGGAATGCGAAGCCCGAACCCGCCGCGGGCGAATCCGGCAACGAGACCGTCCGCGAACTCTACGTCCCGTTCGAGGACCTCCACCCCATCCTCCGGGGCGACCCGAATCGCGTCCTCCTGTCGCGCAAGGAGTACGAGGATCTCCTGGCCCGGGCGAAAAAGGAGGAGAAGCGCCGCCCGCCGCGAAGCGCGCTGGTCGCCTCGGTCGATTACCACGCCCGCCTCGGTGAGGGACGGGCCGTGATCGCCGGCACCGTCACCGTCTCGGTCCTGGAGAAGGGACTCCACGCCGTCGGGCTCGACGTGGCGGGGGTGGGCCTCCGGGCCGCCACGCTCGACGGCAAGGCGGCGCCCCTCGGCCTGGCGGACGACGGTCGCCTCACCCTCTTCGTCCAGGGCGTCGGCAAGCACGAACTGGCCCTGGAGGTGGTGGCGCCGGTGGAGACGACGGCGGCCCGGCAGACGCTCTCGTTCCGTCTGCCCACACCGCCCGCCGCCCGCATGCGCTTGATGGTGCCCGGCGACGTGGAGGTCAAGGCCGGCGCGCCGGTGGCCTCCCGCGTCTTCGACGAACAGGCGGAGGTGACGCGTATCGAGATCCTCCCTCAAGCCGGCCAGGTGACGCTCGTCATGACGCTGAACAGCCGGCTGCTGCGCCGCGACCGCGTGGTAGTGGCCCGCAGCGTCCTCTTGGACGAGGTCACGGCCGCCTACGAGCGGCTGCACGCCACCGTCTCGATGGAGATCCTGCACCGCCCGGTCGGCCGGTTCCGCTTTGCCGTCCCCGACGGCTTCGACGTGACCGAGGTGCGGACGCCGAACCTCTCGGCCTGGGTCATCGAGGAGGACGCCGGCCGCCGCATCCTCCAGGTCCGCCTCCGCGAGGCTACCACCGAGACGACCGTGCTGAACCTCTCGGCCCTGCGCACGGCGCCGGACCTTACGGACTGGTCGCTCGCGAAGTTCGAGCCGCTGGACGTGGCCGGCCACGTGTCGGTCGTGGGCGTGGCCGTCGAGGACCGCCTCAAGGCCGAGGCGCTGGCGCCGGAGGGCCTGATTGCCATCGACACGGCCGTCCTGACCCGGGCGCTGCCGGCCACGGTCCTGGAGCCGGAGCCGGGGGCGGCGCGCATCCGTCCGGTGGCGGCCTACTACGCGCCGCAGGCGGCTTTCGGGCTGTCGGCCCGGATGGTCCGCCCGCCCGCCCGCCTCCGCGTGACGACGAGCGTGCTGGCCATGCTGGCGGATGCGGGCCTCTCGGTCCGCGGCGGGTTCGCCCTCGTGCCGGAGCAGGACAAACTGTTCGTCTTCGACTTCACCGCTTCCGCCGGCTGGGACGTGACCGCCGTGACCGGCCCCCAGGGCAAATCGATCCCGTTCCAGCGGTACGAGGTGGCCGAAGGCGGCAGCCGCATCCACGTTCGCCTGCCCCAGGGCGTGCCGCCCGGCACCGAGTGCCGCGTCTTCTTCCAGGCCCGCCACGTGCCGGACGGCTGGTTCGGCGAGTGGGTCGACGGCGCTCGAACGGTCGAGATCCCGGTCTTTGCGGTCCTCCGGGCCGGAGGGAGAGAAGAGGTCGCCGTCCGCGACACCGGCGCCATCGCCGTCGAGGCCCGCGACGACCTCCTCGTCCGTCCCGAGGCCCTGGAGGGGCTCCTGCCGCTCGACGCGAACGAGAAGCAGCGGTACGGACTGGAGGCGGCCTCGGCATCGCTGGCCTACCGCTACGACCGGCCGCCGTACCGGGCGCGGCTGTCGGTCGGGCGCAAGCAGCCGCGGGTGACCGCCCAGACGTTCTCGTTCTTCCGCGTCCAGCGAGACGCCCTGGCCGCCCATTACGAGATTCTGTACGAGATCGGCCGGGCCCGGGCTCGCCGGCTTGCCTTGGTGCTGCCTGCCCATACGCCGGCCGCGCTCGCAATCCGCGGCCTCGGGGGCGTCCAGATCAAGGAGCAGGCCAGCGAAGTGGCCGGCGAGGGTGAGGACCGCGTCCGTCGATGGACCGCCATGCTGGCCCGGCCGCGCCGCGGCACGGTGCGGCTGGCGGTCGACTTCGAGCAGCGGCTCGATGAACTGGAGCCGGAGGACCTCGCCCTGCCGCTCATCCGGGCGGAGGGCGTCGCCTATCAGTCCGGCCTGGTGGCGGTGGAAGGCACCGCGGACCTCGACGTCCGCGTCACCGAGCATCCCCGGAAGGTGGACATCGGCGAACTCGTCGACGCGAAGTACCAGCCCGGCCGGCGTCTGCTCGGCGCGTACGGGTTCCTGGGCGACCCGCCGCCCGTCCGCGTGTCGGTGAGGCGGCATCCTGGGCTCGGCCTGCCGCCGGCCATCGTCCAGCGGGCGGAGTTGGCGACCGTCCTCTCGGCCGACGGGCTGGCCCAGACCGCCGCCCGATTCCTCCTGCGGACCAAGTCGCTGCTGTTGGACGTGCGGCTGCCGGCCGAGGCCACCCTGTGGTCGGCGACGCTGGACGGCCGGCCCCTCAAGCCGCGGCGCGAAGGCGAGAGGCTCCTGGTGAACCTGTCGGCCGGCCGGGCCGACCGGACCCGCGACCTCCGCATCGTGTACGAGTCGCCCGTGGCGGGCCTGGCGTTCTGGAAGGGCACGCAGGCGGCGGCGCCGCGGCTTTTCCTCCATGCCGCCGAGGATGCCGAAGGACGCGAGGTCCCTGCGACCGACCTCCTCTGGCACCTGTATCCGCCCTTCGGGTACCGCGTGGTGCGCACCGAGGGCACCGTGGCGACCGGCGAGGTCCGGCCGCCGCCGCTCGCCGTCGCGAACGTGGCCGGGGCCCTTTACTACGGGACGGGCGGCGTGGACTTTGACCACGGGGCCTTGGGGCTGATTCTCCAGGTCGGCGCCCTGCCGTTTGGCGGGGGCGCGTTGGAACAGGCACATGAGGTGGGTGCCAATTTGCATAGGCTGGACACAGATTCCAACGGGAGAATCAGCCCCGGGGAGGAGGCCGAAGAGGCCGCCCGCGAGTCCGGTGTCCGGCGCGGCGGTGTAGGGGACGAAAGGTTGGCGCGGGAGTATGGCGGGGACCATGAGAAACGCGTTCCGGCGGCGGATGAGGCCACGCCCGATGCCCCGCCCCCCGCCGAGGCCGAAGCCGGCGAAGCGCCTGCCAGGCCGAAATCGACTGCCGAGGCCGTGGCCGGCACCGAATCGGTAGAGGCCGAGGAACCGGGACAGCCCGCAAAACCGCCCCCGCCCGAGCCGACCGCCGAGCCGAAGCCCACCGCCGGCAAGAAGGACGCGGGGGCCGTCTGGGCCCTGGAAGGCATCCGCAGCCTGACCATCGACCTGGACCGCACGGGCCCGGCCGTCACGTTCCAAAGCCTGGGCGCCGACCCCGCCATGGCCGTCACCTGCGTCCACGAGGTCCGCCTGGGCGCCCTGGCGTGGGGCCTGGCCCTGGCGGTGTTCGTGGCGGGCGTGGTCCTGACGCCCCGGCCGCTGGCGCAGAAGTCGGCGTACGTGGTCGGCGTGGGCGTGGTGGCGACGCTCGTGCCGGTGGTCACCGGCCGCATCGAACTCGCCCTGGCCGTGAACGGGGCGTTCTACGCGGCGTGCCTGCTCGTTCCGTACTACCTGGCGGCCCATGTCGTCCGGTGGGTATGGCGGAAGGCGGCGGGGCTGTTCGGACCGCGGACGGCCTCGGCGCCGGCGGCGGGCGTTGTCCTGGCGGTGCTGCTGGCCCTCGGGGCGGCGGCCGAAGCGGATGAGGCGGACCGGCCGTACGTCGTCCAGATCGTCCCGCCCACCGGCCCCGTCGAGGTCCCGGGCGACGCCGTCATCCTGCCCTACGACCCCGAATCGAAAGAGGGTGTCCGGGAGGCCGACCGCCTGCTCGTTCCGTACGCGCGGTACGTGGAACTCTGGAACCGGGCGTACCCGGAGAAACCGATCGGTGAGACCCCGCCGCCCGCGCCGTACGCGCTGGCCGGCGCGTCGCTCGCGGCCACGGTGGAGGGCGAGGAGTATCTCCAGGTCGACGGGCACGTCGCCATCGACGTCTTCACGGACGAGTACGTGACGGTGCCCCTGCCGCTCTCGGGCGGCGTGCTGGCCCGGGCCGACCTGGACGGGTCCCCCGCCCGCGTGAGCGTCGTCGAACCCCGGCCGAGGAAGCAGGCCAAGGCCGTGAAGCAGGCGGCCAAGCCGGCCAAGCCGGGCCGGCCGGCGTCGTTCGTGGCGCTGTACGTCTCCGGCAAGGGTCGGCACCGGCTGGAGGTGTCGGTGCGGCTGCCGCTGGCGCGCCGCGGCGGGTGGCGCGTGGCGGAAGGCCATCTGCCGGCCGCCCCCGCCACGTCGCTGGCCCTTGCCGTACCGAAGGCCGGCACCGAACTCCGCCTGGGCCACGTCCGCGATCGGGCCGCGTATGAGACGGAGAAGCCGGGCGAGGTCGTGCGGACCGCCCTCGGCGCCGGCGGGGCCCTGCGGGCCCAATGGCGGCCCAAGGTCGGCGAGGGCCGCATCGAGAAGACCCTGACCGCCGTCTCTCGCGGCATCCTGGACGTTCAGGAAGACCGCCTGCACCTGCGCTGGCGGGTCCGCTGCGAGTTCCGCCACGGCGAGCGGGAGGCGTTTACCCTCCGGGTCCCCGCCGGCTACACCGTGGAGAAGGTCGAGGGCACGAACGTGCGGGGCTGGCAGCGCGGCGAGGCCGGTGACCGGAGACGCCTGACCGTCACGCTCCTGAAGCCCGCCAAGGGCCAAGAGACCTTCAGCGTCACGCTGTGGCGACAGACGACCGAGGGGTCGGCTCCCCACGGCGGGGAGCCGTTCGCCGCCCCGCTCGTCGAGGTGACCGGGGCGCTTCGGCACACGGGCCTGGTGGTGATTCGCCGAAGCCCGCTGATGGACGTGCGGACGGTTCAGACGCGCGGCGTCCGGCGGGCCGACCTGCCGCCCGCCGAAGCGATGCCGCCGACCGAAGCGCCGGCCAGCCCGCTCGGCGTCCGGCCGTACCAGGCCTACGAGTTCGTCGCCACGCCGTTCACGGTTCGGCTGGCGGCGGAGCCGGTTTCGGCCCGGGTCTCGGCCGAGGTCCAGATGATCCTGCGGCTGGCGGAGCGCGAGCGGCGGATGGAGGCCCGGGCCGTCCTGGCGGTCGAGGACCGGCCGCTCTACCGGGCGCGCCTCGCCATCCCCGGCACGCTTGGCCTGGAGCGGGTGCAGGCGCCCGGCACGTTCGAGTGGGCCGTCACGGAGGAGAACGGCCGGCGGATCCTGACCGTGTACCTCTCGGCGGGCGTGGAGGGGACGTGCCCGATCGTCCTGGAAGGCGGGCTCGCCCGCGGCAAGGTGGGCGCCGAGACGCCCCTGCCGCGAGTCGAAGTCCTGGATGTGCAGCGGCAGCGGGGTGACATCGTCGTGCAGGTGGACCCGGCGTTCGACGTGCGGGCGAAGGACCTCGCGGGCATCGAGCGCGTCCTCCTGAGGCGGGTCAGCGGCTGGCTGAGCGGGGGCCAGAAGGCCCTGGCGGCGCTGGCGCTTCAATATCGCCGGCCCGACTACGCCGGCCGGCTCGTGCTGACGCCCCGCCGGCCGGACGTCTCCTGTTGCACGGTGACCAACGCCCGCGTCACGGACCGGACGGTGGACGAGACGATCCTGCTGACCTGGACCATCCAGAAGGCGGGCATCCGGGAGGTGGCGTTCCTGCTGCCGCCCTGGATGGCGGATGCCCGTATCCATGTGCCGTTGCTCCGCGACAAACGGGTCGAGCCGACCGGCGAGGCGGCCGATGCCCCGGTCCGCGTGCACCTCACGCTCCAGGACCAGGTGATGGACCAGTTGCGGGTGCTGGTGGAGCACGATCGGCTCCTGGAGGGCGAGCAGTACGAGGCACCGATCCCCCTCGTCGAGACCGGCCGGACCAGCCGGCGGTACGTGGCCCTGGAAAGCGCCGGTCGCGACGAGGTGGTCGTGACGGCCCGGGAGGGTCTGGAACCGCTTGGCCGGCGGCAGAAGGAGTGGTCGGCGGTGGCCGGCCTCCTTCGCGGCGGGACGACACGGGCGTTCATCGTCTCGCCGGGCGCCGAGTCGCCTCGCCTCGCCTTCGAGACACGCCGGCGCAAGGCCGTCGAGACGGTCCAGGCCCGCATCGGCCTGGCGGAGACGCTGCTCGTGATGGACGCCGCCGGCACATACCGCGGCCGGGTGGTCTGTCACCTCGACAACCGGACCGAGCAGTTCCTGGAGGTCGAGATGCCCGAAGGGGCCGAGTTATGGACGGCCGTCGTGGCCGGCCGGCCCGTCAAGCCCACGCGGATGGAGCCCGGCAAGGGCCGGTGGCGGGTCCGCATCCCCATCGTCAAGACCGCCGAGGGCGACCTCGACTACGCCGTCGTCCTGAAGTACGGCGGTCGGGTGGGCCGGCTCGGCGCCGGGCGATACCGCGTGCGGTTCCCCCTCGTGCGGGCGGTCAACATCGAAGCGGAACTCAGCCAGGTCCGCCTCTACGTGCCGGAGGAGTGTTCCTGGTTCTGGTTCGATACGGACATGAGTGAGGTGGAGGAAGCGGTCATCCTGGATGCGAACGTCCTCCAGTACCAGTATAAGCAGGCCCGCCGCCTGCTCCGGACCCTCAAGTCCGACAACCCGTTTGCGCAGTCGCGGGCGTACTCGAATCTCAAGCAGATCGGCGGCTCCCTCGAGCAGCAGCAGCAGACGCTTCAATCGTATAGGACCAACGCCGCCGTCCAGGCCGAGTTATCGAATGCCGGCGCGGTCCTGGAGGACGTGAACAAGGAACTCCAGGCCGGGCCGCAGGTCGGGCGGGGGACGGGCGGTTATGCTTATAACGATGACTTCATGCGCGATGCGTACGGCAACCAGCGGAATCGGCGGGACCGCAACCTCGTCCAGGACGTCGGGGCCAACTGGGCCGGGACGCCCGCCGCGCCCGACGAAGGCCGGGCCGCCAGCGGGAAGTTCAATAACGCCTGGCTCGCCGAGACGCAACTCGAAAACAAGGACGCCCAGATCGAGCAGGCCAAGCCGCAGGCACGCTTCCAGCACGGGGCCCGGCAGATGGGGCAGCAGAGCGCCCAGGCGCCGAAGGGCCGGATCGCAGGCGACATGTTCAAGCAGTTCGCCGGCAAGGAAGCGGGCAGGAAACAGGCCGAGGCGGCCCAGCAGCGGGATCGGGCAGACCTCAGGCGCCGGGCCGAGACCGCTAACGTCGTGCAGCGGTATCAGAAGAAACTCGAAGCCCGCCGGAAGGTCGACGAAGAGGTCCAGCGGCCGGCCGCGGACGCCATCGGAGTCATCGGCGTCGGCGGTGGCGGCGAGGCCCTCCGCGGCTGGGAGGGCCGCGGCAGGGACGGAAGATTCTTCGGCGTAGCGGCGGAGGGTGATAAGGCCGAGGCGGTCCCCGCGGGCCTGGCCAGCCTGGACGTGGCGTTGCCGGAGCGCGGCCGGCTGTTTCGCTTCACGATGCCGATGCCGCCGGAGGACGTGGCCATCGAGGCCACCGCCGCCTCCGAGGGGATGGTCGAGGGCGCCGGCCGTGCGGCCGGCGTCACCGGGCTGATTCTGGCAGTCTTGGCCATCCGGCGGTGGCTCCGCAGCCAGTCGTTCGACGTGCGGACCCAGTCGATGGCCTCGACCCTTCTGATTGTGCTCGGGGTGGCGGGCGTCTTCTTCGGCGTGTTCCCGGTGGCCGGCCTGGTGGCGGTCCTGGTGGGCGTGGGGATGAAGGTCACCCTGTTCTTCGCCCGGCGAAGCGGTGCGCCGGCGACATAAGCATAACACGCCCCGGACCAACGTGGACGAGGCGCGCTCCTCCGGCCGGGACGCCAGCCAGGTCACCGACCTGGTGGAGGCGGACGCGCCGCGGCGGGCCGCCTGAGCCCTTCGTGGCAGAGACGAACCGGCGGCCGGGACGGCTGAAAATCTTGCGCCGGCCGATCGGCTGGCGCAGTTTAACCTTGCGTGGTGGCGCGGTGGTTTCGGAGAACCACCGCGCCACCACCCGGGATTACACTGCTCTGTCCCATCGGAATACGGAATTCGGTTGATCCCGGGCCCCGGCGCCGATACGGTGCGGTCGTCGCTCGCCTGCCCGAAGCCGACGGGGGACACGATGCCCGCCGACACGCAGGAACGGACCTATACCATCAAGCCGGGTTACCGCCTGACCCTTCGACTGTGTCTCGCATTCTTTCTGCTGTTCGGCCTCGGATTCATTGCCCTGCTGTGGCTGGCGGAGGACGGACCGCTGCCCGCAGACGTCGGGCCGTACATCGTTGTCGCCATCGGGTCGGGGTTTTTTCTCGGGTTGGCGGCCACGTCCTTCCGAACGCTGAAGCAGGTTCCGTTCCACGCGGTGACGGTGGACGAGGACGGCCTGTGGCCGGCCCATCGGCCAAAAGACGAGGCCCTCGTTCCGTGGGACGCCGTCGCGGACATCCGTCAGCACCCGGCCCGCCACTTCCTGGAACTCTTCGACGAGCGGGGCGAGCGCCTGCTCCGGCTGGAATACCAACTCGAGGGCTTCGCCGACCTACGCAGTCGCGTGCTTGAACACCTCCGGCCGGCCGTATCGGTGGACCTGCCCGAACGGTTTATCCGCAAACCGGTCTATCACTACCTCCAACTCGGACTCGCGGGCGGGCTGGTCGCACTCGGCGCGTACCTGGCAGGCCACAGCCTCTTGCTGGCCCTGGTTCCCCTGGGGCTGGGAACGATTGGGGCGGTGGCTTACGTCCGGGGCCTGTGCGGGCTGACGCTCGACCGCGACGCCATGACGCTGCATTACCCGCTTGCCTCCCGCACCATTGCGTACGATGCCGTGGACGACGTGGCGCTGGTCGACCGCCGCGGGCGAGGGACCCTGGAATCGGTGGTGCGGGTCACCTTCAGGGACGACCACAACCCCCTGACGCTCGCCGGCCTGGGTGTCGACAACACGATCCTCTACGAGAAGTTCCGGAAGGTGTTGCCGTGAGGGGCGGGGCCGCGCCGGCCGCAGCGTCGCATGGACCTTTCCCCCTCCCCCGAAAGGTCTCGACCTGCGGTTCGCCCCGCCGTGTCAACCATCAGCCTGAGGGGACAAAACCGCCCCTCGAAATTGTTTCAAAGAGTTTTTGCGCAAACATCCGATACACGCCGCCTTGACGGTAGAGGCTGAGGAGCGCCAATCTCCTGTCAAGGAGGCATGCCTGCCGCGCGCGTTTTCACTCGGCCATCGCCGGTGCCAGCACCACGCGGAAGCCGAGGAGGATCTGGTAATCCGTATCCGGCGGGAAACCGTACCGGCTGGCCGACCGGCAGAACGGGTGGATCTGTTCCTCGTAGTTCTTGGGGTCTGCCCAGGCGAGGCAGCCACCACGGGCGACCCGCTCTTCGCCGGATTCTGGGCCGGGGGGGTCCTTCGTGGCGGATGGGTCGTAGGGGCCGTACCAGTCCAGACACCATTCATAGACATTCCCGTGCATGTCCTGCAGTCCCCAGGGATTGGGTTTCCGGTTGCTCTTGGTATCTACGGGTCCCAGGGTCCACCCCCCGCCCAGCGGGAAGGCGATGTGACTCTTAATCGTTTTCGCTTCGTCGTAGGGCCCTTCGAAACTGTAGGGTCCGCTGGTGCCTGCGCGGCAGGCGTACTCCCACTCGGCTTCGGTGGGCAGACGATAGACGTAGCCTTTCGGCAGGCGTCCGGCTTCCCTCTCGGCCTGGGTAAGTTTCTTGCAAAAGGTCATGGCCCGATGCCAAGAAACGGGAGTTATGGGACAGGTTTTGGTGACCGGCTTTTCGGTGGTGGCGTTCTTTCCATGAATGATATGGTGTGTGTCATACCACCGAAACGCCCATGCCGCTCCGTCGTGCAGGGGGCCTCGTTTGAACGTCCAGGCATCGTAGTCGTAGTCATCCGGCATCATGAGTTTGTAAAACTCGCCCTGCCGGACCTCGTACACCCCTATGTAGAATGGCCTGGAGATGGTCACCTTGTGAGGCGTTTCGTCATTGCCTCGGGCCATTTCGTCCTTGTGACTTCCCATCGTAAACGTGCCGGGGGGAATGCGTCGCAACGTCATGCCGACGGAGGGGGCGGTCCACGTCTTCGCCTCAAGTTGCTTTATGGAGTCCGGGCCCCCGGCACGCGCGAAGCCGGAAATTAACCATGACATCAGGAGGGCGGCGATGATGCGTGGGAATTTGTTATTCATGTTTACCCTTTCTTGTGCTGTCGAACGGCGGTTCGTCGGCGGCTCTAAACGGTTGACCGGGAACCGCGACAACCGGCCTACACGTAGACTCATCGAGACTTCAGTTTATCCTCCAGGCGTTTCAACTGGTCCTGGAGCACGCTTCTTTTCGTATGCCGGATGAAATACAGTTCCGTGCGATAACGTTGTTCTTGTTCGAGTTGCTCCAGCCTTCGCTTCAGCGTGCCCCATTGTCTGAAGACAGGATTCTGTCTTTTCAGTTCCTGGCGGACGGCCCACTGGTGAATCTGGCGTGCCTTGCCCATAACGCCGTTCTTTGCCCGCCGCATGCGCCACCAACCCGACCGTCCGTACATCTCGCTTCCCACGAATCGTACTTCCTCCCGGACCTTTTTAATGAGTTCACTCCTTTGCTCGGCTTCCGCATAGGCCTTTTTCAGCAAGGCCTGCGGGTCGCTTCGCTCTTCTATGGCCTTGATCTCCTTCTTGAGGCGGGCCATTTCCTTCTTCGCGGCAGCGGTCTCCGGCATCTGTTCAACAGCCGCACGGGCCTCTTCCTCGATGCGCCTCAGTTCTTTTTCCACTTCTTCAATTTTTGCCTTAAGGGCCTCTTTGGTCATGGAACGCTGCTTGCGCCCTTTAACCGGCGACTCCATAACGAGTTCGCCCCGGACGCGTTTTATCAGCCACTGCTTGGTCAGAGGCAGGTCCATCACGCTGCCGTCCGCCTCCCACTTCGTACGCCAGTCCCATTGGTTTATGCCCGTCATCCAATTCGTTTCGGAGCCCTTGTTGGCCAGGCTCCAGGCGCGACTCAAATCCACATCCAGGCTGGGATTGCTGTATTTTCGCGCGTAGTACGCACTCAAATATCCGGAATATCTGCCGTTGTAATATCCTCCGAATGACTGGAACACGAAGGAGTCCAAGGCATCTGCTTCCGGTTTGTAAGGGGCGTAGGCGGTTTTCTGGGCCTCCTTGAGACGATCGACGATATCGGCTTTGGTTTTCTTGCGGTCTTTCTCGCTCCGTTCCTTCCACTGCCGGGCGGCCTTCAGGGCGTTTTCCCACTCGGGACAGCGGTGCCTCAGTTCGTAAAGCCGGAGACAGGCCCCGACGGCGCGGCGCCTGTAATCACGGAGGGCTTGGTTTTTCGCCTCTTCGATACGGTGCTTTCGTTCGTAGGGCGACATCGTCTTTTGCGTGCGGACCCATTTGACGAAACCCTTCCTGGGGCGACGTGGTGTATCCATCATCGGTTCCCGGAGGTCTTCAAAGGCTTCCCCGTGGACCTTGTGGTAGATGACAACCTCGTCGAAGACGCCTTCAAAGTGCTCGGTTCCGTCGCGTGCGGCGGCGATGACATTGCGCTTCGCCACCCCCGGCTTGAACGCATCGGCGGGCCGGAAGTCCGACGCCTTCTCAGCCACTTTCTCGCCGTCCATCCACAGGGCTGCGGCCTCGCCGTCAATCTCCAGCCGAAGCCTCACCCACTCGCCGGTCGGCAGGGGGTCCGAGGCCGCCAGTTCCAGCACCTTCCGTCCCTGCGCTCGGGCCTTCAACGCAGGCCCACCGTCCTTGCCTTCCGTAATCAGCCGGAAGCAGTTGTCCGTGCCGGAACCGAAATCCAGGAGCGTCTGGCTGCCCTTCCCGTTCCACTTGACCTCCAGCGCCACGGTGATGGCGCCCAGATCGGCGGCGCGGGGAGACAGTTCGGCGTACTGGCTTTCTCCGTCGAAACGGAATCCGCGATGGTCGCCCTCGGCCAGGAATTCCGGTCTGCCGACGAGATACCCATCAAGGTTAAGCACATGGAAATGTGTCCAATTTTTTGTGCGACGATACCAGTCCTCCAGCATCACGTTTTCGGGTTGATTCATGGCATAATTGGCCCACAGGCCCGTCCGGGGAACCGGGCCGGGCACCACCGAGGCCTCGTCTTCTTCCCCCAGCGGGTGCCAGGTCCGCGCATAACCGTCCACGCGGGCCTTATCCTTGATCACCGCCTGCCCGCCGACACGGGCATGGCCGGCCACCACGGCGTGGTCTGTGACCACGACGTAGTGTTCAATCACGGCGTGGTCCAGCACCTTTGCCTGACCCAGCACCATGGCGTGGGGGCCCACATAGGCCGTGGGAGCCACCTTCGCCGTGTCCGCCACCCATCCGCCACCGTTGGGATGCGGCGCGCCGTTTATCTGTTTGTAGCGCTCGGCCTGGGGGCATTCCCAGTTGCCCGGCACACGGTCGCCGATGACCCGCGGTTTGTGGTAGACGCATTTATAATCGTCGGCATCAGGGCGCATGTGCCGGGGAGTGCCCGGTCGGGCACCCTCCAGGCGCACCCTGTAGGGATACCGTATGGCGTGGGGGCCCTGGTAGAAGTCTTTCGAGCCCACGAACGCCGTCGGCGTAGCGGCCACGGTTAGCCAGTAGCGCCGGTCTCCCTTCCGGCGCCGCATGGTCATCTTGCCTTTGTTCCAGAGCGAAGAGTACCGCGCCTTGCCGTCCTTTCCCACGGCAACGATACAGGCGCGCCAATCGCTGTAAACCTCGGGATTGTGCAGGCCGTGGAAGTCAACCACGATGGTTTCGGCGCCCTTTTCCGGCACGAGGCGGAAGACGTTTGCCCCGAACGGCTCGGGCGCCTCCTCCCGGGCCACGCGATACAGGCCCTTCTCGCGGTCCAGGGGCTGGAGCCAGTTGCGGTGAACCGCAAAATAACTCTTACGCAGGACGTGCTGACGCTCGGTGTCAAACTCCGCGAGGCGTGCAGCGTATTCACCCACCATGTCGCCCAGCCCGCGTATACCGTTTTCGAACAGTCCGCGGCGTTCGCCCACGCGGGCGATCGTCATCAGGGTGCTCCATTCCTCCACCCCTTTGGGCAGGACGTCGAACCAGCCGTAACCCCAGTTGGGATCCTGGCCCATTGTCGTATAGAAGAGGGCGGTTTGATAACTCCCATGGACGACGCACCGCCAGGGCCGACTCACGTTGTTATGCGACTTGGCAATACCCGGGTCAACCAGGGCTTGATGCCAATCCGCGTAGATTTCGCCGCCGCCAAGGGCATAGGTGTTTCCCAGGGGGCTTCCGTGTCCCCACTCGTGCATCAGTCCGCCGTTCCAGGGACCGGCCTCGCCGCACGAGCATGCGCCATAGCCCCCGCCGCACCCGCCTCCGACCGAATCGTAGCCGTCCTTTTTCGTGGGGCCGACCACCACCTCGTACCTATACTTTTCGTGCCGGTCCCAGTAGGGCATCAGGTGACCGATATACTCGCTGTAGGCCCAGTAATATTCCGCCATCGTCAGTGAACCCTGCCGGAAGAGGCGAGCCTTGTCCGGATGCTCCGGGTTGATCCAGCGTTTCGCCCCGCCCTGCTGCGAACCGGACTTAAAGACAAAATGGTCACTCTCCAGGCGGAGGGTTCCCGGCTCGCCGATTTCGGCATCGCCCGGGTATTCTTTCTTCGTCTTTGGTTTGGTCTTGTACTCCGTCTTGTCGAGGCCGGCCTTGATGCGCTTCATCTCCTTCAGGTACAGATCCATGATGTATTGTTTGTCTTCCTCGCTGAAGCTGCCGCGGACGAAGCACCGTTTACTGCCGTCCGGCATGCGGAGCACCACGGCAGGCTCCAGGGGACTCCCGTCCCCCCGGAAGGGCCGGCCGATGTGGTTGCCGAAGCCGCGGAAGCCGCACAAGTGGGCCTTGAACTGCCGCGGAAGGTAGTATTCCCCCGGCTCCCGCAGGGTCCACGTCCTCAGCGGCATGTTCTCGGTGGGCTCGATGACGTCGACGCCCTTTCGCGGCCACCAATCGACCACGCGGCGGGTGTACCGGTCGGCCGGGCCGCCGGCCCCTTCCTGGACCTCGTACAAGTCCACGCCCTCGACGAGTTTGCCGCCTTCGGGATAGCGGGCCAGTCCAAAGAAGTCGATCTTGCCGTCTTTGGATAGTTCGCCGGCGTTTGTCGAAACGCCCACCCATACGGACAAACAGATTAGGATCGCAATGCGTTTCATGGTGGCCTTTCTTACCTGATACCGACGGTCACGGAACCTTGATTCCCGGCGCCAGCACCACGCGGAAGCCGAGGATGACTACATAGTTGCATCGGGCTCGAAACTTTACCGGCTGGCCGAACGGGTGAAGGGGTGGATCGCCTTGTCCAACAGGCCGCCGCTCATCCAGCCGATGCCGCCGCCGCGGGCGACCTTCTGCCTTCCGACTCGCGGCGAGTTGGACGAATCGCTCTTCACCCCCACGGGATCGGCCTGCGGGCCCGTCTCGTAAGGGACGTACCAGTCCAGGCACCATTCATACACGTTGCCGTGCATGTCGTGGAGGCCACAGGCGTTCGGTTTGCGTTTGCTCTCGGCGTCGCCGGCGAGCGCTGCGCTTACCACCACCAGTGTCACCGGCGCCAGCGTGGTGGTTCGCGATTTCATGGGGTTGCCCCTGTGTTTGGAAACCATCGTAACCCTTTACAGGGGATCGTCTCTCTTGCCGTTCCCCGTTGATCGTGAGTCGTGGGCTATCCATCATTCAGCAACCTTCACCCTTGCCCCCACGCGCTTCGGCCACTTCGGTGTCAGGGGCAGCATCTTGGGGCTGCCGTTCTTCTCCCAGCCGGTGCGCCGGTCACGCGGGTCGCCCCCGGTCTTACGGGACCCGTGTTCCAGGTCGCGGGGAGGGTGAAACTCAGGGCCAACTCGCGTTCAGTTCATAAACCTTCAGCGAAACCAGGCTCGCTTCGCCGCCGCGGGCCCAGGCGCGGACCGACCCGATGTCCAGATCGTTATCGTAGGGGGCGTTGAAGATCATCGCGCCGTGGTTCACGAAGGTCTCCTTCATGGGGCGGTCGATCAGGATCTGAACGAAGATTCTTCCATCCACGGGCTTGCAGGCCACATCCTTGTTCTTCTTCTTGCCCTTGGGCTTCGGCTCGGAGAGGTCCTTGATCTTCGCCTCGGCCGCGTCGTACACGAACGCTTTCCGCCCGTCGATATCCAGCCCGACCTGTTCAGCGGTTCCGACTTCCCATTCGGCGCGGATGTCGAAGAGCGCCCCCTTGGTCTTGATCTCAACACAACGGGTGTCGTTCAACGTTTCGTTCCCGGCCTGGTGCGTCTTGCCGTGTATCTTCTCGATCTCCTTCACCGGCTCGCCGAACATGCGGACGCCGTTCGGGGTGGTGCGGAGGGTCAGTTCCGTGGGGAAGGAGAAGGTCTGGTTGAACGGCATGCCTTTGAAGTCGATCCGCGTGGCCCAGCCGACCTGGACGCGGCGCCCGTTCGGCGCGTTGGAGAAGACCTGCGAGGCGTAGTAGCCGCCGTAATGGAGTTGGTGCTTGCCCTGGTGCGCCGGGGTGAAGGCCTTGCCGTTGAAATTGCCGATCGCATAGTCTGCATCGCCGCCGAAGACGACCCAACGGAGGTTATCGCGATCGCCGTCCACGGGCAGTGTAAATACTTCCGCGCACTCGCGATAGCCCCTCAAGTGGCTCTGTTCGGTCCATTTCTTCAGATCGGTCGAGGTATAGAAAGCAAAGTTTTGGGCGGGGACCGCGGGCTTGTCGGAAACGCCAATGACCCAGTGCCCTCCCAGCGTCGCGGCCTTTTCGTTCAGCGGCTTGTCGTCCTCCTCGTAAGCGTACCAGAACGGCTTGGGATCGCGGCCGTTGTGCGTGAAAATGGGGTTGCCCTTGTAATGGGTGAATGAGCGTCCACGGTCGTTGCTGTAGGCGATACACTCGCCTTTGCCCATGTAACTCCAGGTGAGGATGATCACGTCGTTTTCGCCGGTTTTCCATCCGCCGACGTTCTTGTGATCGACCGCGCCCCCGCCGGACCACATGCCGTAGCCGCCCAGGTAATGGAGCGCGACCGGCAGCTGCTTCCAGTTGACCAGATCCGTACTGACCGCGTGACCCCAGCTCATGCTGCCCCATTGCCGGCCCATGGGATTGTGTTGGAAGAACAGATGCCACTCGCCGTCGTAGTAGACCAGGCCGTTGGGATCGTTGTTCCAGCCCACTTTCTGGGAGAAATGGAACTGGGGTCGCTTCGCTTCCGTGCCCCACTTCTCCTGCCCCGGGACCTTGTCGGCCTGCCGGACCCGCTTGAACCCCGGCGCCCCGTACCCGCCGGCTTCGAGCCAGGCGGTCTTCCCCTGGAACTCGCCCACGTCGATGAACCCCCAGAAAGCGGTTTTCTCCTCCGAAGACGCCAGCCCCACCTTGGAATACAGACGAACCATCTTCCCGTCCACCACCAGGCGAATCCCTTGGGATCCTTTGCGCCCCGTCAGCGGTACGACAATGTACGGCTTCGTGATCACGATCTTGCGATGCCGCGGCCACCGCTGATCGGGGTCGGAAGGAAAGCCAGCCACGGCTGTCGACGCCGTTATGATGGCCAGCACCAGCGCTGTTGCGAGTTTTTTCATGGAACGTCTCACTTGTTGGTTGAGGCTCAAAAAGCGTCGATCCGGTCGGGGCAACTATTATTTGAGGGCGTTCGGAAATTACAAGCCTGTCTTCCGGGTGCCAGCGGCGACCCACCAGGGCCCAACCCTCCAGCCTGCCTCTCTCCCTGCAGGGAAGAGGCCCTGTTGGGCTGATGTCAAAACACTACCACGGCTTACTTTCCCTCAGCCTCCTCCGGGCAAAGGATTCCCTTCAGGAACGCCGTCGGGCTCATGGGCGGCGTGACCTCCTTCTTTTTCTTGAAGGACAGGTAACATGTCGTGCCGACCTCGTCGCACTTCTCCTTCAGGATCGTCCCGAACGTGTCGTTGTGGATGGCGTTGCCCATGTTGGTCGGGGGCACCGGATCGCCGCCGGTGTATTCGACGTAGACCGGCGGGTCGTCCTTGGTCACGTGCGTCAGCGCGGAACACTCCAGCGACAACTCCTTGTATTTATCCCAGTTCTCCAGGAGTTCTTCCGGACTCTCTGCGCCGACCGACTTCCATACCATCACATGTTTGACGGTGAGCATTCCGATGCGTTTCTTCAACAGCGGGGCGTCCAGCGTGGTCTGGCCCCAGCCGCCGTGCGCTCCCGCGATGCGGGACGATTGGCGAAGCACGGGGTCCTCGTTGTCGGGGTCGGCCATGTCGTCGTGGAACGCCAGCCAGAGCGCGGAGGCGGCGCCGGCGGAGATCCCCGTCGCCACGATCCGGTCCGGATCGATGTTCCATTCCTTCGCCTTGTGGCGGAGGAACTGCACCGCCCGGGCAGCGCTGTGGACAATAAGCGGCTGCCGGGCTGCGTGCTTCCCTCGCATCAGCGGGTAGTCGATGGCGGCGACGTGATGGTCGTCCGGGCCTTTGCCGCGCAGTTGGCCCGGCTTGTGGCCCTTGTGCCACCCGCCGCCGTGGATGATGAGTTTGACGCCCAGCGGCTTGTCCGACTCGCACTTCCAGAAGTTCATCTTCTGGCGCGGATGGGGGCCGTAGGGCACATTTGCCTCGGTCGGCGCGCGCGCCAGGGCCGACGCCGACAGGGCCGACGCCGACACGATCGCTAGCGCGAACGTCGCTGCGAGATTCTTCATGTTGTGCCCTCCCCAGGGTTCAATCGGGTGCTTGTAAATCGCGGTTGAAGCAGAAAAGGTGATCGGCACCTTTTCCGGCAGCCGTTCACCGGGTGCTTGGCGAACCCCATATCATCGACCATGATCAGGGCGACGTTGGGTCGCTCCGGACTTTGCTCGGCAGCGTACAGCATCTGTCCCATCCTCAGCGCGCCAGCCAGGCTCTGGTACAGTCTCATAGCGTTAATCTGCTTCTGACAGTTCGACCTTGAAAGCGTAGGCGTGTTCGCATGGCCGGTCTTTCGGCATGACTACGTGCAGCGCCTCCGCCTTCCGGGACCACTCGACCGCCTCGTCCGAGCCCAGCAGAGTCACCTTTTCTATCACTTCCGGACACAGATCGGAACCTTGGGCCAGTGATTTGACTTTGAGTTCTTTGCCGGGCCACTGGAGGCAGATGACGTAGACCGCGTCCCCGCTCTTTGTGCGTGTGAACCGGATGCGGCGTCCTTCCTGGGCGATTTTCCACGGACGGGTCGCATAGATGGCCTCGCCGTTGATCCGCAGCCATTCACCGATACCCCTGAGGCGCTCCTTGATCGGTTCGGCGATGGTGCCGTCGGCCCTGGGCCCGAAAGACAGCAGGGTAATGCCCCGTTTGCTGGTCCGGCCCACGATGTCGTCTACCAGCTTGTCGACGGGATAATAGCTCCGTTGCTTGTCATAGAACCAGCCCCCGCCCATGTGGGCATCCGTCTGCCACCAGAACGGTTGCAGTTCCCCCATCCTCTTGTGTTCCAGATCCAGAACGCCATAGTCGTACATGCGCTGCTGCTTGTAGGTCAGGACCGGTTCGATTCCCCACTCGTCGCACTTATTGTACCACTCCGCCACAAACGCCTTCTTGAGGTCCTCGAAATAGGCGGGTGTAGAGGCCGAGCAACTTATTGGATGGCCTTTCTCATCCCAGCCGTTTTCCATCCACATGATCGCAGGCCGGTACTTGTTGACCTTCTCCACCAGCCTTTCCGTCAGGTCCAGCAGCCATTCCTCGGACCGCTGCCCCCGGCGGGGAGGAAAATACAGACCCCAGTACTTGGGATTGTTCGTGTCGAAATCGTTGCCGCGGGGATACCATCCGCGGGGAGGCCACGATGACAACAGATTCACCCGGTGCTGGGAGAGAACGAGCTTCATGCCGTGCTTGCGGACTGCCCGGGCCAGCTCGCCCGCCACGTCGCGCCGCGGCCCCATGTCCGCCGAATCCCACTGACTCAGTTCGCTGTCCCACATGGCGAACCCGTCGTGATGCTCGGTGGTGAACCCGGCGAACTTCGCGCCGCTGTCCCGCAACAGCTTCGCCATCCGGTCGGGATCCCATTTCTCCAGGGTCATCATGGGGATGAAATCCTTGAAGCCGAACTTGGAAGGGTGCCCGTAGTGATCCGTGTGATACGTGAGGAGAGACGGCTTGTACATCATCGTGGCATACCTGCCGCTGCGCTTGGCGGGAACGCAACAAGGAGTCCAGCACATGTAGATGCCGAACTTGGCGTCCTTGTACCATTCGGGCACGCTGTCCTGCGCCAGCGACTCCCAGGTCGGCTCGAAATAGCGGGCCAGCCACGGGTCAAACACCACGCCGTCGCTGACCGCACTGCCCCGGCCGGACCCCTGGCCGGACGGGCCCTTCGCATCGCCCCACCAGTTGTTGACGGCGTTGACCCGGCCGTTCTGGCCCGCCCGGGCGGCCCGACCGTGTACCTGCAACCCCCACTGGACGCATCCGCCCAAGCCGTTGTGGTGCGCCGCGATCCCTGCCGGCAGATGGCCGCCTTCCTGGAGGACGACAATCCCGCGCTGGTTCTTCTCGAACGGATTGTGCTTGATCAGGACATTGCCGACCTTCCCCCGGACCAGGATGCCGTCCCCGGCAGCGATCCTGTTGTCCTGGACGGAAATACCGACACACCCGCTCTCTATGATTATCCCGTTCGGCAGGGCCTCCAGCCGGTTTCTGCGCAGGGAGACGTTCCGGGCGTCGCGGACCAGAATGCCCGTCCCCGTTCTGTTTCCCAGGATGCTGGTCTTGAGGATTATTGCGTCGTTACCCTCGATCACCAGGCCGGTTCCCAGGAAACCTTCGATCGAAAGGCCCTGGATCGTTACGCCGTCCGCTTCGATCTTCAACGCGTAGTCGCGTTCCTGCGCATTCAGAATCTCCGGCTCGTCCGGGCGGGTGCTCTCGTCGTATTGGGCCGCCTTGATCGTGAGGCGGGGCACTTTGACCGTCACCTGCTCCGAATAGATGCCGGGATAGACCAGGATAACGTCGCCGGGCTTCGCCTTGTCCGCCGCATGTTGGATGGAGGTGAAGACGGGCTTGTTCATGAAGCGGTCATCCGGTTGCCGGTCCTGGACCACGGCCAGGGTGCGGGCAGTGAATGTAAATTGCTCCGATTCCCTCCTGAGCCCGGTGCCGTTGACCGCCACGACCTTCCATGTGTGCCGGCCGTATGCCTGGGGATAGGCCACGTACATCTCCCTGGGCACTTCATCCACTTTCTTCCCGTCCATCCATACTTCGTAATGCTCGATGCCGCTCTCGGCGTCCGCGCTCGCCCCCCATTGCAACGCCGGACCTGCCATGGGGTCCACCAGGTTGGCAACGGAGCCGCCGTCTTCCGGCTTCAGCAGACGGAACTGCGCGGGCGGACTCTTATCTTCCGCCGTGGCGGGCAGAGAAGAGACGGCGAAGTAGGCAGCCGCCAGGAACAGCATCAGCCCGCTCATCCGAGGTCTCCTGTCGGTCCTACTCGTTTCGGGTTTCTCACTTGTCCGGCCGGCCAGTAAACCATCTCATCTTCGCGATCGCCACTCTTGTATTCCCTGTGGCACCTGGTCCCCTGGCCCATGCCGGCTTGCCCCAGGAGTAGGCGATTACGACCTTGCCGTTTGAAGGAAAGCCGATGTTGTTCGGCCCCAGTGCGGACACCGAAGCCGATACCGCCGACCCCGAGCCCATCTCACTTGCACCACGTCGGCTGAGAAGGTAGCCTCCATCAGGCGATAACCGGGGGAAGGAAAACAGGCGACGAAGTCCGCGAATAACCATGCGCAACTCCGCTTCCTGGGTCACGGTCGCTAACTCCTTGACCTGGAACGAGTTGAGCATGACCTCCTGTCAAGACCTCACCCCCCAAAATCGCGAAGAGCCGAAAAACAAGGCGTGTGGTTGTTCGCTGACAAAGGGGCGTTTTTCTTTGCGTTCTCCGCGTGCTCCCTGGCACGGGTACGGCTCGTGTCGTGGCCTGCGGCCTTCGGCTCCGCCGGCCTTTGTCCCCTGGCACGACAGGCATGATGTGGCCTGGGGACCGACGAAGCCCGGGCCGGCTGCGGTGTATGTCGTTCTATCAGGGCCTTTCAGCGCCCCCGGTCTCCCGTGATGCCGAGCAAGGCTGCATTTACTGTATTCCGCCCCTTGCGCGGCGTCAACCCTTTTTCCGCCGGGGCCATTTGCGTTGTGGCCGTCCCGCGCAGCGGCCCCCGGCCGGCGGCCCGCGAACCGGAGAGCGCAGGGGTGGGTGGAGGGAACGCCGTAACCCTTTGCCAGCAACGAGATATGAAAACGCCCAGCCAGTGGTCTGACCGGGCGTTTCCGTTAACTTGAACCGACGGCAAATTCCGTCGGATTGATTTTGGCCTCCGCCAGGGAAGGACTCAAAGATTTGGTGAATAATAGGGTTTTCGGGTTGATTAATTCGGGGAAGCCGGTATACTTTATATTGTTGATGAGCAACGGAAGCACGGCTTGTTCTTGTTGTGCGTTCTGTTGCTCTTTAGGTATCATTTCCGTTCACTGTGCCCGCCCTGTGAGGCGTCAGGCCGGAATGGGAAACCGGCAGCTTGCCAGGCGGGCGTCCGGCGGCGAAGGGGCGGCGGCCCCGCGCCGTAAAGGAGGTGTATCATGAACCGCTATTTTCTGCTCGCCCGGACTCTGTGCTTGGTCGCCGTTCCTGTGCTGCTGGTTTCCGCGTCCATGCACGCCAGCATTTCCTATGGACCGCAGGGCGGCTGGTGGAACATCGATAATATGGCTCCCCTTGGGCAGACCTTCACCGCGTTTAGCGACCGGGTCAGCCGGATCGGTTGCTGGGTCGGGCCACACGGCTACGGATCCGCCATAGACATAGGCCTGCACATTACGCTGTACGAGGGGAGCGGCTTCGGTGGGGTGCCGATGGCCACGCGCAGCGCCCAGACGCCGCCGCCGGATCCCGGTGGTACTATGGGAACCTGGGGGCAGGGCTGGGCTGACGCCTGGTTCTCCGGCATCGAACTCCAGCCGGGCGATGTGTACAGCATTCGACTCAGCGATGGCAGTTCTTCCGGTGTCATTGGCAGTGACATCGGGTACTGGGACGTCGGCAATTCCAACTATGGGTCCGTGTATACCGACGGCGTTTCCATCCGGTACGGCGTCGTAGACTACACCTGGGAGGACCTGGCATTTCGTGTGCTCGATCCGCTGGTCGCCAACGGAGGCTTCAGCTCGGGCACGCTGAACGGCTGGAACACCACCACGAGCGGCAACGGGTCGGCCGCAGCGTTCCACAAGGGCGGCGGAGACTATGCGGCCCTGCTCACAAGCGGCTCTGAGGTTGGCATCAAGCAGGCGGTGAACACGCCCGGCGATCCGTTCTACCTGTTTTTCGATCATGCCTTCCAGTCGGCCGGCGTGCTGGACGTGTTCCTGGATTCCGTGCCCGTCTTCCACGCCGAAGCGAGCCAGGCTGGGGCGGACAGCACGGAGATGATTCGGATCGCCGATCCGAGCTTGCTGGGTGCCACCGGGGTGGACCTGGCCTTCGGGTTTGACGGACAGACCGGGTCCCAGATCCTGCTGGATAATATCTACATCTCCGAGGTGCCCGAACCGGCGATGCTGAGCCTGCTGGCTCTGGGTGTGGTGGCCATAATTTGCCGTCGCCGAACGGCCTGATTGCACGAACATGACAGGATTTTTCTGCAACGCCCCGTGGGCTTCACACCTTCGGGGCGTTGTCTTTCACGACGAGTTCGAAAACACTGCGGGTGATCGTCAGGCGGCTGGAGGAGCAGCGGTCAGCACATAGAACGTATAGCCGTAGTGCTGGCTGTACTGCCGGAACAGATCGATCTCGGTCTGCATCTCGTCAATGACGGATTGCATGGTCGCATCGGGGTCGGACATCGCGGCGATGCGTTCGAGCATGGGGTTGTAGTAGTTGTCCCACCAGGCCTGCGCGGGCAGGCGGCGCGTGCTGACGACATCGAATCCTGCCGCCTTCGCACGGGCGGTGTTCTCGGATTCATTACCCATGGCTGGGTAACCTTCCTCCCAGTAGCGGCGCGGCTCGTCGGGCACGTTGTCGGTGAACCAGGTCAATTCGCTGATGACGGCGACCCCGTTCGGGGCCATCAGCGGTCGCCACTTCTCAAGGGCACCGGCGAAAGTCAGGTTGTACGCCGCGCCTTCCGACCAGAGCAGATCGACGCTGCCGGGTTCCATGGGCGGGTCGGCGAAGTCACACGCCAGCGGATGAATACGATCAGCCAAGCCACGGGCGTCGGCCTGCTCCATCATGGCGTCCAGAAACGGCTGGGCAAGATCGACCGCCGTCACCGGCACGCCGAAGTGTTCTGCCAGCAGCAACGTTGCTGCGCCCGATCCGCAGCCAAGGTCCACGATGCGCGGCTTCGCGGGCAGTGGCGGCAACTCGGCCAGAATCTGGCGCGAGAACGCCAAGTCGCCGGGGCCTTCACGGCCAACGCCTCGGTGCAGATCGATCAGTGCTTTGATGTATTCGTCCACGTGGTCGTAGATTCTCTCCGGGCCGCTGGTCGAGTCAAGCTTTCACGGGCACGCCATCGCTACCGAAGTCGCGCAGCCACGCGAGTTCGAAAACGCTGCTGGTCCCGAAAGCAACCCGGCTGTTAACCCGTTTCAACCTGTTCACGAGAGAATCCGAGAGTTCGCGGCCAGTTTTCCGGCCACCGAGACGAAACGTGTACGGTTCGCTTCGGGCCCCGGTGGCTCACTCGCGAAATAGAGAGCGCGGCGCATAATGAAGGCCCCGGAGTGTTCGGCCTCCGGGGCCTTGCCATGCCTTGCCGCGAGCCCACGTCTCAAAACACCCGTATCTCTACGCCGAACCGCAAGTTGCCGCTGGCCGGGCCGTGGTTATCCCCGCATTGGGGTGTTTGCCAGCTTCGACAAAAGGTTGCTCAAAAAGCACCTCCTTTCGCCGCAACCACTGTGTTAACTGTAACTGGCGAAAAGTTCGCCAGAATATTTTTGGCTCCCCGAAAACAACGCTCTTCGGGAAACTCGCACCGCGCTCTCCGTGTGGCTCAGGCCCCGGACGCGGGCCGCGCGTCCCACAGCAGCCGCTGGGTCGTCGATGCGGTCTGCTGAGGGGCTGCCGCACGTGTCAAGTGGCAATGCTCGGCTGTCAGGTCGGGGTTCTTGCAGCCGCAAAGGTGAACGTGGAGACCGGCGTCGGCCACGAGTTGCTTTAGGCGGTCGAAGCCCTCGCGGCGAACCACCTCCGGCAGCGCCAGACCGCCGCTCGCCCCGCCGCGCAGCCGAAAGCGTACGCCCTCGCTGTAGGGTGAGAGGATCCGCTCCGCGAGGGCCGCGTCCGCCACGTGCCGCTTGATGGAGGCCGTGACGGCCGGCCGGAGAAAGAGGTAACTCGCCGCCAGGTCAGCCACGCCGCGGTCCCGGCACGCGGCCACGAGGGCCGCCAGGTTCGCCTCGCCGTCCGTCACTCCATGAATCAGGGGGTCGGCCCGGACCGACACGCTGGCGCCCACGTCCTTGAGGCGTGCGATGGCCTGGAGCCGCTCATCCACCGTGGCCGCGCCCGGCTCCAGTTGCCTGCGGAGCCCCTCGTCCAGCGTCGTCAGGCCGACCTGGCACGCCACGTGGCCCGGATGGCAGACAAAGAGATTGAGGAACCGCTCCGGGACGGTTCCTTTCGTGACGAACTCGACGCCGACGCCGGCTTCCAGAACGGCCGCCATGGCGGCGTAGGACTGGTCGAGCACAGCCTCAACCGGCTGGAAGGCATCGCAGGACGGACAGAAGTAGACCGATGCAGGCTCTCTGCGTTTGCGGGCGAGTTCCCGGGCTACCCGTGAGGCCGTGTCGCGATACACTCGGACCGTGCCCTCTCCCGGATGCTGCGAGTAGCCGCGCGTGTAGCAGTAGATGCACCCGTGCGCGCAGCCGCTAGAGATGTTGACCGTGGGCACCCCCGACAGGCACGCCAGGGCCGACGGTGTGAGGACGGCGCCACGCCGCTCGATCAGGTCAACGCTTACCATAGAGGGGTCCCCGGCAGACAGGGCTGAAGCGCTTCCCGGGCCACGCATAGGAGATGGGCCGTCCGCATGCGCTTGCGGTCGGTGGCGTCCGACGCCGCCAAGTGAGCGAGACCGAACGCCTCTAGCAGGCCACTAAAAAACCCCGATTTATCCATTGACGTATTGTAACGGGTGCGCTATAGTGTCGGGCGGTCCACCAATGGGAGGTTTTCCGATGCGCGGACGCCCCGACGCCCAGCCGAC
>Ga0180433_10000743_pt1 | contig 55301 bp, 46 predicted proteins | sample SS_ome_8_FD_132980 | JGI IMG/M metagenome (GOLD analysis project Ga0180433, IMG submission 132980) | Hypersaline lake sediment archaeal communities from the Salton Sea, California, USA - SS_1_D_1 metaG | ecosystem: Environmental > Aquatic > Non-marine Saline and Alkaline > Hypersaline >...
GGGTGGGGCGGGTGGGGCTGGCCCGGCTACTACGAGAATTGCAGCCCGTGGCACGCCGGAGGGTCGGGGCTCGCCTGCGGGTACTACGGCCCGGCCCCCTACCTCGCGGACTACGCGGACCTGCGCCCGTGCCCGGCGGACCCGACTGGGGGCGGGACCCTGTGCACCGGCGAGCAAGAAAAGTGGCCGACCGTCGATAAATGCCGGGGGCGAGGGCTCGCCGGGGACGCCGCTTACGTCTGGCGCGAAGGGCCCGAAGGCGGGCGGTGTTACAGCTTCTATCCCTGATCTGCTACGAGAGCCCCGCGGCCGGCAGCGAAGCGGGCGCAGTTGAGGACAGCTGCCCTGCGGCAAGCCCCCCGGGTCATGAGATGTGATCAGCTCGGCGGCGCGGGCTGGCGATTTTTGCGCGCGGGGTATACGCCGGGCAGCCCGAGCAATGTCGAAGCGCGCGCTCTTAGTCGGGATAAACTACAAAGGCACCTCCGCGGAGCTGCGAGGCTGCATCCAGGATGTCGAGAACGTTAGGGATTTTCTCCGCCGCCGTGGCTACGGCGAAGGCGACATCGTCGAGATGACCGACGACACCGCCGGAGCCTTGCCGACCCGGGTCGGTATCATCAAGGCGCTCACCGACCTGCTGCTCTCGGGCGCGACGACGCTCTACTTCCACTACTCGGGGCACGGGAGCTACGTGCGCGACCTTTCCCGCGACGAGAAAGACTACAAGGACGAGTGCCTCGTCCCGATCGACTACGCCGCGTCGGGAATGATCATCGACGATGAGCTGCGGGGCGTCCTCCAGCTCTTGCGCCCGAACCAGCGCCTCTTCGCGGTCCTCGACTGCTGCCACAGCGGGACCGGGCTCGATTTGCGCTACGGCCTTGCGGCGATCGCCGGGGGGCGCCTCCAGATGCTCCACGACCATCGAGCTCCACCCCGGACCCGGGGCCAGGTGGTCATGATGAGCGGGTGCCTGGACTCGCAGACCAGCGCCGACGCTTGGGAAGAAGGGGAGTTCCAAGGGGCGATGACCTTCTCGTTCTTGAAGGCGATGGAGGCCGGGGCCAAGACCTACGAGGAGCTGGTAAAAAAGGTCCGTGAGGTCCTCAAGGAGCGCGGCTATTCGCAGCAGCCGACTCTGACCTCTGGGCGCAGGCTTACGCTCCAGTGGGCCCTGTCCCTGTGAGAGACTCGAGCCTTTTTTGGGCCGGGCCGGGCTCAGGCCGGGCCCGCTTCGCTGGCGAGCAAGGCGGCGGCTTCGGCCTCGACCCAGTCGGCGCCGGGGAGGCCGGCGAGCCAGTCCCCGGGGAGGTTGCTGCAGCCGAGCGCCGCGCCGAGCACGGCTCCGGCAACCGAGGCATTCGAGGAGGCGCGCCCCCCAAGGAGCGCGACCTCGGTGACGCAGGCACGAAAGAGCTCGGGCCCGCGCTCGCTCGGGGGCGTCCGGAGGAGGCGGCGGAAGGCCCAGACCCCGCAGATGTCTGCGTCGCCGGCGCCGGCCTCGGCCGAGAGCTCGCGCGATCCGCAAAGGCGCCGAAGGAACTCGCTCCTCTGTGCGGGCTCCGTGAGGTAGGCTAGGGCCCGGGAAGCGGGCCCCCGCGCCAGCTCGGGCTCCGGGGGACAGCCGCGGAGTAGGGAGTGAAGGAGGAGAGTGTGGAAGACGGTGGGGGCTAAGTGGCGGGAGTCGGGGTGGCTCGCCAGGGTGAGCGCGGCGGCCGCTGCTTCGGCCGCGCCGGGCGCGGGCAGCGTGGCCGCGGGGGCTGCGCGGGTGATCGTGACTCCGCTCGTGCGGACGACGAGGGTCTCCATCGCCGCGCGGGCGGGGTCTTCCCGGAAGTCTTGGTGCGCGGCGACGCGGGCGGTCGTCGAGTCGACGCCGTGCCCCTCGCGGTCGCCCAGCTCGGGGAAACCGTGGCTGATCCAATGGAGAACTTGGGCGGCGAACTTGCGCTGAAGGGCCGTGGGCACCGGCCGCTCGCAGAGCGCCCGGGCTGCGAGGAACATCTGGTCAACGTCGCCCGCCCAGTCGTTGGGGGGGTAGCCGTGGACCTCGGCGCCCCCCCCTGAGCGGGGAAAGACCGGGCCCTGGGGGTAGTTGTCGCGGAGGACGTCGCCGTTTCTTCGGTCGCAGATGAGGGCGAAAGCGCTCCCGAGCGCCGCGCCGTAAAACATCCCGTAGACCCGGTCGGCATACTCCTCAGGCGTAGGGGCTCTCCTGCGACTTTCGCCGTCGGCGGGCGGTCCAGGCGGTCCGGGCGGGCCCGCTTCGCTGGCGGGGCTAGGACGTAAGTCTTCGGGGGCCGCCATCGCTCGTTGCCCCGCCCGGGCGAATCCTCAAATGAGCAAAAAAGTGGGGCCGCGCGGGCGCGGCCGGGCTCGGGAGGGCCCTACTCAGTGGCCTCCGGGGCGTAGTACTCGCCGTACCACGCTTTGGGGGCTACGATGTGGGTGTTGAAGGGACCGATCAAGTTGGTCTCGGCGTCAACCCCTTTCCACTCGAAGGGCACCCGGTGTCCACCGGAAAGGAGCTCGCTTTTGGTCTTGACCCGACTGGCGGCGGTCACCACCTTGAGCTCTTCTATTTTGTCGTACCAGGTGCGGTCAGGGTCTGCGCTGATCCGCGCCAGGCTGATGAACTCCTCGGGAGTGAAGCCTCGCTTTTCGGCCTCCACGATATTGAGGCTCCCCCGGGCGACTTTACTTAGGAAGCTGTCGAGCGCAGGGTCGAGGTACTCGGTCTCGAGCGCGGGCTCCTCGCTCCACGTGTCTTCGGTGGCGTCGGCGATGAGGTAGCTGGTCTTGCCGGAGCGGATCCGTGAAGCGTTGTAGCGGCTGACCGCTTTAAGCGATGTGTAGCTCAGATGCGCGGGTCCGCTGTATTCTTCGGAGTCTTCTTCGGCACGCTTCATGTCAGCTTTTGACTCGGGGGTTTCCGGCTTGAGGCGCCCCGGGCTTCTCGCCACACAGAGGTAGTCCCACCAAATAACGTTGCGCTCGATGTTTTCCTCGGGGATCCCAAGGTCTTTGAACACGTGGTCCCGGTCTGTACCTTTACGCCCGTAGGGTAGGCGGCCCTTCTGCCCACGCGCCAAGTACGCCCCAACTTCGAGGCTATGCAGCTTTATCATGGCCTCCCTCGAGGGTTCGCGCGTGATCTCCTCTCGGACCTTTTCGACGTTCAGGTTGGGCAGGACGAGCATGAAGCCTAGGCTCATGTATTTTCTGATGCGGTGCTCGAAGCTGAGCCGGCGCACGTCCCCGTCCCACGGCATAACTCCGGACCTGAACGCCACTCTGGCCAAGCTGGTCCCCCAGACTGTTTTGCCATCGAAAGCCACTGAAGAGGGGGCGAGGTCGAAGCCGTGGATCACCTCGGATACCGTGCTATAAAGCCGGGTAATCAACTGGACCTGGATATCGCCAGCGACCATCGTGAAGCAGTTCTTCGAGCGGAAAGCTCGGAAGGGCTCGCAGATGAAGTTAGGGCTGTCTTCCTGCGCTCTGCGGACGCGGTCTTCGTAGCACTCCCGAAGGTCGTTCTTGAGGGCCTCTGTTGCGGCTCTGGCCCCTTCTTCGTCGAGGCCGACAACGAACAGATCAAAGTCAGGATAGTCATAGTCGAACCCGCGACTTCCTTTATCATCGGGACGGGCCAAGAGGGTCCGACAAACCAGGCCTCCGGCGAGAATCAGGCCCGGGCTCCTAAGATGGGCTAGAATGACGTCAAGCAGGGCGAGCCTGATCGGCCTACGGGCCGCGGTGTGGCGACCCCAATAACAATCGGGGTTCTCAAAGCGCCTTCGCAGGCGCTCGACGAAGTCTACCGCCGTTTTCGGGTAGACTGGGCAGGTCTCATTCCGCTCCGCTCGAAGTAGGTTCCATAGGCCACTTATCTCTTCTTGGTGACACAGGGTCGGCTGGTCGAAGTTCCACGCGAGGGGGGCGCCGAAATCTTCGAGCTTCGTTAGGCCGCATTCGACGCCGGCTACTCGGTGGGCGTCGGAGAATCTTTTGACCGCCGCCAGTCCCCGCCCGGTGAGGAGGGTCATTGCGTGCGCGCTCGTCGCTGGCTCCTCGGCGCGCTCGGTTTTCTCAGCGGGCTCGGTTTTCTCAGCGGGCGCGCTCGTCGCTGACTTCTTGGCGGGCTCGGGGCCCTCGTCCTCATCATCGGGCTCGGGGCCCTCGTCCTCATCATCGGATTCGGAGTCCTCGAGCGCCCCTCTGGGGGCGACTCTCGCGGCGGGCGCCGCGGAGACACCTCCGGCGGGCGCCAAGGCGACAGCTCTGGGCGCTGATGGCGGGGATCGCTTAAGGATCTTGGAACCTTCTCCAGCGCCCTCTTCTGGGAGTTCCCCGAGATTTCGAACTTTCTGGAGGACTGTGTATGACTCATCGTCGCCATGGGTGACAATCACCAAGAACTGGTCGTCGCATCCGGCATCTTTGAGCGCGTTAAGGAGTTGTTCGGAGAACTCAGTGCGTGCTGCCATCGCTCAAACCGCTGTGGTTTTCAGCCCACGCGGGCTTCAATTTTGACCCGGAAAAAGAGGTTCCGGGCATCACCGGCGCTTAGGAAGCCCCCCCCAAAAGGGCGTCTAATAGATCATCGCCGGTCGATTCAAAGGACGCCTCTGTGGAAGTAGTGACTGTCTTCTCGGCTGGCACTACGAGCTCGTCGACTCGGTGTTCGCCTTCAGCGCTTGGCGACTCATCGGCGACTTCCGCGTACCTGGTCTCGAGCAGGGCGGGGTCTAGTGTCTCAAACAAAGCACCTTCCGAAAAGTCCGAATCTTCGAGATCCGGCTCGAGAAAAGGATCCTCAGCGCAATCACCACTATGGGGCGTTGGTGGCTCTAACAGTTCGCTTAAGTGCAGAGGGGGGGCTGAGGGAGTGGCCGAGTTCGTGACTGGCTCAACGGATGGGGGATCGGTCGCGGGGATTACTGTGCCGATGTAGGTGGTGACGGTGCCGATGGAGGTCGCGCCTGGGTCATCTGGGGTATAGTTCTTCCGGCGAGTCACCTCGGTAACACGGACTTCAGATCCGCTTGGGGTGAGATAAAGAAAAGCTCTCGAGGTTTCTCGGGCCTTTCGGGCGGAATACCAGCCATGTAGTGTTGGGGCTACTAACGCGGGTGCGGCCATCACGGATAAGACAGATCTGCTCCTGGCGGCGGCGTTTAAATCAACGGACTCCATCCACACTTGTGTGTATCCCTACCTTGTCGCTAGTGGTCCGTAGCGCTTGTGGCGCCATGGCGGAAAAACAATGTTGTTCGCCGCGTCTTCAAGCAACAGGAGCCCTTTCCGCGCGGGCTCCCATCAAAAGCCCTTCGATTCCCCTCAAGGTGTCTTGCAAGGTTCGCAACTTATCCTCCGCTGCCTTTGCTCTCTTCTCAGCTGCCTTTTCTCTCTCCTCAGCTGCCTCTGCCCGCTCCTCAGCTGCCTTTGCTCTCTCCTCCGCTACATCCGCTTTCTTCTCCGCAGCCTTTGCTCTTTCCTCTGCGACCTTTTCTCTCTCCTCTGCGCGTTTATCTATAAGTTGGAGCGCTTTCTTCGCAAGCTCCCCCCCCCGAGAGGTTACCATCCCACTTAAGTCGTGGAGCTCGGTGCTAACGGGCTGAGCGCATCCGTTTGGGCCGCCCAACAAGTCGCAGTTGCTAGCGCGGTCGTTGAGCCCGCTATTAAGAAGAAGGCGGGGCAACGGATCCTCGGGAGCGCTGGCAGTATTAGTATACTTGGGCCCCCCAAAGTCGAAAGAGTTGAGGTGGTCATTAACTGAGTAGCTAGGCGTGCGGTCGCTGGCGCCGCCAAAGAGGCGGGACAACGATTCCTCGGGGGCGCTGACAGTATTAGTATACTTGGGCCCCCCAAAGTCGAAAGAGTTGAGGTGGTCATTAACTGAGTAGCTAGGCGTGCGGTCGCTGGCGCCGCCAAAGAGGCGGGACAACGATTCCTCGGGAGCGCTGACAGTATTAGTATACTCGGGGCCCCCAAAGCTGGAAGTTTTATAGAGTCCGTAGGGCGTGTCGCTAGGCACGCTGTTGTTATTATGACTGTTGGGGGGTAGGTTGAAAGTAAGGCGTCCATGGTCCGACCCGCTGGGGATGGAGATAGATCCAGAGAATTTGTGCTCAGCCCCGTTGTGGGCGGCTTGGCTGCATTCCTTTTTGTGGCTGGGGGGTTCTTTTTCTGTGGCACAGTTAGGCCCCCCGTTTTCTTTGCAAATGATGTCTCCAGTACTAATTCCACTGCCGCGACCTTCGCCTGGGTTCAGCGACGAATTCATGTAAATTTCGTTTTCCTTGGTACCCTTGATGTATGTTCGATGGTCCCTTTCGGCTTTAGTTAGATCCCGCCGGTAGCCCTTTTGGTTCATGCATTCCTGCAGGGAGCCCGAGAGCTTCTCAATCGCTTCCAGTTCGACTTGAAGCTTCAGGTCCCCTTTGAGGGCCACCATTAGGCTGCGAAAGGTTTCTTTGGGCAAAGTGGCTGTCGCCCAGTCGTACTTCACTTTGGTGTAAAACCCTCGGTGTTTATCTACAGAAGCCATTTATTGTGTATTACCTGCTTGGGGTGTAATCTAACGCTTTACCGGCTTATTAAGGTTGTGTTGTATACACAACTTCTGCGCCATTAAAATTTGGCCATAACGAAAATGCGCAAAAAACCCTCGTTTTTCGCGTGGGGCGCTTATTCCTCTTCCCCGCTGCTCTCATCCTCTTCGTCGTCGCTCGACTCGCCCTCGAAATGGTCCCAGAGAGCCCCTAGGAGCGCAATGTCGTAGACTTGGGAGATTCCTTCGTAAGCTTTACTTAGGTCAAGGGGGCCGCCCGGGAAGGGGATATCATCTTCGACGGCCCGTTTCTGACCGTGATGAAGAAAGAATGCCCATTTGAGGGCGCCCTCGAAGTTCAGCATTTTATGGCGAAGGGGGGTCAGGAAGGCTTGGTCCAAGCTCTGAGCTCCCCTGATTTCATTGATCATTGCCTCGATAGCGACGCTCGACTCGAATCCAGAGTTTTCCTGCAGGAACGACTGCATCGCGTCTAGAAATAGCACCGGCCCGGCGGGTGGGGGCGGGGCTAGTGGAGCAGCAGTAGAGCCCCCCGCGGGCACTTCTGGGCCTGGCCGGCCGGCGCGGGGCTTTTTACTTCTCGATCCGTCCGCAGACATACTGCACGAGTGATCCGCTCAGGTCAGTCTCTAAATGCCCGTTATGGTCAAAATTGAAGCGTGAGAAGACTAAGGTCAAAAGTATATCCGTTCGAGACGTAGCGCGTTCCGAAGAAACAAAACCTGCGATGAAATCCCCAATTTCCAACCAAAGACCTCCTAGAAGTGCCACCTGCGGCGGAGCTACACCCGGAGCGCTCCGGGCCCCTCTGCAGAAACGGCGGGCCCTGAAGAAGAAAGTAGGTCTCGCGGGCGCCCATAACGAGTCCGTTGCGCGAAAGCAGCTGTTCGCTCTGCGCCGCGCAAATACGAAGGATCCGAGAGCGACGGCCGGGACCGGCGGGCGCCTCCCAGAGGAGCGCTGGACCCCCATGCGCGTCAAGCGTTTCTTACCCAGGACGCATCCGGAGCCTGCCTCGGAATAAAAAAGGGGCCTTTATTCTTCTTTTTGCGCCTGGCTGCTAGTAGAAGTGCGCGCGGTGACAGTCGCGACAGGTCTCCGAGGGGCGGCCGCAGGCGTCGAGGAAGCGACTCCCTTCGCAGTCTGGGCACGAGAGCCCGTCGTCGCGGGACAGGCGTCCTAGGCAGCTCGCGCAGAAGATGTTAGTCAGTTTCGCGTTTTTGTTGGCGGGGCGGTCCCAACGACAGTTCTCCCCTCGAAGGCAGTAGTCGCAGAGCCTTTCGACGAGAGACGGCGTCGTGAAGACCCGCCAGGCGCTGGCCTGGTCCGGGCCCTGAATGGCTTCGAAGAGCCAGCCGGGGACGCCGTCGCTGGCGATACCCCCGGGCGGCGTCTTATTGGGGGGTGCGCCCGTCAGTCTCTGAGACCAGCTACCTGGCGCTCGCTCCTGGGGGGCCCAGACAGCCCAGTCGGAGGGGGCGGGGGCCGACTGGGGCACCCACTCCTGCCAGTTGAGCACCACGTCGGGGGGGTAGGGGTGTTCGCCCGCCTGTCGGCCTTCAGCTACCTGCTGCTCGCCCGCGGGGGCTGCTGCTGGGTTCTCGGCGGCGAGCTCGGCCGCGCGCAGCCGTCGCTTTTGCGAGGCCTCTCGTCTGTCTCTTCGTTGTTTGCTGGTCTCTTTCCGCCTTCTGGGATTGGGGGGCGGCGCCGGAGCGGAGGGCGGCGCCGGAGCGGAGGGCGGCGCAGGGGTGGGAAGCGATCCTTGTCCGTTATTAGCCCTGCGGACTTTGGAGGCCTTGCGCCGCTCCCGGCGCTGCTTGCTTGGTGTCGCGGTGTTGTCCATTTCCTGTTGAGGCAGCTTTGTAACCGTAGGGTCTGCTGGTTCCCTTGTGAGGTGATGCCTTCTCGGCACCCTTTTCATTTTTTATCGGGATTCCGCGCTCTCGGCGCCATCCCGTCTCGTATATAAAGCAGGGCGCGCGCGTTCTAGAGTGCGCCAGGTGCCCCACCGCTCGCAGGTATCACAAACTACGTAGTGGCCCGGCGAGAGACACGCGAGCTCGCGGCTTAGCTTCGAGCGAACTAAGAAAGAAACAGACTCTGCGGACAGCTGACCCAGCGAGCGGGCGAGCGAACGGCCAGCAAGCATGTCCTCGGATCAAACAGCGCAATGCGTGACGGCGGCCATCCTAGTTCTGTTAATAATCGCGATCGCGATCCTGGCGGCCCGTCGACGCCAGAGGCGGAGCCGATTTACGGCGGCGTGCGCGCCGGACCCCGGGCGAGCCCCGGCCGAGACACCCCAGGGAGACGCGTGGGCGCCCGACGAGCGGTTCGGCGAGCAGGCGGTGGCGGACGTGGCGGAGGACCTGGACCGCATCGCCACGCGCGCCGACACTCTCGACTACCATGAGGCAAGCTTCGGTGCGGGGGGCGGGGCGGAGGACGAAGCCAGAGCGCTGCTGCGCGGGGCCCGGCTGGGTCTGTCCGGAACCTTGGCGGGAGTCCGCAACCTGCGCGGACTCCTGCTCTCTGGCGATCCGCGGCTTAACGCCGCCGGCCTGTATAGCGGGCTCCGGACCTCGGACTGCGCGCTTTGGGAGGCGGCCCGGGTGCTCAGCGAAACCGGCGGCCGCCTCTGGGAAATCGCCGGGGAGTGCGCCCCGGAGGAGCGGCAAAAGTGCCGGGACGCTGGGGAAGCGATGCAGGAGATCGGCGCGCAATTTTATTCGCTGACCGTGTCTGTCCATCGCCTCGGCTGGGCGCTCGGCCTCGAGTGAGGACCGCTTCGCTGGCGGCGGGCGCCCGTCACGTGCATCGCACGACAAAAGTCGCGAGGCCCGCTTCGGCGCCCGTCTGGCCGCCGGTCGCTGAAACCAGCGACCTGCTGCTCGCTCGGTCGCTGGGGCGCGCCATTACCGTCCAGCGTCCCGCCGCGGCGACCGGTGCGAACCCGTGGGTATCGTAAAGACGCCGCGCCTCGCTGGCGTCGTCGCGAACACCGAGCGCGACTGTGGCCGCGCCGGCCGTGTAGGCCGCAGCCAGGGCAGCTTCGACGAGGCGGCGCCCGTAGCCGCCGCCCCGGCGGTCGGGGCGGACGAACACGTCCTCGAGCCAGGTCGCGCTTTTTGGGGCCCGCTCCGCCAGGCGGCCCGGGAGATAGTTCGCCGGCGCCGGGGAGAGACCAGCGTGACCCACGAATTCGTCCGCAGGCCCCGCGAGCAGGAGGAGGTGGGTGTACCCCTCCCTGGAGGGGTGCACGGCGGGGTCCATGTAGTTCTCTGCGACCTCGGCCGCGAGCGCCGGGTCTTCGGCCGCGAGCGCGCGGAACTCGGCGTCGGTCCGCTCGAGGACGCGGGTGCCCCCCGATACTGCGCGCCGGGGGGGCGCGGCGGCTGTTTGCCGGCCGGGGCCGCAGGTGTCTCGAAGGAAGTCGGCTAGGTAGGCGGCCGTCTCCCAGCGGCGGCCGGCGACCGCGACTTCGATCGCCTCGATGGCCGCCGAGTGCCGGTCGCTGAAAAGGCCCAGCTTTGCCTCGACGCTCGAGGTGTCGCCCCGGGCCGCGGCGTCCCGGAGCTCGGCGCCCAAGTCTCCCGAGTCGGGCGCCTTCGTTCGATCCGCGGGGCTTTCCATCGCGCGTCCGTGCCCGCCTGCTGAACCGGCTACTTATATATCCAGCTGTAGATAGCTGCCAGAGCCCCAGCGACGAGCAGTTTCTGCGAGCGACTTGTATACAAGTGTTCGAGCACGGTACGGACCGCGCGATGGAAGAGGAGCGACCCCAAGCCTTACCCGAAGGACCGGCCACCGGCCCAGCAATCGACAGGAGGCCTCGCCCGCTGGGTCAGCTGTCCGCGGCGTGCCAGAAGCGGCGCTGGATTCTAGGCGCGGTCGTCGTGCTAATCCTCGTGCTCGTCTTCTATTACGCTTGGTCCTTATGGGGGAGGTCGGAGGCGGGCAGCGGGCGCCCCGAGGCGCTCGCACAGCGCAGGCAAGAGGCACTCGCACAGCGGGGCCGGGGCGCCGGGAGGAAGTCCCCCGAAGGGCGGCCACCCGCCGAGGCGCCCACCGAGGCCGTCACGGCGGGCACTGACAACGGGACCGATCGGCCCCTCGGAGGGGCCCCCCGCGTCGCGAGGGGGTTCGGCGCCCCCTCGAGCCGCGTTAACTGGGCCCGCTTCGGGGGCGACCTCTCGGACGGGCCGGGGAACGGAGGCGCACACGACGGCGCCGGGGGGGCGACCCGCGGAGGAAAAAGTGGGACCGCCAGCAGCGTGGTCGAGGGGCTGCGGGGCGACTTCGAGGGAATGGCGTCCCTCCGGGCGGGCTCGTATGGGCCTGACCCCGCGGTCGCGGGCCTCCGCTAATAAAGCCCGGGCCGGCGAAAGCTTCTCTGTTGTTTCACTCGTCGTCAGCGAAGCGATCCTCAAAAGCTTCTCTGTTGTTGCACTCGTCGTCAGCGAAGCGGTCCTCAAAAGCTTCTCTGTTGCGCTCGTCGTCAGCGAAGCGGTCCGCGAATTCTTTTTTGCCGCCCGCCCAGGACGAGCCCCCTTTGCGTGACTCGCGCCCCTCCTCGCCCTCAGAACCGTCCGCGGCGCTACTACTTCCACCGGCGTCGCGGTCGCTTCCCCCGCGCGCCTCCATTAGGCGAACGAGCGACTCCGCGGGCTGCATGCTGAGCGGGCCAACGTCCGGGGGACGGGCGCCTAGCTTAAGGCGGATGTCGTCGTCGTCCACCCCCTCGCCGATGAGCTTGGCCGCCTCCGCGTCGTACTTTCGGCGGCGGTCCGAGGCTAGGAGGCGGAAGGAGGCCACAAGCCCTTCCCGGTGCGCCTCCTCGTCCCAGCTTACTGTCCCGTCAGGGAGCATTACGGGCCCCTCCTCTGCCGGGTGCCCCAGCGCCCGGGGCTTCGAGATCTCTTCTTCGAAGAGGACCAACACCTCATCGAGCACCGACGCGAGCACTACAGTGCGGTTCCGGTCGCTCAGCTCGACTTCTTCGCTCAATAGGACCCCGAGCTGGCGGCGCAGATGCTGGACGTGCTCGGCTCTTTTTGAGGCCATCTCTCGGCTAGTCTGCCGGTCGCGGTCTTTGTTCAAATCCCGCCGCGGGTTTCTGCGCGCCTTATACGCCTCGCGCGAGTCCGGGCGCTGATGGCGAACTCGAGCGTCTTGCTTGTCGGGCTGCTGATCCTCGTGGTGCTGCTTCTCGCGACCTACCTTTACTACCCCGCGGAGGGGTTCGACGGGCGCACCGATCCCTTCTGGACGCCCCACGCTGTGGCCCCCCCGATCCGCCGATTTTACGATGCGGCGGCGGGCCCCGATGGGATCAGCGGCGCCCACCGCCGCGACTGGGGTGATACATATTGGGCGCCTACTCCTTCCTGCGGGACCGCCCTCTAGCCTACGGGTTGGGTGCTTTTTGTGGCCGCTATAACCCCCACAGAGCGTTACTGGCCGGCATAGCCGGGCGTTCTTCTTCGGGCGGGCTCGAAAAACGCGCGCGGGGAATAGCATGGCCTCGGTCCGCGTGGCTCTCCTTGTACTTCTAGTCCTCGTGGTCGGGGCCTATCTGTTCTTGATGACCCGGGGGAGCGCCCCCCCCTACGTGCCGCCCGACGAGAACGGCGACGACCCGGTGCTCGCGAGCTACATCTCGGCCACTCAAAGTGCCTCGGCCGCGCTCAACGCCGAGGCCCAGTCGCTCGCTGGCGTGACTCCGGGAATCGGCCCGGCGGTGCAGCAGACCGAGAACGACGGCTGCGCCGACATCGCCAAAAGCAACTCCAAACTGACTTCGACGACAGTCACGGAGGTCGGGGCGCTCGACGGCACGACCCAGGGCTACGCCGAGAAAGTGGCCGAAAACGACGCGGTGGTGGCCGCGTGGACCTCGGGGACAGATTCCGGGGCGATCATCGCCCAGGGGCCGTCGATCTGCGAGGTCGTCTCCGACTCGACCCAGCTGATGCCGGAAAGCCTCGGCTCGGCGGCGACCAACCTGCAGACGTACGTCAACACCTGGGACTCGACCTATGACTCTGTCGCGTGCAGTCGGGGCTGCTCGGGGAGCTCGGACTGCGACCCGGACGCGTGCAGCGCGGCGGGTTGCGGGGGCGTCACCGACTGCGACGGCACCCCTTCGGCCTGCGTGGAGGGCCAGGGGCCGTGGACGTGCGACTGCCCGTATTCCTCCCCCGGCTGCGGCTCGAAACTCTGCCGGCGCGCCATGAGCCAGGCTGTCCAGGGCGATCTCGCGGAGCTCGAAAGCGATATCGCCCGGCTCGACCAGGACGGGTGCGGCGGGATGACCCTTTACGACCTGGGCCTCAACCTCCTCGCCGCGTACAACCAGCTCTACTGCTACCTGCTCGCGCTGCCTAGCCCGCCCTGCGCGTACAGCTGCCCCTACATTTCGGGCTGCAGTTAATCGAGCCCCGCACGCTCCTTTTTTCGCAACTGGGGGCAATACCCGGCCGCGCCAGGCATTTCGGGGGAAGCTCTTGGAAATGTCCGCGAGGGGTATACCCCTGCTGCCCATCGCGATGAAGCGCGACGCCTTCATGCCTGCGCGAGTGGACACGTGCTCTCAGAGTCAGAGGGCGCTCCCGCTCGACTACGACCCTGAGCTACACAGTCCGCACGGCGGCACTTCGGGGCCACGCAACGCCAACAGGACCCTCGTCCCGCACCGCTGGTCGCCCCCTTCGGAGGTGCTGCTCGACTCGGGAGTACTCACGCCGGGCGAGCGGGGGATGTACAAAGCCGGCTCTCCATACGGGCACCCTGGTATCAACCCGATTACCAGGATCGGAATAACCAGCAGGGTTAGGGCGTGGGACAACCCCTACCCGGCCCGCGCTAAAGGAAATTTTGCCGACGATCCGTGTTCTTCGGCGCCGAGTATATTCGAGCGCCAGTCGGGCGAACCCGGACAGTTGATAAGGATGTACGACGACAGTACCGACAACGACCCGATGTACGGAGGCAGACGATACTACTACCAGCCGGCCTACTGGGATCGGCGCTCGGGCCCTTTGGGCGGCCCTTACGAGCCCGTAGGCCAGTGCCCGGTCGACCCCACGGATGAGTGCCCTCGGCAGTTCCCGCCCCTCGACATCGACACTGACCACCTCTACAGCCAGAACCTCGCCGTCGCGGTCGGTTCCGACGGCGAGTACCTTTCCGACAGTTGGTGGCAGGGCGGTCCCCACACCGGGTGGTCGGCCGCCTGCGGGGCGACCCAGACGGTCGTCAACCACCCTCACGCCATTTACGCGACCCGGGCGGCGGACATGGAAAACTTCCGGGCCCCTTCTCAGGAGCCGTTCAGGAGGCCCGAGCCTTTTCGCCCCCCTGCGCAGGAGCATCTCCGGAGGCCCGAGCACCTCCGGGAGCGCCTCCGCTCCCGCCGGGTGCCTGAGGAGCCGATGACCGGCATGATGCACGGCCTGGGGAGCACCTGGGTCGACCCTCGCTTTCAGCCCGGCCCCCCTCGAATGTTCCGCGGGGACGACTCGCATTGGGCCCACGGCGGACATGCCGGCGGCCCGACCTTCGGGGCCTTCAACGCCACCAAGTTCATGCCCGGAGGGTCGTGGAACTCCAAGTACGTCCACGGCTTTGGTGACGGCGAGGTCACCGAGGGTCGCAGATACTGGGTCGACGCCTCGTAAGGCAGTTGCGCGCGGGCGCTGCACGAAGAGCAACAAAAAACCGCGGCATTTTTTGGCCCGCACCCGGGCTCAGCAATTGTGAAGGGGCCGGAACCTCCAAACCAACCTGCTCGTCGGACGCTCGACAATAATGGCGTCGTCGTCCTCACCCCCCCCGCCGGACCACTCAGCCGGCGAAGGTATTGGTGGATTGGCTGAGTTATTGAAGTCCGCCCTCCTCCCGGATTTATGCAAAAAGCGGCTGGCTTTATGGGTGCTCATTCGGACCATTTACTCGGATCATACCGACATCCTACAGATCTTGGAAGATCCGCACAAAGACCCACTACTAGCTAGAGAGGAGATCGTCGAGATAATTCGCGAAAGTAATGCCCGCCTTGATCTGATGGTCCTTCTGGACTGCGGCGTCTCACCTTCCCAGGTGCCCGAGGACCGACAGTTACCCTCCCGAAGCGCGAATGACACGGCATCATCATCTTATCCGCAAGGGTCTGGCGGCAAAGGGAAGGAAAAAGAAGCCGAACTCGGACCATTCGTAGTTAGCTGTTCCAGCGTGCATGGGGGTAGTGCTTCGGACCGCGAGTTCTGCGCTGCGGCACTTCTGCCAGACGTCGCAGCTACGGTAACAAAAGGGATCAGAACGGCGAGGGGGGTGTTTCTGAATACGTGGGAATTGCTAGCGCTTATTACTCCAGAGGGCGATGACGATGTCCCAGACGTTCATATGATCATAATACAAAGGGAGGGTGACATGTTAGAACCGACCGGAAAAGACGGCCTCCCGCTGATATACACAGCGCATAATAAAGCTGGTGGCGGAGTGCGCCAACCAGCTTAGGCCCATCCAGACTATCAAAGGGTGGTAAGATAAATCTCAGGAGGCAAACGGTTACACCTTAACTTAGCAAAACGGTTATAAGATAAATGGCCCGAGACGAAAGTCCAACTTTTTTAGTTTTTTGTTTTGCAAAACGACGTGCGTCGACTCAACTTTTTTCTGAATTTTTGGGCCGGCTCGGAAATTCCCCCCCCCTTGACAAAAAAGAGTGAGACTTAGCAAAAATGATTCCACCACCAATAAGCAGGCGCACAACACAAGTGGACGGGTGGTAGATGGTTCCGCGAAACGCGCTGCAAGTGATTAGTCCGTAGAATGGCCGTCGCTCTCAATTTTGTTAATCCAAAAAGACTCATTTTTGCTAAGCAAAGATTAGGTCGCATTCATTTTTGTTAAGCTAAGATTCATATCTGCGAACCACGTTAAGTAGACTTTTTATGAGAAGGCGCGGCGGACCAACTTTTTTTCTGGAGTTTTCGGACCGGCGCAGAAATTCCCCCCCCCCTTGACAAAAAAGAGTGAGACTTAGCAAAAATGATTCCACACCCAATACACAAGCGTATCGGGCGAGCGAGTGTGTGGAGATCAGTTTAGTAAAACGTGCTTCAGGTGGATAGTTCGAAAAATAACCACCACCCCTAGTTTTGTCAGTCCAAAAAGACTCATTTTTGCTAAGCAAAGATTAGGTCGCATTCATTTTTGCTAAGCAAGGATTCATATCTGCGGACCACGTTAAGTAGGCTTTTTCTCAGAAGGCGCGGCCGTCCAACTTTTTTTTTCTGGAGTTTTCGGACCGGCACAGAAATTCTCCCCCCCCTTGACAAAAATGAGTGAGACTTAGCAAAAATGATTCCACGCCCAATACACAAGCGTATCGGGCGAGCGGGCGCGCGGAGGCCAGTTTAGTAAAACGTGCTTCAGGTGGATAGTTCGAAGAATACTCGCCACCCCCAATTTTGTCAATCCAAATAGACTCATTTTTGCTAAGCAAAGATTAGGACGCATTCATTTTTGCTAAGCTAAGATTCATTTCTGCGAAGAGCTTATAATGGAGGATCGGACCTGTACAAGGTGTGGAAGAACGTTCTCACATCCGAGCGGATTGGCCCGCCACAACAAACGGAAAACCCCGTGCGCCGCGATTGTCGCGGTTCAGTTATGCGAACAGACCCGCGGCACGAACACGGACGCACCGAAACGGCCTCAATGTCGCTACTGCGGACGGACGTTCTCGTCACCAGCAAATTGCAGCAGACATATCCGAACTAGCTGCAAAGTGGCCCGAGATGGCGATGGAATGGAGAAGCTATACTCGGAGGTGAAACGTCTTCAGACCGAAACAAAGGATACTCAGGAGCTTAAAGACCAGCTTGCAGAAAGCCAAAGGCAACTTGCGGAGTTCCGAGACATTGCAGAAAAGCTCCTCGCGCGCGAACTATCCACAACAGCTGGGGGGCAATCCGAGAGGGCGGAAATTTTGGTTCAAGGGGGGCATGCGCAGGTGGATAACAGGAAGATCCACAACGAACTCAAAGTGCGTAACGAAGTTACTGTGAACGTGTTCGGTCAGGAGAAGGTAGACCATATCACGGCGCCACAAATCTACCAGCTACTCATGAACGCCAAAGGGGCGGCAGACCCGGGAATCCAGGCACTTCTCGATACAGCATTGGTGGTGTTCAGCGACCCAGCAAAGCCGGAGAACCTAACCTGCTATCTCCCAAACAAAAAGACCTCGGACGCGCTGGTCCACGAAGCGGAGGGCTGGCAGATCAAGCCGATCGAGACGGTCCTGAGCCCAATGGTGCGGAGGAGCTTGGACGTCCTCTTCCGGAAGCAGCCATACGGTCACGAACCGGGGCTCCCGGACCGGCCAGACATCGTAAGCTGCGGGGAAGTACTAAAACAAGTGGCAGCGCTGGAGGCGGACCCAACCCTCGCGAAAAAGACAACAGCACCACATGGGCCACTTCGGACGGTCTTAGTGCGGAACAAGGACGCCCTCGCACGCGTGAATGGGGGGGTACCGCCGACGGCCGGGGGGCAAAAACAGAAGCCCTGAGACATTAACCGGCAGGTCCCCGCGGGCGCGGAACCTGGCCGTTTTTATGTTACCGGCCCGCCGGCCGGTAAGATCCACGCCGAGTATACGCCCGAGCCCGCTTCGCTGGTGGATGCGATGCCAGAGCAAGCAGGGCAACTCCGCGAGTTCGCCGGCCGCGGCACCCATCTCGCCCCCCCGCCAAGCGCCAGACGCGCTGCTGCGGGCGCTCGAGAGTATTTCGCCCACAACTGCGAAAAGAGCCTGTACAGCTGTACATGGAACTACGCCGGCGACGACGGCGAGCCGGGCAAGGTGGGCGCCCGGCGAGCGATGTCGGCGCCCCCAGGCTTCGTTGTCGTCGGAGTCGGGATCCGCTACGACCCCGGGCTTACGACCGGCGCCAGCAGCCCCGCACTCTCGTGGGCCGAGAGCCACGTGGACTGGGACCCGCCGGCCGGGAGGGGCCCCACAGTCCCCGAAGTGAGGATGGCCGCGCACGTGTACGCTTTCCCTTACATCGTTTGCGCGCCGGCGTGGCAGGTAGCCGCGGGCACCCCCCCGGAGGACCTCCGGACGTTGCGCGTCGACGCCCGCCCCGCTGCCGACCTCTCGCTGGCGCTACCGGGAAGCCATCTGGCCAGAGCGACCGAAGCGACCGCCGGGCCGGGCTACGCGCTGGCGGCGGTCAAGGTCGGCACCGAAGAAGGCGCCGCGCGGGGCGCCGAGCAGGTTACTTTCGTTTGGCGGGAGTTCGCCGCCGGCCATCCGGACGCGACAGCAACGGAGGCCTTCCCTGAGCGCGTGTCCGCCCCGCTGAAGGAAGAAGTGGCCGGCTGCGTGGCCCACCCGCGCGCTGTCGGGAGGACGGCCCTTTACGTCGCGGCCCTGGCGTGGGCGCCGACCGACCGAGACCCCCGGGGGATGTTCGTATCGGCCCCCCACCACCCGCGGGTGGGGCGCCTCGAGCTCGGCTGCGCGGACTACGTCAACTTGCTCGACCCCCCGAGCGACTATGCACTCGCCTGCTGCACGGGGAAGGAGGGCTTATATTGCCGGCCGACCTGGAGCCCGCAGAGCCCGGCCTGTGACGGGTTCATGGGCAGTTACTGCGCCGCCAGCTGCGCCAGCGGCGCGTGCGCTGACCCGGTCTGCGGCTGCCTGGGCTCGCCGCTCAGCGACCCTGCGACGCTGCCCCCGGGAGCTTCTCCTCTCCCCCAGTGCTTTGACGCCCGGTGCGCGGATGACCCCGACGCCTATCGGCCAGCGGGGATGAGCGACGCGTCGTGCGGGGGGGCGGTCCTCACCTGCGCCGACGTCGACGCGCTGGGGGGGCCGGGCAACGTGGCCGCGGCTTGGCAGAGCTCGATCCCGGCCGGGTGCGATGGCGCGCCCCCCGGGGGGAAGCTCTTCGTGGTGCTGGTCGTGATCCTTCTGGTCTTGGTCGCGCTTTTGGCCAGCGTCCGCGGCGGAAAAACGGCGGCCCCGAGAGCCCCGGGAACCCTCCCGCCGCTCCCGGAACTCCCGCGGCTGTGAGGCCACCCGTCCCTCTTTTTGTCGGCGAAGCGGGCGGCGGCCGGCTTAAACGCCCTGAGGCGGCCGCCCGGGCTGGCGGTAGACGGGGCGCCCGGCGTCCTCGAAGGTCGAGATGAGGTGGCGGACTGCGTAGTCGGCGATGGTGTCGTTTTCGGAGACAACGCACAGCAGGTCGCTCTTGGCGAGGACCGCGCGGTGGGTCTCGGCGACCCGGAGGCGCAGCGGGCGGCGCCCCCCCGGGTACGCGCAGGAGGCCGGCGAGCGGCCAAACTTGGGCCAGGTGTCCCAGTCCCCCGACCAGGCGACGTCGCCCGCCGGCTGGTCGACCAGAACGGTAAGAGAGGCGACGCCCTTAGCGAAGAGACTCTCCATCGCGGCCCAGACCTCCCCGGGATCGCGGGAGGGCCCGCCTAGGGCCGCCGTGAGGCCGGCGTACTCGCCGTCGGGGACAACCTCGAGCGGGGGGAGGTCGCTGTAGGCCGCGGCTTCGCCGCCGGACCGGCCGTGACCGGAAGGACCCCCTTCGCTGCGAGCTTCAGCCGGGGGGTTGACTGCCGGTGCTGCGCTGATGGCGGGGGCGGCGGGGGGGGACGCGCCCTGCGAAGCGGGCGGGGACGCGTCCTGCGGAGCGGGCGGGAGCCCTAGGTTCTTGCGGGCGATGGCGGCGGCGGCCGGCCGGAGCCTCCAAAGGGGCGTAGGCTCGTCCCCGGCGTCGACGGCGGCCTGGTTGACAATTTCGTAGGCACTGAGGTTGTAGAGAACCGTGTTGACGTGCTCGTTCCGCACCTTGGCCATCTTGAACCGCGACTGAAGGAGCGCGAGGATCTCCTTGGAAGCCAGCGGAGTCGTGGCGGTCGCGAGGATGTTGGCGATCTGGGTCTCGTAGGGGACCCAGGCGAGGTTTGGCTCCATGTCCGGCTGGAGGCGGTAGGGGCTCGGGGCGCTTGGGGGGAACTCGTTCTTCCCGGGGTGAAGGATCTAAATGAGCCGCGCTCGAAAGTCAGAGGACGCGCCGGGAGACGCCAAAAAAGGCAAGGCCGTGCTACGCGAGCCGTGGCCGTGCTACGCGAGCCGTGGCCGTGCTACGCGAGCCGTGGGCGCGCTACGCGAGCATGCTCTGCAGGGCCCGGGGACCTTGGAGCCCTTTCCGGACTTCGCCCGTGCGCTGGTTGATCCAGAAGGGGTACGCCTGGACCCTGGAGCAGAGGAGGGGGGCGTTCGTCTCGGCGAGCGTCGAGGGCTCGAGGGCGATCGCGGCTTGGCCGCTAGGGCTCCTCTTGACGCAGACGACCTTTTTGGGGTAGCGGGTCGTCCCGAGGAGCCGCTGCTGCTTCTTACAGTAACCGCACCCGGGCATCACGTAGAGGACCCACCCCTGCCGGGCGAGCTTGGCGGAGAGGGTCTGGGGGGCAGCCATGAGGTAGACGATCACCACGACCACGAGGAAGATAAGGACGGCGGTGACGAGGGCTCCCGTGTTGCCGGCGCTTTTGGACGCGGGGGCCGCGGCGGCGGCCCCGGCGGCGTCACCGCTGGGGATAACAAACTCGGAGATATCTTCTGCAGGGGCGGCAGCCATCGCGCGAAGTATGAAGGGCCAGCAGCAAAGGCCGCGCGAGAAAAAAGCCCGAGCCGCCCGCTTCGCAGGCAGCCGGTTAGATCGTCCGATAAAGGGTCTCGAGGGTGGCCGAGGCGCCCGCCCAGGCAGGGACCTGGTCCGCGGACATCGAGTTCACGTCGTTGAAACCGGGGATGGTGAAGCTAAAAGCGTTGAGGGGACGGTCGAGCGAAAGGGTCGTGGGCGGGGCCACGGACGAGTTTTTGTACGCGGCGGCCATCCCGTTAAGGACTGCAGTCACGTCGCGCCTGTAGGTCGTCGAGCCGTCGGGGCTGGTGACCGTGAAGACGCTGTTCTTGAAGCGGAGGCGGTCGACCGTCCTCGGCTGACCGTCGGCCCCGGGCCTGGCGTCCCAGGACGGGGGTTTTTCGCTGACGCAGATCCCCTTCGCACAGAAGGGCAGCGAGCCCGCGGGGCAATCGTTGTCGGTGTAGCAGGTGTAGAAGGTCCGGTTGACCCCTCCGACTTTCCCACAGCAGGCCCGGCCGTTGACGCACTGAATCGGCTCGCCTTTTGTGGGCGTGCACTCTGGGGCGGTCAGGGTCGGGTCGTAGCCTGCCGAGGTGAAGAGGGGCGACTTCTCCCAGCCGGTGTAGTGGTACCAGACGTAGGCCATGGCGATCAGGACGACCAGGACGACCACGCAGGCCAACAAGAGAGCGCGGCCGGGGGTGACCCCGGGCGCCGAGTCGCCCCCCACGGCACCGGCGCGGAGGGAATGGAGGCTGTCCGTCCGGCTGTGACCAGTTCCTGTGGCGGACATCTATCTGTCGCGGGCGGGCTATACCCCCGGCGCAAAAATCACCGGGCGCCGCTAGAAGTCGAGAGGCACCGCGTCGTGCCGAGCCTCGGCGGCGGCCCCGGCGGAGCGGGCGGAGCCCCCAGTGTCGGCAGCGAAGCGGGCGGCGCACCTGGTGGCGACCGAGCCCCCGCTGGTGGCCCCGGGGGCCCCGTACAGGTCAAGAACGAAGGCCTCGACCGCGGGGTCGAGGTCCCAGGGAAGGTCTTCTTCGGCCGCCGGCGAATCGGGCGGCCGCCCCCCGTTGTCCCGTCCCGCTGGCGGGGGGTTCCGCCCGGGGGGGGGAGCTCTCTCCGCAGGCATCGCGGACGGGTCGAGCCCGAGAGAGCGGAGCATCGCGTCCCGCTCGCGCCGGGCGGCGGCCTCTTCGCGCGCCTGGAGCTCCTCTTCGCGCCGCCGGAGCTCGGCCCCGCGCCGGGCGAGCTCTTCGGCCTCGCGGCGCAGGCGCTCGGCCGCTTCTTTGGCCGCGGTCTCGGAGTCCTGCAGGGCCGCCGGGGGGGGCGGCTGGCGTCCGCCAGCGGCGCCGAAGATGATGGCCTGGCAGGTTTCGGCCTCCGAGGGCTCGAAGCCCAGGCGGAGAGGGGCGATGAACTGGCGCACGCCCCGGATGAAGCCCAACATCGCGGAAAAGTCCCGCCAGCGCTCCTTTCCGACGAACACCTTGGTCTTGACGACCCGAAGCGGAGGGCACTGGGCCGTATAGCCCTTCCGGGCGGCTACGCCGACGAGGTCCTCGACACGGACGAAGGGCTCGGCGCTCCCGGCGTCGCGGGCGACGTACTCGTAAGCTTCTCCGTCCGGCTCGCGGGGAGGGAAGACGCCGATCTCTTGTTGGACGAAAACGAACTCGGGGGCGTTCTGGAGGGCCGCGAAGGGGTAAGCGGCCATGAGCTCCTCGCGGCCGTAGATGTTGTCGCTCGCGACGAAGACCGGGTAGTCGGTGTGGAGGTCGATGCTCATCAGGAGCTCGGGGTCGAGCACGTAGGTCTCCCCGCGGAACTCCATCGACTCCTTCGTTGTGTTGGTCCGGACGAGCTCCCGGACGGTCTCGAGGTCCCAGACGCCCAGATCCGCAAGCTCTTTCTTGAGGTCAGCGAGCTCGTCCGCGGGGAGCAGCGCGCGGCAGTACTCGGCCTCCTCGAGAGCCTCGTCGAAGACCGGCGGTGGGATGGCGCCACGCCCGGCGGGGGCGTAGGGGGCAACCGCCCCAGCGGCCGCCCGCTCCGCTGACGCTGAGGGGGGCGCCCCGTTCGCCCGCGGAGGCGCCAGCGGAGCGGGCGGCGAGCTCGGCGTAATCGTCACGGGTGGCGTGTACGCCGCTGACATTGCGAACCTCCGGTGTGTGCGCGGCCGGGGGTCATGCTTCTTCCGGAAGCGGGTTCAATATGCGCTCGCCGAGTGAGATTTTTTGCCGCGCCGTTCTGTCCTGCCGCCGCTCTTCGAGCGGTGCGCACTTCCGCAAGCAACAAGAGCCAGGGTCAGCCAACGCCCGGCCGCCGAGTTTTTTTTCCGCTGAGGTATACGCAGCAGTTCCGAGCGCCGTACGTAGCTATCAGAATGGACTCGATTCTCGGAGGAATGGAACAAGCAGTCTTCGGAAGCGCCGACGGCGCGTCCAAAAAGAGGACGGGCATGATCGTGGCCGTGGTCGTGATTCTCGTCCTCATCCTCGTCTTCATGATGTACGCCGCCCCCGCAGGCTCAAACTTTCGGGCCGACCGGGGTCGGATGTCCGTCGGCGCCCACTGGGGTCAAGCCGGGACCTACGGCCACACGGGCTCGACCCTCGGGCATCCCCACGAGTACTCGGGTTATGCCCAGACTGTCCCCGCCGCCTGGTAAGAGGGCGGGCTCGGCGAGCGCGAGTGTCCGCCAGCAGTGGTAGCTGGCTCCGGCGACCGACGGGCAGACGCGACATCGAGACCCGACCACGGGCCTCGGCCGAAGAGGTAAAGCGCGCCGATTAGAGGTTTTTTTGGTTGGGTTCATCCGCGGGCCTGACTCTTCGTCCTTTGACGTGAATCTCTCCCTTGTTACTTGCTGGCCGTCGCTACGTGCTGCCCACCGGTAGCCCAGCTCCCTACTGCTTGCTCGGTCGCCTCGCAGCAGGTGTCCCACCGGTGCGGACTGCTGAACACCTACAGCGACCTACAGCGCCAACGTCCGTATGGACCTCGAAGAAGAGCGCGGGCGCCCGCTAGGTCTCACCGCGGTCTCGCTCCTCGCCGCCTACGCCGCGTTAACGACGGCTTCCGCGCTTCTCTGGTGGCTCGGCGCCGCGGCCGCCGTGACCATCGCGGCGGTCTTCTTGCTCCGGGCCCTGGGTGGTGCCCAGGGCCCCCTGCCCGAGATGTGCCGGTGCTACTCTTCTTGGCGCTCGCTGGACTCGCGCTGGGGGCGCGTGCGGGCGGACTTCCGGGCCCTCGTCGCCGAGGCCGAAGCGGCCGAGGTCGCCCTCCCGCCGCCGGGCGAAAGCTCCGGGTGGCTCCGTATTAGCGCGCTCTTGGCTTCGGTGGGCGCGCTCTTGGGCTGGGCCGCCGGAGTCCCCCACCTCCGGCTGCCGGGTGACGGCGCCCATTACGCCCGGATGAACGTGAATTTTGCCGAAGCGGGCTGTATCTACGGCCCCCGCGCTCTAGTCGGTGTGGTCCGGGGGCCCGGGCCCGGCGAAGCGCCCCCGGGGGCGGAAAAATGGTGCCCGACCCGGGCGGCCCAGGGCGGGCGGCCAGCGTTTTACTGCGCTGCCGAGACGCCTGGGGAAGTGTAGACGACGATGGGCTGCCCCGATGGGTACGTGAGCGACTTGTGCTCGATAAAGGGATAGGCCACGGCGAGGGTGATGAGGCCCCAGAATACCCCCCCGAGCCAGTAGCCGTTGAGGGCCACCGAAAGGGTGATGATCATGAGGATGATGACGGCAATGAGCCGCCCGGTGTGGGTGGAGTTGGCCATTGTTGTGTGTTTGGGTCAAACGCGCGCGGGTGCGGGTATACCTCGGACGGAAATTCCGGCGCGGCGAAATACTCGTGCCGCGCTGACGTTTTTTCGCCAGGTTCGCTCCGCTGTGTTACCTGTCTACAAAATGGGGCCTGGGCGTCGCGCAGGAACTGCGATCCGGGTTGCCGGGCGTTCATCAGCCCGCGGGCGAAACAAAAATACGGATCGTGCCGGGCGGTTTGTTACGTGGTCCGTTTTACGGGGGTAGCTGAACACCTGGCAGCTCAGGTGAAGACAATGTGCCGGGAGATGTCGGTGTCTATCGCGGCCTCGCTGCCCCCCGAGCCGCTTTTTTTGGCCGCGCGCAACTGTACCCCCATAAGGGCCCCAAGGACCACGAGCAAGACAAAGAGGACGATCGCCACGGCCCTCCAGGCGGCGCCCCTGCCCCCGGACGGGCCGTGGGGGCCGCTGCCCGCCCGCAAGGGCCGCCGGGCATTATTATCTCCGCTAACCGCGCTAGCAGCTGCGCCCGCCTCAAGACCGAGGCTCGGCGGGAGGGCGGGCGCGCCGTCCAGGCCCCATTTCGTGGGCGGGAGACCGGCGGCGCCAACAGGGACAAGCCCTCCCGGGAAGACAAGCTCAGCCCGGGGGTCGTAAGCAAACTGTGGCCCACCGATGGGCGGGCCCCCTGCATCGCCGGTAAAGGCGGGTGGCGTGAGGGGGCCGGCCCAGCCCTGGGGGGTGTAGAGGCGGGTCGTCCCGAGCGCCGCGGTCATTGCGGTGAGCGGCGTCGGGCGCCCCGCGCTCGGGGGGACGTCGAAAGGGTCGGAGTACAGGACGCGGACTGAGGAGACCCGGTCGGCGAAGCCGAGGCGCTCGAGATCCCCAACGACCGTCGGTCCGACCACGACTGTCGCGTCGCGGTCCGCGTCGAAGCTCGGGCCCGCGTAGAGGATCGCTAGGGCATTCGCCGTGACCGCGATGGAGCGGGCCCGGTTGGCGGGGAAGCGGACCTCCTCGGAGGCGAGGCGTCCCGCGTCGTAGTCGCCCCGAGGCAGGAAGGAATGCTTGCCGCCCTGGTTGTAGTCGGCGTAGAGGGTAGCCCCGCTGCCGGGCGCGACGGGGACCGCGGAGTCGTAGCCCTTGAAGGGGAGGACCAAGAGCGCCGAGACTCCCGCCCCAGAGGCCGGCCCCATCCCGAGGGCCCCGAGGTCGGGGACGTCGCTCGGCCCGACGATCACCCGGGCCCCCCGGGCGGCCGATAACGAGGGGGTGTTGTAGATCGCCGCGATCGTGTTCGGGTCGACCCGGAGGCTGCTAATCTCGTTATCGAGCTCTTCGCCGTGGGTCGACTGGTGCTGGTAGCCGACCAGCTCCCGCCCCGAGTAAAAGCCCGGAGGGTAGCGGGCAAAGGGGCCGCCGAAGCCCGCGTCGCGGTAAATGGTCGCGGTCATACGGCTCCCGTTGCGTCTGCCTGCGAGTGATAGTCTGCGGGCGCCCGACTACTGTTTATCTCTGTGTGGCAAACTCCCGAGCAGTGCCCGTCGGTCGCCGGAGCCAGCTCCTACTGCTCGATGGGCCGGCTGCCTACTGTCGGCGCGGTCGCTGGAAAAAAGGTGACCGCGGCTTCGGTCCGGTTCTTAGACGGCCGCGGGCCCGGCGGCCGCGGGCTCGAGCGCGGGGGCCTCCTTTCCTTTCTTTTTGGCTCTGGCCTTCCTGGAAGTCAGGGCCTTGAAAACCAGGACGAGGATCACAATCACGATGAGCGCGATCGCCGCGATGGCGGCCGAGTCCACAATGGTGGCCTCGATCGCATCTGGGATGAAAGCGAAGAAGTTCTCGGCGGCGTAGACGCTGTGTTGGTTGACGATGTCGGAGAAGTTGTTGACCACTTTCGAGTACTGGCCGCCAGACATCAGGCAGCTCTTCGTCATGTCGTAAGACTGGTCCTGTACGTTCTTCGAGAAGACGTTCCCGGAGCCCTGGACCGACATGATTTGTTGGCCGTTGAGGGCTGTCATACAGTTCTGGGTGTCGTCGAAGGTGACATTCGTAGTCACGTTGTTGACGATATTCGCCTCGGCGGTGTCTTTGCCGGCGTCCAGCCACCCGAGGCCAGCGATGTCAGTGTTCTCGGCGTACTGCTTGATGTTGTCGTTGATCTTGCTGCTAAACTTGGCCGACTGGTCCATCGAATCGACGCACCGCATGTCGACGCTCATGGTCATGTCCTGCCGGTTGTCGGTGAAGACGTTGTTGTTCCCGGAGACGGTCATGACTTGGCTGCCGGCCATCGTCGCTGTGCAGTCCTGAGTTACGTCCAGGGTCTGGTCCGTGACGATGGTCGAGGAGACGTCGACTGACTGTATGCTCTGGTGTCCGCCCATGCCGCTTGCCCTCGCTCGCCGGGTTATACCTCCCCGGGAAGAAGGCGGCCAAAAAATTGAACGGACTCGCGTTCGGCACACCCGGGCCATGTTTCTGATCACCACCCCCCCTGGCGACGAAGACGCGCTTTTGCGTCGGCTCATCGGTCTTATGTATAACATCGAGAGCGGTGAGAGTCACTTCGATTGGGCCTCGGCCCCCGCCCCAGAAGCCTTGGCCGCGCCCGTCGGTAGCCAGAGCCAGCTACCTACTGCTCGCTCCGAGGCTGGGGCAGCGCTGGCTCCACTAGCAGCCGCACGAGACTCCGTCAGTCCGTCGCCGGGGTTCCTCACAGTAGAAGTGGAGCCGATCACCACCACCGGCCTCCGGGTGACCCATAGCTATCACCCCACCGTCGGTATCATCGCTTATGTGCCTGCCCGCGGGGACTCTTGGGAGGACGAGACGCGCAAGCTCGCGACCCGACTCGCCGAAGGTCTAAGTCCCCTAGGCTACGAGCATCTGGTCGGCTTCCGGCCCTCAGAGTCGGTCGACCACACGGTCCTCCACCGCGACTGGGGGTACGCCCCGGAGACGCGCAAGGTGGTAATGAGTATCTATGATGGGGCCGAGGAAATCATGGACCCCGGCGTCCTCCGCCAACTGCGCAAGGGCCCCAACGAGCAGGAGGCCGCCCGGCTCATCATCAGAGAGACCCGTCGGCGTGCCGGAGGTCCCCCCCCGCCCGCGAGTTATTACTCGGCGTTCACCTGGCTTATTGTCCCAATAGACCAGCTCCTCTGCGGCCCGAGGATGATCGACTCCCCGGCCGATTTCAACGCCCATATGACCGGGATCGTCTTCGACGCCCGAGGCCTCTTCGCCGGAGACCCCCTCGGGGGCTCTTCCGCCGGTGCGCGTGGGGCCCCCCTGTTTCCAGTGGAGATCCGGGGCCGCCTCGCTCTCCCGCCCCTTCCGCCCGAGCTGGAGGCCCTCTTTAGTTCTTCGGGTCACACAGTCGGCCTCTCCGTGGTGTTCATCATCGAGGGTGGGCGACTTTACGTCGCCGGGAAACGCATTACCAATAACATAGGGGGCTGGACTAACCTCGAAAGCTTCGACGTCCCCGAGATCCCCTGGGAAGATGCCAATCCGGCCGGCCTTACCGGGTGCGCGCTCTGCCACTGCCCCTTAGTCGGCCGAGTCTACGCCCTTACCGGAGGCTTCCTCCCGCTGTACTCGCATCGCGGTTGGAGATATCCGGCGCGCCTCCGTGGCCGCCCCGGGACTCCGATTCTTGGAGGGCACGCTGCGTTGTTGTGTCCTTACTGCTGCGGCTCCTCTATCGACGCGCTGAGTTCCCTCGCTGCCAAAGTGGGAATCAGGCTACGCGCGACCCGGGTGCCCGATGAGCCCTGCGCAGCGACCACGGCCCAGGCCCGCGCCTTAATGCGCGCAGGACTGCCTTGGAGCCGCCTGGCGGCCCTGGCTGATTGCACCTTCAGAGAGATCGCCCCCAACATCTTCATCGGAAGCACCCCTAGCGGCAGTCAGTTCTACTTCCTCGGGACCAGGACCTGGTGCGAGTTTGCTGAGATTGCTGACTTTGAGTCGGTCTACGTTTCCACCCCGGACCTGTGGGGGGAAAAACTTCCGGGGCTGTGTTGCCCATACCTCGCGACCTTCGGGATGACGAGGCCCAAGAAGGTCAGCCGCAGTTTCGCTGAAACGATCGCCGACATCATCGGCCCGGCCCCCGCGGCCTCGGAGATCGCGCAGCCCCCCCCGAAGCAGAAAAATGGGGGCCTGGTCGCGCTGGACTAGTGAGCCGAACTCGCCCGCGCCGTTTTTGTGCGCGGCCACTCACAGAACGCCCTGGACCGCCTCGGGGGTCATCCTCCCTTCTCTGTAGAGGCGGTGAACGTCGCTGTACTGGACCGGGTCCGCTCCAGGGACCGCGCCCCGGTAGTCGGAGTAGCTCGCCGAGCCCCCGCCCTTTTGGAAAAGTTCCTGGGCGCGGCTGTGGACCTCCTCGGCGCGCTTCGAGACGAAGCGCCCTTTCGCGAAGCGCCCGCGGAAAGCGCCCAGATAGAAGGCAACTATGAGGACAATCAGGACTACAATAATGGCGGCCTGGGTCGCGCTCACCTTCCGCCCAGCCTCTTTGTTCGCACCGGGTTGCGTCATCTCCGTAACATATAACCCGCGAAAAAAGACGGCAGCTAGGAGGCGTCTGTCTCCGAGCCTTCCCCTTGGAGCGCGCAGATGGTGCGTCGTTGGTCGCCAGTCTTTCGTCGAAAAGCCCCCGGCGGCGCCTTCTTCAAATCTGAGCCCAAACGGGAACGCCCGCCCAACCGCTCGGCTGCAGGGGCCGTGGTGGGTCCGCGGGGCGGGCACGCAGACAAAAAAACGCGCGGGCGCGGAGTGGGGCGGGGCGCGGGGCGGGGCGTGGGCCTTTTTTTCTTAGCCCTTCCCTTCGAAGCGCTCGCCGCACTCGAGGCAGGAGAGCATGTAGGTCGAGGCCTCGTCCCCGGCGGCCATCTGAGTCCCGGTGCCGGGGACCGTGTGCCGGCGGGCCTTGCAGGCGGGGCAGCGGAAGAGCCGGGACTCCTTCGCGACGACCTTCTGCTGGCTCCGGAGGCGGATCTCGGCCCGGACCTCTTCGGAGGCCCGGGGGCAGAGCTCGGAGGCCTCCATCCCGCCGACCGCGTCCGGGCTGAACTCCCCGGCGAGCAGCTGCTCGAACGCCCAAGAGCCGTGAAGGCGCACGACCGAGCTTTCGGGGTCGAGGTTGGAGAGGACGACCCCGACCCGGGCGTTGTAGACGGTAACGAACTCGGGGTCGTTCCAGAGCCGGCGGACGGGGCGCTCGGACTCGACGCAGCGTTCGATGGCCGCGTTGTAGCAGGAGCGCTCGATCCGGGCGGCGAAGTCCTGGGCCCCTCCCTCGCCGAGCCGTGGCTCGGACTTCAGCGCCGCGTAAAGCGCCCCCCGCATCCTACGCCGGGGGTCCCCGAACGTTCCCTCGGGGCCGGGGGTTACGTCGAGGTAGGAGTCGGCGACCTCGCACGCACAGAGGTCGTCGAGGCTGAGCCGGCCGTCGGCTACGAACTCCGCGAGGCTCCCCTCGAGGAACTCCCCAAAGGGCTTCGGGAGAGCCCGACTGACTCCGGCGTAGCTGCGGACGTACGCCTCGCGGTCGGGGGCACCTTCGTACAAGGCGGCTTCGATCCGGGCGGCGAAACCGGAAGTTCCGCCCGGGGCCCTGACTCCAGAGCGCACGATCCCCTGCTCGATGAGCGTGCGCCCCCCGCTCCGCAAGTCCTCGGAGATATCCGCCGGAGGGCCGCCCCGGGGCCGCTCCGCTTTCCCGGGCCGCGCGGCGCCAGCGGGGCGGCCGGGGTCTCGGGGCGCCCCCCCTTCCGGGCACTCCTTTGCCCGGGGGGCGTCAGCGGAGCGGGTCGCGGCTTGAGTCGACCTGTCGGCGTCCATCATGGTCTCGCTGCTTCCTGGGCGCCCGGGTTCAATTTCGGGCGCGCGGCCTCCGTCAAACCGTATAAGGTGTTGTAGTCGCTCGCGAGGGCGGCTTCCAGCCCCTCCAGCGCCGTGGCCCCCCCGGCGGCGCGAGCCGCGGCGGGGGCGTTCCGCTCGAGGATGACGGGCAGCTGCCAGCGGACGGCGTACTCGACAAAAGCAGCGAGGCCGCTGGCTGCGGGGCGGTCGACGTAGTCGCCCCAGATCTGGCCCTCGAAAAGGCAGGCGTGGTGGTCGCCGCCGCTCCCCCGGCCGGCGTGGTTGTCGTTCAGGTGGAAAAGGATCCGGTCGTGGGGGATCACGCCGGACACGGCCTCGAGGCCGGCCAGCCAGGCCTCGGCCTCGGCGCGCCCGCGGAGGTCGACCCCGCAGGCCCAGAGGTGCGCGGTGTCGACGCAGAGGCCGAAGCGGCAGAGGTTCGGGTCGGCCCTGCTCCGGATCTCCCGGAACAAGGCTGCGAGCTTCGCGCCTGTCTCGTAGAGCGACTTCTCGGGCTTCACGTGGGGGGTCTCGAGGTAGACGATCACGTCCCGCCACGGCTCCACCAGGCTGGGGAGGGCGCCCACGACCTCGGCGACGCCCGGGGTCCCGAGGTGGACCACGAGGCCGCGGACTCCCGCGGCCTCGCAGGCTTCGATCTCTTTGCGGATGAACTTCCGGATGTAGGCGCTCTTCCAGGGGACGTCGAGGTAGGTCCCGTGGGCCACGACGAAGAGCGGCTCCCGCTCTAGGTAAGCCTTCAGCGCCGCCGCCTCGGTGTCACCGAGCGTCATCGCGAGCTTCCGTGGGCTGGCGACGAAGATCTGGGCCGCGCGCATCTCGATCCCGGCCTCCGCCGCCCCGGCCCGGGCGGCGGCCAGGTGCTCGGGGAGGGCCGCCCCCTCGCCGGCGAAAATGCGATGAACGTGGGGGCCGAACATTCCGCGCGGACTGTTCGGCATAAACGCGACCCCGCGAGTGTCTAAACGGGTCGCCGGGGTTCTCGGGAGTTTTGATTCGCCCGCTCCGCTTGATATAAGGCGCTCCGAGGATGGGGACCGGGGGTCGTTACGAACTGAGCAAGGAGGAAACTGAGTGCTTGCGCGGCTTGAGCAGGGGGGTCGAAGCCTCTCTGGAAGAGGTCCGGGCCGAGCTCGGCCGCGCTCGCGAGCGGAACACGCGCGCGCTCGAGGCGCTCTGCAGCGCGGGGGGCTCGGAGCCCCCCCTTCCGCAGCCAGCACCCGATATCGAGGCTTTGGAGGCCGCCGAGCGCGGATTCCGCGAGTCTTGGGAAGAGATCTTGGCGGCTTTGCTGGGCCTTGAGGGGCCCGTCGGCGAGGTCGTCCCGCGGATCCGGCGGGCCTTCCAGCGGCGCCAGAAAAAATGGAGGGCCAGGTACTGTCCCCCCAGCGAGGCCCGCGGCCCGGAGGCGCCGTAGACCAGCGGCGCTGTTTTTTTAGTGTCCTCTCAGGTCTTCTGCCCGGCCCTGGCGAGGCGGCCGGGGTCCACGGCCGCGGCGAAGACACTACCTGTGAAGGTCGGCGGGGCGCCGGCGGGGGACTTGAGCGCCTCTAGCGCCAACCGGTCGGCGCGATCGTTTCCGTACCAGAGGAGGCGCGCGCGGGGCTCGGCCGTCGGCGGGGGCTGGGGCTGGTGCGAGCGGACGTGGGTGAGCTCGACCCCGAGCGTGGCCGCCCTAAGCGCGACCAGGAGGGCGTCGGCAATCCGGACGAGGTCGAGGTTCTTGAGCTCGCTCTCCGTCCCCTTCGCCCGCCGGGAAGGGAGCCACTCCACGAGCGTCCGGATCATCAGGTTGCAGTCGGAGACGATCTCGGCGCGCCCCCGGACCCCGCCCCGCAGGAGGGCGAGGAGGCCCCAGCACCAGGCAAGGTACTCGCCTCGGTTGTTCGTCGGGGGGGCCGCGCCCCCCGCCGCGACCGGAGCGAATCCGGCCGCCGGGTCGGCCGGGTCGGCCAGCGCGTAAAGGCGGGGCTCAACCCGCCCAGAGAGCCGGAGGCCTTGCAGCGGGCCGCTGGCGACGACGACGGCATAGGAAGCCTCGGCGCCGGCCCTCCCGTTCTTCGAGCACGCGCCGTCGGTGAAGACATAGGTGAAAGCCAGAGGGTCCCACGTGATTTTAGGCAGCCCGCTCGCGCGCAAAGCGGCGTTCGCATCTACAAAGTGGGGCGCGTTCTCGAAGCGCTCGGGCCCCGGGAGCCGGTTGTTGGCTAAGGGCGACGGGTGGCTCCATTTATAGACCCGGTGGTACCCGCCCGGGTCGACCGCCGCTTCGAAGTTTTTCGCTTTGTCCCCCCAGAGCATGCAAATAAGGCGGTAGTTGTCCGCCCGGCGCCGCGCGCCTAGCCTGGCGAGGAAGCCTCTCATGAACTTGCTCCAAGCGGTTTTGTGGGCGTCCCTGAGGTTCGCCCGGGTGGTGAGCGCGGCGTTCAGCAAGAGGACCCCCTGCGCGGCCCAGGCGCGCAAATCGCCGCAGTAGACCTCGCCGGGGACAGAGGGGGCCCCCGTTTGCGCCACGGCCAAGCCCCGCGATTGCAAATTCGTCATAATTGTTTGCAGCGAGGGGCTGAGGCCAGCTTTCGCCCCGAGCTGCGGGGTCGAGAAACTAAGCCCCATCGCGATTTGCGGCGAGCTGTAAGGGTCTTGCCCGAGGATCAAGACGCGGGCGTCCTCCGGGCCGAAGTAGCGAAAAGCCTCGAAGATCAGCCCAGGCTCCGGGGAAGTGGGCTCAAGCCCCACCTGCGCCCAAACGCGCGCGAGTTCGTCCATGTCGAATAGCTGGCGCCAGCCGGGGCGGACGCCGCGGAGCAGTCCCTCGACACTAACAGGCTGCGTGTCCATCCGGCGATTGATGTGGGCACCGCGGTCCCTTCAGTTGTCGCGCGCCGCGGGCGGCCTCTGCGGGCGCGCGGCGAAAAACTGGGCTCCCCGCGCTCACCTCAGCTTGACGAAGGTGAACACCGTGCAGCACTCGAACTCCGAGCGGAGCACGAGGTCTTTGTTCCGAGCGCAGATGACCTCGATCTCGTCGGCGGGGATCACGGACGCCAAGGGCTTGAGCTTCGGGACCGAGGCCACGTACTTAAAGAACTCCCCGGGCTTGATGTCCGCGCGGAGCTTGATCTTTTCGTCGGTGTTGAAGACCTCGGTGCACTTCACCTTCCCCTTCGCGCAGATGAGCTGGAGGGGGTTCGGCTTCTGCGGGGGGTGGGGGTGGTACTTCTCGATCGAGATCGCATCGGCGCCGATGTTGTGGGCGTCGGTGACGCTCTTCTTGAACTGCTTCGCCCCGAGCGTGAACGAGAGCGGGTACTCCGCGAGGCTCGCCGGGGCGACCTCGGCCTCGAGGCCGGAGAGCTCGGCGTCGTCCGCGAGGTCGATGAGCTCGACCTTGTAGTCGGAGACCTTGTCGATCTCGCTGTCCTTGAAAATGATGTGGAGGTGCTGGGTGTCGTCGCTCGCGACCGCCAAAGTGATCTTGTGGTAGGACGCGTCGATGCTCGCGAAGATCTTGTCGACGCTCTCGCGGCTGATCCCGAGCTGGTAGGTCGCGTCGCAGTAGTAGTGGTTCATGTCGCCGCCCGGGAGGACCGCGAAGATCCGCGAGACCCCCTCGGAGTCCCACATCCGGAAGGTGATCCCTTCGGGGGTGCACCGGCAGTGGACGTTGTGGGCCTTCATCCCGCGGAAGTAGGCGAAGAGGGCCTTGAAGGTCATGGGCTTCCCGAAGGCCAGCTCGATGCAGTCGTTGACGTCGAAGGGCGCGTCGACGATCCCGTTCTTCGCGAGGGGGGGCGGCGCGGCCTTTTTCGGGGGGCGCCCGGGTCCCCGGCGGGGCTTCGCCGCGGCGGCCGCCTTTTGGTCCTGGTCGAGGCTCTCCGCCTCGAGGGTCTGCTCGGCGAGCAGGGCAGAAAGGGCGTCGTCGTCAGCCATGGCGCCCGGATTTGCGTCCCGCGGTCAAAGCTCTAACAGGAGCACCGCCAGGGTCAAAGTCGGTCGACCGCGGCGAGGGCGCCCCCCCGCTCGAGGAGGTCCTCTTTCGGGGTCAGCGGGGGCTCGATCGGGTGCTCCTTCTCGAGCGGGCGGGGGGCCCCGCCCGGCCCCCGCGCCGCCGCCCCCCGCGAGTCGGGGGTCGCGTCGGCGGCGATCTCCCGGAAGGCGCCCAGGAGCCGAAGGCGCCCGGCGTCGCCGCCGGCGTCGCCCAGGAGTGACTCGAGGTAGTGCTTCCCGCGCTGGGCGACGAAGCGCGTCAGGGCCTTCCGCATGCGCCGGGCCACCCCCAGTGCGGTCTGCTGGCTCTGGGCCGCGAAGGTCAAGAGCGCCTCCCGGCGCGCGGCCCGAACGAACGCCCCCATGTCGCCCGGGGCGAAGAGCGGGCGCCCCCGGACCCGGTCGCCCTCCCTCAGGGCGGCTGCCCGCTCGTACAGCGCGGAGACGGCGGCCTCGACGTACGGCGGGACCTCCCCGGCAGTCCCGGCGATGGCCTCGCGGAAGCTCGCCAGCGTGCGCCCGGGCCCGCTCCCCCCTTCCGGCAGGGCCGCTCGCTCGAAGTGGGTCTCGAGGGCGCGGCGGAGCGCCTCGACCGGGATCAGCGGCCGACGGGTCTCGCCGGGGCGCCCCGCCGTCAGCCTCCGGACGGTCGCGCTCTCGAGGCGGGCCCCGGGGCGCGCCGCCAGGGCCTCGGAGAGGAGCTCGCCCAGGCGCTCGACGCTCGGGGCCGGCCCCGCGCACACCTCCGCCGCCCGAGGCGGGGGCGCCCCGGGCCCCGGGTCGAGGCGGGCGAAGGTCGCCCCGGCGTCAGTGGTTCGGTACAGCTCCGGGAGCGCGCCGGGGAGGGGCGCCGCGTCCTCCGGACACCCGGGCGGCGCGGGCGCGGCTTCCTCCGGGCGTCCGCGCGGGCGCCGGACGATCGTCCGAAAGCGGGCGACCGTCCGGTAGTCGAGGCCGGCGCCGCGCGTGGGGACCCGGCCGCCCTCCCCGGCCGCCCGGGGATCGACCAAGGGGGCGAGGTCGTACGCGACTGCCGTGACCGCTTGGGGGAGCGTCGCGTCGATCACCGCCGCCCGCTTCGCCAGTGGCGGCGCGTTCGCGGCCCGGCGGGGCGTGAGGGCGAACGTCAGGCCCATCGCCTGTAGCGGGTGGAGTGTGTGCCGGTCGGGGCGCCGGGGCGCGGGCGCCCCCAGAACCGCCATTTTAGCCGCTTCGCCCGCGGCTCCGACCTCGGCCCCCCGCTCGCGGCAGAGCCGCAGGACCCCGGCGTAGATCTCGGCCGCCGGGGCTGCCGGCGCGCCGCCCGATTCGGTGACGGCCGCGTGGAAAGCGGCGCCGACCTCGGCGAGGGCCCCTCCGAGGTCCCCGGCGCTGGGGACGAGCGCCCCGGGCTCGGCCGCGTAGCGGGCGCTTGCCGCAATCCCGGCGCGCCGCGCGCTAGCCGCGCTTTCGGCGGCCTTCCGTACGCCCCGCCCCAGCCTGTCCAGCTCGTCGGAGCGGGTGCGGCTCGGAGCCCTGGCGGCTTCCTGAGCCACGTTCGGCTCGAGCGCCGCTTCGGACGCCCGCCCGAGAGCCGCCCGTGCGGCCTCGAGGTCGCCCACGAGGCCGAACAGCTGCGCGGCCCTCGCGTAGCTCCGAGAGTCGTCGCCGGGGGGCGCCGCCCGGGAGGCGGCGTCCAGAGCGGCTTCGGCGGCCGCCGCCTCGCTCCGGAAAGTCTGCCGGTGCCGCGCCCAGCCGCTGTACCCCCCGGCGGGCCCGGCCGGCGAAACCCCCAAGCGCGAGGTGATCTCCGATGCGTAGGTCTCGAGGCTCCGCGCGTGTGCCCTCAAGGCCTCGAGCCACCGCGCGAGCTCCTTCGGGTAGTCCGACATGTTGAACAACGCTTGGCCAGCCGGTATGTGCCGGAGTCGCCCGCGCGTATAGCTACCCGCAGAAGAACCGAGGCCCATAAGAGGAGGCATGACGCGAGTTCACCACACGGTCGTCCCCGATCTTCCTGACCTGGGCGGCGCCCCCGGCGCCGGAGCCCCCCCCGAGTCCAGCCTGGCGCCCGACGCCCGCGCCTACGCCCTGCCCCCCCAGCCCTCGAGGCACCATCCCGTTGGGGCGTCCCCCGTCGGGGCGCCACCCGTCAGCGCACCGGGAGTCCCGGCGCCGGGGGGGAACGAAACCGCCAAGGGCTTCCTCGCGGGGCACAAGCCCGCCATCATAATCGGCTCGGTGATCCTGCTCCTCGTCCTCATCGTGCTCGTCTATGTTTACCTCACCCAGCGGGGCAAGAAAAAGAAGGGCGGCGACCCTCCCAACCTCGGCCCCGAGGGCGGCGGCGGCCCCGCGACCCCGAGCGGTATGAATGCCGCGGAGCTCAGCCGCCTGCGCAACAAGCGGAGCCGCATGCGGGGGGGCGGAGCGCCCGGTGACCCTCCAGGGCCCGGGGGGGCGCCCCCTCCGGGGCCCGAGGGTCCACCCCCTTCGGGGCCCGGGGCCCCCCCCGAGTGGGCCCAACAGCGGCCCGGTCCTTGGGGGGAACGCCCTGGAGACTCCGGGCCTCCAGGGTGGGCCCAGCAGCCCGCCTCCGCGGGGTACCCGGGCGCCTTCGGGGGTGCCCCATCCGCCGGAGAGGCGCCCCCCCCGGAGCGGCCCCAGCGCCAGCCCGGGCGCGGAGTGCCCGCGGGCAACGAAACACCCGCCCCCACGCCCCCTGGCCCGCCCGCGGGGGCTCCGCCCCCCGGGCCCTCTGTCCCCCCCGCGGCCGCCCGAGCGCGACCGCCCCCCGCAGCCGCCCGAGCGCAGCCGCCACCCGCCGCCCGAGCGCCCCCCCCCGCGCCCATCCCATCCCCGGGCGCCCCCCCAACCGAAAAAAGCAAAGGTGACACCGGGCTCAGCGAGTTCATCGCCACCCTTGAAGACGAAGTCGCCACCCCCGGGGACGATACCATCGTGGAGCTCGGGAGCGAGGCCGACTTCGAGCGCGCCGGCGACCCCACCGCCCGGAGCGGGGCGACCGGCGACATAGATTAGGAGGCCACAAGGCGCCCGCCCGGCCGCCGACCGAGGGCGCCTCCGCCCGCTGGGCCTTTTTCTGTGCGGTCCTCCGGCCGGCGCCCCGCCATTTATTTTTGCCCCCGCGAAGTCTAGCAGAGCCCGCGGGCCGAGCGCCCCCCAGCGCGGGGGACAAGGCCGTCGCCCCGCTCGTTCGCCCTATTGAAGACAGGCCGGCCAGCAGGGTATCCACGCCGACCGCCCGCGCGCTCAGCATTCCTCAGAGCCACCACTCTCGCCGACCAAAAGGCCCCACGAGACGCACCATATCAGACAACGCAATGGCCGCTGACAAAGCTAACGGAGACATCGAGGCGGCGCTCGCCGCCGCCGACGCCGCCAGCGCCGAGGGCGCCGACGGCGCCCACGAGGCCCGCCAACAGATGACGAAGATCCTCGGGATCGACATCCCCCCCGCCCGCTGCCAGGCCCACATGCGGGCCAGCATCGCGGACCCCCGCCAGGCCGAGATCAAGCGCCGGATGTCCGCCCTCCGGGCCGCCGCGAAGGAGGCCGGCACCGCCCCCGAGGCGAACCCCGAGTTCGCGAAGCTCAAAGCGGAGAACGAGGAGCTCAACAAGACAACCGTCCGCCTCGGCGGCGAGGCCCACTTCACAATGGCCGCGCTCACCGACTGGGCCTGCAAGGAGATGATCCGCCACTCGATGCGCCAGACGCTCGCCGCCGACCACAAGCTGGTCGAGATCAACGCCCTCCACGAGGGCGACTTCGACCGGCTCCCCGCCTTCCAGCTCGTCAAGAACCTCGCCCCCTTCGCCGAGTACGACGCGGAGAACGAGGCGCAGCTGAAGAACGCCCGCGCGGAGGCGAACCGCGCCCTCAAGCGCCAGCGCGACGACAACAAGAAGGCCGGCAAGGCCGGCGCCCCCGCCGGGCCCGCGGCCGACAAGCAGGCGGCCGGGAGGGCCGCCAACCACGGCGCCGAAGGGGCCGCCGCCGGCGACGGCGCCTCCACGACCTTCAACACTTACGTCGAGAACGCGACGAAGGCCGTCAAGCGCGAGGAGGGCTTCGAGGTCACCCGGGTCAGCGACCGCTTCCGGAAGGTCCTCGCCGAGATCTGCGCGGCCCTCGTCGCCAGGCTCACCGCCCTCACGGCCGAGGGGATCAACGGCTTCCTGAAGGTCCGGACGCTCAACTCCGAGCACCTCCTGGTCATCACCAAGATCCTCCTCTTCAACGCCGGCTGCGGGCCCAACGACTTCGCGCCGATCCAGGCCTACGCCGACGAGGTCCTCCAGCGCCACCGGGCCCACGTCGACGCCGAGAAGGCCCGGAAGGAGAACAGCAAGACCGACGCCGACCGGGCCGCCGAGGAGGAGAAGAAGGCGGCCGCGGAGACCAAGAAAAAGGCCGAAAGGGCCGAGGCCGCCATGAAGCGCGCCCGGGAGCTGGTCCAGCTCTCCAAAGAGCTCAAGGCCGAAGCGGTCACCGCCGGGCCAACTAAAGCCTAGGGGACTCCGCGGCCGCGGGCGGCGCCGGCGACGGCCCGACGGGGCCCGCTCGGCGGGCGCCGGCCCTTTTTTTGCGGGCGCCCGGCTCGTCAGGGCTCCCGGCAGCAGTCGCCCCCAGCGACCACTCCGGCGAAGGCGGCGACGAAGCGGTCGGCCTCGCTCTCGGTCGCGCCGTCGGGGAGGCTCACCCGGAGGACGCCCGGGCGCAGCTCGGCGGGGACCTTCAGCGCGTCGATGACGTGGGAGGCCTCGGGCGAGGAGGTGTTGCACGCCGAGCCGACACTGACGATCACCCCCCGCTTCTCGAGGGCCGCCCGCGCCCGGACGTTGCAGAAGTCCGGGCGGCTGACGGCCAGGAGCATCGTGTTGGGGAGGAGGCGCTCGAGCTCGAGCGGGGCCAGCCAGACGACGACGGGGTTGCCCGCCCGGCGGGCCGCCGCGAGCTCCTGCGCGAGGGCCCGCCCCTCCGCGCGCCCGGCGCCTTCGCGGAGACTCTCGGCGCCCTGCGGCCGCGCTTCCGCCTGCTCGGCGGCGCGGGCCGCGGCGAACTCGCGGTAGAAGACGCAGCGGAAGTGGCGCTTCAGGCCCGCCCAGACTCGGTCGCGAAGGCGCCGGCACTCCGCGTTCTTCTCCGGCCGCCGCTCCATCGCCCGGCGGAAGGCGACGAAGGCTCCGGCGATCCCCGGGACGTTCTCGGTCCCGCCCCGGAGGCCTCCGTTCTGGGTCCCGCAGATGTGCGGCGGGAGGCGGTAGCCCTCGTGGAAGCTCTCGCTGATGGCGAGGAGCCCCACGCCGGGGGGGCCTCCCATCTTGTGGAAGCTGGCGCTGAAGGCGTCGAGCCCCAGCGCGCCGGGGCGGAGGGACGCCCGCCCGTAGACCTGGACGGCGTCGGTGTGGAAGGGGACCCCCCGCGCCCGGGCCGCGGCGGCGAGGCTCTTGAGGTCGTTGACGACCCCGGTCTCGTTGTTCGCCGCCATGACCGTAACGAGGCATGTGTCCGGGTTCGCCCGCAGGGCTTCCTCGAGGGCCCGGCGGCCGACCGAGCCGAAGGCTTCTCCCTCGGTCTCGGGCTCGAGGTAGGTGGCCGTCGTGAGGCCGTCGCGGACGAGCCGGCGGACGCAGGCGAGCAGCGACCAGTGCTCGACGGCCGTGAGGATCACGTGCGGCGCGCGCCCCGTCCGGGCGGCGTAGGCCCGGACCGCCGCGGTGACGACGTGGCAGTTGCTCTCGCTGGCCCCGCTCGTGAAGAGGAGCCGGTAGGCGCCGCCGTCGCCGCTGCCGGCTGCCCCCCCGGGGCCCGAGAGCTCGAAGGCCCCCTCCTCCGCGAGCCGCCGGCGGAAGAGCTCCATCATGTCCCGGGCCTCGCGGGCCGAGGCGTAGGCGGCCGACGGGTTCCCCCGGTTCATCCACCTGGCGACGGTCTCGACGACCGCCTCCGGGGCGATGGCCGTGCTGTTTGCGTCGAAATAGACCGCCCTTTGGAGAGATTGGGCCTCCCGGGCTTTCGCCGCGCTCTTCTTCGGCTTGTCCGCCTTCTTCGCCGGGGCCGCCTCCCCCGCCTTCTTCTTCGCCGGGGCCGCCTCCCCCGCCTTCTTCTTCGCCGGGGCCGCCTCTCCCGCCTTCTTCTTCGCCGGGGCCGCCTCTCCCGCCTTCTTCTTCGCCGGGGCCGCCTTTTTGATTTTGTCCGTGTCCACCATCGCCGGGACCTCTCTGTCTGCGCGGGTTCGCGTACGACTGCCGCTCTTCGGGCCCGCTTATATCTCTCTGCCCGAAACTTGTTCGTTTCGCTGAAACGCGCGACTGTCCGCAAAAGCCCGCCGGGCCAGACATAGCCCGACGGCGGACGAAAAAATGCGCCATCTCCGGCACGTTCTTTCGGCTCTCCTGGCCGGCCGGGCTCTACCAGAGGCGATCGGCTTCGCCCTCGGAGGCGAGGGCGATGACCTCGAGGTTGACCGTCCGCCCGACCCGCTGGGCCCGGCCGATGAGCTGCTTCGCGATCTCGGTGTCGACGTGGCGGTGGTACTCGACGAAGTGGGTCGTCCACGGGAGGTGGAGGCCCGAGCAGCTCGCGGCCGAGGTCAGGAGGAAGATCTCGGCCCCCTCGGGGTCCTCGTACTCGGCCACGGCGGCGTCGCGCCGCTTCCGGGTCCCCTGGAAGACCACGTGGCGGGGGCCGCCGAAGCCCGCCTCGGCCTCAGCGAGGGCCCGGCTGATTTTCGCGGTCGACTCCGAGTGCATCGCCGCGATGATGATCTTCCGGCGGGTCCCCGGGGGGGGCGGGGCGTCGCGCTTCCCCTCGAGGAGGCCCGTCACGAAGGCCGGGACTTCCTCGTCGGCGAGGCACTCCACCGGGTCGCCGAGGGCGAACTGGAGCAGGGCCCGGAGGCGCGGGTCCTCGGCGAGGCCCTTGTAGAAGGCCTCGCGGGACGCGCCCGGCCCGCCCGGGGGCTCGCCCGCGGGCCCGTCCGGCTCGGGGGGGGCCTCCTCCTCGCCCTCGAGTAGGGCGCGGTCGTCGAGGCTGGCCTCGAGGTCGAGGCCCTCGCCGATAAAGATCAGGTCCTCCTTCGGCCGGACGTCCCGGGCGCAGTTCGGGCAGCGGGTGATGAAGCGCCGCTTCTTCTTGCTGCCGACGAGCGTGCAGTCGCCGCAAATCACGGTCTGGCAGCAGTTGACGACGTAGCACTCCCCCTCCAGCCCGAGCATGCAGACCTGGCAGTCCCCCTCGCGGATGTTGTCGCGCATCCGCTGGAGCTGGCCCCCGTAGGTCTCGAGGCCCTTGGCCGCCCGGGCCTCGACGGCCTCGAGGGTCCTCCGCAGCGCCTTCGAGGGCCCCAGGTGCCCGAGGAGGGCCGCGAACTGGGCTTCGGAGGCTTTCTCGATCGCCGCCGGGACCACGGCGAGGATCCGCGGGTCCGGCTCCGGCCGCCCGGGCGCCTCCGCTGCCTCGCGGACGCGCGCCGCCCGCGAGTGGAGCCGGGCGGCCTTGCGGTACTTGTCCAGCCGCTTCCGGAGGACGCGCCCGACGAGGTCGCCGACCGAGCTCGCCTTGATGCCCAGGCGCTCGGCGGCGGTCTCCACGGCGCCCGCGGCGGCCATCTCGAGGATGGCCTCGTCGACCCCGAGGTCCTGCAGGAGGCGGACGGCGTTCCCCCCGGCCACCTTGATCCGGCGGTAGCGCACCCGGGTCGTCGAGATGTGGGCCTCGACGTAGGCCGGGTCGCAGCGGAGCTTGAGGACGTTTTCGTAGAGGTCGTTGAGGGAGAAGCCGAGGATCGGGTAGCTCGAGTTCGCCCGGATGTACTCGCCGGGGGTCTTCCCCTCCGCGTAGTACCGCCGCGTGGACAGCGCCGTCGTCCGCCGCCGGGTCGCGCTGATCACCCAGGTAAAGAGGGCCGGGACGAGCACGTCGTCCGACATGAAGGGGATCGTGTCGTAGTCGTCGATGACGACCCGGGCCCAGACGTAGCCCTCCGTCAGCATCCGGAGGGCGACGGTCAGGGGGCGCTGCTTGCCCTCGAGGGGGCCCTCGCCCGGGACGACGAAGCTCGTCGTCACTTTCCCCGCTTTCATCAGGATCACGTCGAGGGCGGCGATCCCCGTCTGGGGGTCGGGGTCCCCGAGGGCCTCGGCCACCCGGCGGAGGCCCCGGACGTCGTCGATCGTGTCGTAGCGGAGGCTCGGGGCGAAGTCCTCGAGGATCCGCTCCCACTGGCTGATCACCGAGGAGGCCGCGATCACGAGCGTCGCCCGGATCAGCCTCGTGCCGTGCTGGCGGAGGAGCGGGAGCGAGGCCCGCCCCTTGCAATCAAAGGCGTACTCGGAGCCGCGGAAGGTGTAACGGGCCACCTCGAGGTAGTTGACGCAACTGTCGCAGTCCATCGCCGGGCGCGCGAGCGGCGCCGGGTAGGCCCGGGGCGTTCGGGTTGCGCAGATGAGCGCGACGAAAGCGACCGTCTTCCCGAAGGAAAAGGGCTCTCCGACCAGCGCCGCCCGGACCTCGAGGCGCCGGGGGATCACCCTCTCTGGGCCGGCGCCCCCCGCGGGCCGCCGGTAGGGCTCGAGGTGCAACACCTGGCGGGCCTCGAGGGTCTCCATGGCTTTCACGAGGGTCGCCTGGGGGGCCCAGAGCTCCCCTTTGAAGCCTCTCGGCGTCACCGCCCGCGGGTCTGCGGCCGTCAAGGGCGTCGCGCAGAAGATGGAGTGGGTCTTTTCGGGCCACGCGCGGGGGGCCTCTTTGGGGACGCCGGCCGCCCGCGGCGCCGTCGACTTCTCGCTCCCCGGGACGTAGTCGGCCGGAAGGCCTTCCCCCCAGGGGTCGGTGCGGTAGGCGAGACGGGTCGGCGTCGGGTGCCATACGATCCAGCGTCCGTGGGCCTTTCGAGGCAGGTCGCTGGGCCGCTTGATCTGCTTCCGTCGGACCAGGTGCTCGTAGCACCTGTGGGGGAAGCTGTTGAAGAAGGGACTCTCCTCGAGCCCCGCGCGCCTAATCAGGCGACGAACCCCCTCTTCCCTCGCATAGGTCCACCCACCCTTGGTGCCGTTCTCTTCGCTTTCGGGCGGGATGAGATCTGCGTAGAGCGAGTCCGCCCGGTAGCGGTAAGAATAGGCCTCGTGGTGCCACTCGACCTCGCGGCCGTCCATCGTCTCCGGGCGGGGGAGGCCCGCTGGCCCTCCCTGCCAGCCGGGGGGGAGATCAGCCGGGATCCATCCGTTTTCGCTAGCGTTCGCGGCCATCGCCGGGTGTTTGCGCCGCGCGCTAGGTTCAATTTTGCGGCCACGCGATATTTGAAGCCCGGGGCTCTCTACTCAGACACCAAGATGCCCGCCCGAAAAACAGAAGCCCCACCCTCCCCCAAGGCCCCCCCCGCGCGCCGCGCCCTCTGGGAACGCCGCGCGAGCGATCTCCGCAGGCCCAGCGACGAGCGCACGCGCGCTCAGCGGATGAAAACGATCCTCCTCGCGGTCATCGGGGCCACCTCCGAACACCTGAAACAGCTCGACTCTCTTTCGCGCGCGCTGGTCGCCCGAAGCCCCCCCAGAAAAACCCGTCTCATGGAGGAAAAGCTTGCCCAGGTCCGGGCCCAGGTCCTAAAGACGGCCCGGACGTGCGAGCGCCTGCGCCGCTCGTTGTTGTAGGCAACGGGTGTGCCGTCTCTTTTTGAGTGCCCATTTATTTGAAGTCCCGCGCTACCCGCGAACCATGGCTGACTATGATCCCGCTCCTCCGCCAGACTGCCATGCAGCCAATATGGACCACTGCTGGGATCGCAAGTATGGGTGGCACGCCGGCGCTGAGGCGTTCAAGGCGGCCAAGGAAGGTAATCCTGTGGGGTTCTTGGTGACTTCGCACGAGCGCTACGGCGCCTTCAGCCGCGCGGATAACGGGGGGAGCTTTCCGGCGCTCCCCCCCGAACTTCGGCGCGAGGGGCTCACTCTGCTGGTCCATGTCTCTGTCGCGAAGTGCATCGATATGCTGGCCGCCGCGGGGGGCGACGGCGGCGTGCCCGCGGAGATCCTCGGCCAGGTCCGCGCCGTTGTCATCGAGAAGGCCCTGGGCGAGGAGGGGGTGCTGGGGGCTTTCTCGGACATGGAGGAAGTCTTCGGGGCCGAAATCTCGGGCGAGGCCTTCGCCTTCGTGCCGGTCGAAGACCCGGAAGACGCGCGCGTGACCTTTGAGATAACTGGCCGCGGCCCTTCGGCGCACATCGCCCAGACCGTTTACGAGTTGCCGCCGGACCCCCCGCCGGACCCCGCGCTGCCGGCGCAGCCCTGAGGGCAAGTGCGCCGTGATTGCCAGTAGTTCTCGCACATGGGCAATCAGTAGAGTGCGCGCCTATACCCAACCGGTCTCCAATTTTTACCCACGACTCTCGCAAAAATGGAGCGATCCTGACGATCCCCGACTACAAAAAAGAGCTCGTTGTCCAATGCAGAAGGTGGCTGTGGTCTCCTATCCGCGGACGCTGCCCTATGGGCATAAGGATCTCTCTTGACCCGCCCGGTGACTTATTTTTACGGAGGCCCTTCTTCGAAGGCACATCCTCGAGTGTCGGCTATCTGTAGGGCCTTTCGGAATATATTAAGGATAGCGATGCGCGAGTACTTCAGGGTCGCGACTTCTTTACTGCTGGAGAGCAAAGTAACACTCCCAAGCTCTGAATCGATCTCCACGACAGTCAGAAGACCGGGGGGCCAGTTAATCTCGACTCGTAGCGAAGACTCGGTGACAAACTCCTCCCACTTACCGCGAGAAGCCTTTCCGATATTGACAACCCATAAGCATCCTAGCCCCGGGTCCTCCAGTAACTGCGCTACTCCAGGTACCTTCGCTTCAAGCCGCAGTCCTACTCCCCATAAAGATGGATCGCTCGCACTCGAACTAACTCCAATCATATTGGATTTCAAGATCATCGACTCCGCAGTAGGTAGAGTTGCCGGGGGAATATCGCTCTCAACTGGGGCATCGACGCCGCAAACTCCTAAACTCGCAGATAGGTATTCTTCCACCGGTCCTCTGGGTAAAACAGCAGTTATTGAGGGGGCGGCGCTGATTATAGACAACGCGTATTCGGCCTCATCCCGAGGCGCCAGGACTACCCCATAGAGGGGTCCAAAGCTGCCCAGCTGTTTGTGTGGCGACGTCTCACCAAGGAACCCCGAAACTTGACCATAATTGAAGCGGGCCTCCGTCCTAAACACCCAACGCCATTCCACCCCGGAGTCGCGTATTATACCAATCGCGAACTCGCACTGAGTACTGTCATCAGCCTCCTCAGGAGGGTCTCCGAGGACTACCGCAAAAGCTCTAAAAACCGGCTTAGAGGAGTTATCCATTATGATACGCCAGCACTATCCTTTCATTTTTTCTTGCACCCCCAAAAAGAATCGATCCGGCCCGCCCTACCTAATCCCGGGAAACCCCAGATCGCCAATAAAAAAGAGCCAGGTCTGGGCCTTTAGTTGTTGGCCACCCACACTTGGAAGATGCGGAGCGGTTCGCGCGCCCCGCCATTTCCTTTGCCTATGAAGCTTTCCTCTAAAGTCCATCCGTTGCCCACCATCCACTGGTAGTCCGGTCTCATCCCGATTGCATAAGTGAGGTCTCCGTACGCCTCTTTTTTACAATGCTTGATTTCGAGCGCTTTGACCGGTTCTACTACATTAAGCTGGCTGACGTCGCCGACAATGTCGTAATTGCTTTCTTCGGCTGTCACTTCAAAGAGGTTGCCCCCAAGGATGACGACCTTCCCTGTAAACCTTTTTACCGACTTCTCGGCGTCGTAGGCGCTGCACGCCAACAGAGCCCTGTCGGGGAACTTCTCTTCGAATGTTCCGTTGATTCCGTACCTGACACCATCGGCCTCGATCATATCGAACGCGACTGTATCGATACCTTTGTCTCTTAGGCGTTTAGCATTGCTCCCGCCCCCCGCGGACACTTCGAGGACTTTCCACAAGTTTTCCGCAATGAAGTCGACCAAGGCGCCTGGGACGGGTGTGAACGAGTCTATCGATGGCGGGAGACCTTCGTAGCTCGCGGACGTGGAGCCGTTGTCTCCGCTCATATCGACCACTCTCGGGTATCTCTGGCGTCCCAGCCATATCATGGTTAAGCCCGCGCCAACCCCCAGGCCTGTGATCAGGGATCCAAGGCCAATACACCCGACTGAAACTGCAGACCACCTGTCGCTCATCTTTTGCTGTGGGCCCATACTACGGCTCTCTAATAGCTTTCTCGGGTATCCCGGGCCGTCCCCCAAAAACTCGCCTGGCTGTTCCCTGCTGTAGCTGCGGTAAGTCAAGGAGCTCCGAAAGCGCGCCCGGGGCAAAAAGGAGATGAATCCCCCGCCCCCTCACTACACCCGGCCATTAGTTCTTATCTGGTATTCGAGCTCCTCTTCGCATTCGTCGCAGCAAGTCTCGATATGAGCGTGGTTCGCGCAAAGATACTCGGGACATCCGGGACCCTTGCACGGGATGCAGAACTCCCGCTCGACCAGAATCGGATCCTTACTGCACTCCTCGCAAAGAACGTTTTCGCAAACCGGGCAGGTCATTCGCGGGATCTCGTGGGATATGACGATCATGCCGCATCCGAGGCAATAGTACGCCCCAGAGACTTTAGTGAGATCTTCACCCACTTGTTGGACGAACTCGTCCAGTATCAGATTCATAGCCACAGGGCGATTGTTCGCGATCAGCTTGTAAAGCCGGTCCTTGAGGTGCTCTTCGTTGTAGTTAGCTGTTCCAGCGTGCATGGTTTTGGGTTCGTGGTTGTGGGTTCGTGGTTGTGGGTTCGTGGTTGTGAGGGCTCGTGGTTGCGGGCTCGTGATTGTGGGCTCACCGCGCGTTTCAAATGTCGCGCAAACTGGACGTTTGTGGCAGATTTGAACTTCCTCATCAGCCAGGGTAACAGGGCCATGGCCGCGATTTCCTCCATTGATGACTGCCGCGCTCTGGCCCATAGCAAAGGCGGTGTGTGCCTCAGCGACGTTTACTCGGGGTATCGCAACAAGCTGCGCTGGCGCTGCGCCGAAGGCCACGAATGGGATGCCCTCGTCGGGAACATGAAGAAGTCTTGGTGCCCGAAATGCGGGTACTCGAGAGGTGGCGCGGCTCGCCTCGGAAACAACCTCGCTGAAGCTGGGCGTATCGCCGAGGGCCACGGTGGCCGGTGCCTTGCGACCGAGACGGCCCCGGCCAACACGCCGATCCCCTGGCGGTGCTCCGAAGGGCACGAATGGCTCGCCTCTCTTAGCAACGTCCGGCGCAAGACCTGGTGCCCCCAATGCTATAAAGCCGGCGGGCGCAAGCTCCGTAGCGACAACCTTGGCGAGGCCCAAAAGCTCGCCGACGAGCGCGGCGGCAGGTGCCTCGAGACCGAGAACTTTCGCGCCAAAGCCAAAGTGCGATGGGAATGCTCCAAGGGGCACCAATGGTCGACCCAGATGTGCGTTGTTAAGCGCGGCTCCTGGTGCCCGACCTGCAGCAACGAGCAAATGGGGGTCGACAGGATTCTCGACAACCTCGCCCGCGCCCGCGACCTCGCCGCGCGAAAAGGCTGGAAATGTCTCGAGACCGAAAACTTTCAGGCCAATGCCTCAATCCATTGGGAGTGCGAAAACTCGCATAAGTGGCGCACATCTCTAAGTAATATACTAGCCGGTGCTGGTTGCTCTCAGTGCACCAACAAGTCCGAGGGGTTCTGTTCAGAAGTTTTGCACGCAATCTTCCCGGGCCACAGCTTCGTTAAGCGGAGAGGAATCCCATGGCTCCCTTTGAGCGATAAAGGGAGATGTTTGGAACTCGATCTGTACTCCGAAGAGCTTTCACTAGCTTTAGAGTACAACGGGCCGCAGCACTATGTGGCTTTCGACTACCTCGGAGGTCAAGAACTCTTGGATCGGATCCAAGAGCACGATCGGCGCAAAGTCGACGCTTGCGTGAGCGAAGGTGTGTGCCTTATCACGATCTCCGAATTCGATGTCTGTCCTGCCGGCTCGGTACACCCTTCGCAAGATCTTATTGCTCGCCGTATTTGGGATGAAGTGCAAGCTTTAGGATTCAAGGAAGATTTGGGCGACTTCGACTCGATGCTAACAAGATTGAAATCACAAGCCCAAAAAGACTAACGACGAGGGTCACCCGCCGCCCGCCTTTGCGGGTAGTGTTCTTTTTCGGATTAGGTCATCTCCCACCCGTTTCAAGCGAAAGGTCGCTGAGCGTGCTAAATCTACATACTATACCTTAACAGAATCTTGTCCCCCTTGCGGACGAGGAAGTTCAGCGCCGACATCGTGATGTAGATCTCCGCGGGCTCGGCCTGCGAGATCTTGTCGCCGCTGTCGTAGGTCAGCTCCAGCTCTCTCCCCGCCGAGAGGTTGTAGTAGCCGCTGGGGTTGTGCTGCCCGGGGTAGAGGCAGAAGGGGAAGTGCAGGGCCGACGTGTCCATCGGCGTCACCATCGAGGTGTTCTTGAAGTAGCGCTGGGGGAGGTAGCTGTTGAAGAAGCTCGCCGGCATGTTCTCGGGCCACAGCGGGATCCCGTGGGCCGTCAGCGTCACTGTGTCCAGCAGCGAGTCTAGGGTCGAGGTCTCGCGCGCCGACCGGCAGACCAGCTGGCAGATCGCGAGGGTGTTGTTCCAGATCGCCGCCGGCTGGAGGAGGGCCGTCGCGTCCGTCCGCGCCCGCTGCCGCCCGAAGAGGTGCCAGTTGTCGAAGTCGTCGGTGTTCGCCCGGTCCCGGACCCCGATGTGGATGTACTCCGCCGGGTACTTCAGCTGCGAGAGGCGGAAGCTATCCCGCTTCATGCACAGCGACTTTTTCTGCCGGCGGTGGACCCGGATCAGGGTGAAGCCGATCCGGCTCGAGAAGACCTGGGCGATCTCGGGGTTCACGAAGATGTTGTTGACGTACATGTCGATCTTCATCCGGACCCGGTCGAACGCCAGGGGCTCGACGTCGCCGCTCAGCTGGTTCCGCTGCTGGACGATCTCCCTCAGGGGCGCCAGCTCGATCTCGACGGTCCGCTGGGTGTTGGGGATCAGGTCGTTGAGCAGCGCGTGGCTCGCGTCTCGGCAGCTGTGGAACTGGGCCGGGATCCAGAGGTCCTGCGACTCCTGGAGGAACTTCAGCGTCTGCAGGCCGTCCTTGTACTGGACGCAGCCGGTGAAGCCGTTGCTGTTGAAGTACTCGGCCGTCTTGAGCTCCTGCTGGCCCAGGCCCCGGTCCCAGCCCGAGCGCTGGTCGACGCCGATCATGAACTTGTTCCGGAGGCTCACCTCGTCCCGCTCGTAGTCGTCGATCATGACCTGGTCGCTCTTGTAGGTCACCTTCCGGAAGAGGCGCATCCCCGGGTAGGCGCAGAAGCGGTACCGGGGGCTGGGCGCCGGCGCCGGGCTGAGGACCGGCGCCGCGGTCCCGATGTCGGCGAAGCGGACGTGGAACACGATGTCGCTCGTGAAGTGGCCGTAGGTCGGGAACGTGAACTCGACTTTCCCCCCGGCGTTGGTCAGGACCGAGTTGTCGCCGCTCGACTGCACCCGGACGTACTCGCAGGCCACCGCCACGAAGGGCTGGTAGAGCGAGCGGAGGTACATGATGTGCGAGCGCTCGAGGTCGGCGAAGGTCGGCTGGACGTTCTCGAAGCCCTTTTCCGCCCGCTTGGCCCGGATGGCGGTCAGCCGCTTCCGGAGGTAGTCGGAGGCGGTGAAGTAGGGGTCGAAGCGCTCGTCCCTCAGGACGAGGTTGAAGATCCCGGATTGCGACATTGCGTGTGCTTGTTTGCGGTCTCACTGCGCGCCGGCGGAACTCCACCTAATATAAACCGCGCCAGATTTTGGGCCGTGCCCTCCTTCATAAGACGGGCGCGCCGGGCGGGCCTCCGCACATCTGAAGGCGCCCGGGGCCCTAGTACTCGCCGCATGGCCGACCCCGCCGCCGGGAACGCCGGCATCGAGGCCGCCCTCACCCCCCGCGGCCTCCGCGTCGAGCGCGCCGCTCTCGCCGCCCGCCTCGGCGGGGCCGCCCAGCTCTCCCGCTTCCTCGCCAAGCTGACCGTCACCGAGCAGCCTCTCCCCGGGCGCCCGAAGATGTGCGGGCGCCCCAAAAAGGTCGACGCCTTCGCCGCCGAGGGCGGGCGCCTCTTCCTGCCCCGCGCCAAGATCCCTGCGCTCGTCCGGGCGGGGGTCCTGCGCCTCCCGCTCGCCGACGAACGCCCGCCCCCCCGGAGCGTCCTTCCCAGCCGCCGTCTCGTGGCCCCGGGGCGCGAGCTCAGCCGCTACCAGGAGGTCGCTTTCGCCCACCTCCGTTCCGAGCCCCTCGGCCCCGAGGCCGTCGCCGCCGGGCACTCGGTCGCCTACTTCCAGATGGGGGCCGGCCTCGGGAAGACCCGGTTCGCGATCGTGGCCATCGCCCGCCTGGGGCTCGCGGCCCTCGTCGTCGTCCCCACCGACTACATCCGCGGCCAGTGGCTCAAGGAGCTCGCCGCGACCTGCCCCGGGCTCCGGTGCGCCCCCTACGCCAACCCGCCGAAGGGCTCCCGGCGCGCCGCGCCCAGCTTCGAGGACTACGACGTCCTCGTCGGGATCATCAACACCATCCGGGCCAAGCCGCCCGAGTTCTTCGCCGGGTGCGGGACCCTCGTCCTCGACGAGGCCCACGAGTACTGCTCCCCGTGCAACATCGAGATCCTCCGCCGCGGGCAGGGGCCCCGCTACCTCCTGGGCCTGTCGGCGACCCCCGGCAATGACAAGAACGCCGGGGGCCCCCCGCCCCCCGGCGGGGCGCCCCGGCTGCCCGAGGGGCGCCCCGACGGCATCGACCGCGTCGTCCACCACTTCCTCGGCCCCCCGGTCCGCGCCGACTCCATCCCCGGCTGCGACGTCGGCTCCTTCGCCTTCACCGGGCGCGTCCGCGAGGTCGAGTACGCCGGGCACCCCGACCACTGCCAGCCGGCGATCGGCGCCGGAGGGATGACCAGCGCGATCGGGACCATCGGCAACGTCATCGGCGACCCCGCCCGCCTCCGGCTCGTCGCCGCCGAGGTCGAGCGCCTCTACCGCCTCCACGAGGGGCCCGAGGCCGCCGCCTTCGGCCTCGGCGGGGGGCGCCGCCACGGCGTCCTGGTCTTCGCCGAGCACCGCGACTACCTCCCGGCCCTCCGCGAGGCTCTCCTCGCCCGGATCCCCCCCGCCGACCTCGACGTCCCCGAGCTCGCCGAGGCCGCCCCCGCCGGCCCCACTGTCCTCCGGGGGGGGGCCGACGCCGGGACCGTCGCCGCCGCCCAGCGCGCCCGGATCGTCCTCACGACCTACGGGTATAGCCGCCGCGGGGTCTCGATCGTCGAGATGACCTCCGAGGTCTACGCCTCGCCCCGGCGCAACGGGCACGTCCAGATAATGGGGCGCGCCGAGCGCCGGGGCTCCGACCCCCAGATCGTCCGGGTCTTCGTCGACATCTGCGACGTACGCACCTCGCTGAAGACCCAGAAGTACGACCGGCGCGCCGTCTACAAGGCGAAGGGGTACCCGATTTACCGCGTGCGCGCCGACCACACCCGCTTCGAGCCTCCGCCGGGCGATCGGCCGCCGGGCGCCCCCCCGTTCCCCCACGTCCCCGCCTCGCCCACTGCCGAAGAGCAGCTCGTCTGGGCCCCGCCGCCCGCCCCGGGCGCCGACCCCGCGGGCTTGGCCGCCGGGCCCGCCGAGGGCGACCTCGGCGACGAGGACGAAGGGGACGGCGCCGCGCCCGCCGACGTTTACGTGGACGTCTATGGAGGGGCTCCCGACTCGCCCCGGCATTAGTGTTTGTGGCGCGCCCCCCGCCCGCGCAGACTCCCGCGCCGGGCTTTTTTGATCCGGGCCGGGCCGCGTGAACTGTTCCCGCGGCGCCAATTAGTCACGGGAGTTATAGGGACACCGCCATGAGCCACGCCGGACGCCAAAAGAAGGGAGAGCGGGGCAGTTCGCGCGCGCGGGGGCCGGGGGGCGCCGAACAGGATGCGCCCTGCACGACACAAGGCACGATCTCTCGCAACTGCACCTCGTACCCCGTTAAGATGTCGGCCAAGCTTCGCGAGCTTTACGCCCAGTACAAAGCGTTGCAAGCCGCCGGGCCTCCGGCCGCGTCGCCAGAAGGCGCGGCCGCGTGGGCCCGCCCCACGGGCCCGCCGCCTGAGCTCTCGCCGCCCCGCCTCGCCTCTGTGCTCAAGTACTACCAGTTCCTCGTCCAGACTGTCCTCTCCAACCCCGAGTATGGGGTCGGGGCCCAGGGCAACGGGCGGGGCCTCCTCGTCTACCACGAGATGGGGATGGGCAAGACCCGCCTCGCCGTCTCCATCGCGATGGCGTCCTGGGGTCAACGCCAGCCGCTGATCCTGGCCCCGAAGTCGGTGCTCGCCGGCTTCCGGGCGACCGTCGCCGAGGTCGTCAGCCTTCTTGAGCCCGGGCTCGAAGGGGCTGAGCTCGAGGCCGCCCAGGCCGGAGCCCTCCGCCGTATCCGCTTCATCACTTCCAACGCCGGCAACGTTGCCATCCAGCTTGCTCGGGCGACCGCCGGTCCGGCCGAGTTTGCGGGAGCGGCCGCGGCCCCCGCGGGCCCGCTCGCCGGTAGAACGCCCACTGCTAAGCGGGCCGCCGCGCCCCCGGCGGTCAGCCTCGAGGGGCGGATCGTCATCGTCGACGAGGCCCACAACTTCTTCCGGGCGATCATCAACAGCGCCGACGAAAACTCGAACGCCCGCCAGCTGTACGAGATGATGTACAACGCCGTGGACACCCGCTTCGTCTTCCTCACCGGGACCCCTTCGTCCAAGAACCCCTTCGAGATCGTGCCCTGCTTCAACATCCTCGCCGGGTACGAGCTCCTCCCCGCCCAGTACGAGATTTTCTACAAACAGTACGTCGACTCCGAGAAGATGCGGCTCAAGAACCGCGGCTACCTCGCCAATCGGATCCTCGGCTTCGTCAGCCATGTCTCGCAGAGTCTCCCCTCGGAGCCCGAGGCCTCCATCGCGGACGAGATCGTTGCAGTCCCCACTGCGGCCGACGCCTCCTCATCTGACGACGGTGACAGTGAAGAAGGGGTCGACAGTGAAGGCCCGACGGCTCCGGCCTTTCGGGGGCCGCGGAGCGACGGCGGCTTCCCCGAAGTCCTCAAGCCGATTGAGCGCCGGATCGAGATGAGCCCCGAGCAGTACCGCGCCTACCTTCTGGTCCGGGACAAAGAAGAGGCCGAGGGCAGGGGGGGCTCGATGGGCGGGCCCGGTGCCCGAATGGAGATCCGCCGCGCCCCCCCGCTCGCTCTCCCGGGCTCCGAGCGGAGCGGGGGTCACACCTTCCACCAGCGCTCGCGGCAGCTCGGGAACTTCTCCCCCTCGAAGGAGTGGCGCGACACGGCCGTCGCCGATATGCCCGGAGAGGCCTTCACCGCCGAATCCTCGCCTAAGTTGGTCCAGTTGGTCAAAGACGTCGAGGACGCGCCGGGGATCGTCCTCGCTTACTCGCAGTTCACCCACGAGGGCGGGTTGGGGCCTGCCGCCCGGTTTCTCGAGGAGGCCGGGTTCAGCGAGTTCCGCGGCGGAGACGCGTTCCCCGCAAAGCCCGGGAAACGCTACGCCGTCTTTACCGGAGACGTCAGCGACGTGCACCGCGAGGCTGTCCGCCGCGCCGTCAGCGACTTTCGCAACAGGCGCGGGGAGTTTATCAAGGTCCTCTTAATTTCGCTCGCCGGGGCCACGGGCGTCGACACTAGGAACTTCCGGTACGCGGTCCTTATCGAGCCGTACTGGGACTCGTCGCTCGAAGATCAGCTCTTCTCTCGCATCCGGCGCTTGGGGGGGCACGATGATCTCCCCCCCGAAGACCGCGACGTTACCCTCATCAGGTACATCGCGGTCGCGAACCGGGAGATTTACGAAGGGCTCCCCCCCGGAGCTAAAGTAGAGACCGTGACGATCGACGAGCGTTTCCGCGCCCGGGCGATCGCGATGAACGGGCTCAACCTCGATGTCCGCAGCCTTCTCCGAGAAGTCTGCCTCGAGTGTAACCTCAACGGCTACGGGAACTGCCGTCTCTGTGTCCCCACCGACGCGCCTCTCTTTCATCCCGACGACTCGGCCCGCGACCTCCGCCTCCCGGACCCTTGCACCGAGCTCGTCGAGACCGAAATCTCCACCCGGCGCCTCAGCCTCCCCGGGGGGGAAGAGGTCCACTACGAGGCGGACCCTTCAGCCCCTCTCGGCTACACCTTCTTCCGGTACGACGAGACGCTCGAAGCTCATGTGCCGGTCGACCCGTCCGAGCCCGCCTATTTCGAGATGGCTGAGGCCGCGAGCCGCGCCGACAATGTACGCGCGCAGTAGCACTGTTGCCTCCTGGGTAATCTTTTTGGAGAGTCGCCACCAACTCCGACGCTGCTCGCTGTTCCGGGCGACCCAAGTCGCGTCGATTTTTTTTGTCAAGCAGGCCGGCCGAGTTTTTTCTCCCCCCTTGGTGAAAATGCACTTGATAAATGCAAACACCGAGGGACATTAGTAAAAAGTTAAATTAAGATACTTACGAATCGAACAAACAAACTCGCAAAACTCGCATAAAAATCGCCAAATGGGGGCGTCAGCAAAGTTTGCGCTTGGCGAAAATGCAAAATTTTGCAAAAAGACCAAGTTGCCCTTGACGAATGTCCACGGGCGCAACAGTAGTTCCTCGCCCAGATAACCTTTTTGGGTAAGCGTTAACACCGGCGTGGTCTTTTTGTTTTTGTCTCGTAGAGACAAGTCTGACGATCGCGCTATTTTTTCGCGAAGTTCTTGGCGACTGAGTTTCCCCCCCCTTAACATAAATGGGACCACATAAACGTACCTCGCTGCTTGGGGAGGGTAAATGAATGAAATTAGTGAAAAAAAGGGAGTTCGCGCCAACCTCCGAAGAGGGGGGTAACACGGAGAAAACGGCCCGCCACGTTCGGTTGCGGGTCACAAAAATGTTAAATTTAACACAATTGGGACCTCGGGGTCACAAAAATGCACCGAGTTAACATAATTGGGACCATCATAAAGATGAACGTACCAGCAAAAAAAACTGCAATCGCACTGCCGATTTTTTCACGAAACTTGAGCCGCTGAGTTTTTCTCCCCCCCCCCCTTAACATAAATGAGACCACATAAACGTACCTCGCTGCTTGGGGAGGGTAAATGAATGAAATTAGTGAAAAAAAGGGAGTTCGCGCCAACCCCTAAAGAGAGAGTCAACACGAAGAAAACGGCCCGCCACGTCCGGTTGCAGGTCACAAAAATGTTAAATTTAACACAATTGGGACCTCGGGGTCACAAAAATGCACCGAGTTAACATAATTGGGACCATCATA
>Ga0180433_10000744_pt1 | contig 55300 bp, 44 predicted proteins | sample SS_ome_8_FD_132980 | JGI IMG/M metagenome (GOLD analysis project Ga0180433, IMG submission 132980) | Hypersaline lake sediment archaeal communities from the Salton Sea, California, USA - SS_1_D_1 metaG | ecosystem: Environmental > Aquatic > Non-marine Saline and Alkaline > Hypersaline >...
CTGGATTGCCAGAAAAGTTTTTGATCATGTTCGTAAAACTCTGGAGTATAAACTGGAAGGCGGATGGAATACTGCTCCGGTGGTACTGAAAAGAGGAACCGGTTCCTGTTCAGAATATTCCTTCTGTTTTATTGCCCTGTGCCGTGCCGCAGGTCTTCCGGCACGCTATGTTGGCAGTATTGTCGTACGTGGAGATGATGCCAGTCTGGATGGTGTATTTCACCGCTGGCCTCAGGTGTATCTGCCCAATTACGGATGGATTCATATGGATCCTCAGGGAGGAGACGAAGAAAAACCACGGGACCGGGCCATGAGTATCGGACATTTATCCAACCGTTTTCTGATCACTACTCAGGGTGGTGGTGATTCAGAATACATGGGCTGGTATTATAATACCGATGAAAAATATATTACTGATCCTCAGGTAAGAGTTGAAATTGACAGTTACGGAGAATGGGAACCTCTGGAAGGCGGTAAATAATACAGGCTTTTTGATATTGATATGTGGTCTATACTTTCTTTACTGTAGGATTTAATTAAAGGAATATGGAGAAAAGGAGAAGGGAACAGGGAGAATGGAAGGAAAAAGGATAAAGGATAAAATATCCAATTTTTTTTTGTTTTTTGTTCTTCCTTTCTCCTTTTTTCTCTTCTCCATTTTCCCTTTTCCAAAAAATTGTTCTACCGCTCTATAGTTCTAACGTTCTTGCATCTTTATACTTTATTCTTCCCTGTTACCTATTTTCCTTATTACCAATTTACTACTTCAGCTTATCAATCTCCTCCTCCACTTCACCGGCACCTTCTGCATAAAATTCTTCTTCATCCGGGGCCAGTTCTTTTAATAAGCGAAGAAATTCACCTGCGTGCACTCTTTCTTCATCAGCGATATCTTTTAATACTTCCTGTGCCAGCTTATTGTCTGTTGATTCTGCCAGCTGCATATAGAGCTGAACTGCTTCATATTCAGCAGCAATCATAAAACGTATAGCCCGGATAAGTTCCTCATCCGTGAGTTTACGGTCATTGGCAAGTCCTGAAAATGGATGTCCGAATTCCGGCATAGTACACCTCCTTCTTTGTTAATTGTTTGTTGTATGATCAAAAATTTTGTTTCCTAATCATTAATAAGATATGAAATAATCAATTTATAATCAAATTTAACAGACTAAAAAATTGAAGCTACGGATTCATACAAATTAAACACAGATTAATAATATTTACTTCCGTGAATATCCCTGTAAATCTGTGGCTGATCCTTGGAACCATCAATATATTCAGTATATTCAGTTGCCTGGGCCGTTCTACACCTGAAGAAAAAAATACCCCGGACATGGTTCCATGTCCGGGGTAATAACGATTATTGAAACCCATGTAAGCGGAACTTACCAGATAACCGGTCTCTGTTCCGGAGCTCTGTAAAGCGGATCATCTTGATCTATCTCAAACGCCTGGTAAAATTCAGGAACGTTAGCTAAGGCACCATTCACCCTGAATTTACCCCAGGGATGTACATCTTCCTGACATTTACGCTTCAGGGCCTTATCCCGTATTTTACCTCTCCAAACCTGAGCCCATCCCAGGAAAAAACGTTGCATATTGTTTAATCCATCAATAACGGGCTGCTCCGGTTTATCTTCCATACTCATTTTATACGCATGCAGAGAAATGGAAAGACCGCCAAAATCAGCAATGTTTTCACCCAGGGTCAATTCTCCGTTTATGTGCACATCATCAACTGCTACAAAACTATTATATTGATCTATAAGCAGTTTAGTACGTTTAGTAAACTGTTCATTATCATCTTTAGTCCACCAATTACGCATATTGCCTTCAGCATCAAAGCGGCGTCCCTGATCATCAAATCCATGGGTCATTTCATGACCGATAACTGCACCGATGGCACCGTAATTAACTGCATCATCAGCTTTCGGATTGAAAAATGGAGGCTGCAAAATTCCGGCCGGAAAAGTCATCTCATTTTGTATGGGACTATACCCGGCATTCACTGTCTGAGGCGGCATACCCCATTCTTCTTTATCCACCGGTTTTCCATACTTATCAAGCTGTCTGTAAAAATGAAAATAGTTGGCCCTTCTCACATTCAGTACATAAGAGTCCCGCTTGATCTCAAGTTTGGAAAAATCTTTCCATTTATCAGGGTATCCGATTTTAAAACGCATTTTCTCTAATTTAGCCAGTGCTGCCTTTTTAGTGTCCTGGCCCATCCATTCCAGATTCTGCAACCTCTGGGCCATAGCTTTTTTAAGGTTACCGACAAGTTCCATCATTCTTTCTTTGGATTCAGGCGGGAAATGTCTTTCCACATAAAGTTTTCCCAGAGGCTCACCTAAGCGGCTGTTGACAGTCTGGGTAACTCTTTTCCAGCGTTTCTGAATTTTTTCATTCCCTGACAGAAATTTGGAATAAAATTCAAAATCCTGATTTACAAAATCCTCGTTTAAGTATTCAGCACTACGGTTTACCAGGTTCCAGCGCAGATAGGTTTTCCAGTCATCCAAAGCAACATCTGCCAATACTCTGTTTACCTCTTCAAAGAATTCAGGCATGCCCACAATGACAGCACCAAAATCCTTATCACTGAGATTAGACATATATGCTTCCCATTTAAAATTCGGACAAATGTTATTCAACTTCCCAAGACTCATTTTGTTATACAGTGCCGGGATATTACGCATCTGCACTCTGTTTCTGGAATGACGAGCCAGCCGGGTTTCAATTTCCATGACAGTTTCTGCATTATCACGGGCAATTTCAGATTCATCTCCCATAAGTTCGAACATTTTGGTCATATGATTTACATATTCTTCCCGAATCTCCTTTGACCGTGCATCATCTTTGGTATAGTATTCCACATCCGGAAGTCCCACACCTGACTGCATGAAATAAAATTTGTACTTATCACTCTGCATTAAATCCTGCATGACATTTCCACCGAACAGTGGGTTCAGTCCATAGGTGTGAAAACGAGCTACCAGATCCTGAAAATCCTGCATAGAAGAAATATTTTCAATACGATCAATTTCAGGCTGCAGAGGATCCAGACCCTCCTCTTTAATTGTTTTTACATCCATACCAGTAGCATAAAAATCACTGATCTTCTGAGTGATACTACCTTCTTCTGCATCGGTCGTTTTGGATACTTCTTCCAGCAGTTCATGAATATCTTTATCCCGCTGTTCTCTCAGAACATCAAAAGATGAATATGATGATTTGTCTCCCGGAATCTCAGTTTGATCCAGCCAGCCGCCGTTAGCGAAGAGAAAAAAATCTTCTCCCGGATCTACTGACTGATCCATGTTACTCAGACTGATAGCCGGCTGTTCCTTCTGGCCGCAGCCCATGGTAAACAGCATCAACGCCATAAGCAGCATCAGTACTATGTTGGGGGTTTTCCTCATATGTTACTCCTTTGTTTTTGTTAATTCATTTTGTGCTTTCATCTTATAAATTTCATTGTTTTTTATACCCTTTTAAAATAAAAAAGTTTCGGAAAGAATCAACCCTTCCTGAAAGGAAAACGGAGAAGGGAGAAAAGGAAAAGGGAAAGCAGAGATGATTAAAGTTTGAAGTGCCTAAAGTGCCTTACGTAGAAAGTGTCAAAATTCTATACATTTAAAGTAACAATACAAGAAATTTATACCTTGTTTTCCGCAGGGGCAGGAGCCCTAGCGGAGGGTGAAGCGTTGAACAAATTTCCTTTATGTTACCACGAAGCACACGAAGGACACGAAGATATTTTACTTTTTTTATATTATTTCTTCATATTCTTCGTGCCCTTCGTGGTTTTCTCCCTGAGTTTTTGTTATGGAGGAAAATAGTGAACTTCTTATTTACGCAGATTAAATATATAAAATATTAAACTCAAATTCGTGTACTTCCATGGCTGGAAAATTAATTATTGGTAATTGATTATTGTTTATTGTTTAATATTGGTAATTTGGTTATTGGAATTTATTTGGTTTTTAGGATTATGGTATTGTTATTTTTCTCTGCTTCTGCTTGATTGTTCCATATACCTCATAACGTATACCCAATAACCACTACCTATACCCTCCATCTTCCCTTTTCCTTTTTCCATTAAACTGTCAATACTAAATCACTTTCTGTTTATTCAGCAAATTATACAAAAACCCCTTATGCAGTTCCACCGCATTCTCTGCACACATTTCATGACAGCAGTAACAACGAATACAACCCCGACTGTCAATAACTGCCTTGTTATGAGAATCTATAGTAATAACATGTTCCGGACAGGCATCTCTGCAGGCCCCACAGCCGATACATTTCACCCGGTTAATTTCAGGCCTCAGGGAAGAACCTCTTTTCAGCAGCGCTTCCAATATCCTCAGTAAAAAACCAGGTATACCTCTGAATCCCACCCAGCTGGTAAAAGTGTCCGGCAACTGATAATCTTTGATTCGTAAAGATTGTATATCTCCACCAACTAAAACAACATCTTCAATTCTTGTGGGTTCAAGTCCTCTTTTTTCAGCTTCCAGGAGCACCGGATTATTATCCCTGGGCAATCCCATGATCTCACCGGCAACCACATCCAGGGCCAACTGGTTTGTAGAAGCTATAAGATATCCCGTCTGACGAGGAGATCCTCCGGTAGGTCCATTTCCTTCCATGCCGATCACAGCATCCATAATGGAAATACGGGGATTAATAAAATCTGCTAGATCAAGCAGCATAGCTGCAAAACGATCCGGTTCTTTGAGAGCAGAATGATACCCCAGTTTCAGTCGGCCCGGAATGACACCGAAATTATTTTTCACTGCTCCGGACATAGCCATAAAACTGTGAGTTTTCAGTCTGCAGAGATTTATTATTCCTGCTGCCTTCAGTACAGGAGTAATAATTTCAAATCTTTTGATCAGTTTCCCTTTATTAAAAGAAACAATATCATATGTAGTATCATAATTAAGGGTCACCTTACCCGCTTCTGCTGCTTCCTTCATACCACATTTTCTGTATACCCGCTTGAGGGTTCTGGCATTATAGGCATATCCGGAACCAGGGCTATCAGCCAACACCGCTGTTACCTGATGTTCATGCAGTAAAATTCCCAGAGTACTGATGAGAGAAGGATGAGTAGAGACAACTCGTTCCGGATCCGCAGCCAAAAGAACATTGGGCTTTAAGAGCATTGTTTCCCCTGTATTTACAAACTTCCCTAATCCACCCATCATTTCCAGGAGTTCAGGAAGTTTTTTTTCTACTTCCGTGTAATGATTACAATTAATGAGATAGACAGTATTGTTCATTTTACAGTACCTTTAGACTGATTATATAATAACTTTTTATACATTAAATATAAATAAAATCATCCATTAACATATGACACAATGTATATAATATATACATTTTTTTCTTTTATATAAAGAGAGTTTTTTTAAGATAAATCCACTCCACTAATCTTGACTTTCTCCTCAAAAATTATTATCATAGTTAGCTTTGAAAATTAAATATTAACTGATAATAAATTAAAGAGGTTGCCTGTATGGACAGAAACACGATTATAACTGCAATTGCCGGTAATCCGGAAAAATCAATAGCTGGTCTTCAGGAAGACTGGTGGACAGGTGTATCACCGGATATCTGGAACTCCCGCGGTTCCTATTTAAAAGACATTACCGGAGAAGAATATCTGGATTTCAATGGTTTTTTTGCCTCATCCCCGGTACGTTTCGATCATCCTGATCTCAGAGAAAAATCCTTTATAGAAAAAATCTCTCACGCTGCAATTTACAGACCTACCTTAAGTGACTTCTGGACCAAAGAGTTTGCTGAATTCGTGGATACATTCAGAAACATTGCAGCGCCTTCTTATATGCACCATTTCTTTTTTATTGACGGCGGCGCCCTGGCAGTTGAGAATGCCCTCAAAGCTGCTTTTGACTGGAAAGTAAGATTGAATATACAAAAAGGAAACATTGCAGTTGATCCACAGGAAATCAAGCAGCCCCTGGGAACCAAAGTGGTACACTTTGAAAACAGCTTTCATGGCCGTTCCGGATATACCATGTCGATCACCCATACTGCTGATCCCAGAAAATATAAATACTTTCCAAAATTTGACTGGTTTAAAGTAAATCCTCCTGAATTATATTTTGACAACCAAGGTGATGTAAATAATAAGGAAGAAGTAGAGAAAGATCTGAACCAAGCTGTCCAAAGCCTCCAGGAAATCTTATCCAGACACGGTGAGGATATTGCTGCTGTTATAATTGAACCAATTCAATGTGAAGGAGGTGACCGCTATCTCCCTTCAGAACTTTTCAAACACTTAAGACAACTGACCGAAGAATATGATGTTCTGTTAATTTATGATGAGATTCAAACCGGTTTTGCAACCACAGGCAAAATGTGGGCTCATGAATATTTTGGTAAGGAAGCTGTACCGGATCTGATTACCTTTTCCAAAAAAGCACAGACTGGCGGAATTATGGCTAATCACCAAAAATTTTCCCGGATAAAAGAAAATGTTTTTGGAAGGGAAAGGGAAAGCAAAAGCCGTTTGAACTCCACCTGGGGTGGTAATATAGTGGACATGATCCGCTGTGCTGAATATCTGAAAATAATCAAAAAAGAAAATCTGCTGGACAATGCTAAACATATGGGAGAATATCTTTTAACATCCGTACAAAATCTCTGTCAGGATAACAGTCAGCTTCTTGGTAATCCCCGGGGAAAAGGCTTACTGGTTGCATTTGATGTTATAGACGAAAAACATACTCACGGAGAACTATGCACATTGTTTAAACAAGAATATCTTCTCTGTCTACATTGCGGTAAAAAAACCGTACGTCTTCGCCCCCATCTGGATATTACCAAGGAGGAGATTGATGACGGAATACAGAGGATGAGGAAGGCGCTGACTAAGCTATAAAAAAGTATACAGAAAGATAAAAGAACAAGGATAAAGGATAAAACAGGGCTTGAGAACTTTAGAACTATAGAACTTGAGAAGGTTAACGTTCAGAAATCAGAAGACAGTAGCCAGATATCAAAAAAGACCGCAGACCACGGACGGCGGACCGCTTGTTGGTGGAAATATTTAAGCATTAGAGAGAGGTTATTTGTGATAGTTGGTCATTTATCATTGATGTTTTCGTAACGGAGTATCGGAGTAACGGGGTAACGGGTGTCGGGGGAGTACTACTGTTGAAAACCGATTTATAAGCAGTCAGCGGTCATCTTTTAAGAGGATGTAGTGTTTATGCCACTAAGACACTATGACTCTAAGACCCAAAGACAAGAGCATACATCTAAAAAGGAACAATGTGACAAATCAAACAAAAAAAGGGAATCTTTATCTTGTCAGTACTCCTATCGGCAACATGTCGGATATAACGCTGCGGGCATTGGAAATTCTGAAGCAGTCAGATCTGGTAGCTGCAGAAGATACCCGCAGAAGCGGAATGCTCTTAAAACATTTTAACATAAAAAACCAACTGGAAAGCTACCACGATCATAACAAAGCCCAAAAAACTCCCCTTCTGATCAAAAAACTCAGGCAGGGTACAGACATTGCCCTGATATCAGATGCAGGTACCCCGGGCATATCTGACCCGGCATTTTATCTGGTAAGAGAAGCGGTTAAAAATAACATCCGCATAATCCCCATACCTGGTCCCTCTGCTGCACTTGCTGCGTTGACAGCATCGGGTCTTGCAACTGACAGATTTGTATTTGAGGGTTTCTTGCCTGCCAAAAAAAAGAGGAAAAAAAAGTTAGAATATATCGCCCAGGAAACAGCAACTATAATTCTCTATGAATCACCTCACCGGCTTATCCGTACACTTGAAGATTTACATGAGTTCTGCGGTGACAGACGTATGGCTGTATGCCGGGAACTGACTAAAAAATTCGAGGAAATAGTACGTGGCACTCTGACAGAAGTAAAAGAAAATTTTTCTCAGCGTAAAAACATCAAAGGCGAATGTGTACTGATAATGGAAGGAGCAGAGAAAAAGAAATGATAGATTCAAAATCAAAAACCCTGATTCCGGAATCAGTAAAGAAAACCTACCTCTCTTTACTGAACCCGGTAGTTGATTTTGTAGTTGCTTTAAATATGCATCCAAATACGCTTTCTTTTATGGGTTTTTTCTTTATCGTTGCTTCAGTTATTTTCATTGTCCTTGGTTATCTGCACCTTTCAGCCGGGCTGATGCTTATAGCCGGTATTTTCGATAATATTGACGGTCATGCTGCCCGAAAAAGCAATAAATCTTCAAAGTTCGGAGCCCTGCTGGATTCAACTCTGGACCGGGTCTCAGAATTTTTCTTTCTGGCAGGTGCAGGGTATTATTTTATCACTGATGGATTATATATATCCGCAATAGCCTCTGTATTTGCAGTATGCTTTTCCCTGCTGGTCAGTTATGTCAGAGCCCGGGCAGAAGGACTGGGATTTATCTGTGATGTAGGTTTTATTCAAAGAGAAGAAAGAGTGGTACTCCTGGGAGTCAGCGGTGTACTTCACCGCACCTTTTTTGTCCTGGTGATCTGGTTCATTGCCCTCAGCTCTCTGGTGACACTTATTCAGAGGCTGGTTGATATATGGCATAAGGATAAAACAGGTGATTAATTTTCCAAATATTAATCACGAAATAAACAATAATTATAAAAATTTAATTACTGTATCATAGCAATGCTGTCTATTAATGATTTTTCTGCTACCGCTTTATGTAAAAACATAACCGTAATATTAGTTTTTGTTGATTGAGGAAAGTGTAAAAAATTATATGCAATGACAAAAAAATTTAAAATTCCTATTGGAGTTCTAATTGTTTATAATTACATTAATAGGATATAGTAAATCGGAATTATAAGTAAAGCATATATGAACCAATTTCAGCAACAAAGAAAAGCAGTATTTTTCAGTTTTGAAGGGATAGACGGTTGCGGTAAATCTCTGCAGGCTGAAAATTTACTCAAAGAATTAAAAAATTCCGGATATAAGACTACATTGTTTCGCGAACCCGGGGGCACAGATATTTCAGAACAAATAAGAACAATACTTCTGGATAACAATAACTCAACCATGACACCTCTTACAGAATTACTGCTTTATGAAGCATCCCGTTCCCAGCTGGTAACAGAAAAGATTGAGCCTCTTCTGGGGGAAAACGGTGTTATAATTGCAGATCGTTTTTTTGATTCTACTACTGCTTATCAGGGATATGGCCGTTCTATCTCTCTGCAGAAAATTGAAGCTCTGAATAATCTGGTTTGTAAAAATGCCATTCCTGACCGTACTTATGTTCTCAATATTTCCTGGGAGGAATCTCTGAAAAGAAGAAGTATTATTCCCACCATAACAGACCGTATGGAAAACCAGGCTCAGGAATTTTATAGTAAAATCAGAAATGGGTTTGCGGAACTGGCACATAAAAACCCGCAGAGAATAGTAATGCTTGATGGAGAACAGTCTCAGGAAACAGTAAAAAAATTAATTCTGGAAGATGCTCTGAAAATAATTGAGAAGAAGTTATCACATCATATATAGTTAAAAGAGAGGTACCACCATGAATAAAAATTTAAAAAAATCGTTTATCAGTCTCATAGTGACTCTGGTATTTATGACTACTATGCTGATCTGGGCTAAGGCCTCAGATAAAAACATATATGCAACCATCCATGAAAATCTTACTCTTCTGGGCAATATATACAAAGAGATATCCACTAATTATGTAGAAGAGATTGATTCTGAAGACTTTCTTAAGGCTGGAATTAACGGTATGCTGAATTCTCTTGATCCCTATACGAATTATATTGAACAGGACAGCAGAAGACAGCTCAACATTTTAACCAAAGGCAAATATGAAGGAATAGGACTTCTGCTGAATTACAGAAATAATGTATTAACTGCGGCAGAACCTCCTTTTCTGGGGACTCCGGCAGCAAGGGCCGGTATCAGGGAAGGTGATCAGATTATTAAAGTAGACGGAAAATCCACTAAGGAAATGGGCTTTCAGGAAAGTGTCCGTCAGATACTGGGCCCGGAAGGTACATCCGTAACCCTGACCATAAAAAGAGAAGGCGTAGACAAACTCCTGGAATTTAGTATTATCCGGGAAAAAATTACAGTTACTGATGTCCGTTTTTCAGGTATGATAAACAATAATATTGGTTACATTCAGCTAACCAGATTTTCTAAAAATTCTGCTGCAGAGATTGCTCAGACAATCAGGGAACTTCAAAATAAAAATCTGGATGGTCTTATTCTTGATCTTCGCTCAAATCCGGGTGGAGTTTTACAATCAGCAGTTAATGTATCTGATATTTTTCTGGATAAGGGTAGTTCCATTGTTTCTATCCGTGGACGCAGTGACCAGGCACAAGCTGACTTTCAATCTACCAGAGATCCGGTGTATCCTACCAAACCGATAGCTATACTTATTAACCGAATAAGTGCATCTGCTTCAGAAATAGTTGCAGGTGCTATTCAGGATCATGATCGTGGTGTCTTATTGGGTGATACTACTTATGGTAAAGGACTGGTTCAGAGTGTGGTTCCCCTGTCTCCTAAAACTGCCCTTAAAATTACTACGGCAAAATATTACACTCCCAGCGGCCGTTGTATCCAGCGTGAAAACTATGGAATCTGGGAGGATCCGAAAGAAAAAGATAAAGAATTTTTCACTGATAATCAAAGAAGGGTGTATGGCGGTGGTGGTATAGCACCGGATATTTATGTAGAGTTGCCTACTGCAGAGAGCTATGTTATAGATCTTCGCAGAAAATCAATGTTCTTTAATTTTGCGGTTCACTACGCTAATACAACCACAATATCCGATTCATCTCTGACTATAACAGATGAGATTTTATCTGAATTTAAAAACTATCTGGATGAAAATTCTTATCATTATGAAAATCCTTTTGAAAAAAAATTAGAGGAGTTGAAAGAATTAGCTGAGTATGAACAATATGGTGATACCTTTCTTGATGAAATTAATAAGCTGAATACATCTGTTAAACGAATCAACAATACATTATTCGACAAAGCCAGCAATAACATAAAAAAAGTATTAAAACAGGAAATTGCATCAAAATACTTCGGCACTCAATATGCTGTCAGGCTGGAGTTACAGGATGATCCGGTTGTAAAAAAAGCCCTGCAGATATTATCAAATAAAGATCAATACGGAGAATTGTTAGGGTTAAGGTAATAATCAAAATATTATAATAGGAGGAAAAACTATGGCAAAAAAAATGGTTTATTTCTTCGGTGGTGGAAAAGCCGATGGAACAGCAGAAATGAAAAAACTTCTGGGAGGAAAAGGAGCTAATCTGGCAGAAATGTCAAGTCTTGGTATTCCCGTTCCGCCCGGATTTACTATTACAACCGAAGTGTGTACGTATTTTATGAAACATAAAGAGACGTATCCGGATAATCTAGAAAATGAAGTAGAAAAAGCATTAAAAAAAGTGGAAAAGCTTATGGGTCAGAAATTTGACGACACCCTGGATCCTTTACTGTTTTCGGTCCGCTCAGGGGCAGCTATTTCCATGCCAGGTATGATGGAAACGGTTCTAAATATCGGACTTACCGAAAAAACTCTTCCCGGACTGATACAGAAAAGCGGCAGTGAACGTTTTGCTTATGATGCCTACAGAAGACTGATAATGATGTATGCGGATGTTGTTATGGAAAAAGCCCTGGGTATAATTCCGGAGGAAGGAAAATCCATTCGCGCACAGCTGGAAAAGGAAATGGAAAAAGTAAAAAAAGCTAAAGGGATAACAAAAGACATTGATCTTGATGCCGAAGATCTGAAAAAACTTACAGTAACATTTAAGAAAAAAATAAAGCAGGTTCTGAAAAAAGAATTTCCCGATGATGCTATGAAACAGCTATGGGGTGCTATATCTGCTGTATTTAAATCCTGGAACGGAAAAAAGGCCAGAGATTATCGCAGAGTTGAAGAGATTCCCGATGATCTGGGAACCGCAGTAAATGTACAGACAATGGTATTCGGTAACCTCAATGACAAATCTGCTACTGGTGTAGCCTTTACCAGAGATCCTGCTACTGGTGAAAACAGATTCTATGGAGAATTTTTAGTCAATGCTCAGGGAGAGGATGTTGTGGCCGGAACCCGTACTCCCCAGGCTATTAATGAAATATCTAAAACCGAGGCTTCCAAACATCTTCCTTCACTGGAAGAGATGATGCCAAAAGACTACAAAACTCTGGTTGATATCAGAAACAAGCTGGAAAAACATTATAAAGATATGCAGGATATTGAATTTACTATTCAGGATGGAAAGCTGTATATGCTCCAGACACGTACAGGTAAAAGAAACGGCGTTGCTGCCATTCGCATGGCAGTAGAGATGTGTGAAGAAGGACTGATAGATGAAAAACAAGCATTGCTGAGAGTAAAGCCGATACAGCTGGATGAACTGCTTCATCCTATGATAGATCCCAAAAAAGAAAAAAAATTAGAACCCATAGCTGAAGGGCTGCCGGCCGGACCAGGAGGCGGAGTGGGGAAAATTGTATTTACTGCTGACAAAGCTGAGTCCGAAGCGAAAAAAGGAGAAAAGGTGGTTCTGGTGCGGGAAGAGACCAGTCCGGAAGATGTGCATGGTATGAGAAATGCACAGGCTATCCTTACTGCTAAAGGAGGTATGACCAGTCATGCTGCCCTAGTGGCCAGAGGCTGGGGAAAATGTTGTATAGTAGGCTGTGATGCCCTGAACATTAATGCCGGCAAAAAAACCATGACCGTGGACGGAAAGACATATAAAGAAGGAGAATGGATTGCACTGAATGGAACCAGGGGATTAGTGTACGGTGAAAAAATCGATTTAATACCCAGTGATCCGGGGAAAAACAAATATTACAAAAAGTTAATGACCTGGGCGGACAAACATAGAAAACTCGGGGTTAGGACTAATGCAGATAACCCAAAAGATTCTTCCCAGGCCCGGAAATTCGGTGCAGAGGGAATCGGACTGTGTCGTACAGAACATATGTTTTTTGGTCCTGAACGTATTTCAGCTATGAGAGAAATGATTCTTGCAGATGATAAGAAAGGCCGAGAAAAAGCTTTAGCAAAACTTCTTCCCTTGCAGAGAAAGGACTTTACCGGTATCTTCAAAGCTATGGATGGATTACCAGTAACAGTCAGAACACTTGATCCCCCCCTGCATGAGTTCCTGCCCAAGGACACGGAATCCCAGAAAGAAATGGCTAAGAACTTGGGGGTATCCCTAAATAAAATTAAAGAGAAAGTGCAGAACCTTCTGGAAGTTAATCCTATGCTGGGACATCGCGGATGCAGGCTTGGCATTACCTATCCGGAAATCACCAAAATGCAGGCTCAGGCTATTATGGAAGCAGCCTGTAATCTGGTAAAAAAGGGTGTCAAGGTGTATCCAGAGATCATGATCCCTTTGATTGGTACTGTAGAGGAACTCGAAAACCAGAAAAAAGTTGTTAAAGAAACAGTAGATGAAGTTATAAAAAAGAAGGGTACCAAAGTAAAATATCTTATCGGAACCATGATAGAAATCCCCAGGGCTGCTATTACTGCTGATAAGGTAGCTGAACAAGCTGAGTTTTTCTCTTTTGGAACCAACGATCTCACCCAGATGACATATGGATATAGCCGTGATGATGCGGGTTTCTTTCTGCAGGAATATATAGATAAAAAAATTCTTGTGAAGGACCCCTTTCAAAGTCTGGACCAGGAAGGAGTTGGTCTTTTAGTGGATATGGGCATTAAAAAAGGAAGAAAGACAAATCCTGACTTAAAGGTCGGTATCTGTGGAGAACATGGCGGTGAACCCAGTTCTATTGATTTCTGTCACCGCGTGGGTATGAACTATGTAAGCTGTTCACCCTTTCGCGTACCGATTGCCCGTTTAGCTGCTGCTCATTCTGCCTTAAATAATTAGTTATCTGTATCATATTTAAACAATATGACCTGGCAGGAATAGAAATAATTCCTGTCAGGTCTTTTTGTATCAAGTACATAGTGCTGATTTTCTCAAAAAAATTATTCTTTTCTCGCTTTTTTGCTTGACATTGAATCTTAATATGCTATATTTATCACACCGTAAGTGAAAATATAGCTCTGTGGATAAATTGTGGATATCTTTAAGTTTATTGTTTTTCTTTTGCTTTGTACTTGATATCCCTTAGGATATTAAATAATGATAATTATATTATCATTTTTCTTATGTTTGTTTTTTTTATACTTAAAAGAAAATTAAAAAATTATTTTTATTTTTTTAATAAGGAGCATCTGTTATGAGCCACCGTGTGGATAACTCGTCTTTAAATGTGGAAAACTCGCACCATCACATAATATGGAACCAGTGCCTTAGCATATTAAAACAATATGTTAACCCACAGAGTTATCAAACCTGGTTTTTGCCCATCAGACCTGTAAAAATACAGAATAATATCCTTTCTATTGAAGTGCCGAGTCAGTTTTTCTATGAATGGCTGGAGGAGCATTACCCAAACGTTATACGAAAAGCATTAACCGAAGTACTCGGAGAAGACGCTGCCCCTGAATATATAATCCGGCAGGACCCTATACCCAGATCAGAACCTGTATCAAAACCAGAAATAACACCGGTTCCCCAGAGATCCGAAGAAACGTTCCTTAACCACAGATATACTTTCGGTACTTTTGTAGAAGGAAACAGCAACCAATTCGCCAAGGCCGCTGCTTTAGCAGTGGGAGAAGCTCCGGGAGCTACTTCTTTTAATCCCCTTGTGATTTACGGTGGGGTTGGTTTGGGGAAAACCCATCTCATACAGGCAATCGGTAATCATACTAAAAAAAATCAGCCAACCTTGCAAATAAAATATGTTTCCAGTGAAAAATTTACCATTGATTTTATTAATTCAATACAAAACAATAAAACCACCCAGTTCAGTCAGTTTTACCGTAATACAGATCTTCTTCTTGTCGATGATATTCAGTTTTTTATGAGTAAAGAAAGAACTCAGGAAGAATTTTTCCATACTTTTAATTCTCTTCATCAGAAGGGCAAACAAATCGTCTTGACCTCTGACAGACCCCCAAAGGAGTTGAATGATCTGGAAGAAAGATTGTTGTCGCGTTTTCAGTGGGGACTAATCGCAGATATAAAACCTCCGGATCTGGAGACCCGGATTGCTATTCTTCAGCAGAAAGCCGAGCAAAACGGTATTGATCTTTCCATGGATATTATTGAATATATCGCTTCTAATGTTATGTATAATATTCGTGAACTGGAAGGATCTCTGGTAAAACTTCTGGCTTTTTCTTCCCTAAAAGGAGTTGATATTAATCTTGAGATAGCAAAGATGGTTCTAAAAGATATTGTAATCCAGAAGAAAAAAAATATTACCATAGAAGACATCCAAAGATCCGTATGCAGATACTATGATATCCCCGATGATTTGTTACGGGGTAAAAGCAGAAAAAAAGAAATCGCCTTTGCACGACAATTGGCTATGTATCTTTCCAAAGAATTAACCAATGCTTCTTTAAAAAGCATTGGTCTCCATTTTGGCGGGAGAGATCATACTACTGTTATACATGCAATAAAAACAATTAAACAAAAATTAAGAAACAAAAACGAAAACGGGACTCTCCATGAAACCATAGAAAATCTGAAAAAGAATATTGAAACTGCATCTTTATAACTTGTTAATTACTGTCTTGTTTTTGTGAATCTCCTGTGGATTAATATCACCGGCTTTTTTAATTGTTATAGTTCGTATTCTTTTAACCCTGATTTCCACATTCTATTCATGACTATTAACATCCCTTTCACAATACTGAAAAATATTGGGGATGGTATAATTTGTTCTTTTTTAATCTGTTAGAGTTACTGATTCTGAAGTTATCCACATATTCACAGTAATTACTATAATAAATAATTTGTTAAATATAATAATATTTATTATTTTATAGAAGGAAAAACAATTTTTGTTTAGGGAGGTATATAATGAAATTCTCAATCCTTCAAAAAGAACTTCTGGAATCTCTCCAGGTGATATCGTCAGTAGTTCCAGTACGTTCAGCTACACCTATAGCTGAAAATATTTTATTTACAGTAGAGGAAGATAAACTTAAAATAACCGGAACAGATATTGAAGTATCTATGAGGACAGAAGTTCCTATAAAAGAATCATTTGAGCCTGGCTCTATAGCCTTACCTGGGAAAATAATCACGGAAATGATCAGGTCCTTGCCTAATATTCCTATCCATTTTGAAACTGATGATAATAATAAAGTGAAGATAACAACAGATAAAGGTGTGTATAGTTTATCAGGGATTTCCAAAGAAAATTATCCTGAACTGCCAACTCTTTCTGATGAGAACAGCATATCTATTGCAAGTAACAAACTGAAGCGAATGCTTACTAAGACTATTTTTGCTGTTTCATCTGAAGAACTGCGACCGGCCCTGATGGGAGTATATTTTCAGATTATGAAAGACGAATTGAGAATGGTGGCTACAGACGGGCATAGATTATCAAAAATTGTGGATACTGATTTTGGCTATGATAAAGATCAGGTAATGATGATTATACCACCTAAAGCGGTTCAGATCGCAATAAAAAATTTTAATGAAGATGGGTTAACTCAAATCCGATTCAGCAGTGAAGCCATGAGCTTTACTTTTGATGATACGGTATTATATACCCGTTTGGTAGAAGGAGAATATCCGGATTATGAAAAAGTAATTCCCAGAGAAAATGAATATAAATTGATTGTTGATAAAGAGTTACTGATATCGGCCACAAAAAGAGTATCAATTTTCTCCAGTGCTTTAACTCATCAAATACGTTATACACTAGCAAAAGATAATTTAAAGATACAATCAGAAGATGTTGATATAGGTGGAGAAGCACACGAAGAACTGCCAGTTGAATATACTGGTGAAGATATGGATATTGGGTATAACGCTGAATACATATTAGATATTTTGAAACATATTGATGATGATAAGATTCTGTTTCATCTCAATAGTCCGGTGAAGGCAACATTGATAACACCAATAGAACAAAAAGAAAATGAATCATTTGTAATGCTAATAATGCCTATAAAACTTTCTTCATAAAAGAATGAAAACCATAGGCAAGATACTCCTTGATTATTTTAAAGATATAGGAATAGAAAAACCTATAAAAAGGTATCAGGCTCTAGAAGTCTGGTCTGAAGTTGTAGGAGAGAAACTTTCAGAGGTAACAAAACCCCAGAGAATATCAGCAGGAACGTTGGTCGTTAAGGTTAAAAATGATACCTGGAGATATGAGATCGGGTATCACAAAACAGAAATAGTTAAAAAAATCAATAAGAAATTAGGCGATGATATTATAGAAGACATTATTTTTATATAACAAAACTAATCAGAACAGGTAGTAAAGAATGGCAAAAAAACAAAAGAAAGACTCATACGATGCAAAGACCATCGTAATATTGAAAGGACTCGAAGGCGTTCGTAAACGTCCGGCAATGTATATCGGAGACACATCGACCAGAGGATTACACCATATTGTTTATGAGGTAATAGATAATAGTGTTGATGAATGTCTGGCTGGATTTTGTACAAAAATAGATATTGTTATACACAAAGAGAACAGTATTACTGTAGTAGATAACGGGAGAGGAATACCAGTTGATATGCATCCGGTCGAGAAACGCCCGGGAGTGGAAGTGGTTATGACCATGCTTCATGCAGGAGGAAAATTTGATAATCAGACATATAAAGTATCCGGAGGATTGCATGGAGTAGGGGTTTCTGTAACCAATGCCTTATCAGAATGGTGTACGGTGAAAGTATATAAAAAAGGAAAAGTATATGAGCAGGAGTATGAACGGGGGATCCCTAAACATGACATGAAGGAAACAGGGAAGGTGAAATCGAAAACAGGGACAGAAACTACTTTCAAGCCGGATCCTCAGATTTTCAAACAAAACAAGTTCAAGTTTGATGTCCTGGGACAGCGATTGATGGAGATAGCTTTTTTAAACAAAGGATTGAGAATTACCTTAAAGGATGAGAGAACTGGTAAAGAAAAGACATATCAGGCTAAAGGAGGACTAAAGGAGTTTGTTAGATACCTGGATTCTAGTCGGCGTCCCCTTTTCAAGAAACCTATATTGATTGAGAGAGAAAAAGATAATGTTATTGTAGAGGTTGCCTTTCAGTACAACGATTCCTATCAGGAAAATTTATTTAGTTTCGTAAATAATATCCCCACAACTGAAGGAGGCACTCACGAGTCTGGGTTTAAAACAGCACTCACCAGAACCATTAACTACTATGCTCAGAAAAATAAGATTACTAAAAATGATTTTTCCTTGACCGGATCTGATGTACGGGAAGGATTAACCGGAGTAATAAGTGTAAAGGTGCCGGAACCTCAGTTTGAAGGACAAACAAAAACAAAGCTCGGAAACAATGAAGTTCAATGGGTTGTAAATTCTATTGTAGGTGAAGGAATAGGAGAGTATCTTGAAGAAAATCCAACAAATGCAAAAAAGATCATCAAAAAAGGTATAGACGCTGCTAAATCCAGAGAAGCAGCCCGTAAGGCTAAAGAATTAACCCGAAGAAAGTCCGCCCTGGGATCCACGCATTTGCCGGGAAAGCTGGCAGATTGCTCCATAACAGATCCGGATCATTGTGAAATTTACATTGTAGAGGGAGATTCAGCAGGTGGATCTGCAAAAATGGGGAGAGACAGACAGTTTCAGGCTATCCTTCCCCTGCGGGGAAAAATATTGAACGTAGAGAAAGCCAGTCTGGAAAAAATTTTGAGGAACAATGAAATACAAGCCATGATAACAGCACTTGGTACAGGAATCGGAGCTGAAGAATTTGATCTGTCAAAATTACGATATGGAAAGATTATAATTATGACTGATGCAGATGTAGATGGATCTCATATACGAACCTTACTCCTCACCTTTTTCTTTCGTTATATGAAAGAATTGGTTGAGCAGGGACATATTTATATTGCCCAACCACCTTTATATAAGATATCAAAGGGAAAGAAAGAGCACTATGCTTATACCGAGGCCGGCAGGGAAAGGATAGTAAAAAATCTGGGGGCACAGGGTATAAAAGTACAGCGGTATAAAGGACTGGGTGAGATGAATCCCAATCAATTATGGAAAACAACCATGGATCCGGAGACCCGGACAATTTTACGGGTGACCATAGATGATGCAGTTGAAGCAGATCATATTTTCTCTGTATTAATGGGGGATAATGTAGCACCACGGAGGAAATTCATTCAGGAAAATGCAGAAACAGTACAAAATTTGGATGTTTAGTACTTATTTAATAGAGGATATAATTTTTTACCCAAGTAATGGAGAAAACTGAGTTGTGAGAAAGAATGAGAAAATAGTAAAACTATACCTTGAAGATGAAATGAAAAGTGCTTACATAGATTATTCTATGTCAGTTATTGTTTCCCGGGCACTTCCGGATGTCAGGGATGGTTTAAAACCTGTACACAGAAGAATATTATATGGAATGCAAGATCTGGGCCTGCACCCCAATAGTGCTTATAAGAAATCAGCCAGAATTGTAGGAGATGTCCTGGGTAAATACCATCCACACGGCGATTTATCCGTGTATGATGCTATGGTACGGATGGCACAGGGATTTTCATACAGATATCCGTTAGTAGACGGTCAGGGAAATTTTGGTTCTATAGATGGTGATTCACCTGCAGCTATGAGATATACAGAAGCAAGATTAACCCCGATTGCAGAGGATATTATCAATGATATAGAGAAGAATACAGTTGACTTCATGCCCAATTTTGATGAAACTCTGAAAGAACCCATAGTAATGCCCTCTCTTTTCCCAAATCTTTTGGTGAACGGAGCATCTGGTATAGCTGTAGGTATGGCAACTAATATACCACCACATAATCTGGCAGAGGTTATTGATGCTTTGATAGCTTTGATCAACAGACCGGATATAAAAATGGAAACGCTTTTAAAATATATTCCGGGTCCTGATTTTCCTACAGGTGGTATTATTTATGGTAGTGAGGGTATAGTTGAAGCTTACAGAACTGGAAGGGGAAAGATTACAGTACGAGCTAATGCAGCCCTGGAAAAAGGAAAAGGAAATAAAGAATCCATAATAATATCAGAAATACCTTACCTGGTAAATAAATCCAAGCTTGTTGCATCTATAGCTCAATTAGTGAAAGACAAAAAGATTGAGGGAATAACAGATCTGCGGGATGAATCAGACAGAGATGGAATGAGGGTTGTTATAGAACTTAAGCGGGACAGCCAGCCACAGGTAATATTAAATCGCCTGTATAAACATACTCAAATGCAGAATACATTTGGTATTATCCTGCTAGCCCTGGTAGATGGAAAACCGTTGGTTTTAACCTTAAAGGAAACATTACAAAAATTCATCGATCACAGACATGTAGTAATAATGCGCAGGACTAAATATGAGTTGGATAAAGCAGAAAGACGTGCCCATATACTTGAAGGACTGAAGATAGCTCTGGATAATATTGATGCTATTGTCCAGCTTATTAAAAAATCCCGAAATCCTGAAACAGCTAAAAACGGACTTATGCGCAACTTTAATCTGTCCGAAATTCAGGCAAAAGCAATTCTGGATATGAGACTTCAGCGTCTTACCGGACTGGAAAGAAAAAAAATTGAAGAAGAATATCTGAAGTTATTAAAAGAAATTGAACGATTAAAAAGCATTCTTTCCAGCAGAGATAAACAAATGATGCTTATAAAAGATGAACTGAAAGAAATAAGGGAAAAATACCAGGATGAAAGAAGAACAGAAATTGTAACCACCACTGAAGAGTTCTCGCTGGAAGATATGATTGCTGAAGAAGATATGGTTATTACAATTTCTTTATCGGGATATATTAAACGTTTTCCGGTATCAGGATATAAACGGCAGCTAAGAGGAGGGAAAGGAGTTATAGGAACAGGGACCAAAGACGAGGATCCGGTAAAACACTTTTTTATATCCTCAACACATCATTATATTTTGTTCTTTACAGATAAAGGAAAGTGCTATTGGCTAAAAGTACATGAAATACCGAAGGCAGGCCGGGCTTCCAGAGGAAGATCAATAGTTAATCTTTTATCTGTGGATAAAAACGAGAGAATTAAAGCTGTAGTACCTGTTAAAACCTTTGATGACAAAATGTATCTCTTTATGGCAACCAGGAAAGGCTTGGTAAAAAAGACTAATCTTGATGCCTTTAGTAATCCCCGAAGAGGAGGAATTAATGCTATAAATATTCGGGAAGGGGATGAATTAATAGAGGCGTGTATTACCAGTGGCACCTATGATGTTGTACTTGGTACAAGAGAAGGCATGGCCATACGATTTAACGAAACAGAAGTGAGGCCCATGGGGAGAACTGCTTCCGGAGTACGTGGGATACGCATAGTAGAAAAAGATTATGTGGTTGGAATGGTTGTTATTAAAAAGGAATGTTCTTTATTAGTAATTACTGAAAAGGGATTTGGAAAGAGATCTAAAATATCTGATTATCGGGTTTCAAAACATAGGGGGGGAAAGGGAATAATAACCCTGAATTCTACTCCCAGAGTGGGGAAAATGGTGTCTATTATGGATGTTCAGGACACGGATGATATTTTAATGATTACCAGCAAAGGAAAAATAATCAGACAGAGTGTAAAGAATATTAGAATAGTAGGAAGAAACACGCAGGGGGTAAGACTTATCCGATTGGAAGAAGAAGACAAGGTTGCAGGAGTTGCAAGAACAGTGCGGGAGGAAGATCAGGATAAAGATATAAATAAAGAAGAAAAAGAGAAAACAAATAACAAGGAAAAGACCGAATAATACCCCGATAATAAATTATACAGTTTATAGATAATAATATACCGATTACGATTTTATGTCTAAAAATGGTTTTGAAATTGTTGATCACACCGCAGATATTGGGATAAAAGTGTGGGCAGATCAACTAAGAAGTCTTTTTACTGAAGCTGCAAAAGCAACACTCTCTATTATCGCAGATATCAAAACTGTCGAAAAAAAAGAAAAAAGAAATATAAAGATAGAAGCTGAAAACATAGAAGAACTGTTTTTACAATGGTTAAAAGAGATATTATATGTTATAGAAAAGGACGAAATGTTATTTTCAGAGTTTCAAATTGAAAATGATAATTTTTCCTATTGTGATGATTTTCAATGCTTTATACAAGCTGTCTTAAGCGGAGAGAAAATTAATCCCACAAGGCATGGTATTTGCACAGAAATCAAGGCAGTCACAAGACATAATTTCTTTCTTAAAAAGGAAGATGATTTATGGAAAACATTTGTCCTCTTTGACATATAAAGGAGCTTTTCAATGTGGGAAGATCAAATAGCTGATATAGTAGACAGCTTAAAGAAAAAGCTACTAAATGATAACGAGCACATTAAATACCGGAAAATAGTAGAAGAAAAGGCATTACCGCCATATATCAGGGGTCTTTTTAAAAACAAAGTAAAATATTTTTTTCAGGAAGAATCTCCTCTTGAATTTAAATCCACTCCACATTTTAAATTAAATTCTGATGATATCAAAGAATACAGAGATAAACTGGTGAATATTTTCTGGGAAGGAGCGATTTTTTCCAGAACAGAAGTAGAGGATATATTAAAAGAAGCCTTGGTTCTGAGACTTAATTATTTAGTAAAACCAATAGATACCATACGCAGAATGCTTTTTGATGACAGGGACAATGTATCTCTGGATAATATGGACCAGATGTTAGCCTCTTTTAAAAATATTCTTCCTTATGCAGAAGTTATTATTAGAGAATGCAGCAAACAGGGAAAGTCCATGGTGGATAAAAATATTTTTAGTAATATAGCAGCTGAACAGCTGCAGAATATTTTTAAGGACAATGTAGTAGAAAAAGCCTTAAGTGATTTTTCCGTGTTTATGGATTTTCTATCTGCCACAAAAGGTGAAAGCGTTAATGTCATTGATGGAAAGATCTTGCAGGAATTTTTTGCAGATAGAAATCTCTGGGGATTCAGGAGAGCACTTGAGGTGGAAATGAAGATTAATGGAAAGGTTTTTTCTCCGGAGAATCTGGAAGTTGTTTTAAAGCGGTATATGGAGCTCAAAAATGAATTTGGAACTCGTGGAGAGGAGGAAGAGATACAGGAAAAAGTATCTACCTTAACAGCAGAGGAAGAGAAGCAGGAAACTGATAGCGAAAAAGAAATTCAGAAAGAAGAGAAGGCACAGGAGGAAAAGATTTCTGAAACCCTAGATTGGGAACTGGATGAAGATACAGAAGAAAGTATAGAACAAGAACAGGAAGAAATCAAAGAACAGAAAGAAACGAAGCCGAAAGACAAGAAAAAAAATAAAACCATGCGAATTATCCGGAGAGATGATGACAGCAAAAGAGATATAGATGAAGAAAAGGAAGAAGAGAAACTGGAACAAGAAACAGAAGAACTGGATCTTGGATTAAGGGATCTAATAGATTCGAAAATGGAGAAAAGTTTTATTAAAAAACTTTTTGATAATAATTCCAAAGCATATGAGAATCTTATAGAAAAGCTCAATAAAGCCGAAAGTTGGCGTGAAGCAAAAGTTTTAATAGACAATGAATTGTTTAAACGGGATGTTGATCCATTTTCCAGAGAAGCTATAAAATTGGTTGATCTTGTATATGGGATTTTTTATCCCGAAGAAGGAGTAGGAGGAAAGTAAATTGATTAAAAAATATGTTTCGCTGAGTATATGTTTATTATTTATTTTGAATCTTACTGCTTTGGATAATAATGAGAAAAAAGGAATAGTTACATATACTGACGGTACCGTAAAAAAAAGAAGTGAAGAAGTTGAGCTGTGGAAAGATGCACCTATTAATACAGATGTACTTTCCGGTGACAAAGTAAGAACATATGAAAGATCAAGAGCAGAAATTGATCTGGCAGCACTTGATATAATCCGCCTGGCTCCGAAAACAATTATCGATGTATTAAAACTGTATGAAGAAACAAAAGAGAAAAAGGTTCAGACCAAGATTAAGCTCAATTCCGGAGAAGTGTGGGCGTCAGTACATGATGTGGAAATGGACACCGAGTTCGATATCTCTGCCCCGGTTGGTGCTGCTGCTATTACAGGTACAGTATTGAGATTAAAAGTAGAGGAGGATTCTACTGCTCAGCTAAAAGTGTATAAAGGAGAAGTGAAAATATCCACTGTGCCGGAGAAAACAGATGTAGAACCTAAAACCATCCCTACTCTTAAAAAGCCGCATCAGGTTGAAGGCCCGACTGAAGTAGCTCCACCTCATGAAGTTACTTTAGAGGAGTGGGTGTATATAGTAAAGTCCATGCAGCAGATTACCTTTAATAAAAAGGGAAAAATTGTAAGCATGGGAACATTCAGTTCAACCGATAAAGATGAAAAGAGCTCCTGGGTTAAATGGAATTTTAAAAGGGATAGTCTACGAACACAGAGGATGTAAAAAAACAGAAAAAATATTCAGCTCTTTTTTTTGAGGTTTTGAGGGGCAGTTTTGGCAAAGTTCAAACTGCCCCATATTTTTTGCAGTATATTTATTCCCTTATTTACCGGATACATACATTATTTCAGTAGAATTTGTTTACTTTGGTGTTTTTCCGGAGTATAGTATTCCAGATAGAGATCCTCTCCATCGGCATTGAACAAAAACGGACCGGTCAGAAATTCCCCGGTAGTTTGTTTGATTTCCGGATTCATTATCTTACCTAAAAATGTATTCAGGAGCAGATAGTCTGTCTGATGACGGGGCGAAGGATCTCCAGACATACGAATTAATATCACCCACTGGTTATCGGGAGAGGTATCAATAATTTGTAAGATACTTTCAGAATCAGTATATACATCTATATTGTTCTGTTGTTTGGTATTTATCAGAATTGTATTGTCTTGATCATTAACATACACGCTGTCAATCTGGTGGTATTGTTCCTTGAGATGATTATGTATATAAACATTATTGAAAAATAATTCAGACATACAGGTGTCATCCCACCTGCTCCCTGCATATACGTCATAAATTTCGAGCTTAATAATGACAGCAGTCTCAGCCGGGGGAATATCAAAATCTATGGTGTAGGAATCAAGGGTTTGTTTTTTAAAACCATTAATTTCGTTCCAGGAAACCGGGATAGTAAAGCTTTGAACTGAGCAGGTATCAGATAAGTTAACAGTGAATTCTTCAAGATAAATCCGGGATTTATAGATGGTAGCAATTTCACTGACATATCCTTCCGGATTCACTCCTATGTACAGAGATAGTTTTAGTTGTCGAGGCCGGTTGTTTTTTTTGTATAAGTCTTTATTCTTAGCGTATCCGTTCATAATATTCAATGTGTTGACACTGTCTGATAAACAAAAGAACACAGCCTCCTGTATTCCAGGACCTTCTATTCCTTCTACCCAGGCAGTTGTAAAATCATGATCAAATAAATTATTTACCCCATAGGTACCGATAAGTTTATTGGCTGAAGATTGCAAAGCAGAAGTAGCATTAAGCTGCATCTGGTTTTCGTTATCGATTAAGGTTATATCAATCCATTTCGGATTATCCTTGGCTGAGATAGCTCCGATATTAATAATATAAAAACAAACAAGTAATATATATCTGACAAACATAATCATTCCTTATTACCTATGGTCAGTTTACCTTTTTTTATTCCTCCTTTATTACAAGAGAGGGTTACTGTAATTGTGTCCCCGGGCTTCACTCCCGGCAGTTTATATACAAGGGATCCTCCGTTCAGATCATCCTGTTGCTTAAGTGTCTGTTTGATTATTTCCTTTGAGTTTATTTTTAGTGTTGACCGGAATACATGATGTTTGGTATGATCTGCAACCTTATGAGTAAAATTCACTTTCAGTATTTTAGTCTCTTGATTGAAAGTCAGGACTGTTTTCAAGGGTGAATGACTGTAAACAGTTCCTGTAACGAATATACATAATATCAGTATTATATACGCTTTTCGAGTCATTGTTTTCTCCTTTTAAAATAATTATTTTTAATCCAGATCCCATTCAGCAGTACATGGATAATGATCAAAATGAAAAAGACTATACCGGAGTATGAATGAAGTGCGTATAATAATATAGTGCCCTGTGTATCTGCAGGACCCCATCTGTACAGGATCATGGAAACAGCTGCCAGAAGAAAAGAGAGAAACAGGATCACGTTGATAATTTTTAAAGCAGATTGTTTTTTCATAATCAGTTACCTTAGCATTTTAAGCAGATATACATACTCCAGTGTTGTCATGAGAGCGCGCTGTTCATGTGTTACTCCGGAACCGTGACCCCCTTCGGTATTTTCAAAATAAAAGAAAGGATGTCCCTGGTTTTCCATTTTAGCTGCCATTTTACGTGCATGTCCGGGATGTACCCGGTCATCTCTGGTAGTGGTATTAAAAAATACCCTGGGATAATCTTCGGATTTTTCAAGATTCTGATAGGGTGAATATTGCTTGATATATTCCCACTGTTCCGGAATATCCGGATTACCGTATTCTGCCATCCAGCTGGCGCCGGCTAAGAGTTTATTGTAACGTTTCATATCCAGCAATGGAACAGAACAGACAACAGCATCATACAGATCCGGCCTCTGCGTATAGGCCACACCTACCAGCAATCCTCCGTTACTTCCGCCCATGATTCCCAGATGATCCGGTGAAGTTATTTTTTTATTAATAAGATCTTCGGATACTGCAATAAAATCATCGTATACCAGTTGTCTGTTTTCTTTCAAACCAGCCTGGTGCCATTTGGGTCCGAACTCTCCCCCGCCTCTGATATTGGCCAAAACATATATTCCTCCCCGTTCCAGCCAGGCTGTACCTGTAACAGCACTATATGAAGGAAGCCTGGGGATTTCGAAACCGCCGTAGGCAGTGAGCAGGGTGGGGTTAGTCCCGTCTTTTTTTATATCTTTTGGAGCAACTACAAAGTAGGGTATCATCGTTCCGTCTTTGGAGGCAACTTCATTTTGCTTAACTGTAAACTTTGAACTGTCGAAGAAATGGGGCAGACTCTTAACTTTTTTAATCTGTGTATCGGAACCATCAGCTAAGTATAAGGTACTTGGATTCAGAAAATTTGTATAGGTGAAAAAATAACGGTCAGAAAATTCATCTGTGGAGCCAATTCTGATAGAGCCGTAATCAGGAGCCTTAACTTTTTCTTTTTCCCAGGTATCATTTGTCATAGTATACTGATACAGTTTACTTTTGACATTAACCAGCATATTAATGAGCAGATGATTTTTTGTGGTGCGGAATGAAGTAATACTGGAACGGGCATCCGGTTCTGCAATTATGGTAAAATCCCGCTTTCCGTTCAGAAAACGGTCATAATCGATACTGATAAGTGCTCCCTGCGGATAGGTGCGATCATTAATATCCCAATCACTCTTTAATTGGATCAGCATCTGATTTTTAAAAAAACTTCCTACATTACAGTCTTCCGGTATATTCAGTTTGATAAGATCGCTGTTTTCTTCTACATAAATTTCTGTGGTATAAAATGTCAGCGCTCTTCTGACTAACCGGTACTGACGTTCCGGTGTATTGATCACATAGCCCCAGACTCCCATATCATCTTTTTTCCCTTCATATAAAAGAGTTGCCTGATCAAGATCAGTACCTCTTTTCCACACTTTAACTATCCGGGGATACCCGGAGGTTGTTACCGTTCCTTGACCGAAATTTGTGGATACCATGAGAGTGTTTTTGTCTATCCAGGAAACACTGCCCTTGGCTTCAGGGAGAAAGAAACCGTCTTCAATAAAACTTTTTTTCTGCAGATCAAATTCCCGCATGACCACTGCATCACTGCCGCCCCGGGAGAGGCTGAGCATACAGCGGTTATAGTCCGGATACAAAAAGGATGCACCTTTGTATACCCATTGCTCGTTCTCGGCCTTACACAGGGAATCAATATTTAATACTGTTTCCCAATCAGGTGAATCCGCAAGATACTGTTCAAAAGTGGTTCGACGCCAGATACCACGTTGATAGGTTTCATCCTGCCAGAAATTATAAATATAATCTCCAGTGATGGATGGATATGCAATCCGGTCCTTGGAATTAAGAATATCCATGATCTCATTTTTGATCTCGTTGAATTCAGGATGTTTTTTCAGTTCAGATACAGTTTTTTCATTCTGATTTTTTACCCACTGCATGGCCTTTTCACCCTGGATGTTTTCCAGCCATAGGAAGGGATCTTCTTTTTCTTGAGCTTGACTGCTTAAAGGGATCAAAGCAATCACCATTAATAAAACAAGCAAATACGAACAGTTTCTCATAATTTTTTCTCCTTATATTTTTTATTTGGGAACATTAATATATCTTTCCATTTTAAATAAGCTGTTTTTCTAGGCTTCATTTTACATTATTCATTACACATTTAAAATCCGTTTCTGTCTTCCCGGGAGATAGTCAGTTTTGCCTCAATAAAGTCTTTATGGGTTACTTTCAAAGCCTGGGATATACGGCGGATCTGCTCGATTTCTTTTCTGGAGGTTTTGTTTCTAGCATTAGCAATCTTGAACAGTGTTTTGATAAAATCTTTACGTTCATCAACAGTTGTTACTCCGTAGAAACTGTAGGCAATTCTGTAAAAGTCCAGTCCTTTCACAGCTCTCTCAGCACTGATCTGAATTAAAAGATCTGCCTGTTTAGCAGACAGATTCCAGTCCCGGGTGAGTATTTTTTCCATAACTTTTTTTTCCTGATCTGAAATGCTGGAATCAACCTGGGCAATAAATGAAAGCAGTCCGGTTGCCAGACAAAGTTTTCGGAGTTGTTGCTCTGGTACATCTATTGTAATTCCGGATGTTTTCTGCTTTTGCTGTAAGTCATAGTATACAGTGTTTTTGATGTAATCATCAAAATCGTTTTCTCTGAGTGTGGATGATACCGCAGATGAACGTTTACTGATAGTGGATTTCAGTGCTTTGGAAAACTGGGAAAAAATATCAGTACTGGTTTTGGAAACTGCACTTTCAATCTCTTTCAGTAACGCTTCTTCCTGCGGGGTGACCTTCCCGTCACTCTGGAATAATTCCTGAAGTTTATTTATTACCATTTTTTTCTCTTGCTGTGTTCTTATCTTATTCAACAGGTGTTCAAGCAGGATCTCACGTTCTTCTTCAGTGACCGGAGAATCCATGTACATCTCCAGTTTTTTCCATTCGTCTCCTGAAATCTCTTTCAGACTGAACAGCACTTCTTTTAAGGAATTAACCTCATCGTGAGTCAGCTTACCATCTGCCCAGGCTGCTGCTATAATGAGCTTCCCTAAATCAAGAATAAATGATTTTTCCGGCATAATAAATCCTCATCTCAATATCAGAGTCTCGTTATGGGTAATAAGATAAATATTGAAATCATTTAAAACAAGTAATAATTTTTTAATATAATTAAATGTAGAAGGTTACAATACAGGAATAATGGAACAACAGAAAGATTCAGGTTGAGGTTAAGGTTAAGAATGAATAATGGAAAATGTAGTTTGCCACAGATGTACACGGATTCTCACGGATATTAAGAAAACCACGAATAGCACGAAAAACACGAAGAGAAAAAATATATATAAAATCTTCGTGCCCTTCGTTTCCTTCGTGGTAAAAAAAAAACTATGAAAATCAAAGCACAGCTTTGAATATTATTTCCGCCCCAACTACAACTTAAGTTGGAGCTGGAAAAACTTTAGGCACTTTAGACACCTCTTCTTCCCTTCTCCTTTTCTCCATCCTCCCTTTTCCTTCCCTCAATCAGTTAAACAATTCCCAGCTGATTCCGATTCGGTAAAAGGTGTGGGGTATGAATACATGATATTTATCAGAGATTTTCTTGTTCAAAACATTATCTAAGGCAAAGGTGGCATAGGTATGTTCCATAAATCTCAACGATGCTTTAGCATTTATGACAGCTCCAGGCTGAATTAATTGTCTGAAGAATGTATGATCGTCGGATAAGGTATACAAATAAAATTCGGACCAGTATTTAACAGATGCAAAAAGGGTCACATGAAGATCATCTTTAAAAAAATCATGATTCCAGGATAATGAAGTTAATCCCTGTATAGCAGGCAGGTCAATGTGGTGAGGAGCATTTTTCTTTACAGGTTTGATGACATTCAGAGTTGAGGAAAGCTGCATGTTATTGAATATATTGAGAAAAATAGTGGAATTCATACCTGTATATCTGGGGTTAAAGGTATTATCAAATATTAGTTTATCCTGGTCATATTGATTTATAGTAATAAGATCTTTACATCTCTGGTAGTATAATGAAGCAGTCAGGTGCACATTCTGCAGTGTAGTATATTGACCTTGGAGCTGTATCCTCTGACTGTTTTCAGAGACCAGACTATAGTTAGTGTTATAAGCAGAATCGTTATTTCTGTAAGTATAGTTATTTTGTGTAAGCGGGATATTGGAAAAAATTGGCATACCGAATATATGCTGAAGTTCAGGTGCATTATTATTCTGATCATATTCAACTGTAAAGGTTAACTTATGTGCAGGAGAATATGACATTAAAGCTGAAAATTTTACGGCAGAATCAGTATATTTTGTATCATTATAATGAAGTTCAGTAAGGAAATGCATGGTATGAAAGAAAGGAAATTGTAATTGTATAAACAGATTGTTTTGATAAAAAGAATGTTTTCTGCTGCTGGTATCAGTGAGACTGCCGCGGGAATAATTAAATCCCCAGTTTACAGGAAAATATAGTTTAGTACGCTGCAGGAATTTTACCTGAGCTGATCGGACTGATAATTTTTTCTGAGGATAGAATCTGAATTCCTGTAGATCAATTTTTTCCGAAGTATAGTTTAGCCAGAGATATGAATCCATATTATTCAATTTCAGAGAAGATAGCAATGTATGATCAATCCGGAAGATATTTCTTGACGGAAAGAGAGAAGAGTCTTCATTAAATGGTATATTAAAAGGAATTCTCATATCATGTCTGTTGCTTAAAATCGAATATTGAAAATTTGTATTATCGTTCATGGAATACTCCAGCGTCGCACGTGTTTTTTGGGCAGTATATTTTCTGTAAGGAAGTACCTGATTCGTGCTTTTTTTGACTCCGAATTTTTTCATCATCACTCCGGAGAGAATATTGATTTTTCCGGTAATTGGTTGTCCATAGCTGACATCAAAATCACTGAATAGACCGGAACCACTGCGGTATACAAATTTTGTATATGGTTTTTTAAAATCAAATTCCTGGGTGGTTATGTTGATTACTCCTCCGGTTGTGTTTATACCAAAAGGATTCATTCCCGGATACAGAGTAATGTTTTTAATTGTTTCTACCGGGATTAAGGATACATTTGGTGTTGCTTTAAGATAATCCTGCAGGGGCAGTCCGTTTATAAGAATAACCTGGTTATTGTCCCGGCTTCCGTTCATCAAAAGAGAACGGGATTGACCTGGTGATTGCACTCCAAACTGATAGATCCCCGGCAGATAATCCAGAAGACTGCTCAGGCTGAGAAATGGTTTTTCTCTGTCCCCTTCCATATCAAGAGTGTAGTGCACGTACAGTGAATCAGTTGATGTTTGAGAGAAGGCAGCGGGCAAACATATAATCATCAGAAAAAAAATTATTATATAATATAATTTATTCATAATTAATCTATAATTTGATTCATTGCTTTATTGTGTTGAAATTTATGAATCAGTAAAGGGACGATCGTAGCAAAGATTATCATATTTGATATTATATGAATTATATAAAAATGTACTCCGGTTAACATAGTTGAGAAAAATTTGTTAAGCTGAAATCCCATTGAAATGACAAATGACAGATTGGTACTTAAGGCAAAAAAAAGAGTAGCAATAAAACCGGCTGAGGCAAATCTCATAAAAACCCTAATATGAGGATTAAAGCTCATTGTACTGAATATTCCGCCCAGTAGCCCGGTAAACCCCATAGACACTATTTGTGCTATTAACAGCGGCGGAGAAGGAATACCATATGGATTGGTTAAAGAAAATATTGTTTCTGTAGCAATACCGATAAATATGCCGTTTCGTATTCCCAATAAATATCCGGCAATAAATATTGTAGCAGTGACCAGTTCAATGTTAGGTATGAACAAAAAGGTATACCCCATCGCAACTCCCAGCGCAATAAAGATACCTATAAAACAAACTTTTTTGGTTTTTGGACGCATATATTCTCTGTTAATTTTCTTTTAATATATCTAAAAGCTTGAGAAAATACAAGAAAATAGTCTTTACTAATTCATATTTTCGTTTATTTCCAGTCAATTTTCTTTACAGTTTTCCCATCTGACATTAAAACAGCAGCACCCTGTGTATCAGTTCTGTGTAGCTGAATATCAAGGAGGTGAAAATAGTGTAAAACCAGTTTTGAGGGAAGACGAAATCTGTTGTTTTTACCTACTGATAGAACACCAAGTTCCGGATCAACATGTTTGAGAAATGGAAAGGTAGATGCAGTGCTGCTTCCGTGATGTCCGATTTTTAAAACATTACAATCTAAGGAATGATATGTATGCAATATATTTTTTTCAATTTCTTTTTCTGCATCCCCCATAAAAAGAATTTTTGTTTTTCCGTATAAAAGATAGGTAACCAGGGACTGATTATTAACATTAAAATTATATTGTTTTGTTTCTTGTTTAGTATTTTTTGAAGGAGAAAGAAAATATAATTTACATGCCGGCAGGATAAGACTGTCAGGTGAAGTGATTTCACAGAGTGTAATATTTCTTGTTTTAACTGTTTTAAGAAAAGCTGTATACACAGAAGTTGTGTAGGGGCAGTTTGTATAATAAATGCAACCAATGTTAAAATTTTTTACAATATATAATAAACCGCCGACATGGTCATTATGAGGATGAGTAAGAATTATATAGTGTATTTTTTTAATACCTTTTTTATTTAAATACTGAGCAATTACCTGTTTTCCATTGTCAAAAAATCTGGATCGCGGTCCTCCGTCAATCAATACAGTTTTATGTTGCGGAGTAATAAGCAGAGCAGCATCACCCTGTCCCACATCAAATTGTATCCATCTGATACAAGGAGAACTGTTTTGGATAATTGTTTTCCAGATATTAACATTAAGTAAAATCAATAATAGAAATAGTAATATTTTTCTGAATTTAATGTTTTTAAAATTAAATATCAGCAGAAGCAGCAGAAAATATATAATTATGTATACCATCGGGGGAGAAGGTACGGTTATATGAGAAAAGTTGAATTGTGAAATCCAGTATATAACAGAAATGAAAAAGGAGACCAGCACATTTACGATACCAGCATAAATAGATGCAACAAATAAGGAGAATGTGGAAAAAAATATAGTGATAAAGCTCAACACCACTATAAGAGCAGTTAAAGGAATAGCAAACAAATTAACAATAATCGAAATAAGGGGAATTCTGTTAAAGTAATATGCAGAAACAGGAAGTGTGCCCAAAAGGGCAGCGGCTGAAACAAACATGGTTGACAGCAGCTTAGCATATAAGGGATGATTGTTTTTGATGGTTACATAAATTTGAAGATTAATTAGTTTATTATAAAAATAAATAATGGAGCTTATTGCAGTAAAAGATAATATAAAGCTTAAAGAGAACAGATTATTGGGATTGATCATGATCAGTATTAAACCAGCGAATCCGATTATATTAAAGGGTTGTGTTTTCCTTTCCAGTTTTACTGAAAGCAGATAAAGAGAAGCCATAATGGCGGCTCTGACAACAGGCGGATGAGATTCTGTTAAAAGAGTATAAAAAATCAGTACCAGAACAGTTAAAAAAGTGCGTATATTGTTATTGAATCGAAAAAGATCAAAGATGGTTATACACATTAAAAGAATAAATCCAACATGCAGTCCGCTCACTGCCAGTACATGAATTATTCCTGTTTTGGAAAAGGTGTCTAAAATTTCCTCAGGGATCAGTTCTTTATCCCCCAGTAGTAACGCTTTTACTACTGAATGAGTTGCAGGAGAAGTAAACAATGTTGCTATGGTTGAAATCATATATCTTCGTACCGGATAGACAATTTGGTCGAGAATTATATTCCCTCTTTTTCTTTTATCTGCAGATATTATATTATTAACATATAAACAATAAAAGATATTTTTGTGAGCCAGATACTTACGGTAATTAAAACCTCCCGGATTACGTACTCCGGAAGGTTTGGTTACTGTTCCTGTTACAGTAACCTGATCACCGTATGTAAAACGGCTGCTCAGTTTTTTATAATCTTTTACCAGTATATTAACATCTACCTGCTGGGTATCTGATTCAGAGATCAGATGGGTTGCCTTCATGATATATTCTAATCTGCCTTTTTTGTTTTTGGGATCTTTTAATAAATATCCCCGGAGGGTTTTTGGATGGTTCCCTCTAAGAAAATGAAAAGCGGGATTATGTGTAGCTGTAAATCTATATATCTGAAAATGACTCATACCGCAGAGAATGAGAGAGAGAAATAAAAATATCTGAAATATCCGGGAAGATAAGTACTTATACGATACAATAAAAGTCGAAAGGATGGATACGATAGTCAGCGTTACAGTTATGGCCAAAGGTATACAGCAAAAGGACCCCATCAATATTCCTGCAGCAACCAGAATAAACGTTTTAAATGACGGTGTATTGAACATCTCAATTCATTTGAAATTTTTAATGATTCAATGATATTACAAATATAAAGAATCCAGTACACATATTGATACATCAGTATACTATGTGACCGGAGGTGTTACTCATCTTTTTTCTTGGTAATGGTTATACCTGTATATCCGTAAAAAATGGAAATTAAAGGAGTCAGGAGATTCAGAAACGCGTAAGGCAGATACAGCAGAGGATTTATTCCCAGCGTTGCATACATAAACGCACCTCCGCTGTTCCACGGGATCAGAGATGAGGTCAGGGTTCCGGAATCTTCAAGACACCTGGAAAGATTTTTTGGTTCAAGATTTCTTTTATCAAATTCTTTTTTATACATCCTGCCCGGGATCACAATGGCCATATACTGATCACAGGCAATAATATTCATGCCAATACAGCTGAAAATAGTAGTAGTGATAAGGGAACCGGTTCTTTTTACTCTTTTTAACACAGCACCGGCAAGTGCTTCCAGCATACCTGTGGTTTCCATGATCCCACCAAAGGTCAGAGCACACAGTATCAAGGCAACTGTTTCCATCATACTCATCAGCCCCCCGCGACTGAGTAGATTATCAACAAACACATAACCAGTTTCTGAAACATACCCTGAGAAGGCTACATTAAGAACAGACACTATAGAGGCTGATTGAAAAATAAGGGCAAAAATAATCCCTATGAAGGTACCGCCAATCAATGCAGGGAGAGGTGGAATTTTTTTAATAACCATGACTATCACCAGACAAGGGGGGATCAGCAGAACCGGATGTATAAAAAAAGTAGCATCGATAGTGGTAAGGATTTTTTCAATACCCTGAGTATCAAGAGTATTGGCAGAGAATTGTGAACCTATGATAATGTAAAGAATAATTGTTATTACATAGGCAGGACCAGTTGTGTAAATCATATGTCCGATATGATCAAACAGGTCAGCACCGGCAATAGCCGGTGCAAGATTGGTGGTATCAGAAAGTGGGGACATTTTATCACCAAAATAAGCCCCGGAAATAATAGCACCTCCTACCATAGGAGTCGGAATTCCCAGACCGGAACCTACTCCGATAAGAGCTACACCAATGGTTCCGGCAGTGGACCAGGAAGATCCGGTGCCCAGGGATACTATTGAACAGATAATCAGGGTTGCTGCCAGAAAAATCCCCGGAGAGAGCAGTTTTAGTCCGTAATATATCATTGAGGGTACAATGCCGGAGATGATCCAGGTTCCGATCATGAGTCCGATTATCATTAATATTAAAATTGCACCCATAGCAGCGGAAATTGCATGTATAATTCCTTTCTGGATTTCCTCCCATTTATATTTATAAATGACAGCTATCAGTGCTGCCAGTGCGGAAGAGAAAATTAAAGGGAGATGAGGAGTTTGTTTGAACACTGCAATTGATATATATAAAGTAATAATCAAACATACAACCGGGATAATAGAAATGATTATGGGAATACTCCTGGCAGATTTTTTCATAGTATATCCAATTAAAATTATTGAAAAAGATTATTAAATGAACGGAGTTCACGAAATTACTTTATAAAAAGAAAATACTAAATATTTAAGCTAAACGATGATTTTTGTAAAATATTCGTGAACTCCGGAATGTATTAATTTACAGATTCTACAGATTTGACTTCCGGAATCTGTTCTTTCAGAATTCTTTCAATACCCATCTTCAAGGTCATTTGAGACATGGGGCAACCAGCACAAGCACCTTTTAACCGCACTCTTACCACTCCGTCCTGTATATCCACAAATTCTACATCTCCCCCGTCGGCTTGAAGAGAGGGTTTTACCTTTTCTAACACTTCTTTTACTTTTTCTTCCATATTATCTCCTGTTAAAGATTATAGTGTATTCTAAACGTCAGAAATCATACAATTTCAGACTGTTAAATATAATGAATTACATACTAAAATCAAATAGTATTATCTGAGTTGCGTATTTTCAAAATGTATCTTGAACATTTGACTTATGATAATAAAATAAAAAAAAATAATATCCATTTGTAAGTATTTTTGTATTCAAAATAGGGATACAGGTTGACAATTTAGAATATTTTAAATATATTAACATAAACATAACAAAGATAAAAATATGAGGTGAATGTGGACAGCAAAAAAACTCCGCTATATGAGGAGCACGTAAAGTTACAGGGCAAAATGAGTGATTTTGCCGGATGGATTATGCCGTTATGGTACACTCCGGGACAGTCAAAAGAACATCTGACAACCAGAGAGAAATGTGGATTATTTGATATTTGTCATATGGGTGAGTTTAAGATAACCGGTCCGGAATCAGACTGCAGGGAATTTTTGTCAACAGTATTGACCAATAATGTGGAACGAATTAAAGACGGCAGAGCAATGTATTCCTTTATGCTCAATAAACAGGGAGGGGTTATTGATGATTGCATCTTATATAAATTTGATCCTGAACACTGGATGCTGGTGGTAAATGCAGGCAATATTGAGGATGATTTTAACTGGATGGGAAAAAATGCTCCCTCTGCTGTAGAATTGGAAAACGTCAGTGATACCACAGCCAAAATTGATGTTCAGGGACCTTCTGCTCCTAAACTAATGGCAAAATTGGCTGGCATAGACAATATTAAAAAAATGCGTTTTTTCAGTTTCAGACAAGATATTCGTCTTAATGATATGGAAGTACTTGTTTCACGAACCGGGTACACCGGAGAAATAGGTTTTGAACTGTATACTGATGTTGAGAATTCTGTGGCATTATGGAGGTTGTTGCTAAAAGAAGGTAAAGAGTTCGGTATTCTCCCCTGCGGATTGGGAGCAAGAGATACACTCAGAATTGAAGCCGGTCTTCCTTTGCACGGCCATGAATTAAAAAAGGATACAGTTGCCGTTGGTCATCCCTGGGAATTTGCCATTGATTATGAAGGTGATTTTATAGGGAAAAAAGTTTTAGAAGAAAAAAAGCAACATGGTATTGATTATTTTGTACTTCCTTTTATTATTGAAGGAAGAAGAAAAGCTATGCCGGGATGGGAAGTTCTCAGAAACGGTAACCTAGTGGGTACAGTATTAAGCGGAGTGATATCTCCTTCACTGGATAATACACCCATCGGTTTTGTCGGTATCAATAATGAATTGCATGAGGATGAAGAAATAGAGTTCAGAAGACCGGGAAGTGATAAAACATTCAGAGGCAGAATAACTCAAATACCTTTTGTATCTTTAACATCAAGAAAAAAATTAAAGAATTTTTTAGTTTAGATTATTTATTATATTATTTACCTTTTCTATATGCAGAGATTAGGTGAGGTTTAATGAATATCCATGAGAGTTGATGCCATTTTATTTCCCCGTGATCTCTCGGAATGTGATTTGAGTAATACACTGGCTGTAGTCGTGGATATTTTCAGAGCGACATCAACGATTATAACTGCTATACATAATGGGGCAAAGGAAGTAGTCCCTTTTAAAGAAACAGAAGAAGTAGAAGAGCGCGCTTTAGATTATCCAGCTGGCCAGGCATTGAAATGCGGTGAAAGAAATGGATATACATATTCAGGTTTTGATTTAGGCAATTCTCCGCTGGAATATAATCGTGATTTAATTTATAATAAAACCATTCTGTTTTCCTCAACTAATGGCTCTCAATTATTCTCAAAGATACAATCGGCCCGGAAGGTAATAATAGGAGGTTTTTTAAATATAGAGAGGGTAGTAAACAGTATTATACAGAACAAACAAGATTGTCTAATTGCCTGTGCTGGAAATTACGGAAATATTTCAATTGAAGATTCTGTATATGCTGGTATGATTTTGGCAATGATAAAAAAGAATGGTGTCATTATAGAAATGAATGATGAAGCAAGGGTAAGTATGATTTTATACCAGTATTATCAGGATGATTTTCAATCAATTATGAGAGAATCATCTCATGGAAGGCATCTTTCTTCAATTGGCAAAGAAGAAGATATGAAATTTTGCTTACAAGTCAATACAGTTGATTGTCTGCCTGTTTACAATGGTCAAACAATTATAAAAGGTCCAGAAAAAATTAATGAGCATGGCTAAGAAACGTAAACATAATCAGTATGAAAGGCACCGGGAGATACTCGGCATCCTTATTATGGCATTTGCCCTTCTTATTTTTATTGGGCTGGTGTCATATAATCCCGGAGATTATCCAAACAGTGGTTCAAAAACAAATGTAACAAACTGGCTGGGACTTGCAGGTGCCTGGATAAGTCATTATGTGTTTGTGTATACTATTGGATATGCCTCTTTAATATTACCTCTATTAATTTTTCTTTTAGGCTGGTATGTGTTTTTACAGAAAGGATATAAAATTCTGCTGCGGATAAGTGTGTATTTAATTATTCTGGGAATATTATTTTCAACAGTTCTGGCATTACCGCATGCGTTATCTGATCACGGAAGCTCTCTGGGATTCCGATTGAGTGGAAACCTGGGAGGTTTTTTTGCTGATCAGCTTAGCCAGTACCTGGGCACTGCCGGCAGCATCATTGTTCTTTTAACTGTTTTACTGCTTTTTTTGATTTCTGCGACTTCATGGAGTATGAGAGAATCAATATTAGGATTTAAAATTGAACTGACTACCGTTGCAGAAAAAATTGTAAGCGTGTTTAAACCTCTGTTCAGAAAAAGGTGGTCTTTTACTTCTAAAAAAATCCGGAAACCAGCAAAAAGTTCTGCCGAAATCCAGGCACCGGTCAGCAAAGAAGAAAGCAAGGCGAAAAAGAAATCAGAAAAAGTTCAACCTCAATCTGAACAAACGTTTAAAACCAAAGAACCTCACATTACAAAACCTGTAACAGATAAGGACATCAGGAAAGAAACATCCGGGGAAAAGGATGTAACTCCGACTGGTCCTTATCGCAAACCTTCAATCGATTTGCTTGATGAATATGAAAAACAAGTGTATGAATTTAATACTAAACAACTAAGGGAGAGAGCATATTTTCTGGAGCAACGATTAAAGGAATTTGATATAGAATGTAAAGTCATTGATATTAAGCCTGGTCCGGTTATTACCAGGTTTGAGGTAAAACCGGCTCCGGGAGTTAAAATAAACAGTTTTGTCAGCCGCCAGGATGATCTTGCTCTGGTGTTACAGGCTACACCTGTACGTGTTGTTGCCCCCATACCCGGGAAACCTGCAGTAGGAATAGAGGTACCAAACAGAAAGCCTGAAATGGTTTCTATACGCTCAATTATAAAATCCGATGTTTTTCAGCAGTCAACTTCACCCCTGACTCTGGCCCTGGGAAAATCAATTACCGGCCGACCGGTGATCACAGATCTTCAAGAGCTTCCACATCTGTTAGTTGCGGGTGCCACCGGCTCCGGCAAATCAGTCTGTCTTAACAGTTTTATCAACAGTTTGCTTTATCGATCGCACCCGGATGATGTAAAGCTGGTGTTGATTGATCCCAAGCGTCTTGAACTTTCAGTGTATAAAAAATTAAAGAAACATCACCTTACTTCCTGTGACAATATGAACGAAGATGTTATAACCATGGTTGATAATGCAGTTGAAGTGCTTCAGAGCCTGAAAAAAGAAATGGAGAACCGATACAAAATCCTTGCCAAAAGTGGGGTCAGAGATATTAATGATTATAATAAGCTGATAGCTGGCAGCAAGAAAGTTGAAGAAAACGGTACTTTGAAAAAACTTCCACAAATCGTATTAATTGTAGATGAACTGGCCGATTTAATGATGACAGGAGCCAGTGATATTGAGGAACCTATAGCGAAATTAGCTCAGATGGCGCGGGCGGTAGGCATACACCTTATTTTAGCCACTCAGCGGCCGTCCGTTGATGTGATTACAGGAATTATTAAAGCAAATTTTCCTGCCCGTATAGCGTTTAAAGTAAGTTCCAAAACGGATTCGAGAACAATACTGGACCGAAACGGAGCAGAAAAACTGTTGGGACGGGGAGATATGCTGTATCTTCATCCCCGAAAACCAGAGCCCATAAGAATCCACGGTGCCTATGTATCTACTGATGAAGTTAAGCGGGTAGTTGATCATATCAGTAAACAACCACCAGCAGCAGAGTATACCTTAAAGGAATTAAAAACAGATAAGACAAGCGGGTTTATCAGCAGCGGCGGAGAACGGGATGAATTATTCAGGGATGCTGCCAGATTGGTGATTCGTCATCAGCAGGGATCTGCTTCCCTGCTTCAGCGAAGACTCAGAATTGGATATGCCAGAGCAGGGCGTCTTATCGATGAAATGGAAGAATTAGGAATAGTTGGTCCCTTTGATGGAAGTAAAGCCAGAGAAGTACTGGTTGATGACAATTATCTGGAGAAACTTGAGGATCCTGATTTTCCTGATAATGTAATATAAGGAATCCATACTTATGAAAATAAAATCAATAATTGTAGCAGTATTGTGTATAATAACTTTTCCCAGATTGAGCAGTGGTGCAGATCTTACTCCTCAGGAAATAATTGAGAAGGTTGAACAGACCTTTTATAAACAAAAATCTCTATATGCTGTTTTTCAGGAAACATATATCTGGGGATTAACTGGTGAAGAACAGACAGTTAAGGGAGAACTTTTATTAGAAGGAGATAAGAAATTTTTTATTTCCACAGGGGATCAGATCATTGTTTCTGATGGAACAATCCTGAAAACCTATAATCAAGTTGAAAATCAGGTATTAATAGATAGACTTGAAACCACTGAAGATGATCTGCTTCCCAGCAGAATTCTTTTTAAATACAAGCAACAATACGATTCCCGGTTACTTGGAGAAGAGGCGATACAGGGAGAAAAATGTTATGAAATTTTATTTACTCCCAGTGAAGGTGATTTATTTTATAATGAGGTGCATGTCTGGGTTGATGCACAGAGATGGATTCCACGAAAGATAGAACAAAAAAGCATTGATGGCAATACAACGGTTTATCTTTTAACTGAAATCAAGCTGGGTGTTGAAGTACAGAATAGTGATTTTACCCTGGATGCACCCGAAAATGCTGAAATCATTGATATGAGATAAAGTTTAATAAAAAGGATAATATCATGCAGCAGGAATTTACCGAAGAACAAGTATCAATAAAAGATTATATAAGAATACTGTATCGAGGCCGTTGGATCATTGCTGTTTCATTTATTTTGGTATTAACGGTGACAGTATATTTTACCTTTACGGCTCAGCCAGTCTTTGAGGCAAAGGCACTGGTAATGATCAGAGAAAGAGGCAATGTTCAGCAGCAGGTATTTGAAGTTTCCAGTTTTATGAAACAGGAAACCATGATTAACAATCAGAAAGAAATTCTGGAAAGCCGAACTCTGGCAGAAGATGTAATTAAACGCTTGCAGCATTCATCTTATGCAGATTCTCTGTCCTATCTTGGAAATTATAAAAATGGAAATAATTTTTCTCCTAAACAATGGTTGCTTTCTTTGTTAAAGGGCAAGTCAGACAAGAAAGAAGCATCTGATATTGATGATTTTGTGGATAACTTCAGAAGTAGTGGAACCAGTGTTACTCCTCAACGCGATACAGATATGATAGAGGTAAGTGTTCAGGCACCCACTCCTTTTGAAGCAGCGTTTGTGGCCAATGAATGGGTAAAAGCGTTTCAGGAACTTGACATAGAGGAAAGTCGAGGGGAAGTTACTGAAGTAAGGAAATTTTTAGAGAACAAATTAGAAGAAGTTAAAACCCGGCTTACTGATGCAGAAGAGTCATTGAAAGAATACAAAGAGAGAGCAAATATTGTTGAATTAGATTCTGAGACTGAACAATTGGTGGAAGTAGTATCAAATTTTAAGTCGTTGTATGAGCAGTCCAGAACCGAACTTGATGCTACAGAAAACAGATTGGAACATTTACACAATCAGCTTGATGAAAGTCAGGCAATGATGCTGAAAGAGGTGTCCAACATGTCAAGTCCGGAAATTGTAGAATTGAGAAAACAGCTGGCAGTGTTAATCGGGGAACAAGCAGCTCTGGAACAGCAGGCAAAAGATCTGAAGGTCTCCTCGGAATATTCCAAGATCCAACAGAAAGAAATGAGAATAAAAGGGATAAAAGATAAAATCAGAACCGAAATGCAGCGTATTGTGGAAAGCGGCGGGAGTGCGCTTAATCCCATGGCGTTTTCTGAAAGTCTTTTTACCAATGTTTTGGAACTGGAAGCAGAGAGGAGATTTCTTGATGCTAAAGCTTCTGCTTTACAAAAGATTGTTGCACGATATGATCGTATTATGAATAATCTGCCTGAAAAAAGTTTAAAACTTGCCAGACTAAAACGTGAACAGCAGGTAGCAAATAATATATTTATCATGTTGCGTAATAAGTATGAAGAGAATCGCATAGCTGAAGCCAGTCGAATTGGTTCTGTCCGAATAGTGGATAATGCTATCCAGCCCAAAGAACCCATAAAGCCTAAAAAGAAGGTGAATTTGATTTTAGGAGTATTGCTGGGACTGGGGCTTGGCGTTGGACTGACTTTTGCCCGGGAGTATTTTGATAATTCATTAAAGACTATAGAAGACCTTGAGCATATGGGATTTTCAGTTCTTGGTTCAATCCCGTTTATTAAAGCGGAAGAGAATGGCAAGAAAAATGCAAGTCTGGTCAGCATGAGGTCCCGACTTATTACCCACCATAAACCAAAATCACCAGTTTCAGAATCCTACCGTACTTTGAGAACTAATCTTCAATTTCTGGATGTGGATCATCCGGTTAAAACCTTAGTGTTGACCAGTGCCGGACCAGGGGAGGGGAAATCAACAACTGTTGCCAATGTCGCTATAACCTTTGCACAAATGGGGTCGAAAGTGTTACTGGTAGACACTGATCTTCGTAAACCCATAATGCACAGATTATTTGGTGTTTCCAGAGAAGTGGGATTGACAAATTTTTTAATAAATAAAATGGACTTAAAAGAGGCTGTGATCAAAACCGAGATTAACGGACTTGATATCATGACCTCCGGACCGTTACCGCCCAATCCATCGGAATTGTTATCTTCCAGAGCCATGATTGATTTTATTGAAGAAGTGAAGAAAAAATATGATATGATTTTCTTTGACACGCCGCCGGTCATAGCGGTTACTGATGCAACTGTTTTATCTTCAAAGTTAGACGGGGCGGTATTAATAGTAAAATCATCCGAAACAGATCGGGAAGCTCTCAAACGGGCTCATACGCAGCTGGAAAATGTAAAAGCAAAAATATTCGGAACCTTACTCAACGGTGTTCATATGGATGATATGTTCGGATCATACTATTATTACTATTACAGACAGTATTACGGAGACGGAAGTACAAAAAAGAAAAAAAGGAAAAAATCATTCAAGGAAAAACTACTAGGCTAAGTTACTCATGATTAAACTTCTTATTAAGTCATTAAGACCCAAACAGTGGACAAAAAACATACTGCTTTTTGCCGGTTTGGTCTTTTCCCAAAACCTGTTCAATGTGCCGTTATTGTTTAAATCCCTTGCAGGATTTTTAATTTTTTGTGCTCTCAGCGGTTCTATATATTTATTTAATGATGTTCTAGATCTGGAACAGGACAGAAAGCATCCGGAAAAATCAAAACGTCCTCTGGCTTCAGGACGTCTCTCAGTGCCAATTGCAGTGATCAGTTCAATACTTTTATCGTGTATAGCGCTGATCGGTGCTTTTTTAATTGATATCAGTTTTGGTTATGTTGCTTTACTATATTTTTTATTGATTGTGGGGTATAATCTGTGGTTCAAAAATATTGTAATACTGGATGTTATTGTTATTGCAATAGGGTTTGTTTTAAGAGCTATTGCAGGAGCAGAAATTATAGATGTTACCATATCATCCTGGCTTTTATTATGTACGATTTTTCTGGCTCTCTTTCTGGGATTATGTAAACGGAGACATGAGCTGGTTATTATGGGTGAGAAAGCAGGATTACACAGGAAAATACTGGGAGAATACAATACTGTTCTATTAGATCAAATGATGTCCGTAGTGACCGCTTCAACAGTTATTGCGTATGCTTTTTATACTACTGCACCGGTCACTATTGAAAAATTTGGTACCAGGAATCTGATTTTAACCCTGCCTTTTGTACTGTACGGAATTTTCCGGTATTTATATCTGGTGCATAAAAAAAGACTGGGCGGCAGTCCGGAGTTAATTTTATTAAACGATAGATCTATTATGATTAATATATTTCTTTATGCGGTAAGTGTGGGAGTGATACTGTATTTGCAATAACATGAATAAATAACAGGAGTGTGTGTGGTTGATAAAATTATAGTAATTCGTATAGGGGTGCTTGCTCTGGCCATAACTTTTAATGCTACTGCCAATATTTTAATTAAAGTAGGAATGAACAAAGTAGGAGAGACAGAGAGTATTTTAGAGTTAGCCAAAAAGGCAGTTGTACAGCCTCAATTAATCGCAGGAATATTTTCTTTTATCATGGCCTTTGTAAGTTACAGTTATATTTTAACCAAGCTGAATTTAAACATTGCTTATCCTATTATGGTCAGTATGGGTCTTGTTATTGTGGTGATTGTTTCATATTTTTGGTTACACGAATCAATTAATATTATTCAGATTGTAGGCTTTATATTAATTATTGCCGGAGTCTGGATGGTTGCAAAATAGATAGACAATATGGTTATAACAGAGAAAGAAAAAAACTGGTATGCTCTCTATACCCGGTATCGGCATGAAAAGAAAGTCGAATACCAGTTGAAACAAAAGGGTATAGACACTTATCTGCCCATGCGAAAAATTTTACGTAAGTGGAGCGACCGGAAAAAGTGGATTGCAGAGCCGCTTTTTAACTGTTATATTTTTATTTATTCAGATACCAAGGGAAGATACGAAGCTATACAAAGTCATGGTGCGGTTCGGATTATTACCTTTGGAGGGAGGCCTGCAGTTGTCAAGGAAAATGAAATCCGGTATATAAAAAGCATTCTTTCTGAATTTCCAAATGCACAACCCTGCAGGAATATACCAGTTGGAAGCAGAGTAAAAATATGTAGAGGACCACTTGCAGGTGTTGAGGGCATTCTTACAGAATCAAAAAATAAAAACCGGATGATTGTTTGTCTTGATTCTATTAATCAGGGTGTTTATTTTAATGTTGATGTGCATGATATTTGTAAGATAAGGTAAGATATTAGTTCTTACCTTTAATATAGACATAATCCATGGATTCTGAGAGTTTCAAGACAGGATGGGAATTCATGGAAAGAAATATCATATTGATTGAAATTATATAAGTTCATTTATGTACGTGGGACTTACTTACCGAAGGTATAGGTTAAACAAACAACAGTTACATCTAATCAATTACTATTAATGGAGAAATATTCATTTATGATTAAACAAGACAGTGTTGATGTAAAAAAATTATGTGATATTGCAATACAAGCGGGCAAAGAAATAATGAGGATTTACGAAACCGGCGATATTCAAACTGAAATTAAAAGCGATGATTCGCCTTTGACAGCTGCAGATAAAGTATCTCATACTATTATTAAAGAGCATTTAACTAACGACTATCCTGATATTCCTTTTCTTTCAGAGGAAGGTGCTGAAATCGACTATGATCAAAGAAGTCAGTGGAATATGTTTTTTCTGGTGGATCCTTTGGACGGCACCAAGGAATTTATCAGCAGAAACGGTGAATTTACGGTAAATATTGCTGTTATTGATAATAGCAGACCGGCAACAGGTGTGATTTATGTTCCTGTGTTTGAGGTGTTATACTATACACAGAATGGCACAGCTTATAAACAGAAAATCGGTGAACAGGCAGAACCAATTCAGATTAACAAAGATATTAAAAAGGGCCTGACTGCTGTGAGGAGCAGGTCTCATACTTCGCCAGAGGAAGAGAAATTTTTTGCAGCTAATAAGGTTACGGATACTATTGCCAAAGGAAGTTCTTTGAAATTTTGTATGGTTGCAGAAGGCAAAGCTCACCTTTACTACCGCCATGGTCCCACTATGGAATGGGATACTGCTGCCGGTCATGCCATAGCGGCTTCTGCGGGAGCAGAAGTGAACGGTCTTTCCTATAACAAGAAGGTGTTACGGAACAGTTCATTCTATGTTACTTCAGTAAAAATAGAAAAAGGAATAGGTTCGAAATAATGATTAAAGAAACGAAAACCCGTTCAGTTCTTAAATCAATTACCTGGAGATTTCTGGCAACGCTCACCACAGTTTCTCTGGTATATATATTTACCGGAAAGATTGACATGGCGATGGAAATTGGTGGAATAGAAGTGATTTTAAAGATTTTAATTTACTTTATTCATGAAAGAGTATGGTATAAAATTCGTTTTGGCAAGAAAGAAATTGAACCTTTTGTGGTATGGTTTACAGGATTGCCGGGATCAGGAAAAACAGCTATAGGTGTTCATTTGGTGGAACAACTGCAGAATTGGGGATTAAAAGCAGACCATCTTGACGGCGGTAATGTCAGACATATATTTCCGGAGACCGGATTTAGTAAAGAGGAAGTTGATGAACATATCAAAAGAGTAGGCTATCTGGCCAGCAGAATGGAAAACAAAGGAGTATTTGTGGTTGCTTCTTTTGTTTCACCTTATAGAGGATCAAGAGATTTTGTAAAAAATTTATGCAATAATTTTATTGAAGTGTATCTTTCAGCTCCCCTGGATGTGTGTGAAAAAAGAGAGTCAAGGGGATTGTATAAAAAAGCACGTGAAGGGAAAATTAAGAACTTACCTGGTGTAGATGTTGAGTATGAGGAACCTGTTAATCCGGAATTAGTTATTGATACAGAAAAACTGGGTATCGAAGATTCAGCAGATAAAGTGTTGAAAAGAATAAAAAAATATATTTAGCAAGGAGGTTGTTTAATGGAAAAAAATTCAGTTTTACCTGCTCACGGAGGAGGGATATTAGTTAACAGGATCATTCCGGAAGTGGAACGAGATGCTGTTCTTTCCAGCTGCTGTGATAAAGAGTACAGAATCAGTGATGCGGATCTATCCGTGTTCTACCGCATTGCAGACGGAGCTCTTTCACCACTAGAGGGTCCCATGAATGAAGATGAATTCAATAAGGTTTTAGAGAACGAAGTCATTGTAAGAGATGGAAAAAAATATGCATGGAGTATCCCTATTGCATTTCCTGTTTCCAAAAAGAAGGCAGATACTTTTAAAACAGGAGAGATTGTAAAAGTTAAGGATACAAAAGGGAATACAATCGGCGTTATTGAAATATCAGATGTTTTCCCTTTTGATAAAGATACATATAATGCTTCAGTATATGGAACAGAAAGAAAAGATCATCCCGGGGCCAGAATATTTGGTGAAGATCCCAGGGATTATTTAATCGGAGGAAAAATCTGGGCCTTTCCTCAACCCAGGGATGCCAATTTTGGACAGTATATGCTCACTCCCCAGCAAACCCGAGCTCTTTTTCAGAGAAGAGGATGGGATAAAATTACTGCATTTCAGACCAGGAATGCCCTGCACCGGGCCCATGAATATGCACTTCTGTATGCTGCAGAGGAGCTAACCCGGCAGGGTTATTTTACCGGAGCCGTACTGAATCCTTTGGTGGGCGCCACCAAATCTGATGATGTTCCGGCAGATGTTCGTATGCATACCTATGAAGCACTTCTGGAATCAAAACAGCTGGGAAAAGGTGACAGAGATGAGAAATTATGGAAATCTACTCAGTGGAGTTTTGATGATAATTTGATTCTGGTCGGTCTGGATATGAAGATGTTTTATGCCGGTCCCAAGGAAGCAGTCATGCATTCTATTTACAGACAGAATTATGGTTTTACCAATATTGTTATCGGCAGAAAACATGCAGATGCTCCTTATGATGACGGTACTCCCATCTGGGGTGATTTTGATGCACACGAAAAATTTGATAATCTTAAGGGTGAGCTTTTGATCCAGCCGGTAAAAGTCGGATTTGCAGCCTATTTTGAAGAAATAAAACGAGTGGGATTATTAAAGGAATTTAAACCAAAGGGCTATCATACAGTGTTCATTTCTGGAAAAGAAGTACGGAAAAAATTAAAAAACGGTGAAGAAGTTGATGAACGTATTATGCGGAAACCGGTTGCAGATATCTTAAGAGAATTCTATGCAGATGGTTCATTTGTTGCAAAGAAGAAAAGTTCAAATGTCACCTGGCATGATACCGGGATTACCAAACAGGACCGGGAAAAAAGAAATAAGCATAAAGGAGTGGTTGTATGGCTGACCGGTCTTTCCGGATGTGGTAAATCTACCATAGCTTCTAGACTGCAGGAAATGCTGTTTGAAAGAGATGTTCAGGTGTATATCCTTGACGGTGATAATGTACGGCATGGTCTGAACGGAGATCTGGGGTTTTCTCCGGAAGACAGAGAAGAAAACATCCGCCGTATCGGAGAGGTGGCACATCTTTTTGCTGATGCCGGAATGGTTGCTATAACCTCTTTTATCTCTCCCTATATCAAAGATCGTGACCGGGCCCGTAATCTGAATAAAAAGGGTGAGTTTGTGGAAGTGTTTGTAAAAGCTCCTCTGGATATATGTGAAAAACGGGATCCTAAAGGATTGTATAAAAAAGCAAGAAGTGGTGAGATAAAGGAATTTACCGGTATATCCGCACCGTATGAAGAACCCAAGAAAGCAGAAATCGTTCTTGAAACAGATAAACTAAGTGTTGAAGAAAGTGCTGAGAAGATTTTTGATTATCTTAAGAATAAAGGGATCATTCAGTAGTTCAGAGTGCATAGAGTACTTGAAGTGCCTAAAGTTTTAAATATAATTAATAATGAATAATATATAATGAATAATGATCATCAAAGTCCCGTCAGGGACGATATATTTATAGTAAAGAAATTCTTAGTAATACAAGCCCCTTTAGGGGCGATATAGTGAACTGATATACTGAAAATATCTAGTAACATAATGAAAACTCTACGACTCTATGCACCAAGACAAAATCCAAAAGAAAAAAGACAAAATAAAAAAAATAGTTTGTTTCGTTCGTCTTGTTTGTTGCTTATAAATGATAGGAATGGGAGGGGAAACCACGAAGAGCATGAAGAACACGAAGAAAAAATAATTATTAATATCTTCTTGCACTTCGTGTGCTTCGTGGTGAATAAAAAACAAAACTTTAGAACGAAAGAATAAGTTTCTGTTAATAAACTAGGAAAGAACGCGGACGGTGACCTTTAGTCACTTTAAGTACTTTAGGCACTTTAACCCTGAGCTATTAAAGGAATACTAAAAAATCTATGGACATAGAATCTGATATTTTGATAACTCATGAGCTGATATCATCATCAACCTTACAAAAATATTGTGAGAAGTGGTTCGGGAATATGGTTAAAGTAGTGGTTGATATTGATAAAGAAGAAATTGCTCTGGGAGGATCACTGCATGCAGATGCAGAATCTCTTTTACTGGAGAAAGGTTCCGTACAAAAAAATCTCTGGGGTGCAAATATTTATCCTGAAAATAAGTCAGGAAATCAAATTGAATACACTGCCCTTATAAATATCCGTCCTTATCAGGATAATATTTCTATGTACATTCAGGATGATATAGTCAGGAATAAAGTATATAACATTATAAAGAAATTGATGCCTGTTGAAGGATAGGACTGTGAAAAGTGCTACTATGAAAAACTGGTATAAGGATCTGGAAGACAGATATGCTGATTTTCCGGAACAGGTACAGATTCTTAATCTGGTGAGTGATCTGAGAAAAGCTGAACATTTTTGGGACAAGGACAAAAAAACAGCTGTTGATCATCTGTATCTGTCCATTATCCTCGTTGATTTTATCGTGAATGATCCAAAATGGAAAGGTAAGTTGAAAGAAGTGCTGCGATTACGGGAGGTGATCGGTTCATTGATTGCGAGCAGTCAGCCCTTGGCTACTCCGGAAGAAACGACCAGAGCTGCTCTGCTTTTACATCCCGGGGCTTACTCAACCCTGTATCAATCCGGAAGAACATAAGTGGTATAATATTCCAAGTATGGATTTTACTTTTTACTATACAGCTTTTTTACTGATGCTGATGACAGTATCGCTTATCATGGAGTTGATGGAGGCAGATATTATTATTTTTTCTGCTCTGCTTCTCCTGGTCCTGGGAAGAGTGATTTCTGTACAGGAAGCCTTTGCCGGATTTTCGAATCAGGGAATGCTTACGGTTGGTTTTTTGTTTATTGTTGCCGGGGGGCTTCAGAAGACCGGCATATTAAATGATATCGGGAGAATGCTTCTGGGGCGCAGAGCAGGATCTCCACAGTTGAAATTAATACGTTTGCTTTTTCCGGTAGCATCTATTTCAGCATTTTTTAATAATACTCCTATAGTGGCCATGCTGATACCCATTGTACGTTCCTGGGCCAGAAAAAATGAATATTCAGTATCAAAATTCCTCATACCCCTTTCCTATGCTGCTATACTGGGAGGTGTATGTACCCTGATCGGTACCAGCACCAATCTTGTGATCCACGGATTAATGCTGCAGAACGGATTTGAGGGATTATCATTTTTTGAAATCAGCAAGATCGGAATCCCTGTTGCAATTATTGGACTGCTTACCTTAATTTTTCTTGGATATCACTTACTTCCTGAACGCAAAGAACTGACAGTAAAGCTGGGTGAGAGTACCAGGGAATTTGTTATTGCTATGAAAGTTGGGAGAAAATATCCTCACATCGGCAAAACCATTGAAGAAGCCGGACTCAGACATTTGAAAGGCTTATTTGTTTTCCAGATTCAGAGAGGAGAGGAAATTATCACCCCGGTAACTCCTCATAGTCATATTCATGAAAATGACCGGCTTTTTTTCACTGGTCTGCCGGATACTATACTTGAATTGCAGAGAACTCCCGGATTAATGTTAATAAAGGATACCTCCTTAGATCTGAAAAACTATGACTCTGATCAGATATGGAGTTTTGAGGTAGTGATATCCCCTAATTCCCCTCTTATTGGCAAGAATGTGAGGGAAAGTAATTTTAGGAGCAGATATAATGCAGTTATTGTAGCCATCCACAGAAGCGGTGAACGAATTAAAAGCAAAATAGGAGATGTAGTATTGCATTCAGGTGATACGCTGCTGTTACTTGCCAACAAACATTTTCTGGATAAATGGTATCATTCTGAAGATTTTTTTTTGGTTTCCCGCTCAGAGGAGGTTCCCTCAAAACCCCAGTGGAAGTCTGTTCTTTCCCTGATTGTTCTGGGAGCTATGATTATTAGTATGGCATTAAAATTACTTCCCATTCTTATTACTGTATGCCTTACAGCAATAGTGTTGCTGAGTACAGGCTGCATTACACCCCAGGATGCACGTGACAGTGTAGACTGGAAAGTTTTGCTGATCATTGCTTCATCATTTGGTATTGCAACAGGCATGTATAATTCCGGACTGGCAGAATTTCTGGCTCATACCCTGATTTCAGGCATGGGAACACTGGGTATTATAGGGCTGTTAATAGGGGTTTATTTTATGACCAGCTTGTATACTGAAATTATCACCAATAATGCAGCGGCTGCCCTGCTTTTTCCTATAGCACTGTCCGTATCACAGCAGGCGCAGATAAATCCCAGGCCATTTTTTCTGGCTGTTGCCATGGCTGCATCAGCAAGTTTTGCCACTCCTATCGGGTATCAGACTAATTTAATGGTGTATGGTCCGGGCGGGTACAGATTCAGGGATTTTATGAAAATCGGTATTCCCATGAATATATTCATCGGCTGTCTCGCAGTTGGCATGTTATATATGTGGTTTTTTATGTGATTCCATAAGAGACTGTCAAAAAGTTGTAGTACAAGAGATTATTGAATATGAATAGTACAGATAAAAAAAAAGTGATTCTGGTTGCCGGTGCCCGTCCTAATTTTATGAAGGTTGCGCCTGTATTGGAAGAGATGAAACAGTATCCGGACAGGTTCACTCCTTATCTGGTCCATACCGGACAGCATTATGATGAAAATATGTCCAGAGTGTTTTTTCAGGATCTGGGATTGCCGGAGCCGGATGTATATCTGGGGGTAGGATCCGCTTCCCATGCAGTGCAGACAGCCAGGATTATGATCAGTTTTGAAAAAGTAATCAGTGAACACAAAGCAGATCTTATCATAGTAGTGGGAGATGTTAATTCTACCCTGGCCTGTGCGCTGGTGGGATCAAAACTGCATATACCGGTTGCTCATATAGAAGCAGGATTGAGAAGCTATGACCGGAATATGCCGGAAGAGATCAACCGGGTACTTACGGATCAGATTTCTGATCATCTGTTTACAACCTGTGAGGAGGCTGAAGATAACCTTACCAGAGAAGGCATTGCTAAGGAAACTATCTATCTGGTTGGGAATACAATGATTGAATCACTTATAAAGATCAGCGATGAGCTGGACAAATCCACTATTCTGAAACGCTTATCTCTTTTATCTGGTGGATATATTCTGCTTACGCTGCATCGTCCTTCCAATGTGGATGGAAAAGAACAATTAAACGGTATTTTACAGGCTTTGCATACCATACAGAAGGAAATACCGGTCATCTTTCCGGCCCATCCCCGGACGGTAAAGCGAATCAGGGAGTTCGGCCTGGAAAAGTATTTTTCCTCAAATCAGCAGTTTACACTTATGGACCCGGTGAATTATATTGATTTTATCCGGCTCCAGAAAGATGCAGCTCTGGTATTGACAGATTCAGGCGGTATTCAGGAGGAGACTACTTTTTTTAATGTTCCCTGTCTGACACTTCGTTCCAATACTGAACGTCCGATCACAGTTCAGGAAGGGACTAATCAGCTGATTGGTTCAGATCCTGAAACTATAGTGAAAAAGAGTTTTGACATTTTAAGCGGCAATAAAAAATCCGGTACAATTCCCCGGTTCTGGGATGACCGGGTTTCTGAGCGGATAGTGGAGGTTTTGCTTAGAGAGGAACACGGAGAAGGGAAAAAAGGAGGGAAGGAGAGAAGAAGTGCCTAAAGTTCAAAGTGACTAAAGTGCCTAAAGTTTTAAGTACTCCAGTAACTTTAAGTATTTTAGGCATTTTAAGTACTTTAGGCACTAAGACTCAATGACCCTATGACACAAAGACAAAATCCAAAATACAAAAAAATAGTTCGTTTCGTTCGTTGCTTATACCTGGTGGGAGTGGTAAGGAAAACCACGCAGAGAATATGAGATTATGAGAAGTCTTTCCTTAACCTTAACCTCAACCTCAACCTCAACCTCAACCTTAACTTTTAGTATTGAGTATACTATATGAGCATTAAGATGCCTGAAAAATTTAAGATTTATTTTTGGGATGTGAACTGGGAGAATGTGAAAAAAAATCCTGAACACTATAGCTCTTTTATTATTGCCAGACTTGCTGATAAAGGAGATGTAGAGCAGGTGAAATGGCTGAAGGCTCACTATCCAATAAAAAAAATCATACAGTCTGTTATACAAGTGCGTTTTGTTTCAGATAAAACCAAAAATTTTTGGAAAAATTATGGCAAAGCTGTATAAAAATATTTTAAACGCGGAAGAAACAGAGCTTATCCGTAGCATACCGGACTGCATCCGGGACAGATTCTATTTGGCAGGTGGAACAGGACTGGCATTACAGATCCGGCATCGGTATTCTTATGATTTTGATTTTTTTTCAGATACTGAATTTAATAATGATGTTATAATAAAAGAACTCACTCACCTGGGTAAGTTCAGACGTTTCCAGGAATCCCGGGGGACACTGGAAGGAACAGTGAAGAACACCCGGATTACATTGTTATATTATAATTATCCCTTACTAAAAAAAGTCACTCGGTTTGAAACAATTATGCTAGCATCGTTGCTAGATATCGCAGTTATGAAAATCAGCGCTCTTAGCTCACGCGGCAGCCGTAAGGATTTTATAGACCTTTATTTTTTAAAGGATTATTTTAAATGGCAAGAAGAGCTGATTCCGGCATTTAAAGAGAAATATAAGGGAACAGGATATAATTTATATCATATTATTAAAAGTCTGTCCTATTTTACGGAAGCAGAAGAAGAGCCCATGCCTCAGATGATCCGTTCATGTTCCTGGTCAGATGTGAAGCAGTATTGTAAAAGCATTCAAAAAGAACTTGCGGACACCTATTTGTGAGGAAGGGAGGTTATTAGTTATAAGGTATAAGGTATTTCGAAAAACCACGAAGATCACGAAGGACACGAAGAGAAAAATATTAAATCTTTGTGACCTTCATGTGCTTCGTGGTGCAAGAGAATTAAGAACGTTAGAACCTGAGAGCTTGAGAACGAGTGAGAAAGTTTGCGTTCAGAAACCAGAAACCAGAAGCCAGTGGACAGAGGTCAGGGATGACCGCGGACTGCAGACGGCAGACGGCGGAAGTGATGGGAATGTTTAGGCGTTAGGAGGTCATTGTATGTGATTGAAAAGTGCCTAAAGTGCCTAAAGTTTTAAGTATAATTAATAATGAATAATGTATAATGAATAATGATCATCAAAGTCCCGTCAGGGACGATATATTTATAGTAAAGAAATTCTTAGTAATACAAGCCCCTTTAGGGGCGATATA
>Ga0180433_10000745_pt1 | contig 55291 bp, 107 predicted proteins | sample SS_ome_8_FD_132980 | JGI IMG/M metagenome (GOLD analysis project Ga0180433, IMG submission 132980) | Hypersaline lake sediment archaeal communities from the Salton Sea, California, USA - SS_1_D_1 metaG | ecosystem: Environmental > Aquatic > Non-marine Saline and Alkaline > Hypersaline >...
AAGTTCCACATAAAGACTTTTGTGTCATCAGTACATCTCTCATCTACAATAATTGAATGCATGCCCAAAAAATTTAAAACAGATACGATAATAGACAAACTCTCAACCAAATTAATAAGACTTGTAAGCTATGATAGATATGATATAGATAGAAGCATAAAAGAATTTGGAGAAGGTTCATGTTATGTCTATAACTCGTTACCATTTGCATATATGTTCTTCGTAAAAGATCCACACAGCATAGAAGCGTTGTATAACGTCATAAATGCTGGAGGAGATACAGACACAAACGGATCTATAGTTGGAAGCCTACTCGGAAGTCTAAACGGCACAAAAGTATTTCCAAATGAATTAATTGAATCAATCCCTAAAGAATATTACGAAGAAATAATATATCTATCAGGTCGATTCTACGAGAAATTCTTTACATAATAATTTAAAGAGATAACTATGAAATGGTTTGGTAAAATCCCAGCAATTAAATACACTGACTATTACAAACTAACAGACGTACAACCTGACAAGTTTACAGATGAAGTAACTGATTGGGAGTTTATCGAGCGTGTGGGCCATATAATGGATGATTATTCATATTGCGTTTTCAAACATCTGCCCACAAACAAACTATATAAAACATGTTGGGGGACGCTAGACCCCAATGGCAAATGCAGACCGACAGGAAGATATGATCCAAATACTGATTATAAAGTATTATGCGAAGTTGTAGCAGAACAGAAAACCGTTTACAAAACAATTAGGAACTAACATGTCAGAAACTGAACATAAATGTGAAGATTGCGGAACTTCGAAGAACGTAAGACATCAACCATGTCCATATGCTTTTGAAATGTTCGGTGATGATACCCTTATGTATCTTTGCAACAATTGCTCAGAAGAAAGAGCACAAGATATTTAACGATTATGAAAACTATAATAAGAACAATTTGTTCCAAAATAGATAATAAATACGTTGGATCTTGGACCGAACATATACCTTATTCTTTTAAATGTTTTGCTACAACTCCAGATCATTTAGCTAATTCTAGAAACTGGACTTGGGACTCATACACCTCTTGGTCTTGGTTTAATTCAAGACCTACTTCTTGGAGCTACTCAACATATAGGTACATGTCTTTATGTTGGATACTAAAAAGACAAAAATCCTCTTAACTAAAAATTTCGCAACAAAAAGAAAGATTGTTTTTTATGATAAAGAATAGGATTAACTCATGAAGGGTTATGGTCATATAAAAGTTCATAGGAATTGGTGGATAACATTAGATCCAACCGATGACATCGGAGAATACTATCGACACCTATACAATTATGCTAACAGAGCTAGAATAAAAGTTCAAAAACCAAAATGGGGATCACACATAACACTATTAAGAGCAGAAGAACCTCTAAAAAACAAAGATCAATGGACATTAATAGATAATAATATATTACAATTTAACTATAACCCAAAAATAATAACCGGAGAAAACCATATCTGGCTAAACGTCACCTGCAAAGAAGGTACAAAACTTAGAGAATCATTCGGGTTAACCGAAAAACCTCAATATCCTCTGCACTTGACTCTAGGATATGTAGAATTTGTATACAATAAAAAATGGTTCGAAAAAATAAAGGTAGTTTCAAATGATTAAAGAATTTAAAAATAGACTTGAAAGGAGGAATAATGGATAATATATATTGCACTGAATGCGGAACAATACTGAAATACAAAGATAGAGGAGATATCATAGAAGTAGAACCATGCCATAAATGCCTAAAACAAGCTAAAGCAGACGGAAGAGAAAACGGATACGATGACGGATACAACGATGGTTTCAATAACGCACAAGATCCTATAACTTAATTAAAATTTTCGCAATAAAAAAAACATTTGCCGTTCCGATAGGATAATATCATGCTGCTAATAATTAACAAGACCAGTAATGTCGAATTCACCATATTACCCAAATTCAAACACGAACGAAATAACAAGTTCTGGTACTTTGAATGCAAGTGGTTGGGAATACAATCAACTCTCTACTCAAAGGAACTGGGCGACCTTATAACGAAAATATTTAACGACAGCACAAAAAAATAACTTTCTTTTTTGCGTTTTTTATTAAACAATCTGAATCGGACTTCTTCCATATTCAAATGCATATATGCTTGCCGTTGGAAAAGCATATTCAAGCTCTTTAATTAACCTGTTGGGTATTTCTTCAACGCTGATCATCCTAGTAATGTTTTGAGAATCGACTGGCATCACAATGCTTACCATGTTTTTGATAGGATCATATCTTCCTTGATACATAGTAGCATCATCAGCAAATTCGTCTTCATGAGTCGTATTAGTAAATAAGTCAAACTCTTTTATTTCGAAATGTCCACCAGTTTTATCAGCTTGCCAAAGAGCTATTTTTCTACCCTCTTTGTCTACGTCCATAGTCTCATAACGAGGATTATAATGACCTATGTCAAAATAATCTCCTATATTAACGTCTTGAACAGCTTGTGCTTTCTTATACCAGTTCACTTGTTAACTTCTCTACAATTCATTTATGGATTAATTCCAATTCACTCGTTAATTTCTCTACAGTTCATATTATTTGTGTAGCACTTCCTTTTTTACTGGTTTCAAAAGAAGAAAATGCCCATATACTTGCTCCAGGAAATTCTTTCATTAATCGATTAATAAGTCTATTGGGAACATCTTCTGGATCAACTGATTGGAAATTATATTCTGATGTTATAGGTAAAATCAAACTTACCATATTCTTGAACGGATCATATCTTCCTTGATAGTTGTATCTGCGGTTCAATTCGCCAAATATTAAGTCATGACGATCCCAGGAACCGGCCGGTATCCATTCAATCTTAAAATCCATGCCTCTTATGTCACTTACCCAAAGAGCAAATTCCTCTCCCTCTAATTGCCTTTTATCGTCATGTAGAGGATGACCAATGTCCATGTAAGTTTCCTGTGATGTCTTGTACCAGTTCATGTTAATGAATTATTTCCAGTTCACTTGTTAACTTCTCTACAGTTCATGTTAATGGATTATCTCCAATCATACCAGTTTATTAATACCGTTTTTATATTGTTTTCCCTTTTTGTTTGCGAAATTATTCTTAAATTTAGGATTTTATTTTGCGGGATATTTTCAGGGAGGTAAGATGATATCTTGGGAAAAAGTTTTGTGGTAATGAGGGCGGGAGGTATGGGCTAGTGTGGAGATAAGTTGTTAGAAGGAGGGGACGGAGGGGGGGAGGGTAGTCCAGAAACCTCTTTTCTACAGCACAAAAAAAGAAGCCCCACACTGCTGGGTGCGGGACTTCTGTACGCCTTTAAACTTTGTAATCTAATTTAATTAAGTGTTTTAATAGTAAGGGGTTAAGGTAGCTAGGTCATTGGAATCCTTTCTTTATTCATATCTTATTGACCATTCTCTCAACTCTATTGTTCTCTACGTCTCTATTACGTTTTCTTTTGGGAAACGGGTGATCTACAGTTCATCCTGATGTTCGCAGATCAGTCGGCATGCGTCTCCCAACGTATCATCAGCGCTGTCAGGAATTTGAGTCCCATGCTCATACTCAATAAAGTCTCTTACGGCTTCGTATAATTCGCTCGGGTCCATGATTCTTTACCTTTCGACTCTATTACGAATTCATTTAGGAAACGGGTATTTTCGCTTGGAAATCTGCATTACATTCAACATGCGGATTCGCTCGTTTGTGTTCAATCCAGATATTTGTTTCCATCGTATCGAGATATGCTGCAAACCTTCTTGCCTCTAGTTTCCTTTTGCGTCTACGTTCTTTTTCTCTTTTAGCTGACATTATATCAATCCAAGAATAAACAATCCTACGCCAAAAACTAGCCATCCTGCGTATTGTCCTATTGTTACTCTACCCGTTTCTCCAACGATATAGTTAGTAGCAAAAGAGGCGATTATTAGTCCTATAAAGGCCATTGTTTTACCCTTTCAACTGTATTACATTCTACGTATTTTATCGGGAGCAATTGCCGATTCCTATAACTTCGCCGGTATCGACAAATTTGAATCTTCCTCCATCTTTTCTGCATCTATACATCGATGTTTTCACTCTTTTGCCCGCACGATGTTTGTAATACTTTTCTCCGCATATTGGGCAAGTCCCTACGTATCTACCCTTGGGAGTTTCTGCTGTATTGTTAATTCTATCGGGATTTCCTCCGATTTCTACTACTTTGCGTTTCCAAACTCTATCATGTCCATGTCCATAACCAACAAGAGCATGAGCAATTTCATGGAGGATAACATATCTTGCTTCTGTCTCATCATTCAATTTGACGAGATAGCGAGACAGTCCGATATATTTGAATATTGGATGTCCGAATGGTTGACGTTTCCAGTAGCAGACTCCGAGTTGTCTTTTACCGTTTGTAAACTTGAATTTGCTTGGATTCAATCCATGTTGACTCATCAGTTGTTTTGCTAACTGTTCGGCATCTGAAAGTTTCATTGTTTTACCCTTTCAACTGTATTACGAAAGAGTTAATTAAACGGGTTATTTCATTAAATCATCTATGACTTTAGCGAAGCCAGGAACTAGCTTTCCATACTTGATTTTCTTAAGATTTCGGTATCTTACGGCGCATCTCCAAGTTTCCCCATCGGAACCGATAAAGTCTACGCAACAGAAATTGCCGCCGATTCCTCTGACTGGAGGGACATCTACGGCTCCGATTTTCCCTATCATGCCTGGTAGGAACTCTTGTTTTGGTCTACCGTCTCGGCCAGAGTAATACGCTTCAACAGCTTTTCTGCATGTTACTTCGTCTCCTATTTTCCAATCTTTCTTTGCCATTGTTTTACCCTTCGGGTATATTACTTTTGCGTTTTTTATTCGGGAGTTTAGAGATGCGTATCTAGGCCGGTTACTTTGGTAAACAGTTGCTGTAACTGATCGCAGTATATATCTGTATGCGTTTGTATAACCTTAACTGTAGGGACATACCTTGCCCATGTAATTCTGCTGAATATCATTGTATAGGTATCGCTAGGCGTAAGAACGATTCTAACAAAGTTAATCCCATTCTTTACGAAACCGCTTTTTTTCGGGAGTTTGAAAAACAATGAGTCTTCATCTGAGCAAAGATCTTTGGCTCCTGTCATTGCTATGAACTTGTTACCGCCAAGCTGGTGCAATATAGTTGTTGCTACGTTCATTGTTTTACCCTTTCGTATATATTACAGAAAGGTTTGTTAATCGGGGGAAAAGGCAACCCCCAGGGAATGATGGCTTGTCGAGTCTTGTCCCAAAAGACTCAAGGCCATGGGACTCATTCCCTGAGGAGTTTCGGTTATGCTTCGCTTGGTACAACGCCGGTAGTCTCGAATTCTACGATTGCGTATCTTACCCCTTCTGCGTAATGGAAGATTGCTTGGGTTGAATTGTACTTGGTTTGTACTTCATTTACCTTTTTCATGAGTTCTTTGATTTTGTCTTTTTTTGCATCATCGTCTTTGCATTCGTTAAGGGTTTCAACTGCTACGTTCCAACCGTTGTTGATCGCCAAAGTCATTCCTGTTGCTGTCATTGTTTGCTTCCTTTCAAACTTATTACTTTTGCGTTTTTAAATCGGGATTATCGTTGAGATTTGAACATGGCCAGACTTCGTATCATTTCGTTATTTTCGGTAATACGATTGATTATATGATCTGTCCCTTGATCGCAAAACGGTATGATTTGTTCCAAAGACGTTTTTTCTTCTGTCAAGGCTCTCGTTAACATTGCGATCAAAACATCGATTTCATGTCTAATAGCCATTGTTTACCCTTTCATGTCTATTATACTTTGTTTTTCTTTTCGGGAATATTAAACGACAAAGGGCGACAGGTTTAACCCTATCGCCCAATGTCGGACAAGCAAAACAATGATTCAGTTAACGATTTGGTATCGTTGTTTGTTGATGGTAATGCCGGTAATATCGTCGATTCCCCATACTTGGAATTTAATAACATCCTCTTCATCCAAGCCTTGGTTTTCGTACTTACTTCTGTCGGGGAGGAAAGGCTTGATATCTTCGGTTTTGATTTCCTTACCGCCAGCGGTATGATACTTTACATCTTTCGACTCTTGGAGGATGAACCGCAGATATACCTTTCTAGGGTCTTTTTTATGGCGACAAAAGGGAGTCAGCGTTCCATCGGCTCTGATAATCGGCTCATGCCATGATTCGCCTTTTTTGAAATCATCGACTGATTTCCCTTTTTTCGCCAGTTTACGCTCTACGGCTTTATCGTACCAGGCATTTATCATGCCATGAGCCTTTTGAGACTTGAAACAATCTTTGAAATACGGATTGTTTCCCTTACGCATCTTTGTCGTCTTGCTCATTGAAGTACAATGCGTAAAGCTGATGATGTTTGCTCCCTTTTCATGCATAAGCATTTCTACAAACTGATCTGTAGTAATGACTTTGACGGCGGGGGCTTGTTTGACAGGAACATCTACTGTCGGCGTTCGGGTTGTTTTGACTGCTGTTTTCATTGCTTTGTCCTTTGCGTTTTGCTTGCCTTTCATCCCTATTATAACTTGAGATAAGAATCGGGAATTTAATTACATGCTCCGCAATCTATACATTTCCCGATATGTCCGCTCGTAATTCTGCGATTTTCATCGGTATCAACTATCCCATTATGACATCCGGGATAATCGCATGTAACGTATGCAGTAACATATGAGCATGTTCCTGGATTTCTGATGGTCTTGTTATATCCGCCTTTGCCCTTACATGCCGGACATTCGTTTTTTTGCTTCATTGTTTTACCCTTTCATCTCTATTGTTTTTTTGCGTTTTTAATCGGGGTGAAACTATCCCAAATATTTCATTGCCATTTTTTCTAAATCGTCTGGTGTACAACGATTATCATCTTTTTTGTTTTTCCATGCTCTTGAGCAATTAGAACATGGAGATTTGCTTGGCCAACAATTAAAATTAAGACAACCGCCGCATCGATTCATCTTTGGTTCCATTGATTTTGGCATTGTCTTACCCTTTCAAGAGTATTATGATTTGTTATCCTAATCGGGAAACTTCTTAGGATGATTCATTTTAGAATTAACATGAGCAAAAACAGACTGTATCAATTCATGTGCTTGTTTGATTTTAGAAATATCTTCGCTATCTAAAATATTTCCGCATAAAAGATAATCATGAATATCTGGGATATATCTCTTTATATAGCCAAGATCAGCATCAGAATCTTCCATTTCTTTACGTAACATTATTTCCCTTTCAAAAGGATTGATGGGAATCGAACCCATAACGGTGATCAACCTTACCAAAAACCCACGGATACTGTCCGTAACCCTGTGCTGACCAGGACAGGTCCAATCCTTGCCATTTTTATTATGATTTAAATTTGTTATCGGGAGATTATTGTATAACGCATTTCAGTGGTATCCAAGCGATATCTCCATCTTCTTCTGGAGGATCAAGATAGGTGCCAGAATAGTAAGCAAACCAAAGATCATAGATATACAACTCTCCATCCGTTGCCTTAGCTAGTACTCTAAGACTTGTTTTCTGACTCATTACTTGACCGCTGAAATCGACATTGAGTACTTTGACTGCTTCTACGGGGACAGGAAAGTTATCTTCTTCTACGACAGCAGGGTCATAATCAATGAGCATATCTGAAACTTCTTTGAGATACTCAAAAGCATTATCGGTGTCGTAAAGCCTTTCCTCTTCTTTCTTTGATTCTTTTGCGAGGTCATCATAGAAATCTTCCATGACTTCTCCGCCGGATCGGCCTTTTCCTTCATTCTCTGCTTCGGAGACCCAGAACTCTGCTTGAGTCATTACTGGGACTCCAGATGGATGATTGTAGTCTGGCATTGTTTTACCCTTTCGTTTCTATTATGAAACGATTTATTAATCGGGAGTTGGCGTAGCAGATACATATATTGAATGATGTTTATGATCTTCCATAGATTGGAACCTGTCTAATATCCAATCTCCTGCGAAACTATCAATCGACTCTTCCTCCATTCCTCTGACAGACCAAAAAAGAATTTCAAATTTACCTACTCTTATTTTGATCTTTCTTGATCCCTTATGCCTTTTCTCTGATACCTTTACGGTAATATGAGACGCTTCCTTGGTCTTTGGCCAGAGTTTGTTTATATGTTTTTCGCAAAGATCGAGAATACAATGACCATTGCTGTCAAAGGCACAATAAAATTTATCTGCTACATTTTTATCCAAAGTAAGATCTACTGAATATAACATAACGAATTCCTTTCAATCATATTACAAAACGATTTGTTAATCGGGTTTTTATCTCCAATTATCCATATCTTGTACGATATCTCTTCCCTCTATAAGACCGCAACCAGTCAATTCCCTTATAGCTTTAATCATAGCTATTTTAACGCCTTTACCCCAAGCAGATTGATTTCCTGACTGAATAATAGGCTTCATCTGATCATATTCTTTTTCTGGGATAAGAAACTTTTTACCATTAGCATAAACTGGGATACTAGTTTTTAAATGATTTTCTATGATGAAATCGACTGAAAGGTCAACAACTTCGGAAGAATGATTTGATGCTTTGATAACTTTTTTGATAAATTCTATTGTTTTGTTATCCATTGTCTTACCCTTTCAACCGTATTATAGAAAGGTTTGTTAAACGGGAATTAAAGTTCAAACGACTCATTCAAATAATTTTCAGCAGAACCAGAGATTTCAAGATTACCGATCTCTACCAGTTCTGTGCTACCAAAGGGAAAGAAATCCTCTGGCGGATCGATTGATTCGTCACTGATGGCTATTACTTTAGTCTCTCCACGACATGTCATTCTATATACAGTATACTCTTCCATTATTCTACCCTTTCTCTATTATTACTTTGCGTTTTTTCTTTAATCAGTTCCAACCATTCTGGTGCATAATCTATATCATCTTTGAAAAAAGAAACAACATTTCCATTTTCATCAAGAATGATATCAGTCCCATCTTCATGTCCATATTGTTGTCTTTGGTCAACACGTAAAGTAGGGTTAGATTGAACTGGGAAATCTCCCAAAAAAGTTTTAACGGCTTCAAGGCTAGGAGCCTTAAACCAAAAAACTAAATGATCTGTATTATCACTGCTTCCGTCAAATCCAACTAAAATTACTTCATAATTATTCATTTTATCTACCTTTCATCTCTATTGCGAAATGATTTGTTAAACGGGAACTACCCAGGGTGGGATTCGAACCCACACGCTCATTTGAGCATCACATTTTAAGTGTGACATGTCTGCCCTTCCATCACCTGGGTAAAAGGCTTTGTGGGCTGCAATCGCTTTAATGGCGTTGCATTGCGTGGTTGGACCTCCGCATTTGGTTAATTCCTACCCACATGCCAGGCGAAGAGCGACTCAAGTTTGCGATGGAATAAGCCAATTTTGGCTATTCTCTACAGCAAATTTGCTCTCTTTAAGTCCTGCTCCAGTTATTGCTCTTAACTGTTTGATTGCAGCGATCTTTTTGCCTTGAGCAAGATAACAAGCTATTTGACAATAATCGTTTGAGTGGATAGATGCTTCTCTTTCTCCCAAAATGATAGTAACATTATACTTCGGTTTGGGAACTCCAGTCAAATCGTTATCTGTTAAGAACTCGACAACCAACGATCTGGCTGATGCTAAATCGTAAGCATTTACTACGCTCTTGAATAATCTTGTTAGCTTTTCTTTCATTGTTTTATCCTTTCAAGAGTATTATCTTTGCGTTTTTTAATCGGGAATTATCCAGGAGTATGATTTGTATCCCAAATAAAACCAGCATGTTCCGACGCACAGCGACTGGAACAAAACCTATCACCAACATTTCGTGGGACAAATTCTTTACAACACCATTCGCAACTTTTCCAAACTTCCTCTTGAGGCAATTCCTTTTCTATGTCCATTATTCAACCTTCATCTCTATTACGAAATGATTAGTTAAACGGGTTATTTGGGGATATCCAACTGGATATCATACTCTTCTGTTTCTTCTGATCTACCACTTGGCCAGACTTCACATGGTCTTTCGCCAAACTGTTCTAATGCTATTTCAATAGCTTCTGTTGCCTTTACAGCTTCTTCAAAGCGATATGGACCAAGAGCATATGCATCTAAAGGATATTTAACGTACCATGCCTTAGCAACTCTATATTCAGTTTCTGTAATAGTAAAGAGTTTCATATCAATTATATTACGGTTTAATTTTTTTGCGGGAAAATAAAAGAGAGTACTGGACCTTTATACAGTACTCTCAGAACAAGAAGGCATTTTGCTACATCTTGTTACTTCGTTTCAGCATCGACTTTCGGCTTGTTGGCCTTGCGCTGGCGTTTGGCGGTGAAAGTCAGTTCGCCGGACTTTTCGTCGAAAGCGACTTTCCAACCAGCATCAGTGGCGTTGTCTACGACATGGTTCCGGACCTTGATGTCCAGCCCACCGATTTCCTTGGAGATATCAGCGGTCTTGAATGAAAAGGCTTTCGTGGAAGGATCTTCGTTATGACCCTTGGTGATTGCTGCTTCGATGTACTTCTCCATGTCGGCAGCTTGCTTCGTCTGTGCTTCGGTCAACTGGAAAACGTCCTGGGGAGTAAACATTGCTTTGTCCTTTCTGTTAGAGTAATAATGTTTTATCCGTTCATCTTTATTATGCTTTAGTTTTAGAATCGGGTGTTTACTTAAAACCCTTAATAATGTCTTTCAGATAGTCCAACATGAATGCTCTAGGAGCAATCCAAACATACATAGCATCATATATATCTTTTACAGCAAATAATATTGTTAAAACGACTACACCCCAACTGCTCACACGGAGTATATCCAAAGCATTTATCTCCCCTCTTTCCGACGGAGTAAGCTCTTCTGTTGATTTTTGATATATTTTGTCTACTTTATTTTTGAGTTTATGAGCAATTACTACAAAACAGAAGCCCACAACACAAGCAATTATAGCTGTAAATATATTGCTCCAGAAGTTCCAAGCAAGTATTTCTTGAATCAATTCGGGAACCTGTTCGGATACCAAATCTTTAGCCCCTTTGACCCATGAAATTACCTCTTTAACTGTCTCAATTCCAAGTTCATTCCAATTTACATCCATTGTTTTATCCTTTCAAACTTATTATGTTTGCGTTTTTTATTCGGGTTTTGATTAATACGCATAAAGGATACTGACAAAGACTATTAACGCAATAGTTTTTGCAAGAATAATCAGTAATGCTGCCAAATGACGACCTTCCGCACAACCATTTTCATTAATGGTTACACCAAGAAGAATCATTTCAAATGCCCAATTTAGTATGATGAGTACCAACGATATTACAAATATAGCTAACATGATTTTGTCCTTTCAACTCTATTACAAGCCTAAATGAAGATCGGGTGTTAAATCCTATGCCTTCTTGCAACCGCAGGTTCTCCGCATTTAGGACATGTTTCATTTGCCTTTGGATTATCCCCATCAATAAACTGTTGCCAACAACAGTGCTGTTCTTTAGCTTTCTCGATATGTTTACATGTCCCTCTAAACTTGTATCCTTTGCAAGTGCAAGAATAATCGTATCTTACTCGATGCTTGTTTTTGTGGCTAAAACTATCAAAAGTAACGGTATAAGTTCCAGTTGAACCTTTGATCTCTATCTGCCAATCTTCGCAAGAAGAGCATTGCCAATAAATTGCAATTGTATTTGCTGTCATTTTATGAACCCATTGCGAATTCAAAAATAGTGATACCGTCTTTTGTTTTCTCTGTACGTTGAATCCCCTCAAGAAAGTTATGATGATAGTCACCTGTTGTCTTTATCATAGCGTTAGCAAGAACGGAGATTTGTACCCATGTCGGATTTTCTACGACTTCCGATTCGTACCTTTCTCCATCTCCCCAAAACGAATCTTTCTCTGCGACTAAAATACCTTTTCCCTCAAATGCAACATCATCGATATTATCAATAGGGAGATCATTTTTGGTAGGATAAACGCTATAGTAGACAAACTGTTCTTCATCGCGTAAAGCGTGTTTGACCTTATTATGCATAGCTTCTATACGTTTACTATATTCGTCTTGCCAATTTTTGTCGCTCATTGTTATACCCTTTCAGTACTATGAAAGGCTTTGTTAATCGGGATTAACTTACAGTTACCCATCTCATACATGTTTGCAAAAGATTATCATAGTCTCCTGACATTGCCTCTTCCGTAAACAGGTCTATAGTATCAGGGTGAACATTTGCTTTTTGTAATGCTTTCTTAACATTTGCCATAATAGCAAAAGCATTACCATCATTTCCTGTTAGTTGTACTTTGATATCTGGATATTTTATATCGCTCATTGCTCCAATCCTTTCAAAAGAGGACATAGTTTTTCTGCATCTTTGTAACTTTTTATCTTGTCACATTCAGTGCAACCTGTCATTACAAAAGTATTATTTTCCGTTTTCCGTTTTTTGAGATTAGAACATTTCCAGCATACAGGTATTTTCTTTGCCATGATTTAACCTTTCAACTATATTACGATTTGATAGTTTATTCGGGAAACAGTTTGATTTCGATGGAGGAGCAAGCAGGATTCTAACCTACGAAGTCAAGTGCGATCTGATTCGGTAAAATCCTCTTGACTCTACAGTTCCCAGAGTTACCGCTCTTAGGTTGCTCCATATACATTATGATTTGATTAGTTAATCGGGAACTATCTTTCGATTACGCTACAAACTTCTGAATGCTCTTGCCAATTATAAGCAAAATTTTCAACAACCCAAGGAACTTCTCCGCTTTGGAAGTTATGATACTTTGCTATTTCTTTAGCTTCATCTTCTGTTGGTGCTTCTACAGTATAAGTCTCGTGTGCAACCAACATAAACTTTACATCGAATCGTTTTAACTCCATCCACTTTCCATCTATAGGAAGATTCAGAGAGTTCCTTTCTTCTTCCGTAAATTCATCAGCTTGATGGAGATTTGTCCATCCTTGACCATTTTCCCAATAAAGTGGTCGATTATCGTCGTCTACTTCTGTATTTGAAGCTATTACAAATGTTTTCATCATTCTATCCTTCTGATTTCGCAAGACAAGCATGATTAATATACAATGGTAAATTTTTCGGGTGATCTACGCCATTTGGTGCTTCTGCGTCATAATATCTTCCTTCGTATACTATGAAGCAATGGGCATAGGCATGATCTTCAACCCAATATTCAATATCCATATCCCAAAACTCTTCATCGAAACTATCTCCCCAAAGTGGTACAGCCCCTTCTACTTGATCCGCAATTGTTTCAGCAAATTCTTCACACGACCCATCATTTATATGATACCTAACGTTCTGTTCATCAAGAAGAACTCGATCAAGACCATTTTCATGTCTATTTGCAAAATACTCTGCAACTAAAGCATTAATGGTTTCTGTAATATTAACTTTTGTTGCTTTCATGTGTTTATTACAATGTATCTTTCAAATCGGGTGAATTAAAAGAACAGTGCAACCTCTAGATGGCTGCACTGTTCTACACATCAATCTAATTTAATCCAATTTAATCTTTACATAACGGTTAATTAGGGCATGATATAGTTCTCCTTTTCCTAGAAAATCAAATTATCAAACAAATCAAATTAACCTACTCATTAAACTCTATTACAATTCTCTTTAGATATCGGGAAACTACTTTGGGTATATGGCATTTGGCAAACGAAATGGCGAAACTGTAATCGTTGGCTCGAAGTATACAGGTCGCGGATCGCCAGTTTTTGGATCAATCATCATAAGCCATGTCGCAGACAACCCGCTCGGCATAAATAACTGGTTCGGATCAGCTTGTGGAATCGTTGTCGAATTATGGTGAACTGTCCTTGATTTCAACGGTTTTTGCGGGTTCGTAAACTGTACTGAATACGGGAGACCATAGCCTATACATTCGCCGACAAAAACAAGTCTACCAGTCATCTTGTTCTCAAGGTACGCATAGCATCGAAGATTTTCTTGATCTCTGGCTTCAATAACCCTTTTCGCCAACTTGCGTTCCTGATAATTGACGATTGCTGGCATACCAATTTGTGCTTGAGCTTCCTTTGCAGACTTTTCGGTAGCCTTTCTCTGTGCCTTATCAGATTCGCTAGTTTCGTCACAGCCTATAACGACTACGCTTACGAACATCAGTACAACTAATATCCAAATTGACTTCTTCATCTTTACGACTCCTTATCTATAGTTCATCATTTGATTTAGGAACCTACGCAGTTCCGGATTTAACGTGCTAGGATCGAAATCAGCAAACGCATGTCGAACGGTGCTTGCGATGGCTCTCTTGCCGTTTACATCGTCGTCTGCCATTCGCAAAAACTCCATTCGCATTTTAGACAGTTCTTGAGCTTTGCCTTCCGTAAAACTGCGAGTTTGCTTAAAGACTTGTCGTTCGACTTCGGCATGTTTAGGTCCAAAATAACCTTTCCAAGCGATACCAAGCCATTCTGCTCCAAAGGCTAGAGATAACACTCCAACCAACAGTAATATTACGAGTAAAAATATACCTATTGCCTTCATCTTAAATTCCTTTCTTTTTTAAAAACCAGATTCAACTATACCATAGTTTAGAACCACATCCGGTAAAATATATTTAACTCCAAACTACATCTTTGTCTGCTGCTTTGTTCCTACAAGCATTTAGAGACACATGAGAATAAAAAAAGTTATTTGATCGAAGAGAATATCTCTTGGAAGCTTTGTTGTAATCAATGCTCCAAGAAGTTTCTCCAACTTTTCCGTGAATAGCGTCAAACTTTACCTCTACTACCTTTTTGTTTTTACCTTTGAAACTCTTCATTGTTCCTACCTTTCAAGTATATTATGAATGGGATTTATTATCGGGAATTAAATGTTATTTATACCACAACTTTTTTCAGCTTTAGCAACATTCTTGTAAAGAAATCTGGCAGCAACTTGTAATCCAATTTGATAAGCCATAGCATCAACACCATAATAAGAACCATCATCATAATCATTAAGTCTTCCGATTAAGAACCCTAACGATTTTTCAAGACTCCAATGAAAACCACATCCTACATATCCTTTGCTTCGTAATGCGAAAACACGAGCAGCTAATTCCGGCATTCCTTTATTTGTGCGCTTCCTCCACCTGGTAAAATCGTCATTTTCTTTCTGTTTCAACTTAATTTCTTCTATAGTTTCCATGATTTTATTAGAATCTAATATGAAAATCGGGTTAATAAAAAACAGGACCAGGTAACCGGTTTACCTGGCCCTGCGGTCTCTTCAACCAAACATCATCAAGGGATTCGAACCCAAATTACTCTGGCGGGAAAAACCAGGCAGCCTTTCCTCGTATATTAGACGATCCGATGTCAGTTGCAATTCGACCTTTCCGACCTCTCCCTGGCCGCACCAGATCCTAAAGGTCGTTTCCCATTGTTTCATAGCATGGAAGCCAGCAATCGAATCTGACACTGACCGTTAAAACTCGGTCGTACTCCTTATGCTACTCCATGCTATCAAGACCCATGAAACGGCAGTTTACCGGTATCTGCCGTAAAGGTCTCTATTCAGTTTTTATTAACATCTCATCTTCATCTCTATTATATTTCGATTATTTTATCGGGAAAGCCCATTTATCGCCATCAACTCTCCATGTATATTCTCCATTACCTACGCGAATAATAGGACCATCAATAGCTCTCATATCATTATGATTAACTAATGTTACTTTGACTTTAACAAAAACTTTACTTTCTCTAATATAAGTAATAGCTTTTTGTCCACGTTTTATCTTTTCAAAAGTTTCATTAACCTTACTAAATTTGTTATGATCTCCCTCAACAAATGCTACATAATCAGCAGAAATTTTTAGTGCTTCGGCACGAGTAATAATGTTTTTTGTAAGTTTCATTTTCATTATCTCCAAAGATGCAGATAGTAGCGAAGGTTTGCTTTAACGACTGCCTTATATCGCATTTGCCAGGGGCGTCACTCCCTGTTTCAACTTTACTATCTACATCTATTTTGTTACTTCTTTGATGGCAGTATTCGTAGGTTTTATACTTGCTGCAACACGTTGTGATAATCTTTTGTTATCTGGTTCGCAATAATTTATACAACCACAAGGATTGATCGAATCGTTAGCTGCTTTTCCATACTTGTAGTAAAGACAACTAGTGCAATACTTTATTTCTAAATCAATCCTCATTAATTTCTTTTTCCAAATCTTTCTTAAGCTTTTGTCTGTCTTTTTTGTTGCTTCCTGTCTTTGCTTTCTTGTTCATACGCCTCTTGCTGTCAATAGAAGAAGCTTCATACTTTTGAGAGATGCTTTGATCTTGATTATTTCGTGCCATCGGTTTTATTACAATCTGATTTATTTATCGGGTGATCGTCAATATACTCAACCCTAAATAATTTTCGGTTAGAATTGACTAATTCTCCGACTGCATCATAGAACGTATCTCCTGTAGCATATATCTCTGGACGTTTTTTGATTTGAGCTAAATATCCATCAACCTTATATACTTCTATTTCTATTCTATCTGCTTTAGCTTCTTTTCTAAAAGACAAACAAAGAAAAACTAGAGCTATAATGATAACACCTAAAATGACAATTAGTGTTTCCATTATTTTCCATTTTCTCTCAAATAAGCTTCCCAACCTAGTGCTTTAGCATGCCATTTACAATCAGCTTGACCATACCAATAAAACTCATTGGGACCATGAAACTCAAAAGTTCCAGTAGAAGATTTGTAAGCCCAAGAAGCATCTATGTCTTCTTTGGAAACATGCTTACGCACATCCTTCATTACTTCTTTGAGTAATAGTCTACAAAATGTATGCATGAATTTCATTTCAGTTCTATTATAAAAATATTTGTTAATCGGGAATTGGTTCTTTCATATCATGAGTACCTTCATTGAAGAACCAGCCTTGATCTGCGGATCTGTCACTTGGTGCGGAATATTCAGGTTTGCCAGCTTTGATCCAACAAGCTTTATGCCAAAGTTCTACAACGTTGTCGTCATATTCATAGATATCTACTCCATTGACTCTACCATAACCATCATATTCGCCAATCATTCTGCTCCCATCAGGGAAAAGAGCTACAACAACATTCATCCACTGATTGACATTATTAATAGCCATATCGCCTAAAGCAGGATGACCACAACTTTTACAATCCCAACTAAAAAATCCCATGATATTATCCTTTCAATACTATTATAATTGGTTTATTAGATCGGGTGACTTAGCTTGGACAGATACCGCCGCAGATGTAACCGATCTTACCGCTTTTAGCTGCCTTTACTTCCATTCTACCTAGCTCTAAATTAGCGGCATTTCTTTTGTCCGAGTAGTTTTTTATTTTTTTATCTTCTGAATCAGTAGTAAGAGAATGATTGCATACCGGACAACTTGTAGAATGATGAGAAATATGTTTTCTACTTACTTTGCTCTCACATTTCTTGCAAGAAATGAGTTTGCTCTTACCATTCTGTATTCTAGCAATGATCTTTTTGCGTGTTTCATCTAATTTAGACTGAAACTTTTCTACTTTTTCTCTAGCCTTTGCAACGTAGGATGGTTCTTTTTGGGGAGTCATACGAAAAGGAACAGCCCAACCAGCTTCCCATTTTGTATGATTTTCAGATAGAAAATCTTCAGCTTGTCTAAGAGTATCATGTACAGTAGACTTGAATATAAGGTTTTCGCCAAGCATACCAATGCAACCGCTGTAAGAAGTTCCATTTCGATGTTGAGAACTTCTTACATCCTCAGCCCACTGTTGCTTAACAGATTCTTTGTTATCTGTTAAATAAGTACAACAATCAAAACATGCTCCCATGGTTCTATCCTTTCGGAACTATTATGGCTTGTCTTTAAAATCGGGATTCAATATGCTGTATTTTACTTTTTGTTTTTTTAGATCATAAAATTCTTCGTTGAAAGTAGCATATTCTCCAGTTGTTATCTTCTTGTCGCTATAGATTCTTTCAAAACAAGGTTTTAGTTCAGGATGTTTTTGTAGAATATCAGCTATTTCCTGATATTGACATGTCAAAATCTCTGAATAACACAGTACAAAAAGACCCAAAAAGGCAAGAATTATCGCAAACAAACTCAGTAAGTCTTCCATTTTCTATCCTTTAGGCTTTTCTGCTTGCAGTCCAGCGATAAGAGCAGCAGTTTCAGCCTTATCCATATTAACTACAGATATTTTCTCAGTCCTACCAGACGGATCTAATGAACGAATCGACAAATTTGTGATCTTACCGTTCACGCTCTTGATTTCTACTTCTCGATCTCCAATCTTAATAATCATTTGTTTATCCTTTCAAATGTATTACCTTTTTGATTATTTTGCGGGAAAGTTTCTTCGAAACGGAAAAATTATTCCCATTCGCAGATGAACCCAGAGGTCTCTGACTCATCTGTCGCATCTTTAAGTCTACTTTGCATCAATACATACGATCCACCAAGTTTAGGATAGGTATTTAGCCAAAGACTTTTATCAACAGGTTTGCCATTTCCCCATTTCCAGCCTTCTTTGCTGGAACCAGCACCAACCCAAAATCTGATATTTCCGAATTGGTGTTTAAGAATAACCATTTCAGCTTCAGTTTCAAGATAAACTAGATGACCTCCCATAGCCTTGCAACGCTTACTCGCTTCTTTAGCTGTTACATTAGATACAAATGCTATATAGATGTGTCCTCTATACTTATATCCACAAGTCTTCAAAATAGAAGCAGAGACTTTAGGAGTAACTTTCTTATTGACTACATCTATTCCTTCGGACTCTATAGCTTCTTTGACTGCATCGATTTGAGCTAAAAACTTAGTCTTTTCGAAACCTACAGAATCATTTGCTGCACTTTTCAGCCTACCGATACAATTCTCGCCTGCTCGTTTTATAGTTTTAGCTCTAACTTTCTTAGCTCTTTCTATAACAGGAACAGTAGACTTTTTGTAAAAGGCATTTGCTGATGCTACCTTGTCATTATAATACGACATAACATGTTGGATGTATCGATCAGCACGATTCGCAGGTTTAACCACCTCAGCAACAGTAATAGATGCTAACAGCAACAGTAATACAAGTATCTTTTTCATTTCATTATCCTTTCAATTATGTGAAGACTTCTATAACTCGATCATTATTAGAAGTAACGTTTTTTCTAGCTATATCGAGCAACTCTTCTCCGCCTGGAACTCTACTAAGACGTTCCTCAAGTTCTCTACATGCTTCTTGCAATTGATTATCTCTGGGAAAATCTACCAATTCCCTATCAAGAGCATAATGTAGTTCTTCGTAATATCTTAGTAATTGTTCTGTATTCATGATAGTATTACAACTCATTTATTAATCGGGTTGAATTTTCAACAATTTCTTTCATTTTTGGATTAACTTTTGCAGCTAACTTGAAACCTTTAACAAAAACTCCATCATACGCAAGTGCTTTGGAATAATGCGTTGACATTATTGCAAGAATTTCACAATCAATGCACATTACTGCCAATACTTTCCAAGAAATATCCTCGAAACGATCTGTAGCAAGAGTATATATGTTAACATTTGAAGCTTTAGCATATTCTTTGGAATAATGATTTTCAGCGACCTTTTGCAATAAAGGAGCCTTATACTTTCTGCGATTGATAAATTTTTTGCTATCACCATAATCGCCAGCAATTACTATTCTATTACCAGCCCAAGAGCCAACTATTTCATCAGCAAGACTTAAAAGCTTTTCGTTCTCTGGAGTACGATCAGGAAGATGTAAATCGCCACCACCTCTACCATTGCCATCAGACAACAATATGGCCATAGCAGTCATGACCCCATAAGATGACAATCCAAACTCTAAAAGCTTGAGTCCATCCCCTAATGCATGAGCATTAAGATATTGTTCTTTGTCCAAATTTATCTGTTTGTAATATTGACCCATAATATAATCCTTTCAATCGTATTACATTCAATTTGCTGATTCGGGTGAATCTTCCATAAAGACTTCTGCTGCTGCTTGAGTTTTAATCTCTTTACCAATTGTCATATTATAGACTGCTCCGAGATTAGCAAGTTGTTCTAGTGTAGGAGTTTCCATTTTAGGCATAAACTCAATTCCAAACTTTTTACAACAATCTGGACAAAGTTGCATAAATCCGATCATAGGAACAACCATTCTCTTGTTGTTATGATCTTCTTTGTGAAGCATATTTAGCCATTTGGCTCTAACATTTTTATCTTCTGGCAAAGGAAAACGATTAAGGAATATTTCTCCCAAAGGAATATCCATTGCCTCTCTTAGTTTTATTTCATATTCAGCATCTAACGGGTTAAACTTAACGCCTTGCAAAGACAGTTTTTCCATTGCAATTAAACGTCTTTCAAAGACATAAGAGATATGTATGCCTTTCTTGTTACAACACCAACAAGTGAAGTTAGCCCAGATTTCGGCTTTAATCATTGTATTAGAAGATTCTCTGGGTTGGTTAAATTGTTTTTTCCAACGATTCTTTTCTTTTGCTTGTTTGCGTTTTTGATCTTCTTTTGATCTTCTTTTGTTTTCTCTTGTACTTGTTGAGCTTTTTCCATGACTCCATCATGAGATTTGCAGGCACGTTTTCCGTCGCCAATGGAGCGAGTAGTGCTTTTGAGTACAATTTCTCCGCATTCAGAGCAAGTACATTTTGGTGGTCCATTCTTATCTTTAGACATTGTTCTAACCTTTCAACTCTATTATAAAAAGATTTGTTAATCGGGTGGATTGAATCCAGCTATCCTCATTATGCTTTCGGCTCCAGTTATGCTCCTCGACAAACTATAACCTACATGTTCAAATGCCTTAACCGTCTCATCAAAAACAGCATCGATACCACGCTCTTCTACGCTTCTTTTGATATATTCTATCCAATCATTAACAATTTCTTTTGTTCCATCATCCATTTTATATTCCTAAAAAGGAACCTTTGGGTGCTCCCTCCAGCACCCAAAGACCCAAATCCCTTATGCAAGCAACGCATCAGCAGTTTGAACCATTACCTTATATGCATTATCCTTAAGCCTTGCGTTAGCTCCGAGAAGCAAGCTATCCATACGAGCTTCCGCGATAACGCCAGTCTCTTTGCCCTTGTAGCTACTCTCATGATCTACATATTGAGTAATAGCGTTGAATGCAGCCCAAGCAGTTCCCCGAACTCCATCGATGTTCTGAGGATCATCGGTAAACGCAGCCATGATTCCCGCTCTGGCTTTAGCTCTGCGAGTATCATTCTTACCTTTTTCTTTCGGGAAAAGAAGATACGTCATTGCCTTCAACTGTTCGATATCGAACTTGACAGTTGTAAGCTTTTGAGCACTTCCATGGAATTCATCAAACTTCTTTTGCGAAGTCTGGATGCATTTACGAGCTTCATCAAGCTTTTCCATGATATTGCCCTTATGACGAATCGTCAAACCCTTTGATTCGTTAGCAGTAGCAAGCGAAAGAGTATTCCAACAAACTACCCTTACAGAAGTAGGCATTACCCTAATTGCCCTTGAACCATCATGAGCAGTAGTAAACAGAATATACTGTTCAAGCTTGTCGTCAGCAACAACTTCAAACTCTTGCGGCATTTTGGCAAGCATCCAAACGACCTTACCACCTTTGAGACTTCCAGCAGCTTCGTACTTGATAATGCCGTCTTGGTGAAGATTGTCTACGAAATCGAATGCTTCGCAGTTTTGTACAACTTTGTACTTGTCGGTAACATTTCCGAGATGGAAGAAATTGTCGGAACGAATGTTAGCGAGTCCAGGAATTTCCTGATGAACAACTGTCTTGGACCCATCGGCATTTTCTACTACGCGATGAATATACAACTGATGTTGTTCAACCAGCCAGTCGATTTGAGCTTCCTTCTTGATCTCATCGCTATTCATGAGATGATCAGATACTTTGTATCCAGCATCCCACCAAGGAGGTTTGAAAGCAAATGCGGCTTCTCTTGTACCGTCCTGTCTCTTCGTTACATGATCCATTTTTTCATCCTTTCAAGGTTAAAGAATCGTTTGTTTCATGTATATTACGGTTTGTTTAAAAATCGGGAAAACAAACGATCATTTAGTCTAATAATTGATAACCTTATTATGGAGAGCGACTTAAATAAGCAACTGGACACCGATCTCACAGGGTTTCGACCCTCCACCGATGTCCAGATTATCCCGCCATAGATCATGAAAGTAGCGATCTCTCAGTGTCTATATCGAGACTGCTTCTTTACGGACAGCTAAATATTTTCGGACCTTCTATAAAGCTTTTTTCTATCAATTGATCTTCTATCTCGCTATGCATACAATCTACTTGATCGTCAAAACCTGTATAATTCAAAACAGTTTTTTCAATAACATCTAGGTTGAGATCAGTATACATATCAAAATCTACATCATCCTTTAAATATGAGATACGAGAATCATGAGCATACAATACATGATCTATATCATCTTCTGTTATTTCCCACGTATAACTCATTTTAGTCCCTTTTAGGAAGAGGAAAAAGTTTTGTAGCTCCAATACAACCATCTTTTATTAACACATCTTCTATCATGCTTTTACCACATGCTATCTTATCTTTTTTGCCGTCAAACTTTAGAGTTTCTCCCAAAATACCTTCATATTCTTGAGCATCTATATTAATAGTTTCTAAAACTCTGTCAAGGTCAAGATTATTAGGAATACCGTGTTCAAGTAAGATTTCTGTTATATCATCCCAACTAATTTCCCATTGAAAGTCCTCTTCTACAGAAATCTCCAGTACAAACTGTTCTTTCCCTTCAAACACAAGTTTTTCTCCATCTTCTAAAAGATGATTATTAAACAGGAAGGTTATATCATCACCACTCATTTTGGAGATACGATCCCTAAAGAGTTCAAGAACGTTTCCTGTGTCCATTGGCATATATCTTTTAATCATTGTTTTATTCTTTCAGTGCTATTGTATCATGCTTTTTAAATCGGGAAGTTTACCCACGACTAGGTAAAAGATGACTGAATCTTTTCTTTTTTCTACGCAACTCAATTATTTTCTTGTATCTTATAACCTTAAAACTTGAACCGTGTAATACTACAACAGGATTCTTTTTACTCTTATTCTGAAGTCCATTACAACTCAGACATTTATCACAAGTGGTATGGCCTCCAACATTCTTATCTGCCGGACAATGATATTCATCATCCAACAAATCTTCATCTTCTAATACAATACGAAACGTGCGATAACCTAAAGACTTGGCTTTCAAAGCTTCAGCAACAGAATCTACAGAAGCCATACAATAATTTGCAAGTTTCTTATTTCTTTTCCATTGGTGAGTATACCCAGTAATCCCCTTTGTTCTACTTACAATATCTTTCCAAACATCGTAAGGGACAGCAGCAGGGTCACCATAAGAGCCAATACGTATTGTTCTATCTTTTATCTTGTTATAGATATCATCATTGATATGTGGGTATGAACCGCGTTTATATGCCTTGTAGACATTATAAGGGGAATGGCCAAGATTTACATAACAGGTTCCCCACGTTCGGTGCTTACAATCACCGCAAATCGAAGAGTCTAAATCTTTATTTGAGGCATCACAGGGTGGAACATTTTGCAACAATATCCAAGATTGAAGCATTGACCCAGTTTTACGATTATCGGTACGTTTAAGTCCAGTGACAATAACCACAATAGGCTCACCATCTATCTGACTTGGACCTTCATACACTATTACGCCGTTAGGTTTAGCCATTTTTATGTCCTTTCAGACCTATTATAAATGATTAAAGAATCGGGTAATTATTCTATTCTTGATCTTAATTCTTTTATAGCTTTATTTAAACGACAATTTTCTTCATGTTTGAATGGAAGACTAAAAGAATTTGCCTTACAACAAGGACAGACTCCAACTTGTGTATCTTCTGCATATTCTGAAATTTCATTATATCCCTCGTCTTCTAACCATTCTAATAATGCTAATATTTCTTTGTCTGACATTATTGTCTTACCTTTCAATACTATTATGATTTGATTTGTTGATCGGGAACTATCTTTTTATTACAATGAGGACAAACTCCATCTGTCCTATCTTTTCTTATTTCTTCTACAAACGCTGCTCCGAGGATACCAGTAGGCAACGCAAACATACCTATTCCTGTAATAGCAATAATACAACCAATGATTTTTCCAAAAACAGTAACAGGATAAACATCTCCATATCCTACAGTAGTAAGAGTGGCAACAGACCACCATAATGAAGCAGGAATACTTGGAAATTTTTTAGGTTGCGTTTCATGTTCAGCAAAATACATCATTGATGAAGATATGATAAGTATTAAAACAAGAATAAATAATGTTATCATAAGTTCCGCTCTCTTTGAACGAATAACATTCCCAATAGTTTTTATCGCCTTTGAATAACGAGCAACTTTTGCTATACGAAAAAGTCTAAACATTCTTATAGATCGTATGAAACGCAAATCTACACCTAAAAAAGGCAAATAAAATGGAAGAACTGCAATCAAATCAATCAAAGGCATTGGTCGCAAAGCATAAGATAAACGACCTCTAACAGGTTTTTTATATTTTCGTATTTCTACACAAGACCATATACGAGAAACATATTCAATAGTAAAAACGAGAACAGATATAGTTTCAAACCAAACAAAAAAACTTGGGGCGATCTGGTAAACAGAATCCATTGTTTCAAGAGCAAGAACCAATACATTTAAAGCTATCAAAACTACAATAAATATATCAAAAATCTTACTAAAAAGATCTTTTTCTTTCGCTATTTCGACAATTTCGTTAACACGTTTCCTAATTTTTTTCATCATTTTCTCTTTCGTTTCTATTATGATTTGGTTTTAGAATCGGGAAAATTAATTACTAGTTTTTCTCTTGTCATCAAGCCATTTTTCCATTTCATCTATAAATCCCCAACCTTGCTGGTTGCTCTTTTCCTCTTCTTTCGTTAGTTTTTTTACGCCTGGAAGATCCCATTCTGAGCATTCTATAATCATCGCTTTGTCATTAACAACAAGAATTTTATTTTGACCTGGACCAATATTCGACCATATAGATCTTTTGTCGCAAATAAATGTTGACCATCCATTACTTTCAAATGATCCATCAACTTGTTTAACATGCGTTTGAACAAGCACTTTTGCCACAAGACCACCACCATTAAAATTTCTCATAATAGTAACTTCTACAATATAACAATACTCTTTTTGCGTTGATTCATCAAATACTGTTTTTGTGCAAGAACAAAAAAACAGAAGTATAAAAATCAGAACCAAAAACTTATTCATTTTATTTTCTCCAATTCTTCTTTTGCTAATTCTGCTGATTTCGTCATAGGATAATCATCTACGATAGAAGTAAATATTTTTCGAGCTTTTTCCTCAAACTTTATATCTATATTTTTTACAGCAAGATAACTTCGTGCTAGTCCAAGTTTCGATCTAGCACGTTTACTCGTTTGTTGTATATGCGGTCTTGATACAATATCTTTTGATTTTGGTCCAATTAACACAATTTCAGTTTCGACTCCAAAATCTTTAGGACGATCTGCCCACTCTTGCCCGACCATACTAGGTAATTTTCTTAAAACTTCAATAGGTTTTTCTTTCTTTCCATGTTCTCTAAACTTAATTATATTTTCTTTTTTTCTCTGTTTTTCTTTTCGTTCTTTTAAAACTTCAATAACTCTTGGATCATTCAAGCTATTATCTAAACTTTTATTTTTAATCAAATATTGAGTAAAATTTTTAGTTCCGCAATAAAGACAAAAGAATAAAAAGGCAAGCAATATAAAAAAAACAATACCTCCCAAAACAGTGAATATAAACGAACCAATAGCTGACGAGATCTCTACAATCTTTTCCCAAACCTCAGAAAGAACAGATTGTCTATATTGGTAAATTATTTCCTTTTGATCTACTTGATCTGTATAAACGAATTTAGATCCGCAATACAAACAACGCCATTTACTAATATCATATTCTGAAGTTTCTTTTCCGCATTTTAAACAAGCTGTTGATTGTAATGGCATGATTATTTAACTCCACCAAAAGAAAAAGAAGCTTTTGTTATCAGGATAAAAAAACAAACCAATTATAAAAAGAATTAAAAGAATAGGCCAGAAAACAACTACAAGACCAAAAATAACAGTAATAGTAATAGGAAAAACATATATTCCTCCCAAAATTTTAACTGCATAATCCGTCCAATGACTATTCTTATACTTCCAAAGAACCCAATATCCATAAAACATAGTACAGAAAGCAAAAAAACATAAAAAAGCTAAGAACGAAAAGACTGGGTTTTCACTATCTATATTTGTTGTATTTAAAAATATTGACGTAAATAACATCAAAAAAAGAGAAATATAGAGTAAAATTTTATGTATTAGTTTGTCTGACATTATTATCTTACCTTTCAATACTATTATGATTTGATTTATTAATCGGGTGAATCTATATCGTCGAACAATCCATCAAACGGGTCATGCCTCATGCCGTGAACTATTATAAACAATGCGATAAAACCACCACAAATTGCAAGAATTGACTTAACTAAAAAACTAGGTTCAGGACAAAGAGAACAAAGCCAACCGATTAAAAATAAGACACCAACGAATAAAATAATAACGATAGTCCAACAAAATGTTACAAATAAATCTTTCATATTATTTTCCATCTACATTTGACACTCTAACATAAACATCATGTTCATCAGTGCATAACGGATAATACAAATCATTATGTTCATCATAAAGATAATCATAACTATCTTTTTGCCAGACATCATTAAGACCTTTTTCATCTACAGAAAATTCTTCTTTGATATCTTTTGGAGTCCAAGGACTGTTTTTATAAACAAGTTCTCGGAATCGTTGCTTTGCATCTTTTTCTTGCGAAAAAGTATCGACATCATCAACCAGACCACCGATCATATTAATTACAATATATACTAACATTTTTATGTCCTTTCAGTACTATTACAATTTGATTTGTTAATCGGGAATCTTTGTTGGTTCATCCAGTTCTAATCTTTTTGTATCTAGCCAATACTGCATACGCTTGATAAGTTCTGCGACTTCTTCCCTGTTAATATGATGATCTCTTCCTACCCATAAATAGCTACTACCAGGATTTTCAAAAGAATCCTCATAATCTCCAATAGCAGAACTTTCAGATATGATCCGTGCTTGCTGATCTGGTTCTGTATATTTAGGAGAGGTTACATGAATAAATCCACGACAATTTTCTTCAGATTTCATAAATTTTACCTTTCAATATTATCTATTTAATCTAGTCCAAGTTCTTTTCTAAAGTCTTTCTCCTTCTTTTCTTCTTTCTCCCATTCATCATATATCCGTTCTCGTTTTGCTGCAAGTTTTTTTATCAATGGTGCCGCAACATCTTCGTGCAATGTCGCTCTTGACAAATGTCTTCTGCTACCATTATGTTTTAAAATACCATTCTCTTTCAAGAATTTGACCATTCTTTGATTTGTTATCTCTATATTTTCTCGATCCATACAAGCTTCTAATGTACCTAATATATCGAAAAGCTTAAACTTCTCGCCATTTAGGTACACATAGTGTACAATCTTTACTACCTCTTTTTTTCTGAATGCTATTTTCATGTTTCTTTATATGCTTTCGTTTTGAGAAAGCTCCTATGTTTTTTAACTTGGGAATGAATCAAAACTATTTCTTCATAAATTTTATTAAATATTTTTCCTTCTTTTGTCGATATATAATATAGTTAAACAGCTTTTTTATAAGTGAATAGAGTAACTGGTTTTAAAACATAAATCCTTGTTTTGAGTAAAACTCGTTAAAAGGTTTAAATATTAATCTCTGAAAACCAAAGAGATTAACAAGCTTTGTTTTTAAAAATCACCCACGGACAGTGGGGTTGAGCCTGTGGAGTTGTCAGGTCGTTAACTGAAGCTGTGAAGCAGGAATCTCCTAATGCTTTAGCTTGGAGAGAATGTCAAGCGAAAGTAATAAGAACTCCCCCCAAAATATTCTTACTACAACTCCAATTACCAGTTCTAACAAATCCCATACATCATAACTAGAGCGACTGGAACTAACCCTATCGTTATGAGTCCCAAACAAACAAAAAGTTGATATAGCCAATGTTGTCCATGCTATAATTACAAGTGCTAACATTTTTTATCGTTTCAATAGTATTACTTATTATAATTCCCATCGGGAAAATTATTTTTCATCGTCTACCGGATCGTTATCTATAGAATAAAATCCCCAAAAAGCAATAGTTGGATATCTGTCTGTATTAGCAAAAAGCATCTCTTGAAAAACTCCTTTTGCTACTTCCTCATATTGTTCTTCGGGCGTGTCGGCCGGTATCTCTACATATTCAGTGTCCCACATCTGTGCATCACCAGAATAATATCCATAATAGACTTCTGCTGTTATTGTTTTCATGAGATTCATCCTTTCGATATTATTATGTTTTGATTCAAAAATCGGGTGGATATCAACATCTGGTCAGTGCTTCATTTTCTGCCATAACCTGTTCGAATTTATCTCTAATTTTTCCTATAACATTTGCTTTAATTTCGAACACTCTTTGTTTTGATATACCAAGTTTCTTTCCAATCTCCCCAAGATAAAGAGGTTTTTCATTATTTAAACCATAACACTTAGTCAAAATAAAGCGTTCTCTTTTGTTTAAATCCCTATTTTTGAAAACCATAGTTTTAACATCAAAATAAGCATTAGATCTACTTTCTTCGTATTCTCCTTGATCATCAACAATCTCTATCCAATCACTTTTACCATTCGTAGCTTTACAACATCCTTCAGAAACTATTAGCGAATTATGTATGTGTTTGTTATGATATCTAAGATTATTTGTTACCTCACGTTGAATTACTCTAGATGCAAAAGTTGAAAATCTGAACCCTCTATCAACATCGAATTTATCAATAGCTTTATTTAGTGCATAAAGAATTTCGGTTTCTAATTCTTCTTCAAAAACTTTCTTTGCGAATTTTACAATCCAACTATAAGCTAAACGCATATTGTGATACGCAATGATTTCTTTTAAATATGCTGCCTTAGATAAATATATTCTTTTGTATTTTGGACTAGAAACTTCAGAAGCCCTATACTTAGAATAATTGAATTTAAGGAATAATTCATATTCTTGCTCACGAGACAGCAGTACATAGTCACCGAAAGGTTTAGGAAGCCTATCATTAAAACTATTTAATTCTTTTTCAATACCTTTTGCTTCAAAACTTTTGTCAAATATGAATTGTATTTTGGAAGGTATTTTTTTTACCCAATATTGTTTGATTAGTTCATCTGGAAATTTATTCATCTTTTTTTTAGTTCATCCTTTCAATTAAATTATAACTTAAATTCCTTCACAAATTTCTTTTATCTTATGAATTGCTGCTTCTGCTTTACCAGGAACAACTATCTCATTAGAAGACAAATCTCCATAGTGAATCTCTAAACACTGAATCAACAGTGCTTTAATCGCCGCTTCGTCAGGAGAGTAAGGGAGATCAGAGCTATTGTACAATGCTTCCAAATCTCTTTCTTTGTCAGTAAAGAACTGTTCAATTTGTTCCATAGTCCATTCGCCGTTACGAATAGCTCTAAGACGTTCCTTGTCTTGTTGTAGATCCATAGTTCCAGTAGAAAGTAATTGTTGACATTCTCCCATAAGTCTGACAACGTTGTAGGAAAATTTTGTATCATAGCCGTGCTTCTTTATAAGTTCAACTCTTTTCCCTACTGCTTCTTTATTCTTCATCTTTTTCAACTGGGAATAAGCGTAACCTTTGAAACGTGGCCAACACTTCTTGCTCAAAAAAATATGACGATTTTCTCTAACTAAATTGCCAATTTGAGTAGAATGAAGAACGCAATTATCAGGGACATAGAGATAATCAATCATGTTCGGATTCATGTCCATACAAAGATTAAAGAAGTCTACGATACTGTAAACAGTAATATCATATTCTTTTTCTTTATAAGTGATATGGTGTTTTTGCCAAGTGGAAAAACGTTTCTTTTGTTTACCAAAGCCCTCAATACGACCAGCAAGATGAGGAAACAATGAGACTTTATCGGGAATGCAAACTCCAACAATATCCCAATCGGATACTTTCCCTGCGACACCATACGCGGTTGAACCTGTAAGGACTTCGTAGCAAGTGTTTGTTGGAATGAACTTTGGAAGTCCTTGGAGTTCTCCTGCTTCATATAATTCTTTAATTACGCTCATGTTGTCCCTTTCATCTCTATTACATAAATAAAAAGGGAACGGGTGAGGTCGTCACCCATTCCCTTCTCTGCCCACCATCCCTCCTTAGTTTACGCAGTAACCTTTACAAATCGTCCGGCGGAGTCAGAACTGAACTCTATCTCAACTCGAAGAGTATTTGCGTCTTGGTTGAACACCTTCTTGAGAGTCTTAGGACCGACTCTAACGCAATTGTCCTTATCTACTTTCAAAACGTGCTCATCGGCATACGAAGGAACAAAACGTTGTACAATCAAAGAATCAGCATCTTTGCCTATCACTACTTTATCTCCAGCATTGAGACCCAACTGTCGAATAAAACTAGCCCTTACGCAAAGCCTTCCACGCTTGTCAGTACCGATCTTGTCGTCATCTTCATCTTCGTCCTGATCATCATCTATATCGGTTGTCTGATCCAAAATCGTTTGTTTACTGGTCGCATTTACGAACTTATTAGGATCATATTCATCCACATCTACATTATAAGGATGAAAAACAAGAACGTTTGTACCATGACCGATAACATGATTCTCTCTACTGTAATTCGTAAAGATAGGATCATCGTTATCGAAAAGACCATGAACCAAAGCTCTTACCTCATAATGAAGTACAAACTCGCCCTTTACCCGAAGCTGTGTCGTTACGTCAAAGGCTGTAAACGACTCTTCCGCTTCTACCATTGCGTCTACTACTTTTCGTGCTTCAATTACATTCATTTTTCAAGTCCTTTCATCAGTATTACAATTCAGTTCTTTTTTCGGGAAAATTTCTTCGAAACGGAAAATCTTTCTCGAACGTTATCGATTAACAATATAGAAAAACCAGCAGTTAAACAAAAACCACCTACAAACAGACTAAGAACAAAAAATACAAGTGAAACAGTTGATATATTTGCTATAATGACTCCGAAAAAGAAGGCAAGAGTCAACATAACAGCTATGGAGAGATAGACTAGACCTAGATATAGTCCCAACATTAAAAATAGGTCTTTTATTCTATTCACTTCTTCTCTTCCCATCGTACAGTCTTATCAGGTCGAGTAACTAGATGATACTTTTGTTTACCAAGTGCTGCATCTACTTGTCCGTCTTTATATGCTACTTCGTAAAATAGAACAGCAGATATAAAACAAAAAAGTATCCCAAGGATAAACAGAAGCAATATAGGACAATCAGTTTTTTGAGCAAATCCACTACTTAAAGCCAAGAACCCAAAAATCAAAACTCCAATTATACCAAAAAATATTACAAGTATCATTTTATTTTCCTTTCATTTCTATTTACATCTAGATTTATTTTTCGGGAAATTAGCCTTTCATGCAACCTTAACAATTTCGCTTTTAGTCCCCAATCTACGAAGTCTAGGCTGGAAAGGCTTGCCATCACGAGTTAAAAACAGGTATTCAATTTCAACCCAAACAGCCTTACCTTGACCCGTAAGATCATGATACTTGTCAACATATGCTACAGAAGTCCCTGAAACGCTTCCAACTGCGCCGCTTTTACAAGCAAGCTGGAATGCTCCCTTCTGTTTACCAGCCGTATGACCAATAATAGGTAGCTTAGCCTCTTTCCAATCTTTCAACTTGAAACCCTTTGACCCATCAAGAGGTTTAAAAACAAGACCTTCAACCCCATGTTTCTTGACCCATCTCCAAGCCTTATCGAAACTTTTCCACTTAAAGGGAAGAGTAATATGATTAAAATTAAAACTACTCTTACCTATAATATTTTCAATCTCTTTTCTGACTTCGAGAGGATCTCCAATAATTTTACTTCCATCATACTCTGAAACATCAAAAATATAGAACTTAGCCTTATGCCAGTTGTCTTTCTTGTTCAGTGTGAGAACGTTAGAGAACGGAACAGCAACTTCACCTTGTACCTTCCAAGGAAGTTGTTTCAGTTCCTTAACGATATGGGGAAAACGATCACTTCTTTCGCAACCCCTTTCACTAATGAGATGGTTATCTTTCCATGTCATGCAACAACCATCGATCTTGCTCTCAATTAGGTGGTTGGTGTTAGAAAGGTGTTTCGCTTCGTTTAATTTTATCTCTTTAAAGTCTGGCATAATTTTATCCCTTTCATCACTATTATGTTTTGATTATTTTTGCGGGAAAAATGTTTAAGATTTCATTTTATCTAAAATAGCGTCTACTCCATAAGTAAACAATAGACTTAACCACCACACCATGTAACCCATTGCAGCGTTATCAAAAGCTTCTGCTGCTTGAACCCCTGCATATGTACTAAACATCAAACCAATAATAAAAAACATTTTATTCTCCAGTCTCAGTTTTCATGAATCCATGATTTGCCATTAGAAGAATTTTACCTGTATAAAACCAGAACCCGCATAGTACGAAGGGGAATATGGTTCAGTCTCATCTTCAATAATATCTTCTGCAATTTCTTTGTAATACTCATCATTTTCTTGTTCAAGAAAACCGTTTTCATCATGAAACAACTTGATGATCTGAGGAAGCCTATTCATAATCTCTTTGTCGAGTTTATTGCGATCTTTAGCTTCAACTACTTCCTGATAATCAATTCCATCACTTATTACTACTGTTATTACTGCTGTTTCCATTTTTATACCTTTCTATAAACTCAAAAAAAGTCTGCTAAAAAAGCCATTAAAAGAACAGTAAATACAAAAACAAAACATACTATAGTAAAACCAATAAAAATAGCAGGAAAGATCCAAAGCGGCAATGTTACAATCCACCATGAACATGTTATTAAATTACAAAGTTTAAGGACCAACAATATGACGAACAAAGCTACAAAAAAACTTGGTCCAATTTTTATTGTTATTGTATTAGCCATTTCATTCTCAAATCTATTACATATGAATTGTTTTTACGGGTGATTTTCGTTCCCTACTGTCAACGGATCTCCCTCAAGATTGTTCCATGCTTCATTCGCCGTCAACTCAAAGTCTTCAACTTCACAAACTTCACGATTGATACAGAACAAACCATCAGGTTGCTTCCTAAGCAAAGGCTCCTCAATAGATAACCAATAATGGAAACATACAAGAAGAGCAGGCATTGTAGTCCTCGGTGCTGTCTCCTTAGCCTTTTCCAATAACGTGAAACGATTGAAATTCTGTCTATCAGATTGTAAATCTATAACAGACTGAACAACGACATCATAGGTGTCTTCACAACAGAAGATGTCGATGCCAATACTATCTTTGGTATCAGGAGTAACTTCGTGCATACTAATCCTGTCATCAGTAGTTTTTATTGAAAACGTTTTAGGAAAAGAGGTTCGTTTCTTTTTCGAATCTTTTTGTCCGGAAAAATAAGCTCTAATTATTCCTAATTGGATAAATATTCCTTGTATATCTTGATCGGGAACAAGTCCTTTAAAGCCCTCTACAGTATTATTGATACTTTGTACAGCATCTTCTATCATCATTTTATCCTTTCTTAATTACATCAACGATACTAATATCGCTCCAAAACCCCATACGACTAACGCATAGGTAGCTCTGGCGATATTCAAAGCAATAACATTACCTGTATGGGTTTTTAAACCGGCAGATCCCCTTCTGATAGTCATATCCATAATACAAAAATGGACAAGATACATTATACCACAAGCATGAGCTTTCCCAAGAATTATGCCACAGAGAGGTGTTACAAACCACAACCAAAGATCTGATAGAACCACTCCATACAACATTAATATGGGTATTACAAGTCCAACAGCAATCAGAAATGCACAAACGCTATCAACTACTTTTGTTCCAGCCGTCATTATTCTATCCTTTCATCTACATTACATCTTGTTAATTTTTACGGGAAATTATTTCCATTTATATTGCATACTAGATACGGGGCATGGACCTATAACATTATAAAATTTATTAGCTGACGTTTGATGGATCATAATTCTATAACCTGTACCACCTTTCTCTTTTCCTAATCTAGAATGTATGTCATACTTATCTAACAATTGTTTCCTTAACCATTCTTGATCTTCTTTTATGAAAGATTCTGAACAAAGAGTTATAAGTATCTGTCTCGATTTTCTACCATATCCTTTTCTTCTATAAGAATTCCCATCATCCATAAACCAATTCAACAAAACCAACGGAGTCAATTTAATACATCGTGGTACAACTTTCTTATAATCATTGCTCTTCGGATACCATTTTTTGAACAAACCAAGCAAACATTTTTGACAATACGTTCTAACACCATAGTAAGTGAGAAATTTACCAAACTTAAAAATAGTATCAGTTCTAAAATACTTATTAAAATTTGCAGGAAAAAGACTTTTAGCAACATACTCTACATGATCTCTAAATTTATTCTTTTTATAGAAACAAGGATAGGATCTATCACTCTCATTATTATATTTCCTTAATGATCCATCTCCTAACAAACTTCCATTAATAACTTGTAATGCTTCTTTAGATAAACAAAAATCATCATCACGATTACAAGTTATGCCGTCACTTATACTCCTAACAGGTATATCATGACGAATCAAAGATTGCCTAACAGAATTACAAGTTTTGCAACCACATAATTTGGATATTTCTCGTATACTTTTCTTTTCAATAATATATTTTTGATATAACCAATTTTTATCATTAAGGTTTTCGTATCTAGAAGTATAAGTGTGATATTGCTGCCATTCACCATTTTGTCTCAAGGGTATATTATATTTATGAAGATAAGATTGAACAGAAGTAGCAAAACAACCAATTTCCTCAGCAATATCTTCACAAGATTTCTTCTCTTGCAAATATTTTTGTAATAACCATTCTTTATCATTTAATTCTTTATACTTAGATTTAACTGGTTTCTTTTTTCTTCTTAACCTAGCTGCCTCTCCAACGCTTCTACTAAACCCAAAACGTTTTAATGCTTTATTAACAGACCTCTGATTCGTCCCCCATAAATCAGCGATCTCATAAGATGTCAATTCGTTGACAACATACTCTTGATATAATGCGTTTCTATCCTTCAATTTCAAACACTTAATAGCACTCACAATAATCTCCAATAAGTAAAAAATTTAGTAATACTCTTTACTTATCGGATTATTGTACGAAGTCCTTTAATCATCTTTTGAATTCTAACAAATATTTAATATTAACTTGATTTGTTTTGTATACAATCATTTCGTTATTCATTACTCCACTTTGTCCAGATTTGGCAAATGTAGAATCATATCCATTAACAGGATATCTAGTCCTTGTATAATTACTCCGATTAGGAACATAATATTTTCCCATAGCGAAATCTACAAGAAACATAAAATATCTACCAATATCATTTTGTCCCCAAAATGAAGTAGCATAATTCAAGGCTTTTGAGGATATATCACTTCCATAGCATCCATCTCCGAAAAGTCGGCCAGTGCAATGAGACGAAGAAGCAGGAGGGATAATAAGTCCACATTTGAGAATACTGAGAACTGAACTACACTGCGTACCGTGATATAACTCCATTATATTATTCAAATTAGAACCATAACTTCTGAAAGCTTTTGCCATCTGAGAAATTTCTACTTCCCAAGCTTTAACCAACTTCATACTAGAAACGCCATAATGATTCCTGTTGATACTCTTCTTGAACTTGCGATTGATTCTATCAATAACTTTGCCATTTTCGACAAGAACCAACTTAGTCTCAAAAACTTTCGGAGTATCAACCTTTTTCTTCTTCTTAGAATCAACAGGCGTAGCTGTCGCAGAAACATAAGAAGCGTCAAGAGCGTCAAGAACAGCATTCTGTTTTTGAACAGATTGCAAGTCAGGGAATACCGAATCATAACTCCATTTCATTCCTACATCTTGAGGAATAATAGTCATATATCTATTAACAGATTCTTTAAACCTACTATTATTGTAACTTCCGTTAGCAACATGATCTCCAATATTAACAAGCAACGTTCTAGCTTCTGAAACGGAACTAGGAGTTACAATCCCAAGGGGAGTTTGATACAATCCTTTATCTACGTTCCAAGTCATCTTGCCACCAGTTGCATCACTAATGTTATGTCTATTAACATCAGTAAGCCAGTCAATCAGTTTGGCGGTTTCAGGCGACTTATGTTTGATTTGATCTTTAGCGATATTTTTAAGCGTTGACTTTGCTAGATTTTTGGGATTAGAAACATTCGCCGGTTGATCGCTATCGATAACATCGATTTCGGTATAAGGTTCTCTTTCCCCAGTCTTTTTATTGACTTTGCCTCTCTTCTTTTCGCCCATCTTCTTTTCCATGAAATGACGACCAACACCACGATGGACACCTTTTGTACTTGTCTTGCCAATCCTTCCGAACTCGATTTCAACGTCACCAGAATCGTAAAGAGTGGATATCCAATATTTATTTCTATTTGTATCTCCCGTTGCACAAACGAGTTTGTGCTTTTCTATTGCTGAACCGGAGGGGACTCCATTCTTTTCCATTGCCATCTTCTTATCCTTTATATTGTGGGTTAAGGCAGGACTAACTGGACATTTGTTAGCCCTGCCTCGTTTCCCACCTCTAACAGAATCGCTTACATCAGTATTACAACTCGATTTAAAAATCGGGAAGATTGTCTTTCAAGCAGATTAGTCCGAAATTATGACTCCACCGATGGCGGAACATACAATGAACGAGAACCAACCAACGAAACTAGCGATAACGATTCGCACAAAACCGAAAGCTATACCAAAGGCACTGACAGGATCAGCCTTGCAAGCCTCAACAAGTTGCACTATACCTCCGATGAAACAAAGCCACAATCCGAGATAAAGTCCTAAACAAACTCCACCAAGAATAAAAATCATTCCAACCAAATATTTCATCATTTTATCCTTTCTTATTTCCGGGAGAGCAGGACTAGACCTCGGGACCATTCGAGTAAGTCCTGCCCTCCCTGACATCAGCATTACAACTCAATTTAAAAATCGGGAAAACATCTCGTCAAACCTAACAGAAACTTTTTTCAAACTAAACTCATCTCTAACAAAAGCTTCAGCGTTTTTAACCTTTTCGACTACTTCATCAGAATTATAAACATGTCGCATAACTTTAGAGATCTGAGAGACAGAGACATGAACCCATTTCTTTCTAAAGAATTGAGGTATATTATCCATATTATCTTTAATAACAATACCTTCTGGTTTAAGAGGAAAAGCAGTACTATCATTAATCATATCTTTACAACCTGAATATTCTGTAGCAATAACAGGTACACCTAGTGCCATAGCTTGTAAAATAGGAAGACCAAACCCTTCACCTTTAGTAGGTAAAACCAGACAATCAAAAGACTTAATGAAATTTGGCATTTTACTTTCAGTAATGGTTTGTTTCTCTACTATAATAGGAGCACAATTTGTCAATGTTTTAGTTAACTTCTCTGCTTTATTGGGTTTATCTGTTTTTATGATTAGTTCTACGTGTTCTTTATTTGAGAACGTGGAGCACCATGCTTTGAGTAGTTCTTTGTATCCTTTTCTTTTTCTCCAAGATCCAATGAATAGGAATCTAAACTTATCGTTTGTTTCTAGTGGTTTTATTTCGGTGTTATATTTGGAGAAATCGACGCAGTGAGGGATTAAATAGATTGGTCGGGTGATACCCGATTTTTTAAAAATCTCTTCGCAGAAGGTACTTGGGACGATCACAGCGTCATTCTGGTTGAGTATATCTATCCAATGTTTAGGAGGATTCTCAGTTTCGAATGTAGCTATTCCTATTGTAAGTTTATTTTTCTTTCTACGTCTTTGAATTGGAGGGATACAATGATAGATTTGTATTGCATTTGGATTCTCTTCTTTTCTTGCGAATTTTCTAAAAAGGTTTAAATCATCCCCAGCCACATCTAATCTATGTTGAGAATCTAAAGTATGAATACGAAGATTGTGGTTTTTCAGTGCTAAGATATAGTTCTTAGCTGCTATAGCGTATCCGTTAAGAGATCCAAAACAAACATATTCAATATCCATACATCTTTATCGAGAAAAAGCCCAACAAACAAAATGATAAAAAAAGAATGGTGTTATAAAGAAAACTATGATTGAATAGTAAATAGGAATTGTTGTTTTAACAAGTATTTCTCCGATACGAAGACCGAAAGCCAATACAGACATAACAACTACAGTAGAAAGAGTATCAATAAGTTTAGGTTCTGACTCTACCCAGATATTATCTACATAAACTCTACCATTTTCAATAGCCTTTTCTTTTGCTATATTTGTAGCAACAGAATTAGCTAGATGTTGTCTCATAGGAAAAAATGAAGCACAGAACATACTTATTACAAGAAAACAGCAACCAGCCTCAAAATAGGAAAGACCGATATTAGCATTAGAAAAGCAAGCAAATGCTTTTGTTAATGAACTAAACGTTAAATAAAAAACGCCCAAAAGTATTAATATTTCTATAATCGGGTCCATAATACTATTATACTTTAATTATTTTTGCGGGAATTAACCTTTTATTGCTCTATTGTACTCATCTTCCTCAAGCTACAGCATTCATATAGATTCTATCAGGTTCTCCACTACCTACAAGAACCCAAACAGATAACGTTCCATCTTTAGGGTCAGCTACTACCTTTGCATAGACAGCATGACATGGAAGAATTGGTTTTCTCTTATGAGTAAAATCATCCATCCCTCTACCAACTACCATAACAGAACCCTCAAGAACAAGTTTATTACCGTCAAGAGAATGATTAAACGGCTTACAATTGTTTGCTAATTTTTCGAAAGTAAGTTTTTCTTCTTCATCTAAGTCAAGAGTAATTTTCTTTGTCGCTTTATTTTTCCGCGAAAAATCTTCAACCTTTTCATCTTCATCAAACTCATCGTTATCGAATTTGATCTTTTTAGGTTTCTTTGGTATTTCATTCTTACCCTTCATGAATACGTATCCGCAACTCTTACATTTAAGAGTACGAACTCCCATTCCACCTTCACCACATTCTGGACAAGTTTTATGAGGCATTTTTATCTCCTAATTTCAGAATATCAGAGTGGCAGGATTCCCCACCCTGCTCCAACAGCATATTGCAATTTGGAATGTCTGGTAATTTGTCGCCTACTAACCACAAATGTAATAGCATAGTAGCACCCGGCACATTCCTCAACCTAAGCTCTATCAAGCTTCACTCTAATATTCTGTTTTCAAAATGACACGTTGAATGATAACTCCCCGCCATCATTCAAACGTGTCTACAAATGAGGTCATATGACCTCGGCCATCTCTATTACATTTTGATTTAAGAAACGGGAACTGTCTCGGTAACAACCTTGACCCAATGGCCAGCATGTTCTCCGTCTTCCTGCTTCGTATATCCAGGTCTAGGACGACCACGACCCTTGCTCTCACGAGAAATAACATCACCACCTTCACTAACATCAATGTATTCAACTACTTGACGTTCTACCGAATCTACAGGGTTAACAATGAAATTTCCATCATCTTGTTTTACAGAACCACGCGGTGGTCTACCTCTACCTTTCTGCTCTCTACGAAGCTCTTTCCCGTTTTCATCTACATAAATCAACTCAGCCATAACATTCTCCTAAAAATACTGTTCAAAAATAGTAAATCAAACAGTATTATAACTTGAAATGCTTTCACAACAAACATAAAATCTTCCTCAAAATGTTAAAGTAATTTTACATAACATAAAATAATGTCACATTAGTATCTATTTCCTTTACTTATATTTTCACTAGCCCACAATGGTTGCAAATTTTCTAAAGCCCAACATTTCTTTAATTCTTCGCAATTAACATCAGTTATATTAAAAGAAGAAATTGGCTTGATATGATCAATATGCCATTTTCCATAATTTCCCCAATTCATACCTCTTTTAAATTGGTTTTCTAAATGTTGTTTTAGATCTTCTTTAGTATATCCAACAATATCTTCCCAATGTCTCTTTCTTTTTGTTTCTCCCACGACTTTTAGAGCTTTACTAATAGCTCCGCTTACCGTATGAGATATACGCCAATGAGGATTTTGTTGTCTCTTTCTGTTGTATTCGTTTTTTCTTTTTTTTACATCTTCTCTCTGATAATATTCTTTTCTACGTTTGGCGATTTCTGGTCTTTTTAAATACTCTTTTTGATAATTAGATAATCTTAATTTAGACTCTGGTGTTGATCTTCGTTTTTTGGCTCTTTCTTTACACCGTTCAGTTCGTCTGTATTTTTGTCTTATTAATTTTTGCTCTGGAGTATTACGACGCTCCTTTGTACATTCTATACATTCTGGTCTATGACCGTCTTTAGATACCGAATTATTGTAAAACTCTGATAAATCTTTTATAGCACTACACTTCGAACATTTCTTATCCATAACAATATAACCTTTCTATATTATATTGCCGAGTTCATGAGAATTCTCCTCTTTTGGTTTTATTTTTTTAAAAATAATTTCACGAAACTTATTATCTTTCAACATTTCATCTAATAATTTATTCATATTTTTACTTGCAAAAACGAATGAATACACAAATTTAGGACAATCTGAATTAGATTTTTGATATAATCCAACATCTTTTTGACTAAATTTTTTGAAAAAATCTAACCAATGTTCAATTTGTTTTACAATTTTATCATAATCTAATTTTAATTTGCATGTGATAGAGTTAATATCATCCCAAAACTCTTCTGGATAAATGAATTTTAAATTACCCATATTAAAAGTATCTTTGGACTTATAATGTTCCCAAAGAGATTTCTCGGAAAAACAAGAATATAGTTTATGATATTTTATGTATTCCGCTCCTTTGATCTTTATACGATATCCGTTTGAGAATCTTACAACAAACCCTTCATGATTAACATCTAAGGTCTCAGCTATTTTGAGCATGTCATCTAACGAATCATAATACTCTTCTTTAACAACTGGAAATCCTATCTTATATCCTTCTGATTCTATCTCATCACGAGTCAATTCAATTCCAGAACCAAGATGATAACCGCTCAACAAAACTAAGTCTTCAAAAGAATATGATACAACTATCTTATTCCAAGGTGCAATAATCTCTGTCAGATAAGTAATATCGGGGTTCATAGATAATAGATTATAATCACTCATATGATCAGTAGCCCATACAGCTTGCTCTGACTGGAAAGATCCTTTAGTAGCTACTTGCCACTTTCCTCTCCAATAAAAAATTATCCCCAGAGAGCCATCCATCTTCTCTAAAACAGTAAAAGGCAAGTTAGGAAGCTGAGTAGAAACCTCGCCCCAATTGAAAAATTTAGGAAAAGTAAGAGCTATGATTCTTTTACCTTGAGGATCTAAAATCAATCCTCTTGCCATGAGAGTAAACTTGTCCCACGCTCCATCAAACATACAAGACTTAGAATAAGAAAAGATTTCTAAATCATCTGAACGCTGTACATTTATATATCCTGCATCAACACGTTTCATGAGTCCTTTGTACAACTTTCTAAAAGACATAATTGTAGCAGGATGTCGATATTCTTTAGATTTACTTCTAAATAATTTCATAATCTTATTTTATCAGAAAATTACGGAAATACTTGAATTCTTCTTCCTCTAACTTCTCTATTCTCTTCTCGAACGTTTTTATTTTAGATACAAAGTTAGCGAAATCTTCGCAACTCATGAGACGATTACGAAAAGTATCACATTCAGCTATATTGTCTATAATCCCGTAAATATAACCACAGATAGCAGTCTCGGTATCATCGTCTCCACTACCATTATAACTAGAACATGACAAGTAATAATCAAATCTGTCATAACCTAATTCAAAACAATCTAAACTAATTTCTATAGTCAAAACAGAAGAAACACCTAAAACTTCTATCTTTACGTCAAAATCGAAAAAATGATGTGAATATTCATTAACAAAAGAGTTTATTTCTTTAGCAAGATTTTCTCCCTTTTCTTTTGCATTTTTTATTAACTCTTCTCCAAAATCATAAGTTTGTTCAGTAATAAAATTTACTTCATTGTTATCGAGATTGCTCTTATTTTTTGGGAGACCCCAATAATCAGAACTTTCAAAATGATCACAATAATTATTTCTAATAGTTGCTCTATGAGAGTTTATCCATTTAGCAGCTTTCCTTAAATTATCGCTTACTTCTCCATCGAATTCAGATATTTTAACAAGTAATTTAGCCATTAATGTTGTCCTTTCAAACCTATTATTGATCTGATTCTTTTTCGGGACGAATCAAAGCCTCGAAAAAAAATATCGCAGCCCAATTCATAATATGATAGCTCCTTCATATTGCCAATCATAAATGATTCTACCATCAACATATATAATTTGTCTAACTTCTTCAGGGTCTGTAGCAATAGTCAAACAATTAGACAAACAAAAATTTTGTCCATAAACATCATAAACTATAGCTCCATGAGGAAGTTTATGCAATACAGTACCAATTTCAGCAAAATATCTACTAATCTCATAAACTCGTGTATCACTGATTTCCAATTCTCTAGTACGAGTTGCAACCTTATCATCACGAGAATGTTCTGGCATCTGTACAGGACGCCAAGTTACTTGCATTTTTTTCTTGCAACCAACATTAGCAAAAGATAAAAGAGCATTTATCTCATTCACACTATCAATATAACCATCAATTCCAATACAATTCAAACGAACAGACAAACCAAGGTCCGTTATAAAGTTGATCGTATCTATCAAGTTAGGATAATTAAAACGATAACGTGATCCATCGTCACAATAGATCCTTTTATTCATATTATCTTCATAATGAACAATGGATAAAGCTACAGTTGTAAGACCAAGACTTTTCCAAGATGTTAATCTACGAACCCACTCTTCTTTATTCTTTAAAAACAAAAGACCATTAGTTTGCAACTCTATGATCGGAAAATATTTGTTCAATATTTTTAAATAACATGAAATCTCTTCATGGAAAAGAGTTGGCTCTCCTTTTCCGGTGAGCAATGCTGTAGTAACATCCGATTTTTCTGCAAGACGACATGCGATGTCGAATACTCTATTGTCAATACCTCTACAAGAGAGATTAAACTGATCAGTCATCTTTGCTACGCAGAAATCACATCTGGCATTACAAGATCCATCTCCAACTACAACAGAAAATGTATTAAACTTCATCATTGATAGAATCCTTCACCTTTTGTACAGCATCATACAATTCTTCAATTTTACCAGACTCACGAGCTTTAACAAAAGCCTTTCTATACATTTCGAAATTAGGCAAACTTAAATCAGAAGGTTCTATCAATTCTAATTCAAGAATTATGTTTATCTGCTCGTGGTAAGGAAGCTGAAGAAAGGGATATACTATGTCAAATCTGACATCCATTATTTAACCCTTCGCTCAATAATATGCCTCTTATGCTTATGATTCTCGAAGTAAGCATCAAAAAACAACTTTCGCTCAGCCTTCGTAGTTTCATAAACAGCGCGAAGATCTTGAATAGCCTTTTCAAACGCCAAGAAACGGCCTTTGTCCTTGTCATACTTGTCACGATGATCGCAATCGACAAAGCCCGCAGCAGCGATCTCATGAGTTCTTGCTTCATCATCAAGCAAAAGAATTTGACAAGTAGTTCTAGTAGACTGATTGTCTACATCCGGTACAGGAAAGACATTACCAAAATGACGTTCGTGACGATCACCAACAAGAGCGACTACACTATATTGGAAACGAACTCCATATACTCTACCATCGACATTAACTCTAAACATTTTCTTCATCCTTTCATTTTAAATTACTATTTTTCAACTTTATGAATACATTACAACCTTATTATTTTGCGGGTGATTTCAACTGAAATAATGCTCTAAAAGATCATCAGCAGCAAGAGGATAATCAGTATCACCATACTCTCCAGAAGCATCGAGTAAAAGACCAGCAGCTTCTTCGAACTTTCTTGGATCATCATCAGGATGTTTTATGCTTTCCAAGATCTTTAATGCTTCTCTTGTTTTGTCAACAACATATTTGAAAGCTTTAGTTCTATCTTCTTTTTTTGGTATACATCCTGATGACATTTCATTATCCTTTCGCTTGTATTATAATTCAACCTTTTTTTCGGGATTTTTTAGCTTTATTGATAATTCTAGCGATGTTATCATAACCATTCAATATCGCTGCTCGTTGAGCACTATTTCCACTATTATCAGTAATAGAAAGATCTGCTCCTGCTTTTATTAGTTCCTTGACATATTCTACATTCCCATTAATAGCAGCCTCAATAATAGGAGTTCTACCAAAGATGTCTGTCTCGTCAAGAGGACTTACATAATCGGGATCGTTTTCATCCAATTCAGGAAACCATTCTTCTCCCAACTCTTTTTGCAAATTATCGTAATGAACACTTAACTGATTAATGCGTCTATCTATTATTTCTTCACGAGTTTGTTTTAACATGACAAGAGGAATAGGACATTCTTGTTCTACTGATAATTCGGTGATACCATCACAAAACTCCTGTTCCATGTCAAAGTCATCTTCAATAACCTCATCATTAAAAATAGGAGAATGCTCATATCTCTCAATAACTTTATCAATATGGGAAGAAATTTTTTCCTTAGAAAAACCTCTTTTCTTAAGACCACGACGAATACCTTGTATAAAACGTTCAAAAATTTTCGACATAACATCTCCTTTTAGTTTATGTCAAGTCTAAACTGTAACTGTTTTTAATGAGTCTTTCAAAGATCTAAAAACTTCGTCTCTCTTATACAAGACTTCTTGGATCAAATGTTCTGATAGTGAAACAAAAGATTCATCATGATATCCTTCTTCAACATGAGCGACTTCATGACAAGCTAAAATAATCATTTTTGTCCAGCTTTTTTTATCTCTTAGACCATAGACTATCTTACCATCTTTGTCAACAGGATTCAATAAAAATATATTATCTGAAAAACTAACATGCTTTGCAGCAGCATAGTCAGAGAAAACAAATCCTGGACGCCAAGTTAACGTCTCTTTCTCTTTATGCTTAAGTAATTCTTGTATTGCAAAATTACAAACAATAGTCCATTGTCGTAAAAGCTTCTTTCTATTCCCACCTTCTCCCCATTTGTTAACATCATATCTAGGAAAAACTTTACGTACTTTAGGATTATCAGTTTCTAAAAGAATTATAGAAGATAAAACCGTATCATCAACGGGAGGCATAGGAATGAATTTCATTTTTTCTGGTCCGAACATCTTCATTCCTATTTTGTCTTTTGAGGCATATTTATCTTTATGCGACAAATCAGCATAAATTATTTTATTATCCATTTCTAAAGGAACACTATTTTCTTTAACAAGATTTCTTTTTCTTACAGTTACTCTTGATCTTCCTGGAGAAGTTATCCACTTTTTAGTACTTTTCCTCAAACCAGTCTTAGTCTCAGTAGAAAGCTTCTTTATCAATGTATCAAGTTCAGTTTGATAGTCTTGTTTGAGCATGTCTCTATTGCTTAACAATACTTCCCTACTTTTATCAGCATCTATCTCAACAACGATTTGAGGTTTAATGCCAATGTATCTGGTAAACATAGGAACACCATCAACTCTAACGATAAGATATCCGCTATGATTACCTCCACTCTTGTTAACATAAATTCTACCAAAACTTAGACTGTCTGTATACCTTCTTCGATGACACCATTTGTCCCACTTGTCTCCATTCACATAAACATCACAATTTAATTGTGACAATTGAAGATATTGATATAAAGCAGTATGCATATCATCTATCTCTGCATCTACATCAACTATAACATTACATCCTTTATAGTAGGAATTAGAGTGTATATCATAACTACCACCTTCTCCTGTTACTCTCCAGTCTTGACTTATGATTTGATAATTATTTTGCGAAAAACATACTAAAACTCTTGCTTTTCCAAAACCACCAATATCTCCTTCTTGTCCTTTATTCGTTCTTCCTAGATTGAAAAAGATATTGTCACGCACATTAGCATCGAAGCCTGTACCATTGTCATCAAAAGTTACAAGAGTAGAATATGTTTTATTAAACATATCTTTGAGAGAAATGTTAATAACAGTAGATCCTGCATCAATTGAATTCTGTAATAATTCACGCCAAAAACAGAATCTCCAGTTTGTATAATTGTCGCGTTCTTTCTTGAAAAACTCGTTTGATACTATTACTTGAGGCAATGTTATACTCCTTCAGAAATTATTTCTCTTCCACCAGGTTTTGGTGTAGAAATTTCACCACATTCAGTGCATAAAATAAACATAGGCAAAATTTCATCTAAATCAAGTCTTTGCATTAGAAAATGGACAGGATGACCACAATGACATACAGTCTTGTAAGGTTCCCCTAAATAATATTTTGATAAATCAATCTTCATTTTTCTTTTCCTTTCAAAATTATTACATTTCAGCATAAAAATCGGGAAAGAAAAATCAGATCCAGGACTTATGACTGGATCTATACCAAACTCTTTAAAAATTGCATAAAAAAAAGACTACCAATTAAGATAGTCTTTTTTAGTATGGACCTGCTGGGGTACGATCCCAGGTCCAATCATATGCCAAATGTAATCTCACGTGCGTCTCCATTTTAAAGATAGAGTAACTTAATTTTTTCCCTTTTGAAGAGAGAGAAAACTCTAGGGGCATCATGGATACCCTCCACCACTCGATTTTACTTGAAAACGAGAAAAGCTACCGATTCGTTCGCCCAAACTAATCTATCGGCGTCAAAAAGCAGGACGGGCTTATGCAGCCATTTTAACAGGCGCAGCATTTAATCTGCTTGACCGGATTGATAACGGAGCCTTCCGATCAACTCCGACACGTGATTATCACTATCCTTATGTTGTCGAATCCAATTCAGGCCCAGATGATAATTTCTCTATCCAATTTTTAAATAACTTTCCTTCTAATGGCAGTATCAGGAATCGAACCTGAAATCAACGAGCCATGAGACCCGGATTAACCCAGTCTACTGCGCAGCCAACAAGCATTAAAGTTGGGTGTGCTATTACGCCAAAGACTCTAAGGACACTTCACAGCATTGTCGGAAGCTCGTGACTCGTAACCCTATCCGATTTAATTCCAGATTCCTCTCGTACTACTGGAACATACTGCTTTGTCTGGCTTAGAACACTCAGATGCGAACGCCAAAGAAAGAATCTTTCAATAGTACGGTATCCTCAACGCCGCCGCATGTTCTGCTACCTTTTCCTGTGGTTCTACGGTCACTGACGGAGCCACCCGCCACCCGATATCCTCAACCTATCGGTCCTGTTGACACGCTTCGCAGGCGATCCCAGGTTGGACTGGTCCTGCGTTCCACTCGCCACTCATTATGGCTGGCTGCTTTTAAGCCCACCGCCCATAACTCTAATACCATATTCAATTATCAAAACGGCTGGTGCGGGATTTGAACCTCAACCCATAATATAACAGCCTGTTCGCGCAATTAGAAACTGCTATACCATGAACCACCACATCTCCTAGCCGTGTTCGCCATATCTAGAAAACACATCTCCATATCTGAAGATTTTTTAACTAGGTGCTCTAACCAATTAAACTAACCAGCCATTTACAGCTTCAGAGTAGTGCCTGCTCGGATACATCACTTGTAAGTGGCTCACTAAGCCTTACGTTATTACTCTCAAACTGTATATTTATTACAACCTCAATAAAAAATCGGGAAACAATATCATTGATAATCTTCATCCTGTATAATACCATACTTGTGAAAATAACGCAACGGTCTCCATCTATGACCATTAACATAAAAACCCCATTTATGTCGAGGTCTACCAAACAATAACAACGTCCAAACACCACCTTCAGGAATATCCAAGTAATGCCTATCTTCTGCCTTGGCTTTCCAAATACTCGGTGCCTTAACCTCAAAAGCACCATTCGGTGTTACGTTCTTGTACCTGCCCTTTAGAACAATCGAAATCAAATCAGACGAATGATCATGAAAAAACCTACGATCATCAGACTTTATCCAATGATGCAATCGTATAGAAAAACCAAACAAAATCAAGGTCCAACGATACAAATAAGGACAGTCTGGGCTTCCTAAAGGTTCTTTCCATCTGATCTGGAATAACTTTCCGAATTTTCTATAAGGCTTCATATTGGTCAGCGGGGAAGGATTCAAACCTCCGACCTCCACCATGTTGTTACAACCAGTGGCCTACCAGTTGCATGCAATCCCATAAACTATTGTTGTACACCAATAAGAACTGGATTATTGCAGTGGCACTCTATCCTCTGAGCTACCCGCCGATATTAATTTTCAATAATTAGATTTTTCTAATTCCAAAATCCAATCAACAATAGCTTCGCTGAATCCGTCAACATGCGTCCAAGGACCATAACCTACACCATTCCTATACGAAGCTACATTTACCATGTATCCCAACCCTTTAGGATTAGGAACAGTATCATGACTCTGCTCATCAGTAAAAACAATCAATCTGTCTTTAGCCTTAGACAAACTGTTTATTTTAGAAACAGCCTTTCCTAAATAAGTTCCACCATGAGACTGAGAACCAACAATAGCGTCTCTAAGAGCAAATCCCCTACGAGGAGGAACCAAAACAGTCTCATGAGAGAACGTATGAACTTCAACATCATCACAGATCTCTCTAACAAGCATAGCCAATGCACATGCCGCATCAAGTCTAGTCATCTCAGAACGACCAGAGACATTTCCCCAATCCATAGAACCAGAAACATCTATCAACAGAATCGTCTTGCCACCAAGCTTCTCGTGTCCATCAATACACTTGAACATAGCCTTTTCAAGCTCAGGCTCCAAATTAGGAGCATGACGAGCAGCAGCAATGAATCTGAATGGTAGAACCCTACCAAATTTAGCAACATCAAAATAAGACTTGATAAGCTTGCTATCAACATCCAAAGATGCCATTTTACGAAGATTTCTCAAGAAAGCAAGACCACCTAAAGTCTTTTTCTCCATAAGACGTTCAAAAACCTCTTTACCATCTACTTTCTTTGCGAGATTAGCAATTCTCTCAGCAATTGATGTGCCGTTCTCGTAAAACTCGTTCTCCCACAACATGCAAGACAGAACTGAACGTCTTAATTTCTGCAAAGGCTTGATGGTACGAGCAGGTGATCCCTCATGGGTCTTGTTAGTTGTTTTTTGCTTGGTATTAGTTTTCATCGCCAAAGCTCCTATTCTAAAATTTTTAAAAGGTGAGTAAAGGGAACAAGCAAAAACAGGCAATAGTGCTCTTCCACTGAGCTACATCCGGCCATGACCGGATATCCGGATTCGAACCGGAGACCTCTTCCTTATCAAGAAGTAACTGTTTTCTTCGCCACTGAACTCGTGTTTCGTTGTAAAGGTGAGTAAAGGGAACAAGCAAAATCAGTAATGGGCTAAGCCCGTTCATTTATAGGTGAAGTAACTGATTTCTTCGCCACTTAAACTCATACATTTTGCAGTCAAGGAACAGGCAAATACAGTGGTCTTTTCGATAATGAAGTAACTGTATTTTTCACCATTGACTTAAAAATCACAAGGAAAGGGTTTGAACCTCCATCTCCGCACTCTACGTGCGGTGTCCTATTCTTAGACGACCTCGTGTGGTACGCCTGAGGGTCTTTCACCATAGCAAGATTAACTAGCATCACTCGCTTCTCAATTATATTGTCGATCTAACAATATCGTTTTATTTAAACTAAGGCGTATATTCAGTTTTCAAAAATCTATTTCAGATACAACATTATAACAATCTTTTCGTCACATTTAAGACTTTTTCTTTTTTTATCTTTTGCTTCTAACCTCTTAATTTGATATTCTTATAAAAAACAAAAGAGATTAAAACAATAAAAAGTATAATAAGTCCTACCATTATTTGTCTCCTTCATCTCTATTACATATTGATTTATTTTTCGGGAAATTATTTTTCTATTGCTATGTTTCCATGAACATCACGGCAAAAACCGTATTTCTTTGTAAATTCTTCCGGCAAATAATTAAGAACTAGTTTACCTTGTGTATTAATGTAAAATAATGTTCTCAATCCTCCTGCTTCTGCTTCTCTAGACTGTACAAAAACTTGTCCATTGCTGTGTTCAAGACTAATATGAAGCGGAGGAGGTTTGTTAGATCCATCTTCAATCGTTACATTTAACATTTTTTATCCTTTCAAATGTATTACCTTTTTGATTATTTTTCGGGAAAGTTTCTCCGAAACGGGAGATTACTCCTCAATGTCACATTTTAACCATTTATGATCTTTATACTCTTCCAAGACGTTGCCACTATCATCTTGTATTACTATCCTTACAAAATGACTGGGATTACTAAAACAACGTAAATTCGTAGCAGAACTAGAAGCAGAGACAAAAGCTTTGCCTTTACTATCAAAACCTTCACCTAAAGGCTTTAGAGTCCCGTCTTCCTTGACTCCAGAATATTTGAACTTTAAACTCATTTACTAAGCCACGAATTAACTTTGTCCCAAAATCCTACTGTTTGAACAACATCAGTCTCAGTTTTAGGAGTCATATTGTCTAAAATATTATTAACTACAGGTAAATTATATCCAAAAGGACTATCTACAAATTCTATACCTGAACTTGTATGACGAAAAGCAGACCATCCACCACTAGGACCATAACGATTCTTTCCTACATTAAATCTAAACATACCAGGATTAGAATCAATCAAACATCTAACAGCCTTATTAAAAACTGTCTTGGTGCTACTATTTCGCATAGCTTCTACAAAACTAAGACCAGCCATATTTGCAATCTTCGACAACTTAACAACACTACACTCAACATCAACTAAATGAGGAACATCAGAGTTTCCCTTCATCTTACCATCTTTTGTTAAGTGTCCTATCATAAAACAAACACAACCTACCTCTGCTACAGTAATCTTGAGAATATCAAGTATTTTCCTTACTTCAGAAGATTTATTATAATCTTCTATCATATTAGCAGAATCTATAACCACTAATGTAGGTTTTTCTTGTTTTATGTATTCAATTATTTTTGCGATTTTTGTATCATCGCTAACAAAAAAATTAGTTTCATCTGCTACATCTGTACCAGTCCATTGTTTGAACTCCGTAGGTCTTACTTCACCTTGAAATACAAGAACTTTACCACCAAGAGCATTAATCCGCTTTACAACAGATATTCCAAAACGAGTCTTACCTACGCCAGGTTCGCCGCTGGCGAATACTATTCTACCTCTAGGCATACCAAATACATCAATCCCTTTAATGTTCGTAACTCCAAAAGCACGATCAAGATAGGAAAATCCCGTACTAATACGATAAACTGTAGAACTTTTGATTTGATCGAGTCTTGTTAATGTCATAATGTTCCTCTCTTAACATTACAAATCGAAAAAGACATCGGGAAAACACACCGATGTCTCTATCGATTTGAGCTAACTATCTAAGAAAACGTTACTTAGTCTTGCGACTACGCTTCAGATCGTTAACCGGACGGACCCGATCAGTCTTGGAAAAACCAGTATGCAACTTGTACAAAGGCTGGTCGTTATCACCCTTCAGAATGTCAACGCAAGACTTCATCTGGGCAAGCTTCAGACCGTAAGGATGAACTCCAGTCAAACGCTGAAGAACCGTAGCAGTCTGTATGATACGACCATCCAAATCCTTCGGATTAGAAGCTCCAGGGCGAGGAGCACGATTCGCAAACAGATCCCAAGCATTAGAGTCACCACGCTCGATCTTGCTCATGACCTTTTTCATAGCCTTCTTAACATCAGAAAAGTTATGAGCCTTGTCTGCACCAAGCTCAGCCAGAGCCTGAACAAAACCATGATAAACTCCACCCTTTCGGTAAGGGTTAGGGAAATTCCCATCAGAAGTCTTGCGAAGTTCCTTTACCCTCTTCTGTGACAGGTCGTACCGACGAGGAATACGAGACTCCCCATTACGACCTTTAACGACAGCCTGACGATCAGCCAAAGGCTTTGCAGCTTCCACACGTACATCCTTATAAGAAACAGTCTTCGTAGCCATTTTTATATCTCCTTAGATGTTAGGACTACTTAATATAACATCAAAACCATTTTCGATGTCTTCCATCTCTATTATAACTTCACTAAAAAATCGGGTGAAATTAATCATTCCAACATTTTTCAATCGCACAACAAATGTCTCTAACGATTACAACAGCCGAAATTAAACTAGCAAAAAAAAGTATTACGAAGATAGGGAAAAACCATCCAGGGTAATTTCCATTCAAATGACTCAAATACTTTAAAATGCCAAAAAGCCACCAACCTGAAGCTATCAATGCTCCCCATAAAAATAAAATAACTCTTCTCATCTTTCTTTCTCCTTATGGCAAATATTTGCCTATCTTATTTAAAAACGATCCTTTCTTGATCTCTTTTACTCCCGATAAAAAAATTAAAAAAAATAGCAACAAGAGATGCAGGACCAAATATAGAAAGAAATAAAAAGAATATCTTAGATCTTCCATCAGGCTTACCAAAATCTCTTAATCCTAATAACCTAAACAAAGGATACGATACAATCAAACATATTAACCATATCAAAAATATATACATCCTTGTCTCCTCAAAAATTATTATTTTCTTAAAGGAATCATTATCCAAAATTTTAAATAAAACTTATAGTTTTATTTAAAATTCACCTTCTCTTGACTTCAGTACGGTTCAAAAAACTTTTTGCCCGTGTCAAAAACAGTTTTCATTCATTCCAATTCTTATGACAAGCGACTATAAACTCAAGTATAATAAAGACTAACGCCACAAGACTAGCAATTATGACTGGTATAAAGAGAAAAAGAAACCAAGCTGGGATAAGATCAGCCTCAACTTCATGATATCTGAAGAGACCAAAACCCCACCAGCCGCTTGCTATAAACGCTCCCCACAAAATTAAAAATACATTTTTCATCTTTTTTGTCTCCTTAAAACTATTTTTGACACGGGTAAAAAGTTTTTAGTCATCCTTAGTAATATCTTGAGTATCTAACAATAAAATGTCAGTTAATGCGTTTAAACAAACACTTAAACCATGAGCATAATTAATTGGAGGACTATGCTTCAATAACCTGTTCCCTTCTGCAATATTCATGTCTTTCAAAATCTTACATCGAGCCTTAAGTCTATCTCTAATGTCATACTTGTAATTTGGATATCTAAATGAATCCGGCCACACTACATCCATTTTCCTACACCTTAATTAATTTTTCCGCAAAAAAATATCCTTTATTGAACTATAAAACTCAATAACTAAAGCATAACAACTAAATAAAATATCAGTTACTATACTAATCAAAATAAAAACAAGTTTTATCAAAACTTTCATCAACCACCATTATAAACCGAGAAAAGAATCGGGAAACCTTCAAAGAAAACTAACAGAATACCCCTAAATCCCCCACAAATGCCCCAGATCCAACGATCTTATCATTATATGTGACAAACTATGGTTTAGAAATAAAAGAAGGCTAAGCAGTATATATACGAATTTTTAAAAGATGAACACCAACAACGATGACCAGGAGATGCTGATAAAATGACATCAAGTCTGGAACGAGATAAACAACGGTTTGATTGCCAACAATATGAGACCTTACAACTATGTGCAGAACATTCTACCCTTTTAAATAAATTCATAAGTTTTAAAGCCTAAACATACTCATATGAATAAAAGAATTAAATGAATACCATCTCTGTATATCAAAACAAATTAAATGAATACCATCTCTGTATATCAAAACAATAGGATGAAAAAATACTCCTACTACAACAATAACAAATACGAGAACCTATATCCCAACAATATGATGTCTTGTAATCATTTATAACAATATTTGTTCTCGAAAATATAGTCATTAGATGCCTTTTTGTTAAGGAAACCTCGTGGGCTTGCCTAGGTAAGTGACAAGTTTACAAAAAATTCCCAATTATTGTAGCATTTCTAAAATACACCAGTATCCAGTTAATAAAAAACGCGGCAGAGACCTGTAGGATAACGTGTAAGCGTTTGTTTAGCAACCAGATAGTAAGATATAAAAAAGTTACTAAAAATATAAGTCTCTGCCGCAACAACTGTATTATAACAAAAATATTAACACAAAAAAGAAGACAGTAAAAATTTCTTCTTACTGCCTTCACCCTTCCTACAACCTACAACCTACAACCTACAACCTACAACATAACGAATTAGAAACAAAAAACAACATCCAAGGAACCATAGAGCATCATTATAACAATTATTAAAACACAAAACAATTAATAATTATTTTTTTATTATAAAATCGGGAATTTTTAGACGACCCGAAAAACTATCGAGTGCTACAAATATAGTAGTTTCAATTAATCGGGAAAGATATTATTCACCCGAATTTCGGTGCTTTGCTATAAGTGACAAAATTAAGTGAGATAATACTGAATTTTGGGATAAAATAAATAGAAGTGTGGGAGGCCGAAAAGACAATGATAAAAAAGGCCGAAAGAAATGATAAAAAGTTCATTACAAAATCTTATTAAAAGAGCGTTAAATGTTATCAGACACAATACTTTAGTATAAATTGGTGCTATGGAGTCTCTCTATTTCTGCTTATTCTTCTCATTCTTCTACTTATTTTCCTGCTGTATCTAACATGTATGTGCCATTGTTAATACGTCGAATCGAAGATACCGTTACTTGTAATTTTTGATCTTTTTCTATAAAATCTCCGGTCTATAACTGAGAAACTGATCATCATTGAGTTTTTAGATCTCTTAAAATTATGGTTTGTTAAACTATTAAGACCATTCAACTTTGACATTGATATTGCTGTTCTTGTTATAGTTTTCATAATTTGGTGCTAAAAATGGTGCTTAAATTCCTATCGTAATTTGGTGCTTAAATTCCTATCGTAATTTGGTGCTTAAATTCCTATCGTAATTTGGTGCTTAAATTCCTATCGTAATTTGGTGCTTAAATTCC
>Ga0180433_10000746_pt1 | contig 55287 bp, 54 predicted proteins | sample SS_ome_8_FD_132980 | JGI IMG/M metagenome (GOLD analysis project Ga0180433, IMG submission 132980) | Hypersaline lake sediment archaeal communities from the Salton Sea, California, USA - SS_1_D_1 metaG | ecosystem: Environmental > Aquatic > Non-marine Saline and Alkaline > Hypersaline >...
CCACCCCTCGTTCAGCGGCAGAATCAGGATACCCTCATATTCAATCGAAATATCATACTCCGAGGCTAGTTCCATAACACGTTGCACGATATCATCCGGCTTGGCCCGAATGGCATTCTGTACGTAGCCGGAAACCGAACTGTCAAAATTCATGGATCTCCATAAACTGTTCCCCACGGATGCTATCAACGCAACTATTACGATGACAATCACCCACTTAAAAAGTTTCATTGTTATCTCCTTTTGCTATTCTTCCAATCTACACCACGTGACAAACCGAATATCGCCCTCCCGAACGAGTCCATCTTCGAGACGAGTTCCTTCCGGGAATAAATCACCCAATGCATACCTGAGGGAAAGATCACCCGTTCCTGAAGAATCAACCAATCGTACTCTAAGCGAAAAGTTTCTTCGCGCTGATTTCATCACCGGTTCAAATGTAAACCGTGTATACTCTCCCGTTTTGATTGAGTCCGTGTCCGCTCGGGAGGTTCTAACCACACGCTTGGTATTCTCGACCACAAGCGACATCTCCACGACGCCGCGTACGCGATGAGTTCCCTCGAATACGAGATCAATCACACTCAAACCGCCTTCTTCGCATTGGAATGTTTGCCCGATCTCAAATCCGTCTGACAGGGTATTCAATACGATACGATCAGCATAGCACTGGTGAGCATCGAGTTCAAGGTCTTCGGGCCAGTAACTGTTCCGATAAAAGCTCCCGAGCTGAAGAATGCACACAATATTGACACCCATGAGCAAAATGCCGAGAATCCACCACCACTTCCCAATTCGGACACCTGACAGTCCATACACCAGGATTATGGAGACAGCGGCAGCATAAGGGAACAGAAACCGACCCTGAATCTGGCTATACGATCCAAGAGAGAACAGCCATCCCAGCACCGCGAATCCGAGCAATATGTATAAAGGAAAGACTTTCAGCCGTGTTCGGACGGGACCGATGACAATACCGACTGATGAAACAAGTATGAGACAATACCACAGCCATGATATCCCCGCCGGGGGGTGTATATCCATCCAGCCGAACTGCGCCCAGTAGGATCGAATGGGCGATCCAATAGCTACAGGATAGTCTTTCGGAACCAGACTTACAAGATTGACGGCCCTATGGGAGAGTCGCCAACTCCAGGCATCGATCAGACCGTGAAATGAAAGGTGACCACGAATCCAGATCGCAACGAACACGGCACACAATCCAACCATAAATCCGAAGAATGATGCGATACATTGTCTACCAGAACGCCGCCATATCAGGAGAACCGGAATACCGATTAAAAACGCCGCGAGATTTTCTTTTATGCCGATACCAGCCAGAACGAAAACCGCGGCCGCGACGCCGAATAAAACGGGGTTTAATTTTGATCGCCATGTCATATATGCAACGATGAATGATCCCATAAACATGGCCGGAGCATCATTTGACACCGAACTGCCAACGAAAAGGATCTGGGGTGTCATCATATACAGTATCAGTGCGGCCAGAGCATCATGAGGTTGCGTGAAGACTCGATATGCCGCACAATACACACATAATCCCGATACTGCGATAAACAGTATGCCGAGACATCGGATAACAAGCACGTGAAGAGGGGGATCGCGCGCTGCATCCAATTGAAACCGTCTCCCCCTATCCACGCATCCGAAACCCCGATCAGGAGAAATGCTCCAATCGACGCGGGGTAGACATTTCATGATGTATGAAGACAGGCGATAGTATAACGGAGGTTGTATACGTTCATATATCACGATACCGGGGAATATCGACGAATCAAACATCCGCGGTTCCGCGCCTGATTCCGCAAGATACACCACGCGTGCCATATGACTCGGCTCGTCCGGCTTCTCACCAAACGGTATGATGGTGGCATAAAACACGGCGAAAACAACACCTATCGCTACGACGATGAATGCTTTGAAATGCGGCGATGCAGTGCTCTCCCTGATGTTCATTGCTTTATTTCCTAAGGATTAGCGGGTCAAAATGGAATAATACCTCAATTCTTTCTAACCTTTATCTCCTGATTCCTCACTTCCTCACTCCTTCTATAACTTTCAACCTTCAACCGGCCGCAGGCCATCTCCTATTATTTCCTGACTTTGGTCAGTATCCACGATCCCGCGACGAAAAAAACAATATCAGGTATCCAGGCCGCTACTGCCGGATGCAGCGTCTCATGATGCCCCAGCGCCTGGCATGCTCGAATAGAACCGAAGAACACGAAGCTGATCGCGATAGAGAGCCCGAAACTCAAGGCTAGACCGGAACGACGCGGATTGGATGCAAGTGGAGCACCGAGTAAAACCATCAGAAAATTGGCCAGGGGAAAACTGAATCGGAGGTTGAGTTCCACTTCCTGTTTCGCTGTTGAGAGTCCGCTCCTACTCATTCGTTTTATGAGCCGTCTCAACTCCTGAACGCCGAGTTCTTCAGGATCCCGGGGTTTTCCGAGCAGATCCGTGGGGCTGACATTAAAATTTTCCGAACGGATCATACGAAACGGTGCTACGACTTCCCGATCTCCTCGGAATACCCGAAGAACACCATCTGTAAGATTCCAGAGATCACTGTTGAATACGCCTCGTCTCGCATCGATCCTCCAGTCAACAGTTCCTTCTTCACCGGAGATGATCCGGATACCCTCCGCTGTACCTTTGTCCGGTCTCAAGTATGAAACGTGATAGATTCTACCCCATTCGTCCTGATACACCAGATTCCGCTTCGGTTCGCCTTCCCGGGAACGTTTCCGTTTTATCTCTTCGCGTTCGATACGATCTTTTCGAACATTCGTCTCAGGATATACCCATCCTCCTATAAACCCCACGAGAAAGCTGAGTATGAGCCCCACGACCCACAGCGGTGACAGTATCCGATAGAGACTGACTCCGCTCGCCTTCATGGCAACCAGTTCATTATTCCGTGCTAATCCTCCCACGGAAAGCATAGACGCCAGAAGCATGGCTATCGGCAGGGTAAGAACTATTATATATGGACAGAGATAAACATAGTACAGAAACACCGATCGAACCGGTGCCTGCCTGTCGATATAGGTGTCTATGTTATCCAGAATATCAACAAGGAGATATATGATGATAAACGCTCCCAATGAAATGGCTATCAGTTTTAGAAATTCGCGGATTACGTATCGATCAAACGTGGAGTTCATGTGTCCGATTCATCGGTATCTTTTTGAATGATTCTTCTCGGATTGATCCGTCTCAATGCCCATCGTCCCGGACCCCATTCGAGAAGAACTACGGTAACCAGGTAAAGTCCTACCGAACCTACGACTATATTCGCCCCCCACATGGCCACGATCGGAGATAAATAACGCCGGTCCGCGAGTTCTTCCCCCCCGATGAGGAACACGTAGTAAATGACAAAAAAGAGGAGACTGATGCCCAACCCGGTACCGATACCGCCCCGGCGTGTTACAATCCCGATAGGTGCCCCGACCAATACAAAAACCAGGCATGAGAACGCGACGCTGTACTTCTTCTGAATCTCCACCTGATATCGGCTTATATCACGCTCTTTATACCGTATGGCCTGTTCCTCGTTCTGTAACCGCATTGAGATATTCCGTTCGGCCAGCGGTCCGTATGGTACATCCTGTGTTTCAACCGGTTTGGACGGCCATAGCGAACTCAATGTCCGCGCAAGACGGTCATCAACCATGGTCCGGATTCGCTGCTCCACGGAATGAATTTCCCCCTCAAAACCGTGGATTCGCTCACGCATTTCCGTCGGCGTCATCTCGCGATCGCTTTTATAGCTTCTCTTTCTCCTGTCCAGCGTAAGATGAAGACCGGAAAGGTGTATACTGTTTTTCTTGAAGACAAGTCGTCGATACCGTGACGGATCCTCAGAATCGATTTCATGGATCTCGCCGTCAAACAGGTAGAAAGTCAACATATCCTGATCGGGACGTGATTCGAGAATTCCGCGTTCCGCGAAGATTGCCCTGGAACCTTCGGTACCTTCGCCATCTTCGTAGATGGTGACGCCCTGCAGTTCGCCGGTCTCCTTGTTTTCCGATTCGATGAGGATATGATATCCCGGGAAATCATCTATAAACACACCTTCTCTAATATTCACCGACGGTTTTTTTCGACTGATGTCGGAATACAAAGCCGCATATTGATGATTCACGTCCGGAAGCACGGTATTATTGAAATATATCATGAGGAGAGAAAGCACGAATGCCGCGAAAAGAACGGGCTTGAGCAATCGCACAAGACTGGTCCCGCTGGCTCTGACCGCAATGGTCTCCGAATCGGCGCTCAATCGACCGAAGGTCATGAGTGTTGCCACAAGTACTGACATGGGTACCGTCAACGCGAATGTAAAAGGTAACATGAGAAGGAGCAGTCGGAAAACCGCCCACAGAGGTACTCCTCGCCCGAGCAATAGATCGAAAACCTTTAAAAGATGATTGAGGATCAGGATAAAGGTCAGAATGGATAGTGCACCAAGAAATGGAAACAGGTGTTCCTTGAGAACATACCGGCTCAATGTGCTCACAATCAATCCACTTCTATGAGTTCGTATGTCCTTGATCCGAGCCCGATGGATTCTGCATGGGACAGCTGTATGGTTGGATCGATATTCGGATATGACCATGACACGAGAGCTCGTTGTGTCCGGGCTTCGATCTGGTCAAGCGTAGCCTGGTCAATCGCAACGGGATCCCAGGAACCCAGAATGCCGATATCTGGAAAAAGAGGCGGACCCGGATCGGGCAGACAATCGCAGTCTTTCGTAACGTTCAGTGCAAGGGATAGATGAAAAAAGCGATGAGTTCGCTCATGCATTACTGCCAATGCATGTTCGGCGATCCCTTTCTGAAGTGACTCAGCCGACGCCTTCCAATCGAATCCAACGGCATCATATCTGCATGCGGCAAGACATTCCCCACACCCGATGCATACGCGCTTATCTATCTTCGCCGTACCGTCGATAAGTGCTATTGCGTCAACGGGGCACCATGAGAGACAGGTTCCACATCCGATACATTGGGCTGTTCTGATGAATGGTTTGGAAACCGAGTGCATGGCCAGTTTGCCTTTACGTGAGGCCAGCCCCATTCCCAATGTTTTTAGGACACCGCCGTATCCGGTACCCAAGTGACCGGTTGCATGAGCGATAACTATCATGGCACTGACTCGACGCGCCATACCCGCCACCCTGAGAGACACCCCTCCTCTGACGGGAATCGTAATTTCTTCTTCGAATCCACCTGTCAGGCCGTCCGCGCTGATAAACGGTGCACCAGAAGCGGCAATGCCGTATCCGTGCTCCGCGGCCAACCGGGTATGACCAACGGCATCAGCACGTGGTGAACGATACAACACGCATGTATCAGTGAAAAACGGCTTACCACCGAGAGAATCGACCGTTTTAACGACCCGTGCTCCGATTTCGGGGCCATAAAATGTTCTTTTGTCCCGTTCGCCCACATGAATCTTAATACCCACCAGATCCCCTGAACGAAACAGTCGATCAATCCCCATGGTATTCAAAAGCCGTTCTACACGATCCGACCATGTCTCGGTAAGTTCCTTATTCGCTCGGCATATCCAGACGGTGGATTGCACGGATACCTCCTATAAACTTCGTATTCGTATATATCGCATTCTGCATTCAATTCAGTTGAAAACCACGCGAACACTCGAATGGACTCGTGTTTTCATCGCATTACCTGGTAATCTATATGTTTGGTCCCGAACAGTCAGTCACGACCTATACATATACCTCCATCATTTCGTTCCTTCTTATTGCCTTTCTTTCTTCAAATCATCATTCATCAATCTCTTATACTTTCCCACTGGCATTAAATGCCTGAAAATATAGATTATGTCCATCGTATCACAGTGCTGAAATGGCGATTCCTGTAATATCCGCGGAGGTGTACAATGCGTAAACTATGTCTGGTACTTATAATGGGTTTTCTCGTCGTGGGGTGTGGCGGTCCAGAGGAAAAATTGAGTTCCGAAACATCTGAAAAAGATCGACTCACTCAAACGACTCCGCCGAGCCGAGACTTTAAGACCTACCTGTATAAATCCGGTATAGTCACCTATGAGCTACAGGGAATTCCTGAAGGCAAGGAAACCCTCTACTGGGATAACTGGGGTATGAACACCGTCCGATTCATGGAAACGTGGACCTCATATTCCCCCGGTGTTATTGATACATCTATCATCATCATGGATCGAGATAATACATATACTATCGACATCGGTGATAAATCCGGCATTGTCTCTCCCATGAGGCCAAAACAGGTTCTCGATTTTTCCGCCGGCGATTCGGATATGGCTGAGGAGGAAATGAGAAAGCACGGGATCGCAGGCGGTTTCGAGGTTTTGCCTGAAGAAGAGATCCTCGGATTCCCATGCCAGGTAGCCAGAATCGAAGTCATGGGCAATATCAACATGCAATGGATTCATAATGGCATCATGCTTAAGATGGAGACCATTAGAAAGAAGAGCGGCAAACTGTTTTCCAGCCAGATAGCCGTTGAATTCAAGCCAGACACCTCAGTAGATAATTCGGTGTTCGAAATCCCCGAAGGTATCGAAATGAAAACCCTCGCCGAGGTTCAAGCCGAGGCGCGAGAAGCTTTGAATAACATGCATGATTCCGAAGATGAAGGTGAGTAAACATGGCGCCGAAACCCAAACTCATAGCCGATCTCCTCAAGAAACTGCGACTTGATATTCATCCCGTTGCCGTCTACGATACCAAGCCGTCCGATGCCTTTGCGCCGCTGATTGAGGCAAAGGGACGTGCATGTTGCTTTGCATATTTTGATCAATTGAAATCCGGTTATACGCTCGTTATTCGAAAAGGAAGTGGTTCGTTTTCAGATCCGAAAAACGGGTGCCCCGGTGCTCAGAACGCTTTTGGTCTCGGTGATGGCTATCCACCGTTTATGGCTCATTTTCTCACTGACGGAAAAGGCGCACCCATGGGTGAAGGTTTGAAGGCAACCCCGGAACTCGCCCAGGATTTTCTCGATCGAGCCCTAAAACCTCATCTTTCAGGAGATACGATTCTCATCGGACCGTTGAAAATCGAACAGTGGGATTTTGTTCGGTCGATATCATTCTTCGCTGATCCCGATCGGATCTCGGCACTGATGACCCTCTCGGCCTACTGGTCATCCGATCCTGATTTTATCCATGCTCCATTCTCCTCCGGATGCGGGCTCATGTTCCGGGACCTGGAGAACCAGGATAGAAAACGAGCTGTACTCGGCTGTACTGACATCGCAATGCGGAAGTATGTACCACCGGAAATCATGTGTATCACTGTATCTCCAAAACATTTCGAAACCATGGTCAATGTCCCAGATGACGCCTTTCTCAATAAAAGTTGGTGGAACGACCTCATGGACTTCAGGGAGAAGCAACGATAAGCAGCCAGGGGCCTTGGACCCATTGAAAGCTGAAGGTTCACGGACGTGAGGAATCGGGATAGAAAAAGAACACGGAAATGAATTTTGATCGGTTGAAAATCGACGGTTGGAGAATGAATTGATGGGAGTGGGAATAGAGAATTAATCTTCGACGAAACAGTATCTAACAATAGTCGTCTGACACTAGCACTATTCTAATGTTAGAATAGTGCCTATTCGGTAGTTCGTCCGTAGAAATCAGGCAGCTCTAATAATCTGAGCAGAGGTAGCCAATGCCGGAAATCATAGATCTTGAATCATGGCCTCGAAAATCACATTTCGATTTTTTCAAAGGGTATGATAATCCCTTTTATAATATCTGCGCAACTGTTGATGTAACAAAAATCCTCGATCATAGCAGGGCTGACCACGGGCCATCCTTTTTTCTCGCCACCCTCTATCTGTCGCTCAAGACCATAAATGAAATCAGGGAATTCCGGATGCGCATTGAGGGCTCGGACGTAATCGTCCACGAAATTGTGCATGCGGGATCAACCGTTCTACTCGATGATGAAACCTTTGCCTTCGCCTACTTCGATTACTGTGATGATTTCGAGACGTTTTCACGTCAGGCGAGCGTTGTAATCGAAAAAACCAAATCAGGATATGGCGGCCTTGAAGACAAACCGAAAAGACATGATCTCATTCATTATACTGTCATTCCGTGGATAACATTTACAGGTTTTTCTCATGCGCGACGCTGGGGTACGACGGATTCCATTCCGAAAATCGTGTTTGGGCGATATCAGAAACAGGCGGAAACGATCAGAATGCCGGTCTCCGTGGAGGTGCATCATTCCCTCGTTGATGGATTGCATGTAGGTAGATTCTTCCAACGGTTTCAGGAATATCTTGACCAGCCTATTCGGCAGACTATGAATCAAAGGCAATAACTCGAGACTATAGAACCGTTCAGCCGTCTTGGGGGGAAGATTTTAATGATTCGGGGCGACGAGGAACATCGAGTTCATAGTGCGGCACCCGCAGATACCAGACCTCTGCTGGCGCTCTCTTCATGGCCATGCATGATCGTACTCGTGCTTCTTGGATTCCTTTTCTCCTTTCGATCTTTTTTCCCCGCGCTTACCGATATCTGGTTGTTTGATGAAGCTTACTATATAGACAAAGGTCGACTTCTACTCAGTGGAACATTTCCCGTTCTAGCCGAAAATCCTCTTCTTGCCGCCTTATGGGCTCTGGCGATCCTGCCCTTTTCCGCATCGAATGCATGGATGCTGCATGCCGTCTCCGCAGTCAGAATATTCGAATTCGTACTCCTCTGGTTTGCGGTGTTTCAGATAGCGCGGGAGCTATCCGAGGCGACTCCGCCGCTCCTCACTCTCCTTCTCCTGCTTGTGACACCTTCATTGTTTACCCTGCTCGACAATTCGAGTGATGCCTTCTTTGCCGGAGTATCCGGCATCGCTCTGTGGCAGATGATAAAATTCGATCGGACACGCCTTCTTCGGCATCTGTTTTTCTGCGCGTTTCTACTCGCATTATCCGCATTGATCCGCAATGACGGTCTCGTTCTCGGTGTAATTGCCGGAATGCTGTCTATTCTCATCGTTGGAAAGCGCGTATTTGTCGGAAAAGCGCTCCTCATTTTTGGTATTCCATTTCTATGTATAGTCGGCGGGTACATCCTGATCCACGCCTTGAATACCGGCGATTCGAGTATCGGCACCGGACGTCGTCTCTATGATGCATTCGAACAAGGAGAAGGGATGGCCTATGGCCCCGGAGATGGAGAGTTCAATCCGTATATCCAGGGGTATGTGGACGCCCGGGAGCGGTATGGTTCCCCGGAAGAAAACCAATACTCCGTTATTCGCGCCATCGCCGGGAATCCCCGAGCATTCATTCGTCGTCTGATCCACGTATCTTCACAGCTCCCCGCTCAAGCCTTCACCGCCTATGGAAAGGGATTTAGAGGCATTGGAGCTCTCATTCTCCTCCTCGCGATTCGCGGTATTCTGTCTTTATTCAGGACAAAACGCATCACAACGGCGGTGATACTCCTCGTCTGGCCTCTCCACCTCACCGTCTACTTCGTCACCTTCTTCAGAGAGGGCTATTTTCTTCTCCCGGTGACCGGCGTATTCATACTCGCTGCGTGTGGAACTCAATCTATATTCAATACGCGAAATCTGAACACCGAGCTGATGTGGTGTGGCATTTCTCTTGCCCTCATGGCTGTATACGCTCTCCTGATGAATAACCTCCTTCTCCTGGCACCTCTCATTTCCTTCCTGGTGGGTTTGATTCTCATCGTCATCATCGGCAAAGCGGGAGAACATCGAATCTCCCACGAAGTGATCAGGATGGGCGGACCGCTGACTGTGATCATGCTCTTTGCTCTTCAGGCACATTTCTGCAGACCTGCGCGGTGTAGCCCGCCTCCAATTCCGCGCTTCGGCAGTGGAGGAGACGAACAAGCGGCTGTTTTTATGATAAATCATCTTCCGGAACATGCCAACGTGGGAACGTACACACTGGCACCCGTTATTTTGGCGCGTACCAATCCCGTACCGATGTTTTCCGGGATTTATTCGTTCGTAACAGCCCAAGAACTCATGACGTGGATCATCGAAACCGAACTCCTTGCCGTGTACGTAGACGATCTGTTCCGAACTATGGAACCGACGATGTACCGATTACTGCAATCGTGCATCGGTAATGGTATGGAGTATGCCTGGATTGATAGCAGCGGGATTCACGAAGTACTCGCGGTATCCGAAACACTGCCCTATTGGCAGCGAATACCATAGTCCGTATTTACGGTAATTCAGCCCGGGGAAGGATCTCTTGTATCGTCTGTGCCAACCATTCACCAATAATGATATGCCCGCGGGGATGAAGATGACAGAAATCCATGAGGTAATCATTTTTCGCCAGTGAGTATGGTTGATCTCGAAGTCGTTCTATCTCCAGTACACTGACGCCATTGTTCCCTGCAAGGTGTCTTACCTTCTTTCGTGCAACTCGAAACGCCAGCGCATCAAAACCCGCGGGTTGGAGATCCCGAATATCCTCGAGTATCAGCACTGGTTCCGCTCCAAACGTCCGTATCGCATGAATGGCATGTAGTATATTCGCTTCCGATTCAAACGGATCATTCCGTAATACCGACCGCTCCGTGGAATCTTCCCGGAAAATGAATGATAGTCCTGTCGGGTTTCTGCCCGTACGGGCCCAGACCATGAATTCCCTCAGGTATCGGTCACATAATAAATAGAGATTCGATCGTATGAGCGAACGCCGCAGGCGATTCTGAAATGTCATATTCAGTTCATATGTCTCAATATCTGTTCTATGATGCGGCCAATTGTCATTAATACCGACACAGATCACGACTACTGACGGTTTGATCGTATTCAATGCCTCTGCTTCCAGATAGGTTAAAACCTGAAATGATGAGAAACCGAGGACTCCTCCATTTACCACTCGAATATCGGCATACCCCGGAATCGCCTTCAACAATCCCTGGGCCACTTCTCCAAATCGCTGATATTCTTCAACAAGACTGCCCCAAACAACGGAATCTCCGAGAATGAGAACTCTGCGCTCAACACCGGAGTAATCGCTTTCATCATCCCGCAGTCCTAAACTGTTCGTTCTTACCTGTGGTGTGGACCAGAATGTACCCTCGACATTCGGTCGTGACCACCAGAAATATCGGGGGTGATATACGAATAGGGGTTCATGCGTTTCAAGACTGAAATTACTCGGCTGTTGCGTCAGAAATACCGGATTATGATCATGGGTCGGGCATGCTCGAGTCCTGATGCATTCCATCCACGAAGGTTCGAATAGTTGCAGGGAAATTTCGAAACCGGTTACAATAACAATAAGCGGAATCAGTGAAAAACAACCAATCTTCACCCGGTTTTTGAATTTCTCTATTCTACGGGATAACGCCACGATCAACATGCTCCTTTTCCTCAACTGAATCCCTGTGTGCGTTCACTCAGCAGGAAAATCTATATCTCCCTTCGGAACGGATTCTCAATGGGAGTATCCTGTCGCCACGAGAAAAAGGTGACTCTCCCGGCCCAGATCAACAAGTTATCCCCCATAATGATGACGTAAACTACGCGGTACAAGAGTCACGAATCAGTGAAACCCTTTCCGTGTATAGTGCAAGCGAACATCCAACGCACTCGGATTTTGAACCCATCGGATTCGCGGGCGATGTGTCGATGAATGTTTGTCTGACAGTGTTTGTGGAAAATATACCACCAACACCGTAATATAATCTGTCGTATTTTAACCAGAGACCACTATGAATCGATCTCATATATATGAACTCGCCGTTATAGCCTTCATACTGCTACTGTTTGCTCTGTTACTCTACATCGAACCGGCTTGTTATGGATATGGCTTAATGGAAGATATGCCACCGGAGTGGTTCGGATTTCTCATGCTTTCAGCCGGTATGTGGTATTGGGTTAAATCAGCTATTGATCGATTTTCATCGCGGTCGCCCCTGGGCGCGATTTTCTGTGTACTTATGGCACTGCTATGTCTATTCGTTGCGGGAGAAGAAGTAAGCTGGGGTCAACGTCTTTTCGGATTTACACCTCCTGAGTACTTTCTTCATCGAAACGTACAGCGAGAAGTCACCATACATAACCTCGCGCTGAGCTGGATGCAGCCACGTCGCATCGCTCTCCTGTTCATGATAGTCTATGGCGTTCTTCTGCCTGTGATTCAATCCTTACTCTATCCTCTGAGAAGCTTCTTTCAACGGAGAAGGATACCAATACCAACCATTGGTCCTGCAATCGGCTTCGGAGTATCGGCCTGGCTCATGACACTTCCCGTAACGGGAACTGATGATGAAGTGGGTGAGGTCGTGTTTGCATTCTGTCTTGCTGCGGTGGCACTCCGCGCATCAATGCCCCGAAATAACCTTCACCAATCACTGAAACATCTTACTATGGGAACAGCCGTCATATCGTTCATAATCTCGGCACTCTGTTTTCTCAATCCCGAACACAGGAAGCAGGTGATAAACGTTGGCCATTTGCAGGCCGGCCTTGCATATGAGGGACGTGGCATGATGCTGGATGCCGCGCGTGAGTATGAGTGTCTCGCGGTATACTGGGAAACACACTGGGAACTCTGGATACGGGTTATGTCGATGTACTATACCGGACATGAAATGGAACGAGCGTATAGGATCGGTATGCATACGCTTCGGGCGAACAATCGTTTATGGCGCGTATATGAATTACTTGCGGAGATAGGGCGTCTCACCGGACGCGAAAAAGAAGTCTCATCATTGTTCCGGTCTGTTCTCATAGACGAACCATATAACATCTATGCACTGCATGGTCTGGAAGCGCTCAACGGAAAACGCTGGATGTACTCGGCAGCGACGAAACGGTCTGCGAATTTTCCGTAACCCGCGATTCTCACAATCGTGCCGAACGATATGTATGACATAACAGTCAAACGTTCGAGCAGCATGAACTCGTAGCATCCCGGGTTGACCTGTGATTATCCCGGTTTTACTTGTTCAGGCTTAATAATACTCGTTCAGGTGGAGATCTATTCGTGATTGATATACACTCACATATTCTGCCCGGTATCGATGATGGCTGCGCCACGATGGATGAATCCATTCAAGCGGCACGACTTCTCGCCGAGCAGGGAGTCACAATCCTGGTGGCAACGCCTCATTTCCTTCCCGGACATTATGAGTCAACACCGCCGATCATAGAGTCGGCGATTCATGAACTAATAGCCCGGTTACATGCCGAGGGGATTGATCTTACAATCGTACCGGGATGTGAAATCATGATTCACCAGGGTATAACCGAACGCCTCGTCAATGGCGAACTCATGACAATAGGCGGAACGGGGCAATATGCACTTGTGGAATTCCCCCCCCATGAAATACCCTGGTTCGCCATAAGCGTCATGGAGCAAATGGTTGAATCGGGCATTACTCCCATTCTCGCCCATCCTGAACGATACGATATGCTTCACCGCGACCTTGTTGAGCCCCGCACGTGGTACTTCAAGGGTATCCTGGCCCAACTGGACATTGGAAGTCTGTTCGGGCTTCATGGTTCTGATTGTCAACGGTATGCGGAATTGATGATCCGCAATCATCTGATTCATTTACTCGGTTCTGATCTTCACGGACCCTTCTCACGTGCAAACCTGTGGCGGGATGTATCGAAGAAAATCATAAAACTTGGCGGGGAGGACTACTTCGGGCGAATATCGGTTACCCTCCCCCGGGCCATTCTTGAAGGTGGGGACATAAGAACGCTCGTACCGCAACCGCGATTTGTGAAATCATTTTCTCTTCGCAGACTCGCCCACGCTTTTCTCGGTAATACGGTCCCGGATTAGCCGTAGCGGACAAAACGGATAGGTGTAGGACCCGCAACCGGCATAGTATCGCTTCACATCATACATCATCAACTTGTGCCCCGACTCGTCCCACCGTATCCATAGTGAATACGGAAGCCAACCATCTTGGCCATGAAGAGACATAGTCCCTGAGTCTTGCCACAGGGTTGAAAGATCGAACGGGCCGAAGAGGACGCAGTCCTTGAGTCCTACCGGATGAGTCAAAAGGCCGAATTGGAGCGCAGCGAGAGTTTACGCATCGAAGCCACCTGGGCGTAGTGGGAACGGCATTCAGCAGTTCCTTTCGAGGATTCCCGTTGATTGAGGGCCGTGTTTTTAATCGGCGGCGGTTTCATCCTCCCGATGAGCGATTCTCTTCTTCAAACAGAGCCGATTTACGTTACCTGTACGTTCATACGAGAGTTCATCCATGACTTTGCGGACGATGTAGATTCCAAGCCCCCCACCGCCTCTGGCGATACTCTCTTCGGGTGTTCCCGGTATCGCCGTACTCATATCGAACGGCGGACCTTCATCTTCGAATGTAAGATGGATGGTTTCATCAGCTGTTCGAACGGTAAGTGAAAATACCGCATCTTCAGGCAGGTCAGGTTCAGTTCCCAAACCATGGAGTACGATATTGTTCCCGATTTCCGCGACAACAACTTCGAGCTGATATCCGATCTCGTCATCCGCATACAACTCGCAGACCCCACGTACCGCAGATGCCGCCATCCGTACCGCCCCAAGCGTCACATGAACCTGTATCGCAAGTGATTCGCCGTCAGCTACACCGATACACAATGCCCGGTGTGTCATGGTTGTACTTCCATCATGAATTGTATCTCGCATTTTTATCCGTTTCTCCGCCGGACCACATGCGGAGAAACTCTTCATTATCTATCCCGTGTGCCGCCAATTCCTTTTCGTCCCTCTGTTCTTCAGCGGAGGTCATAGTACCCACCGTATGCATGAAGGCGCCGCATCTGATCGCGCTAAATCCCCTGGAACGTACCGCGAAGATCAAGTCAGTATCATCTGTGACAACCCGAATCTCTTCATGCGAATCGAAATCATTTAATGCAGCGAGTATTACCCTGTCTGCTCTGTCAGGCTGATTTCCCGGGGGAGCAACCTTCACTGTAATCCTATCCCCGAAACCGAATCGGGAACCAGATTCGCGGCCGTGAAGCGCATCGAATATCACTAGTGCATTATGCCGTTTTTTTATACAGAAACGGTCCATCATGGCAAGGAGCGAGATATCCGCATATGGGGTTTCTAGTTGCCGCATGTATCCGAGTAGATTCGATCCGTCGATCAGATATTTCATTTCGGCACACACCTAATCCGAAGGGAGGTCTTCCTCCAGTAAATTCTGTTCGTCCTTATATTGCCGTACGATAACATATGCTGTGATCGAGCATGAACCGAACGTAGCGGCGAACTGCGAACAAGTCAGGAAAAACAACAGGAATAACCAGAACGTCATAATGACTGCCGCCGCGGAGGATGTGCCCCACAAAAGAGCATAATTGTGATGAGCCTGTTCGATCAAACCCAGGGCCTTGCCGGCTGCGTCATAGAAACCCGGAACGCCGTTAAGCCACGATGCGATCCTTGGCATCCAGGCGCTGGCCTGTTTCAATATGGTTCCCACAGCACCTGATCGTCCGAAATCTAATACCCATGTCGTGATCAAGGATACAACAATGAGCAATCCACCAAAAAGTATAGTATTGAGTGTGGCCATTACGGTGCTTATGAAGGCATATATCCAGCCTCTTCTCCCCTGTCCCGCGTGCATACTCAACGTTTCGAACACTGTCTCGAGGGTATGACTGTTACTGGAAGCGACAATTGCAGGAGTATATGCCAGGGCGAGAATGCCCGATAGGGCCAAATAGAGAAGAACGAGTGCAATCGGAAATGCCACTATAAACAGAACTCCCGCCAACGGTATCCACAGACGTGCGATATAAGAGACTATGAAGAGCATAACCAGGCACAGCAATGCCCCACCGAAGAGAGTTGCCGGTGATGTGGCTAGTGTTTTCATCCGTTTGAGCGAAAAACTCCACGCCTCAGCCCAGCTCGTAAACTCATTACCGCGGAGTTGCTCGAATGAGATTCGCGATACCGCCGCAGTAGCCATGAGCCATGCAACAGCGAATCCCGCACAACCAACGATCCATAATAGACCGCTCCACTCATTCCCCAGAGTCGAAACCGTCGGCCAGGGAAATAACCCATAAGCGATCCATATCCGCTGCACCGGGATACCCTGCACAAAGAGTGCTAGGTAGCTGAACACAGCCCACCAGATATAGCTGATAACTATACCGGGAAAAGCCACTGCCATCTTCCTGAACCGAAGTCCCAAAAACGCTGAATTGATGACATCGATCCAGCTGTAACGCAACACCGTCAACTCTTACCTCCTTGCGTATACTGACTCAAAAGTACCTGCGAATGGCGAATAGCCTCCTGACTGGTGGGAAGACCGCCAAGCATTCGCGCGATTTCAATGACTCGTTCGTCATCATTGAGTCGTTTTACGCGGATTGATATTCGATCTTCTACGTCCTTATTGACAACAAAATGATTTCGTGCCGCGCTGGCTACTGCGGCAAGATGTGTAATGCATATTATCTGTCTATCGTTTCCCAAACGGAATAGACGATCCCCAATCACCGGGGCGAGGCTCCCGCCAACACCCGTATCAATTTCATCAAAAACCATCGCATCAACGGGATCGGATTCACGTAGTATCGATTTTAATGCCAGCATTATCCGGGATAGCTCGCCCCCACTTGCTACTTTGGTAAGATCATGTGCTTCTTCCTCAAGTGCTGATGAAAAAAGAAAGCGGGCTCGCTCTTTCCCTTTCGCATCGCCTGCAAATCCGTTTTGAACCGACAATGGCTCGAGGCGAATACGCAGACGGGAACGGTCGAGACCGAGGAGTTTGAACTCCGCTTCGACCTGAGGAGTCAATCGTTCCGCGGAGAGAAGCCGTGCGCGGCTGAGCGCATTTGCTACCTCTTCCAGTGTATCTCTGGCGTGATCCCTTTCCTCTTCAAGTTTCTTGAGATGCTCTCTCGCATCACTCAACGCCACAACCTGCTCTTGTAATTCTGTAACTAATTCCATCAGACCGTGTTCATCGCGCCCATACTTTTTTTCAAGTCCGATGAGCAAAGACAGTCTATCTTCTATCTCACCCTGACGCTCCGGATCTATATCCATTTTATCGCTTATACGTCTGACAACCTCCGCGCACTCCTCCACCTCCACCCGTGCCGATTCAATACCTTTCATCGATTCAGACAATTCCGGGAAATGTTTGGCCACTGACTCTAACTCCCGGGATACGAACATGAGCTGTTCCGAAACCGAGCCTTCCCCTGCGACGAGAATGTCCCGGGCTTGTTCGCACGATCGCATCCACTGCTCTCCGGTGGACAAAATCCGAAGATCCTTCTCGAGCTCGGCTCTCTCCCCCTCCTTGAGTTCAGCTTGTTTCAATTCCGCCAGTTGAAATGCCCGATGCTCCTGATCGTTCTGGGCATTTTCAAGCCAGGAGGCGTGATCTGAGGTGGCTTTCTTCAGTTCAACCCATTTTTTATACGATGTACCCACTAATTCCCGCTGATCTCGTATCCTTCCGAAATCATCAAGTATCTCCAGATGTGTATCTGCAGATAAGAGGAGCTGATGGGAATGCTGTCCATGAAAATCAACAAGCCATGCACCGACGCGGGTCAGGAGATCTTTGTGCACCTGTTGGCCGAGTATCCAGCTTGTAGTTCGTCCACTGGCATGTATGCGGCGTTCAAGAGAGAGTATCGGGCCATGCCAATCGGAAAGCACGCCGCATAAACGATCGTGAGTGGGGGATTCCGGATCTATTGTAAACTCGGCTTGAATGTGTGCAACCTCCGCGGGCGATCTCACGTCTGCACGATCCGCATCCCCTCCAAGGACAATCTCGAGAGCGCCCACGAGGACCGATTTTCCAGCTCCCGTCTCCCCCGTAATAATATTCAGACCAGAACCCGGCAAAAACTCGAGCTCCCTTACAACCCGAAAATCACATACCTTCAATCGTGTGAGCATTTATTGAGGCTCCGTCATCGATGGACCGGCCCAACCGAGTTTTTTCCGTAAAACATTATAAAATGATCTCCCGGCACGCTGTAGTATCCGGATTCGATACGACGACCGTTGAACGGTTACTTCAGCTCCCGGATCCAAATTTGCGGCAACCTGACCATCAGATAAGAGATATACGGTACCACCCTCATATGACTGAGCACGAAGAACAATTCGGGTCTGTTTTGAAACTACTACGGGCCGAACGGCAAGTGTATGAGCACATATCGGCGTGATCGCAAGAGCGTCGACTCCAGGATGAAATACCGGACCGCCGGCGGAAAGATTGTAGGCGGTAGATCCGGTGGGTGTGGAAACGATAACTCCGTCGGCGGCGAATCGATTTACGAGGACATCATCCACATATACTTCCAGTTTGACAACCCGAGCTTCCTCTCCCCGATGTATGACAATATCGTTAAGGGCATGTACCGTGTGAGTATCTCCCCCTTCCATAAACATCGCATCTAAAAGGCTTCGCGTTTCTTCTCGTAATGTACCCTTCTGTAGTTCGCGCAGGAGATCGTGTATCTCATGCGCCTCGGCAGTTGCGAGGAATCCGAACTCGCCGGTGTTCACCGCCACGAGTGGAAGATCTTGGGGCGCAACGATAGGTGCCGCGCGAAGTATCGTACCATCTCCTCCGATAACCAGTACCACATCACATACATTTTTCATTTCGGCGACAGGTATTTTCAACTCGTCACCATCGGGATACCCGAATCCAATGTCGCCGAGTACCACCCGTATATGCCTTTTTATCGCCCATTGGCGGATACTATCGAGAAGGGGGATAGCTCCTTTTCGCGTAAAATTTACTACAACGCCAAGTCGCAAATTATTCTTTCCCATACTCATCCCGAATTCGCTCGGCGATTTTACCGGCACTTACATTCATCATTTCTCTCAGTTCGTTCACGGCGCCATGTGGAATAAACGCATCGGGCAAACCTATTGAGATAATGCGGCCATGATGGATCTTCCGCTCCCGGAGAAATTCGTGAATCGCGCTTCCGAATCCCCCCGTAATGACGTTATCTTCCACCGTGACCACGAGGCGGGCTTTCCCCATCGCTGATTGTAGTAGAGATTCATCCAGTGGTTTTATGAACCGAGCATCGATTACGCCTATGTGTATCTCCTCTTTTTCAAGAAACGAGGCGGCTTTCAACGCCTCGTAGACAACGGGACCGATACCGATGACAACGATATCGGTTCCCTGGCGCATCCATCGTCCCACGCCGGATTTGAAAGGTTCCACCTTATCAACGAGATCGATACCCGGACCGGAACCGCGGGGATATCTGACAGCCACGGGTCCAGGATGTTCCATAGCAAAAGCTACGGCCCGTTGAAGATCCGGTTCATCCGCGGGAGCTATGCACGTGAGATTCGGAACGGCTCGAAGATAACTGATATCAAAAACGCCATGATGCGTCGGACCGTCCTCGCCCACCAATCCCGCTCGATCAAGGAAAAAGGCAACCGGCAGATTCTGAAGACATACATCATGGATAACCTGATCGTACGCTCGTTGCATAAAAGATGAATAGATGGCAACCACCGGTCGAAGACCGCCGGTCGCCATACCGGCGGCCAGAGTAACGGCATGCTGCTCTGCAATGCCCACGTCGAAGAAACGTTCAGGATATTCTTCAGAAAAATAATTCAACCCTGTTCCGAAAGGCATGGCCGCGGTTATCGCCACCACCTCATGTCGATCTCGTGCTACATTCACAAGCGTTTTTCCGAATACCTCGGTAAACGACATTCTTTTCGACGTAGATTTATACGGCTGACCCTTCGAAGGATCAAAAGGACCGACCCCATGCAACCGTTGATTATGTACTTCCGCAGGTTTGTATCCTTTACCTTTTTTTGTAATTACATGGACCAGTACCGGTCCCTTGAGTGTTTTTACATATTTAAATGTCCTGATCAATGCGGAACAGCTGTGACCATCAACGGGACCGATATATCTGAATCCCAGCTCTTCGAATAGAGTACCGGGAACCAGGAGGTTTTTCACACTTTCCTGAAAACGGTGCGCAACCTTCCGAATCCTTCGCTTTGAATCATCAGGGAACAATCCGGTCAGTTTCCACAGATCATCCCGAAGCTTCTGATACGCCGGAACGGTAATGAGTCTATTGAGATACCCGGTGAAACCGCCGACGGTCGGGGAAATTGACCATGCATTGTCATTCAATACGACAGTTATATCCGTTGACGCATTTCCCGCATGGTTGAGTGCTTCAAACACCATCCCCTCAGTAGCTGCACCATCCCCCACAACTGCGAGGCTTGCATAGTCTTCTCCCATGGCATCGCGGGCCAGGGCCATACCAAGGGCGGATGATACCGCTGTTCCTGCATGTCCGGTCCCGAAGTGATCATATGGTGATTCCGATCGCTTCGGGAAACCGCTGATACCGTTAATCTGGCGAAGCGTTTGAAACGATGATTTACGACCGGTGAGGATCTTATGTGGATAACATTGATGACCGACATCCCAGACGATCCGGTCAATCAGGAAATCGAAGACATAATGTAGCGCCAGAGTCAGCTCTACAGCACCGAGATTCGGACCGAGATGACCGCCGGTCTTACTTACCGTTTCAACTATGAATTCCCGCATCTCCTGGGCCAACGCTGTGAGTTCGGGAATACTCAGTATCTTAAGATCTTCCGGACTGTCGATCCTCGAAAGAACGGACAAATCATTACTCACGTCGTTCACCACCTCGAATCAATTTGTTCGGTGTATAATATAGCTGGTTAACCGGTGAAGTGCATCGCTCCCGACACCTTGAAAACTCGCACTGATAGTATGTAACTCGTTCAATAGGTCGGCAGCATACGTTCGGATTTCATGTTCATCAAGGACCGCGGCAAGGGAAAGCTTTCCCGCCTCAAGATCCTTACCGGTATCTTTACCCGCAACAGAACGTTCTCCAACCAGATCGATGAGATCATCGATGGCTTGAAACGCCATTCCTATGAGGATCCCATACCGGCGAAGCGTTTGTCGTTCCTGAATCGATCCATTTCCTGCCAGGGCTCCAATTTCGCAGCAGGCGGATATCAAGGCGGCAGTTTTTAGATCATGGATTTTATATATCTTCTTACGCGTCGGCACGGAACCTTCCCATAACAGATCGATCCATTGACCTCCGACCATACCTGAAAAACCGGCACGTTCCTCAAGTACGGATAACGCAGTCGTCGAATGCGATGAACCAAGAAAAGCGTTGCGCAATAACTCGAAGGCTGCTATCTGCAGGGCATCTCCGGCCCACGTAGCGGTGGGAACATCAAATGCTACATGACATGTCGGGCGGCCCCTGCGAAAATCATCATCATCCATACACGGCAGATCATCGTGAATGAGGGAATACGTATGAATCAACTCCACAGCTGCAGCTCCAAGAAAGAGACGATCTTCTGACATGATGAGCGGTCCCCTGCACGAATACGCAGACAGGATAACAAGGGCGGGTCGGATTCGCTTTCCACCTCCGTGAATCGTATGGAGCCCGGCTTCGAGAAGGTTAGGTCGCGATGCAAAAAGGCGATTCAGCTCTTCCACTAAAACCGCATCGACTCGCGCCCTGATGTCCCTGAGGATATCAGTCGTTGAGGTCGATAGATTCAGGGGCCGGGATAGTCGTTCCATTGTCTATCAGTTCTTCGATACGTGTTTCCGTCATCTCAAGAATCGATTGCAGCTGTTTTAGGAGTTCCATACCCTCTTCAAAAAGCGCAAGAGATTCGTGTAATGGTACTCCTCCTGTTTCGAGTTGGGATACAATAGTCTCCAATCGTTTCAGTTGTTTTTCAAATGAATCGATGGTTAATCCGGTTGATTCGGATTTTCCTCGGGTATCGTTCGGCATGATCGTACTCCGTCGTAAAATCGAACATGTATAGTGTGATCATCTTCAAGCTGCCGTACACGGGCTATCAATGTATCGGACTGCGCATCCGTACACATAGTATAACCACGCTTAAGGATGGATCGTGGATCCAGCGATTCTAACCGCTCTCTTTTTCCGCTCAGTCTTGTTCGGGTATCAATGCAAAGGTTCGCTACTGCCGATCGTAATCTGTGGGAGATATCATCCAACCGTAAGGAGAGCTCCTGAATACCAAAACGTGGTCTCATCAATCCATGACTCGAGCGATAGCGCGATAGCTGTTCCTTAACCAGGGCAATCCTGGATCGTATGACGCGGGTAATGCGGTTCTCTAAAACCGAGACCTGAGCGAGAACATCTTTGATATCGGGAACCACGAGCTCTGCTGCTGCGGACGGCGTAGGGGCGCGGGCATCCGCTGCTAGATCGGCGAGGGTAATATCCGTTTCGTGACCCACAGCTGATACAATCGGTATATGAGAAGCCACTATGGCACGAACAACCATTTCGTCGTTGAACGCGGAAAGATCCTCCTGGGCACCGCCACCTCGTCCCACAATCAGTATCTGAGCTATATTCGCCTCGTTTTGTCGTTCAATTGCACGTACGAGTGCTCCCGGCGCATCTTCACCCTGAACCTGCGCTGAACATAACAGGATCCTTACGCCGGGCCACCGTCGTCTCGAGACCCGAACTATGTCCCGGATCGCAGCGCCCGTGGATGATGTTACCACGCCTACCACCCGGGGGAACTGGGGAAGTGCTTTCTTACGTTCAACCGCGAACAAGCCCTCCGCGACAAGTTTTCGCTTGAGTTTTTCGAGTTCTATGGCTGCAATACCTTTTGTACCCGCGGGGACTAATTCCTCTGCCACGAGCTGATACTGTCCGTGTCGTCCATAGACGGTTATCCGCCCGAAAGCAATAACCTCTTCCCCGTCCGATGGTTCAAAAAACAGTGAAAACACGTTCCGTTTGAACATCACACAACGGAGTAAAGCGGATTCATCTTTCATGGAAAAATAGAGATGACCGGATGGGCGGTGAAACTTGACATTCGACAACTCGCCTTTGATCCAGAGTGGCCGAATACCGTCCTCAAGACATCGCTTGATTGAGGAAGTGATTTGGCTTACAGTAACCCAGAAATTGTTCTCCTGTTCTTCGTAATCACCGCTCCGGATATCACTGTTTCCCCCGGATCCGGTCATAGTCCGCTATACCGTCATCGGTTATTTGGCGTAATCAACGGCACGGGTTTCACGAATAACTGTTATTTTTATCTGTCCTGGGTACTCCATCTGCTGTTCTATCTTACGCGCTACTTCTGATGCAAGCTCCGAAGCTCCCACATCATCAATTATACTATGAGAAACGATTACCCGGATTTCTCTACCCGCCTGGATCGCATACGCCTTTTCTACGCCTTCGAACGAATCGCCTATCTCTTCAAGTTTTTCAAGACGTTTTACATATGTTTCAAGCAGTTCTCTTCGAGCACCCGGTCTCGCGCCACTGATGGCATCGGCCGCTTGAACGAGCACGGCTATGGGAGTTTCATACTCGGCTTCTTCATGATGAGCTGCCACACAATTTATCACTACGGGATGTTCACCATATCGTTTCACCAATTCTGTACCAATTTCAGTATGAGTGCCATCCATTGTATGATCAACGGCTTTTCCAATATCATGAAGAAGGCCACCACGTCGCGCCAGTTGCGAATCGAATCCCAACTCCGATGCCATATGTCCCGCTATTATGGCAGTTTCCTTTGAATGCGCGAGGATATTCTGGCCATAACTGGTCCGATATTTCAGTCTACCTATGAGCCGGATCAGCTCCGGATGAAGACCGTGAACGCCGACTTCCATTGCGGCGAGTTCACCTGTCTCCTTGATCGTCTCCTCCATCTCCTGATTCACCTTGTCAACGATTTCTTCGATTTTAGTCGGGTGAATGCGCCCATCCTCAAGGAGACGCTCAAGGGAGATTCGAGCAACTTCTCTACGTATAGGATCAAATGCGGATAAAGCGACAGCTTCCGGTGTATCATCAACAACAACATCAACACCAGTGGCCGTTTCAAATGCTCTGATATTCCGCCCTTCGCGACCGATAATTCTCCCTTTCATCTCATCAGAAGGGAGACTGACAACCGTGACGGTGGATTCACTGACATGCTCTGCAGCGCATCGTTGAATCGCCAGGCTTATTATCTTCTTTGCTTCCCGGTTCGCTGTTTCAAGAGCGCGATCTTTAATTTGCTTTATACTTCGCGCGGCTTCATTCCTGGCTTGAGCTTCAAGATTTTCCTTCAGCTGACGCTTCGCCTCCGCTTCAGTCATATTCGCTATACGTTCAAGACAACGATTCTGTTCGGCAAGAAGCTCATTGAGGCGTTCTTCCTTCTGCTTTACCACTCGTTCTTTCGTCAGGAGTGATTTAACGCGATTGGTAAATTCTCGTTCCTTTTTACTGAGAATATCGGCTTTGCGTTCGAGGTTGAATTCCCGTTCAGTCAGCTTTTTAGAAAGCGCCTCCAATTCCTTCCGTCGCCCCTTGGTCTCAGCCTCAAAAGTAGATTTAGCCTGATACCAGTGATCCTTGGCTTCAAGAGCGGCCTCTCGCTTTTTTGCTTCCGCGTTGCGATCCGCTTCCTCCATTATTCGATCGGCCATTATCTTCGTACTGGCCAGATGTCGTTCGTCGTTGAGTTTTTTCCACCACGTTCCTATGAAAAAACTGATAATCGCGGGAATAACCGCGATTGCAATCAAAATAACGTACGGTATCGTCATCGTACGATCCCCTATTCCCCGTTATTGGATTCATGTTTATAGAACAACCGAATCTTCCGGGTGAAATAAAAAGAGTTCCCCGCGTATATGCCGTGTGTCGGGGATGCCTCGAACCGATTCGGTAACGTGGGGATGACTGTTCACCAGGAACGCGCCGTATGAACGGCTGTAACGACCATGGAAACGCCGTACCCCTTCGGTTCAAGTGTTGGCTCAAAACATGCCCAACTATCACGAACACTGCAGGGAACTCCTGACCAAATCTGATTGAATATGTATGATAAGCTCTGTCCGGGATGTACTATATATTATTTTCAATTTCAACATCCTGTGCCAGATCCGCAATCATAGAATCGATTTTCTTCCCGGCGAGCTTTTTCGAGTCTTCTATCTGCTTCCTCAAGGTAAAGAGTTCATCAGCAATATTCATCGCGGTTAATACTGCGAGTCGTTCACTTGATATGCCGGCGGATTTTTCATATAACTTCTTCATATTCTGATCAACAAAATCGGCGAGTTCAGCAATGTATACAGGTTCAATATTGCCCGATATCACATACTGCTGTCCCATGACCGCAAATTTAATCGGTTCACCCATGGATCTGCTCTATCTGTGATTTTCCGCCGAAAATTCAGCCATATCAGTCGGCAGCTCTATAACCTCAAGTCGGGATAACAGATCATCTATCTTACTACGGATTCGATCTCTATGAACAATATAGTGTTCGATTTCCTCCCTGTTCGAATCCGTGTCGATCTGAAGTGTCTGAACCCGCTCTAATTCTCGCTCCACGCCGGTCAACCGGGCGTGGAGATCCTTGTTTTCTTTTGAAAGTATACTAATCCGAGAGCGCAGCGATGAAACCAATTCCTCCAGCCGAATCCATTTTTGTATCGGAATGACGAGGATCTCATCATCGCGTGCATTCATGATCTTTATGCCTTGGTCAGTGCCTCTTGAGCGGTATTGACCACCTGCGTAAATACTTCTGGTTCCCGTACCGCAAGGTCTGCAAGCTGTCTTCGATCAAGTTGAATACCAGCGGTGCTGAGTCCATGCATGAATTTCGAATAACTCATGCCGTTCGCTCGGGCCGCCGCGTTGATTCGCGCTATCCAGAGCTGCCGGAAATCTCTTTTCTTTCGCCGTCGATCCCGATATGCGAATTGACCGGCGCGGAGGACGGTTTCGACAGCTGAACGATAGAGGCGTCCGCGCCCCCCCCGATAGCCTTTAGCTAGTTTGAGTATCTCCTTGCGTCTCGCATGGGAAGGTACTCGTACCCGTGATCGTGACAATGATCACCTCCTCAAAGTTGATTGTTTTTGTGTATAATCATGTAACGATAAGTCGTCTGACGCGCCGTTCTTCAGCCTGTGCGATGAGCGCGCCTTTTCTCAGTCCCCGTTTTCTCTTTGAGGACTTCTTGGTTAGAATATGATTGGCATGTGAATGATATCTTCGAATCTTCCCGGAGCCGGTGATCCTAAATCGTTTCGCTGCTCCGCGATTGGTGCGTATTTTTGGCATAAAACTTCCTCACCTTCCCGACACGCCATGTCGGTGGATAATGCTCTATTCGTTTAAAGAATAGCTATGTGAGGAATGGAAGGAAGCGTTACAAACCCCCAGGGTTACTCAACTCGATTGCTTGGGAGCGAGAACCATAATAAGAATCATGCTTCTGCCATCCATTTGTGGCTCCTGTTCGATCATAGCCACATCAGACAGATCATCCGCCATACGTTCAAGAAGTTCCTGTCCTCTTTCGGAGTGACTCTTCTCTCGACCACGAAACAAAACGGACACCTTAACCTTGTTCCGAGCTTTTAAGAATTTTCGTGCATTACGCATCTTGAATTCGTAGTCGTGATCATCGATTTTCGGACGGAGTCTTATTTCTTTTACTTCAACCGTATGTTGTTTCTTTCGCGCGTTTCGAGCCCTTCGAGTTCGTTCATACCGGAACTTACCGTAATCGATAATCTTGCAGACAGGTGGTTTGGCGCTCGGTGCAACTTCAACAAGATCCAAACCCTGTTCTTCGGCAAGCTCAAGGGCATCTCGGATCGATACAATTCCGATCTGTGAACCATCAGCGCCGATAACTCTAACCTGTGCCGCTTTGATCGCCCGGTTGACTCTAACCCTATCCGTATCTGCTTCGGGCTTCCACCTCCTCGTCATATTTTCAGTGCTATCCTCTCCTTCAGGGAATATGTTGCGGAATATCCGCATTCAATGTGGCCGAATGCATATTGCCTCGACCGTTATTTACGTGGTGGGCGATACTGGACTTGAACCAGTGACCTCTTGCATGTCAAGCAAGCGCTCTAACCAAGCTGAGCTAATCGCCCGTAGACGGCCTCCCGGATCACGGGGGCGCCAATGAGTATAGATATCCGCTCAGAGAGAGTCAAGCGGCCCTATTATCTGTGATGCGAACAATATGGGAGCAGGGCGAGATGACGCGCCCGTTTGATTTCCCGTGCCAGAAGACGCTGTTCCCGTGCTCCAATACGTGACGTCTTCCGCGGAACGATTTTTCCGCGTTCCGAAATATATCGCTGCAGTAACTCGAGATTTTTGTAATTGATATCCTCGATATTCTCAATACGATTTCGTATTCTCGGCCGTCTCTTACCGAACTTCATCTATACCTCCACAATATCAGCAGGTGTAGCTAAACCTTTATACCCGCTTCTCTAAGTACGGTTTTCAATCCCTTTTTATCTATGGTTCTGATAGCTCGCGTGGTAAGACGAAGTCGAATCCATCGCTTCTCCTCGGGTAGCCAGAACCGTTTCTTCTGCAAATTCGGAAGCTGCCGCCGTTTCGTCTTATTATGAGCGTGCGAAACATGGTTAGCTACCATTGGTTTCTTGCCGGTTATGACACATTTCTTTGACATATTTCCTCCACCAAATATACGCTCTATCTGTTTACTCGGAGTAAGATACCGTCTTTCTAACCTAAAAGCGCAGCATTTCCGTATTCTTCTCTATCAGCGGTATACGCCATAATCTCCCCCTGTCGTATTTTCAATACCACCGGAAAGAAAAAGAAATGCGGCGATTCAATTCAAAAAACCAGCAATCGTTACCAGCTTACCTCCGAGTATCGGAACTATACCGATTGTATTGTCGACGCCTATCATAACAACAGCAGCGACACACCAAACCCAAAGAAGTATACATCTCTGCCATGCATGAAATCAGCAATATTCACTAACAGCCCGAAGGCTTCGTACAATAATCCAGAGAGGTCTTGTCTACGCTCGTGCTCTCATAACGCGATCAGGTTCGATTACAACCTCTTCCAGACGATCATAGCCTCTCAGGATTGATCGATAATGTTTTCCGAGGCGGTTATCTCTCCAAGAAGTACTCTAACTTCGCCGATTCTCATATAATCTTCATAACTCTCGAGAATCGTTGATAGAGCCTCGGCTGCACGATCGGCCTGTCCGTCCTTCCACAAAGCCAATCCTGCGAGATACAAACAATCAGGTGCAAGGGGATTATCTTTGTTTTGCCGTGCAATCTTCAGATAACGATCCCCTGCTTCTCCATATTCTCCCTGTTCAGCCATACAGTCGGCAAGTCCCTTCTTCGCGGCCATTCTCAGAAGAGGATCTTTTACCGGATGATTGATGTATCGATCAAAAAGATCTTGTGCTTCAGCATAATTTCCTTGCTGGAACTTCGCCTGAGCCAGGAAATATACGGCACGTTTTCCCGCGGTGGTACTTCCCCGAGTTGAACGCAGATCTTCCAGCATCTCAACCGCCCGATCAATCTCTTGCGACTCGAGATGGAGAAGAGCGCGGGAGAGTTCTGTCTCTGATTCCCTGGCGCGCGATGAACTATATGAGTTGATCGCAATAGCGATAACGACAACGGCGATCACGGCCAGTGCTATAGTGTTAACGTATCTGCTATGTCTCGAGTAATAGTGCCAAACCGACAAGGCGGTTTCAATAACGGGATCGTGCTTGATCTCCTGTTTCGTCAGTCGCTTCCGTCTCGAAGCCATGTATTATCTCCTCATATAATTTCTCGGGCCGATGAGCGTCTCCGTATTCATCAGCATCGATAGAACAGTTCAATCATGGCGCCCCCGGCAAGACTCGAACTTGCGGCACCCGGTTTAGGAAACCGGTGCTCTATCCTAACTGAGCTACGGGGGCAGATGGTTCTGGTTTACGCCTCTTCATCATAAACTATAAAACTCTGAACATCATATCCGGACAATTTCTGACGTCCATCCAGAAACCCTAGCTCGATAAGAAAACCGACATCCACCACGATCCCCTTCAACCGTTCCGCTAATCGGATCGTCGCCAGTGCCGTTCCGCCGGTTGCCAGTAAATCATCCACAATCGCGACTCGATCCCCGGGGTCCACGGCATCTTCATGGAGTTCCAGGCTATCGACACCATATTCGAGAGCATACTCCTCCCGAATTCTTGACCAGGGTAATTTGCCCGACTTCCTGGCCAGCGATAACGGAACCCGGAGTTCATGCGCCAAAGCACCGCCGAATATAAATCCACGGGATTCAATGGCAAGGACGCGATTTACGTTAACATCACGGAGTCGACTCGCCCACCGTTCAATGACATAGCGAAACGCCGCCTCATCTGCCAATAATGTGGTGATATCCTTGAAAACGATTCCCTCTTTCGGGAAATCGGGCACCGAGCGAATCAATGACATTAGATCCATATTCTCCTCCGACTGAGCTCGTGTACTAGAACACAACCCGAAACTGTTTTTCTTTTTCTAGTGGCTCCATTTCCACATTCACTACAGAATCGACCCTGCTGAAGCGCGGACCGCGGTGAACCTCTTGTACGAATGATTCCAAAGCATCATCTGTGCCTTCGGCCTCAATCTCAACCGAACCATCAGGATTGTTTCGTGTCCATCCGACAAGACCGAACGTGCGAGCGTGCTGAACAACAAACCATCGAAAACCGACGCCTTGAACGATCCCCGATACTCGAATGTTTTTGCGCTTAAGCACCTGCGCACTCCAAAACAATTTGAACTGCTTCGGAAATCGAATCCGACTGAAGGAGTGATATTTCGGGTATATCCCATGTTCGATATCCGACGATGGGTATCTCCAGTTGAACGGCAAAGGATAGCTCTGATAATGTCCCGACACCTCCCTCAATGGCCAGAACCGCATCCGCAGATCGAACAAGAATGTAGTTTCTACTCAATCCCATACCGGGAGCGATTACCGCATCAAGCCACCTGTTGGCATCTGATCGTTCCCCCGGTACGATTCCCACGACCATCCCACCTGTTTCTTGAACCCCCTGACTCACGGCCTCCATAACACCGCCCATTCCGCCGCATAGAACTATCACATCCCGCGTACCCAGGAATCTCCCCGCCTCGAGTGCGGCATGATATCCTTCACGCGAGGGGGACGCGGATCCAATGACGGCAATCTGTTTACGGCGTAACGATTTCTGAGCATTCATGAGTTCTTCGTGTATCACCTTTGGAGATGCCGGGTAATCGAACTATTACAGACAAAGGGATAATCACAGTCATTGATTGCGACTATCTCTCTATTCCCGAATAGCGCGGCATATAATTGACGCTGTACAGTTTCATAGGAGATTCTGGTCGGGGCGAGAGGATTTGAACCTCCGACTCCACGGTCCCGAACCGTGTGCGCTACCTGGCTGCGCTACGCCCCGATAATCGTCAACGGAGAACGACTTTTACAACATAAAATCCTACAACAAGCAAAATAAAAAACACAAGACTCAAGATATTGAAATAACGATCTATCACATGACGTACTTTCGGACCGAATATTCGGATGAGTAGCGATACGATCCCGAAACGCGCACCACGTGATAATACAGAAGCTAAAACAAGCGTCGAAAAATAGATACGACACGCCCCCCCCGCAATGGTGAATACTTTATACGGGATCGGCGTAAAACCTGCTCCGGCAACAAAAATGAACGCATTATCCCTGTAATGCGAGACCACGGTAGCCCATTGATCTTCCAGATGATAAAAGGCTATGATATGTTTTCCCACTGCATCATACAATTTAAGACCGATGAAATAACCGAACATACCGCCAAGAACACTCCCCGCGGTGGCAATCAATGCATAGCGAAAAGCCTTACGCGGAGTTGCAACTGCCATGGCGATGAGGAGAACATCAGGCGGGACAGGAAAAAATGAAGACTCGGCAAATGCAAGTATGAATAGCGCCCACATCGCCTGATCCGTTTCAGCCCATCGTAATACCCAGTCATAGAGCTTTCGTAGAACGCGGGATGGCCATGTAAGTATGTTCACAGCTAGTTCCATTGCACGAGCTCCTCCTTGGCTGCCGTCCCGCGCCCCCAATATGCGGCAAGAGACTTCGCATCCCATCCCCATTTCCCCACCAATGGGACAAAATTACAGGAATCCAACTCCTCGGTAATACATGATCCCCTATAATCTTTCGATACGCGGACGAGATGTTGTTTTTTCGGTGGACCTAACGGGATAATCATAATCCCATTATCATCCAATTGCTCAAAAAGCGGAGGCGGAACGGAAGGACAAGCAGCAGTGAGGAGAATTCTATCATATGGTGCATACCCCGACCACCCGTTTCCGCCGTCTCCCCACTGTACGAGTACACGTTCATATCCCATTCGATCAAGAACCTTTCTCGCAATCCGCGAAAGTTCCGCAACCTTTTCTATACTGAACACCCTGCATCCCAGTTCTGTCAGAATGGCCGCCTGATATCCGGAGCCCGTCCCGATCTCAAGTACCCGTTCCCCTCCTTTTATCTCTAAAGCGAGACAAAGGCGCATCACTGTTTCAACGGAACTTATCGTCTGATCACTTCCAATGGGAAGCGGATAGTCGGCATACGCGAGAGATCGAAGCGATGGATCGATGAAGAATTCCCTTTGAACCCGGGAAACCGCCGCTCTGATCCGCAGAACACGCGATTCCTGTTCAGTACTACTGTTTTCAGTCTCTGTTGACATCATTCCGTTCTTGCCAATTGTCGCAGTGGAGCCCATCGAACCTGATAGTTCTAAGGGCATTATAGTCCGTCAAATCATTGCCCAGGGGAGTAACCGAAACAACACCTTCATGTACAGCCGCATAATCAGACAACGGATCTTTCTCCCAGATCGGTCCTTCACCACCGATCCAGTACACTGCTCGTCCACGTGGACCCTTGGATTTCGTAATCAGATCAACATACCGCCGTTTTCCCAGACGAGTAAGTCGCGCGCCGGTCGAAATAATCTTCCCGGGAATATTTACATTCAGGACCAGATCCGGAGGTATGGATCCATTGAGCATATGCTCGACTATCCACGCCGCCACATCACCGGATTCCTCCAACCCTTCTCCCGTCCATGACGCCAGAGAAACAGCTACCGAAGGCACCCCATAGGAGCGTGCCTCCATCGCCGCGCTGACGGTTCCTGAATAGAAAACATCTTCTCCGAGGTTGGGACCTGCATTTATTCCAGAAACCACGAGATCCGGTTTTCGAGGAAGGATATGATGTAATGCCATGAGTACACTGTCTGCCGGTGTGCCGTCAACAGCATAAATTTCCTCTCCGAATTCAATGACATTGAGTGGTCTATCGAGCGTCAGCTTTCTACTGCTTGCGCTGCAGTTTCGATCCGGCGCACAGATAACTGTTTCACCTAAATGCTGAACTCGCTTGTGCAGCAACTGCAGCCCATCGGCATTCACGCCATCGTCATTGGTAAGAAGAAGCAGCATAAGGCACTCCGGATTCATCTGGTAATTGGCACATAACCAGGTAATCATGTGAAAAGGCCGGCATTCCCGCCGGCCTCTGGTCGGGGCGACTGGATTTGAACCAGCGACCACTGGCCCCCCATGCCAGTGCGCTACCGGACTGCGCTACGCCCCGAAAACGCGCAGACAGATATACGCAATACCCCACCTCTGTCAACCATGCACATCATATGTAATCCCGCGGAAAGTTAATTCTCCATAGGTCCTGCGCGCTCATGTGATTGGTCTCGGGTTCTGAACCCTTGACCGTATACGATGTTCCTCACTATTGTCACCCCTTATACATGGAAAATCAGGAGGGAACTGTGTCCGACGGAACTACACAACCACGACAGGTATGGAGCTCCAAACTGGGTTTCATATTCGCGGCATCCGGATCAGCCATAGGGCTTGGAAATATCGTATTTTTCGGTGCCAATGCCTATAAATACGGCGCAGGAGCATTTTATCTTCCGTATCTCATAGCACTCATATTCATCGGCGTACCTTTCATGATGATGGAGATTGGTTTGGGTGTCCGTTTTAACAGAGGCCTGCCTGAAGCACTCCACCACATTGCAGGACGAAAAGGAGAATTTTTCGGCTGGTGGGGAATTCTCAATGCAACGGTTATTGCCACATATTACATAGCAATACTCGGTTGGGTTGTCGGTATGCTTGTCGGTGCATTCGGTCCTCTCTGGAAATCATCCCAGTCACTCCCGGCCTTCGGCATGCCTGAGGGAGTCTTGCCAAATCCTTTTGCATATTTCTTTGATATGCTCTCTCGTCCGTATGCAATGATATTTGTGGCACTCATGTGGCTCATTAATATCATGGTGGTGTGGAGAGGAACAAAGACCATCGAGAAAGCGGTAAAGGTATGCGTACCGCTCATGTGGGTGTTCATGATTATACTCATTATCAGAGGATTGACACTTCCCAGTGGCCCTCAGGGACTTCGCCTTCTTTTCACACCCAATTGGGATATAATGAACAATCCCGACGTATGGAAAGGGGCATTCGCCCAGATTTTCTTTTCCCTGTCACTGGGATTCGGCATCATGACTGCCTATGCCAGCTATCTTCCCAAAAACAGTGATTGCAGCGCGAATGCCATGATGGTTTCGTTCATGAATTGCAGTTTCGAATTTCTTGCCGGGGTTGCCATATTCACTATTCTCTTCAGTCTCTCCATCGTACCCAAGGCGAGTACGCTCGCAATGACGTTTTTCGTCCTGCCCTCCGGTATCGCCCGATTCCCGGTGGGAGTAACCACCTTCGGGGTAATGTTTTTCGTCCTTCTTCTCCTGGCGGGGATCTCGTCGAGCGTCTCACTTGTCGAAGCGCTGGCAACAGCGATAATCGACAAATATCGAATATCCCGGGCACGTACCCTGCTCTACATTGGTGGAATCGGAACACTTATTTCGCTTCTATTCGCTCTTCCTTTTGTTGTGGACTCGGGGCTCGACGATAACGGGACGTTGGGACTAACGCTTCTTGATTTATCGGATCATTGGGCATTCGGATATGGATTGCTTTTTATGGGATTTTTTGAAAGCATTTTTATCGGTTGGATTTTGGGTTCTGGCAAACTCAGGGAATCGATCAATGCCAATACAAAAATCAAACTCGGGCCGTGGTTTGATTTTATTATCAGGTTTTTCGGTCCCCTTGCCGTTCTCTCGGTCATCATAGCGAGCATAGTTGGCGAATGTAAAGACGGTTTGTACGGAACCTCTATGGCAACTGGCTGGGCCCCCCTTGCGATCGTGGTATTCACAACATGGCTTGTATTTACCACGGGAGGTGCGTTTGTCCTCAGCCGGGAACGGAAGGAAAAGGAGGTGGTCGAGTGAGAACATTTCTACTCCTAATGCTTTGTCTGAATCTTTCGTACGCTTCTCAGATCACCTTGAGCGACGAATTTCCACGTGTCCACCAAATGACCGATATCACTGTTTTGGATCAGAAGGGCGTTCCCGTGGAAGGGGCGATCATCGGTCTCACGTACCGCCCGAACAGCATGGTTGAGCGATCAGTAACACTCGAAGAACAAACTGACAGCCTCGGTACCATCTCATGGATACCGGATGACGCCGGTCTCTGCAGTATCACGGCTTCGAATGCTCGTAAGCCGGATTCCCTACTGGCCTCTACTGACGTTTCGGTTCGTTTTGAATCTTTTTCTCCACAAGGCATTTTAGTGTTTCTCGTTGCATTTGTGGTTCTATTTGGAGGAACCACACTGAGTATCATAATGCTTTTCCGCCCCTGAATCCGGATCATTTTCAGAGCTGTTAATAACATGACTCGGCCTGTCTTGATTGCGTTGATTATTCGAATCCGCAGAGTGGCATTCGAAACATAGATTTCAATGTCATACGATCTACTGCTTCTTCATCCGCCCTATATCCTCAATGAATCGGACTACCCGATTTTTCCGCTTCCCTGGAATCTGGGACATGTGGGCTCTACATCATATATAGGTAAATATCCGGTGGGACCGAGTTGGACATATATGCCTCTCGGTTTCAATACCATGAGAAACTACATCGCAAGTCATTCCGATTTTTCGGTCGGCATGGAGAACCTTGCGATTCTTCGACATACACCACCTCGGTCTATCCTGAAACGGTTCAAATCTCAGGAAATCACTGATATGAGCATACTCACCGAACTCGCTGAGGCTGCCCATTATCAACGGACCGTTGCGGCAATACAAGGTTTCGAGGCTAGCATATTCGCAGTTGATCTTCACTGGATAGTTTATGCACAGGGAGCTCTGAAAACACTTGAATTAATTAAAAAACACCATCCGGGAAGCACCACCGTTATCGGTGGACTGACAGCCAGTTACTTCGCCGATGAGATCATGGATAGATATCCGTTTATCGACTTTCTCGTCTGGGGCGACGGCTGTATCCCATTGCTCAAACTCACCGAGGAGATCAATGGTGACGGCAACTTCGGCGGTATACCCAATCTGTATTACCGGGAAAATGATTCAATCCGTAAAGGTCCTGTACGGAGACTCAATGATCACACCATAGTGGCAACGGACAGGGAACCCCTTGATTCAGTGACCATGGCCCGTGGGTGCCCCCTCAATTGCATAACATGTGGCGGTTCTCAATCAGCCTTCGATCAATTGTTTTCTCAGAATGAATCCAGGGAATATTCGGTTGAAACCATTCTGGGAAAAATCGAGAGCATCGGTACGTACGCTCCCCATATTAATCATGTATTTCTCATACATGATCCCATTCTGACTATTGGAAGGAAGAAATGGAATACCATACTCGATGAGATTCACCGGAATAGTTTCAACATGACGTTTCTCGTTGAATTCTTCATGCCCCATACGGTCGAAGATATCCGGATCATAGGTGACAAGATTCCAGGCAGTTCCATTCAAATTTCACCGGAGTCCATGGATGAAGAAGTAAGGAGCTTTCATAAGCAGCTTCGATACTCCAACAGTGATCTTATAGAAAATCTCGATGCAATTCGCGATCATTCTGATCTTTCCATGGGAGTCTGGTTTCTCACCGGGCTGGCGGGCGATAGTCGCGCAACTGTTGATACGACGATTTCCTTCGTGGAGGAGTATTACCGGAAGATAACGGATGTTCACCGTGACCTGCTCATGTACAACGAAATGCTATTCCTGGATCCCGGATCCCTTGCTTTCATGAATCCCGAACAGTACGGATACAAATTGCGATTAAAAACCCTTGAAGATCATGTTCAAGGATTCTCCATGCCCTTATTCAAATACCAGATGAACTATGAAACCCGTTCACTATCGCGGGATGATATCGTCAGCCTGTTCCTGTATATGCATGACCGAATGAATGAAATCTATCTGCGGTGTGGCGTCCTGAATGAGGTACAGCATGGGAGAATTTCTTTGTATAACAACCTGTTACGGAGATTTGAAAGCAAATATGATGAAGCGATGCGCGTATCTTCGCCCGCAGATCGAATCCACCGATTTATCAAACTCGGTATGGAGTTTCGTGCCGCGCTCAATACGGTTTCCGACTACCCGCACAAAGACATATCGAATATTACTCCCTGAGCAACATGTAAACTCTTCAATGATCAGTTGCAGTGTGCGAATAATTCAGTGATGTGGCTTTGGTGGCTTCTGTCGAAGCCGGCCGAGTCACGAAGAGTAGTTCGTACCAAGCTGGAGGATTTAATCTTTGAGCCATTGAATCGCGTCACTCATGGATGTAAAACTTTCCGCAATGATTCCGCGATTCCGTGCAACGGTTTCGAAAAATTCCGCGCTTTGTTTCAGCTTCTCATCATTTCTCAATACAACGGCATGTTTCACATCAGAGCCAAACACCCGCGCATGATCTTTCGTAACTTCATATATGTCGATCGTTGACGAGAGATTCTCAGCATTCCTGAAGTCTATTAACAACCGTGTAATACCATGGTCATTGCAGAGTTTGGCGGCTTCGGCCTGCACCGAGTGACCGATTTGCGATGACCACCAGCCATTCACCGATATATGCAGTATTTGATCTTTTATCTCATAGTCAACCGGCATTTTCTCACCGATTCATTTAATGGAGTTTCGTCAAAATAAGCGCCATAATCCCCACATCCGGAACTACGGCGCCATTCAGTTAATCGATCTTGGGAATACGTAAAACCTGTCCCGGGTAAATCTTGTTCGGGTCGGAGAGCATGGGTTTATTTGCTTCGAATATTTCGGGATACTTCGTGGCATTCCCGTAGAATTCTTTTGCTATCTTGGATAGAGAATCACCGGATTTCACTGTATAGAATCTTGCCTCCGGTTCCTGGGCGGTTTCGGCCTGTATCGCCGACTCTTCTTCCTTGATCTCAGCCTTATTCACTCTGATAAGATCATTAACCTTTGCAACGCCCTGTGTATTGCCGACAACAAGAACGACTTTTTCCTTAACATCCTGTGAAGGGGCGATTCCCTTGAGTGTGGCCGTTTCATCGTAGTAGTCTATATTGAAGTTTTCCACCTGAAACCCGAGCTTCTCAACACGATCTTTAAGTAAAGCCGCATGTTCCCGGTTTGCTTCTTCTTTCGACTGACCGCTTTTACGGGTGATCTTCTCTCCGGCATTCTTCACGAAATCAAACAGTCCCATTGTTTCCTCCCTTTGGGCACAAGCTCATGTTCGTGCTATTCACGAAACACAGGTATCATCTAGCATGACAACACCCTGATTGATCAAGTTGTTTCATTATGGTACTCGATGCTCATTTTTTTCCGAGCAAACCGCCGAGAAGTCCAAAACCGCGTTTCGCGATATCGCCGGCATCAACATCACCATCTCCATCAGAATCCAATAACGAATTAAGTATATTAAATCCTTGTGGCTCCCGGCGCTCGACCTCTTTACGCTCATTATTCAGCAGAGAAGCCAAACCGGTTGCATCAAGACCTGAACTGCGTTTCTGTTTGCCCAATGTTCCCATGACTAAAGGAGCAAGCGTGGCCATGAGTTTTCCCACGGAAACCGTATCCAATCCCGTTGAAGCGCCGATTCCGGTTTCGACTCTCTCTCGCTTACCGCCCAGTACATGTTTGAGAATGCCCTCGCCCGGTCCGGCTTCCGCATTACTGATAAACCCCATGACATCCTCGAGGATTCCTCCGTCATGATCTTTCTCCAATGCTTTATCAAGGGATGAAGCACCCGCTTCATTGGAGCTATTTCGAGCAAGAGCCCCCAGTAAAACTGGTACGGCGGCTGAAACAGCTGATCCCGCCTTGGCTTCGTCTATTCCCAACTGCTTGGCTATTCCGCCTATTTCCTGGTTGCCCAGTTGCGACATTATGGTATCTATGATGCTGTTCATGCTATACCCTTTCATGAAGAAACTTACTTTATAGCCCCATGTTATCTGTCTCATTGTTCCTTACTTTAACTACAGCAATATTCGCTCCGGGAATCTATTAAAACAACCTGCAATTTCCTAAACTGAGCGATTGTTATCGTAGCGAGGCATAGAAGAGGCTTACGAGTCATGAAGTTGGAGTGATTCCGTGACGCAGTCGTATCCTACCGATGCGGTGGAGAAGCGGAATCGTGAAACGATTGACGCAGTTGGCTCCTCGAAGCCGTAGTAGATGAGAATCGCTCAGTTTAGGAATTTATGGTTTCCGTTAGATATCGTCGTGACACGAAATAGGTTTTGTACACACACGTTGTTAGTCATGACAAAAGGGGGCATTCATGATAACCCGGATCTCTTCCGAATAATGGCGGGATAGTCGTCATCACATTTCACCGATCCGACTTTCGATGCAAACAATCTTTTCTAAAGGCCTTCAGTGAGACATCACTATCCCCGATCCTGAATCATAATCGAATACAATCATACTGATACTTGTTGTTTGCGCGATGATGCGAGTACCATCAATCCCGCAGATCATTCCTAGTTGAGGATAATTATGATCAAAACGTGTATCCGCCAAAGATTTCTGTTTTTCTCACTGTGGATTTTTATATTCCGAATTGGATCAGCACGCGAACCGGTCATCCACATTTCTCCGACGAGAGAAGCGCCTGTTATCGACGGCATGCTGAATGATGTGGCATGGAACAACATTGAACCTGTAACGGAATTCATTCAGTACAATCCTAAAGAAGGCGCTGATCCGTCTGAAGCCACGGAGATGTATTTGACATACGATGAGCATAATATCTACCTCGCGTTTAAATGTTATGACTCGGAGAGAGACGGAATCAGAGCCACCATGACACAGCGGGACGCCTGGGAAGACGACGATTGCATCGGATTTGCATTTGATACGTATAACAGCTGCCGGGAAGCGTACCTGTTCAACGTGAATCCCTATGGTATACCCGTGGATTTCATCTGGCACCATCATGGGTATACTGATCATGGGTGGGACGCCGATCTCAACTGTGCCGGCGTCATTCTTGACGATTCCTATAACATTGAGGTTGCCGTTCCTTTCCGATCACTCCGAATGCCTGCTACCGACTCGCAGGTGTGGAGATTTTACGCGCTTCGAAGTATACATCGTAAGGGAGAAATGGTCATTTGGCCTCCCCGGTCTCATGCTATACCAAACTATCTCGCCCAAGCCTGCGAACTTCATGGAATATCCGGTATAGAAACCGGAAGACATCTAACCGTTCTCCCCTATGCGTTTGGATCCGGAATACGAGAAGACGACGGATTTGAAGAGGAAGGCAATGTGGGAATTGATATCAAGTATGGTCTATCCTCCAACTTCATGATCGATGCGACCATCAATCCCGATTATTCCCAGATCGAGGCCGATCCCGATCGAGTTGAGCTATCAGAGCGATACGAAGAGCTTCTTCCGGAGAAACGCCCTTTTTTCACTGAAGGGACGGATATCTTCGTGTCAGATCAATCTCTCTTTTACTCTCGTACAATAAGAAATCCTATTGCGGGGTTTAAACTGACGGGAAAAGCGGGAAAGACACGGATAGGACTACTATCTGCCGTGGATGATCCATCAGATGACGATAGTAACGTGTTCTATAATCATCTCAGATTCAAAACGGAAATACTCGATCAGTCTCATACGGGAGTAGTTATAACCAACCGCGATGATCCTGACAACTCAGAGTATAATCGTACATTCAGTACTGATGGATTGTTTCGATTCCATCAGATCTATTCGCTGAAAGCGCAGGCGACATATTCAGTGACCGGCAATGACGACGATCTCCATGATGCGATGGGGTACAATATTCGCGCTGAACGAATGGGTTCGAAACTATACAACAATATATGGTTTCAATCGTATCCTGAGGAATTTGAAGCTCAGAGCGGCAGTATGTGGGAGGTTCTGGGCTATCGGACTGCGGGAATGTACCATGAATATTGGATCAGATCTCCCGGTGGCGGTATCAATGAAATCATGTGTGCGACCGGAGCACGGCACAGGTACAACCATGAAGACGGGCACGATGAGGATAAGGAATGGATCTCCGCGGAGCTGAGCACACAAGGTTTCTGGAACAAGGTGGAGCTTCAGCGGAATCGTGAAGTGGTAGAGTCGAAAGAATTCACGGTGACAAGCATTGAATACGAAGTATGGAACTCCCCTTCCGCGCTGCTTGATCACTACATGTCGTTTATCCTCGGTGATGCGGTGAATTACTTCACCACAACCTTTGGGTGGCGATATCGTCTGTACTACAGTACAGCGGTTAAGCCGATGAGACGGCTGGTTCTCAATCTCACCTTCATTCGAGAGGACTTTTATGAACGGTACAGAGGGAAAAGATCGTTTCTCCAGAATATTCTCTGGAGTAAACTGTCGTATCAACTCAGACCATCCATGTTTCTGAGAGGGATCTACCAATACAACAGTATGAACAAACGATCAGATGCGAGCATCCTTTTCGCCTATGAATACCGTCCGCTCAGTAATATCTATGTCGGTGTAAATTTTAACGAAATCACGGATTGGAATAACGCCACTGACAATACCGAACTCTTCGCGAAAGTTGGTTATTTCTGGAGGTTGTAACAGAAACGTGAGGAATTGATGATTGATCCCGCATTTCTCACAAGGTTTTTTTGCGAAGCAGTCGAAATGCATCTGATATCGAGGCATGCAGTTCCATGATTGCGGTAATAAGCTGGTGAGAAATGTGGGTTAAAATCTCCAGATCACGATTCGCGAATCCCCGACTCTGATTTAATATTCGCTTCGATATTCATGTTCCGGTGTTTGACGTTTTCATTACGCATCCGCAAAATCAACTCTGACGTATGACCTTTGACTCCTGACCCATCACACCTCTTTCACCCCTCAACTCTCGTATGCGCGTTTCACGATCCTCCACACCGAATATTGATGTTCCTGCTACAAGAAGATCCGCGCCAGCGTCGATGATACTCGCGGCGTTCGCAGGACCAACGCCTCCATCCACGGCAATGGAAAACGGTAACTCCGCCTTGTCGCGGTAGGATGCAAGGGTTTCTATTCGACGGAGCGATTCCTCTATGAACGACTGCCCGCCGAATCCGGCGAATACACTCATGATAAGAACCTGTTCTACATCTTCCAATACGGGATAGGCGTCAGTTATCGGTACATCCGGATTGAACGAAATGCCTGCTTTAACATCGAGATTATGTATCTCATCCAGGATCTGAGGTCTTTGCGCCATGGTCTCAAGATGGACCGTAATTAGATCCGATCCCGCTTTCACGAATCGCTCAACGTACTTCCATGGTTTTATGATCATAAGATGGCTGTGCAGTGGAAGCTCGGTTACACCCCGGATAGCTCGTACGATATCGGGACCGAAGGAAATATTGGGAACAAATACTCCGTCCATGATATCAAGATGGATACCGTCGGCGTTGCCTATATCCGCGATTTCATCCGATAAACGAAGGAAATCAGCAGCAAGGATGCTGGGGAATACCTGTACAGTCATCGGGTAATGCCTCGCTTTTAAACGGTTCTTCGATTAAGAATACGACTATGAAGATGTCACAACCACCGTGACACTCTCCCCCGGACAAATCTTGTATCCGGGAGGCGGAAACACGGAAAGTACGGTTCCTTCGGCTTCACCACTGTTACGTATGTAGTGTCTCTGAGAAATCCCTATGCCACGTTTTCTGAGTTCCCGAAATGTATCACCTATATTACGTCCATTGAAGGAAGGCATAATGAAACAATCATCTCTCCCCGGTTCAACGATCAACAGATCAACCTCTCCCCCAATAAGAAGAGACGTTCCGGAAGGTGGAAACGTTGCTATTACTTCTCCCGTCGGAGTTCCGGGACGCGGGTACATGATAATATCTCCGACGGACAGACCGGCGGTTGAAAGCATATTGAGGGCTTCCCTGCAACCATATCCCGTGATATAGGGGATCGTAACGTTTGCAGGACCCGAACTCACAACCAATCGTATCGGACGAGAAGGTTTACCGAGATGGCCGGGAGGAGGATCCTGGCTTACAACCAGTCCTTTTTGATATTCAGGATGAGACTCATCGTTCATTCGCCGCGGATCGAATCCGCTCTCTCGGAGAATAGTCGCCGCCTGGGAGAATTCACTTCCTACAACATCGGGGATGGGGGATTCATTACCATGCATGACGAGAAGCGGCATCACGAACCGATCAAGTAGTAGCGCACTGCCTATGGCCATGACTCCGACAACAATTCCGTAAACAACCAGAGATACAATGATCGATTGAATAAGACGCCGGCCCCAACGCCGTTTTGATGAAGCTTTTGATTTCTTCTTCCGGGCTCCCATATCATCTCTTCTCTATTAACACAACATATCCCCGATCCGAATTCGGAAACCATTCACCCAATCTCGACCGGAAACAGGGTTCTTACCGGGATTCTGTAATCGACTCATAATTAACATACCGGTTCCACAACTCACCGCCGCTCCGTACTCTCCATCAGCCGTTCTTCGTATGCCGAGAAATCGCCCCGCTTCTTCGCCTTCCTCCTTCCGATTCTCGGCCTTTAAGACCGAAATCCTCGTGCCTCTTGCTTCAAACCATGTACCGGGCCATGGGACGAATGCTCGCACGCGGCGTTCCAGCAGAATAGATGGTTCACCCCAATCGAGTCTGCCATCTTCTTTGCACAATTTCCGGGCCACAGTGGCACCTTCATCCATCTGCTTCTTCAGTTGGAGTTTGCCTCTTTCCACATCATAAAGAATCCGTTCGGTCAATCGGCCGCCGATTCCGGCAAGTCGCTCTTCGAGTTCTTCAGCAGTCTCTTTTTCACCTACAGTAGTCCGTTCAATCAATGCTATCTGACCGGTATCAACGCCCGAACTCAAACTGAATACCGTTACTCCTGTTTCAGTATCACCTGATAGAATCGTCCATGGTATGGGTGCTGCCCCACGCCATCTGGGAAGCAAAGAAGGATGTATGCCGAAAAAACCACGTGGAACCCAATCAAAAACGAAAGGTTTGAGGATTTCACCGAAATCGGCAATGAGTGCTATATCTGCACCCAGGGAACGAAACTCCTCTTCGAATCCTCTCTTTGACACCCGGGATCGTTTGATGACCGGAATATCATTTTCACGTGCCCATCGAGCGGCCGGCGTCTCAACGACCTTGCGTTTTCGGCCGGTAATCATGTCAGGGCGGGATACGACGGCGCAAATGGTATGATCTCCCCCTTGTATGATCTCCATAACCGGTACGGAGAATCCGCCGCCCCCGAGAAACACCACGTTCACGCGGTTACGCCTTTGAGCGGGCCTTGAGGTTACGAAGTTTTCCGGAAATGAGTTTCCTCTGAAGCGCGGGAATACGATCGACTATAAGAACGCCGTCGAGGTGATCAATTTCGTGTTGAAACGCGGTCGCCAGGAGATCCGAAGCTTTGATCTCATGCTCTGTGCCGTCCATATCCTGATACTTCAATTTGACATGTGCGGAACGTTTGACCTTCACCCAAATCTCGGGGAGACTGAGGCACCCCTCTTCCCGGGACTGTTCACCCCATGCAGCAACAATCTCCGGGTTTATAAGTACGAGATCCTCGCCATCCGGATTGCCCCTGCCATCGATAACCGCCACGCGAACACTTTCCCCGATCTGAGGAGCCGCGAGCCCCAAACCGTCTACGGCACGCATTGATTCAAACATTCGCGGTACAAGTTCCGCGATGGCGGGATCGCCGGGATTGACTTCCCGGGCTTTCTCTCGAAGAACCGGATCACCGTATATTCGGATTGGCTCAGTCATCATGTCTCCCTGCTGACAACCGCCTGTATGGATTGAATCTGGAACTCCGCCTTTACATTATCTGCGATCTTCAGAACAACAATGTTTTCCTTTATCCCTACAACGGATCCATACAGACCACCGGTCGTGAGAACCCGATCCCCTTTTTTCAATGATTGAAGCATGGTTTCATGCTTTTTCTGTTCCTGCTGTTTCGGTCGAATCAGAAGGAAATAAAACAGAACCATGATAATAAGAAACGGCAGCATGGATACGAGGAAATTGGGTGATTGCCCCTGGGCACCCTGCTGCGTAGGTCCGGCCATGAGTAACAACATATACATTATGTAATCCTTTCGTGAATAGGGCGAAAAAAGGATGTATTATACACCGACTTGCCCCATATAGTTCTCGAGAAACGTTCTTTTCCACGTGGAAAAATCACCACGGATGATAGCTTCCCGGGCTTTTTTCATCAGTCTGATAAAAAACGTTACATTATGAAGACTGACAAGACGCGGACCGAGAAGTTCCCCGCTGGAGAATAGATGCCGCAGGTACGCTCTCGAATATGTCTTGCAGGCGATACAATCACATTCATCATCCAATGGTCGCTCATCCCTGGCGAATTGAGCATTCTTAATCACGAGTTTGCCGTCATGAGTGTACGCCGTTCCACGACGTCCGTTCCGGGTTGGAATAACGCAGTCGAACATATCCGCACCCAGTTCAATACCGTCGAGAAGATCCTGCGGAAGGCCGATTCCCATAAGGTATCTCGGCCGATCAACGGGTAACTCCGGCAAGACCTCCCCTACTACTTCAAAGGTCTGTTCACGAGGTTCTCCGACGGCAAGTCCACCCACGGCGAATCCCTCAAAAGGAAGCGCACTAATGGCATTGGCATGCCACGCTCTGATGGCCGGATATACTGAACCTTGAACAATTCCGAACACCGCCTGATGATCTTTCATAGATACTGCCGAACACCGTTTCGCCCATTCAAGCGTTCGTTCTGCTGAGAACCGAGCCGTGGACTCGTCACAGGGGAATGGCGTGCATTCATCAAAGACCATAGCGATATCCGAACCCAGAGCAGCTTGGATTTCCATGGCGCTTTCCGGTGTAAACCGGTGAGTAGATCCATCGAGGTGAGAACGGAATACGGCACCATCCCGGTCCAGTGTCCTGAGATCCGCAAGACTCATAAGCTGGTAGCCGCCGGAATCCGTAAGAATCGCCCGGTCCCATCCTATAAACTGATGCAGTTCGCCCATATCCTCTATGAGAGTATGTCCCGGGCGAAGGTAGAGATGATAGGTATTACCAAGAATTATTTGAGCACCAGCCGTTTTCAGTTCGTGGACATCCATAATTTTAACACTACCCTGCGTCCCAACCGGCATAAATACGGGAGTTCGTATGGTACCCCGTGTCGTGACGAATTCGCCCGCTCTGGCTGCGGTTGTATCGTCTGTAGCAGTCACATGAAACGAGTGCAGTTCATCGCTCGGCATATTCGAACTCATCCTGGATATTCAATAGATAATGGAACAGGAAGATGACATTACCTAAGTTGGGTTTTGTTATCGTCGCGACTTGTTACGGCGTGACCGGGCAAAAACCGGAGCGGAGGAGAATTATTCAATTTAGGCATTAACATACTTCAGGAAAACAGCAGTAATTCGTCGTCATTCTTCTCTCTCGAGAGGGGAATACCAAAGTGACGCTTTGCAAGATCCGTTGCGAGACGACCCCGGGGAGTGCGTTCCAAGAGACCTTCCATGATAAGAAACGGTTCGTAGACCTCTTCAATTGTTCCGGGTTCTTCCCCTACTGCGGTCGCGAGTGTGTTCAAACCTACAGGCCTGCCACTGAACTTTCTTATCAGCGTTTCTAAGATCCGTTTATCCATATCATCCAGACCCAGAGAATCTACGCCTTCAAGCTGCAAAGCATCGTCCGCCAATGTCTTCGATATGGTCCCGTCTCCTTTGACCTGCGCAAAATCCCTAACCCGCCGGAGCAGACGATTGGCAACCCGGGGCGTACCACGCGATCGTTTAGCGATCTCATTCGCCCCGTCTGGTGTCAGTGGAACGCCCATAATCCTGGCGGATCGTTTCACGACTTCCGAGAGTTCTTCCGCTGTGTAGAAATCAATCCGTTCCACAATTCCGAATCGTTCACGCATGGGACGGGTAATCATCCCCGCCCGGGTCGTTGCCCCCACCAGAGTAAACGATTCCAGACTGATCCGAACCGATCGAGCACTGGGACCTTTATCCAGCATGATATCAATGCGGAAATCCTCCATTGCGGGATAAAGATACTCTTCCACCACGTGGGACAGACGATGTATCTCATCCACGAAGAGAACATCACCCGTACCAAGATTTGTAAGATGCCCGGCGAGATCGCCCGGACGTTCGAGGATAGGTCCCGAGGTCACCTGAACATCCACATCCATTTCATGGGCGATTATATGGGCGAGCGTTGTTTTCCCCAAACCTGGCGGTCCGTAAAACAACACATGATCAAGGGCCTCGCCGCGCTCGCGTGCAGCCCTGATATACAATTCGAGCTTTTCTTTCATCCGCGCCTGCCCGATAAAATCCTGCAGACGCTCCGGACGAAGCCCCTCCTCAAACTGAAGATCCTCTTCTGTCTGGATGCCGCTGGTCAATCGATCGGTCATTCTTTTCGTCCTTTTGAACTCGAAAATTTGAGAGCTACGCGAATAAGATCTTCCACCGCAGCATCCTGACCGAGTTCTTTGGCTGCCCGTTCAACACTCTTGGATGCTGCATTCCGCTGAAAACCGAGACTCATTAAAGCATGTATTGCTTCACCCACAGAACTGGCGGCCACAAGGGGTCCTTCTAAAACAGATTCGATCTTTCCGCTCAGTTCCATTACAATCCGACCGGCCGTTTTCCGTCCGATTCCCGGAACCTTTGAAAGTAATCCCGGTTCGCCGCGAATTATCGCCTGGTTCAGCGCCTCCACACTCAATCCCGAAAGAACGGTACATGCCAGTTTTGGTCCCACCCCGGCGACACCTCTGAGCAGGTTAAAAAATCTTCTTTCCTTTTCGGTATGAAAACCAAAAAGCGTCAACGCATCTTCCCGAACCACCAGTTCGGTAAATATCGAGGTTTGTTGCCCCTGTGTAACCTTGGCGCTGGTGGAAAGAGGTACCGCGACTCTGAATCCCACTCCACCGACTTCAACAACTATCTGTGTGGGCTCTACACGTTCCGCCAAACCGGTCAAGGTATCGATCATTTTCCAGCCTTCAATCGTTCGAACTTCCTCTTCTGACAACGGCATAATGCCACGGCAAGAGCATCTGACGCATCCGCTGCAAGTTTTACATCACCGAGCTTCAATAAACGACGGATCATGAAGGCCACCTGCTCTTTCCCCGCAGCTCCCTGCCCGGTTAAACTGAGCTTGACCTCACGCGGCGGATAGAGAAAAACCGGTATATTGAGCAGGGCGGCAACGAGAATCGCCACGCCACGCGTCTGACCCATGACGAGGGCATTATGAACGTTTTTTCCGAAAAAGCCATCCTCCACGGCGATTTCGTCCGGTTTATCATTCTCAACTATCTCTTTGAGAGACCGGTAAATGGTCGCAAGACGCTCGGGAAGTGGAATCCTCGGACTCGTTCGTATTGTTCCCCAGTTTTGGGCTGTAAATGTACGGTTCTTCTCGTCGATTACACCATATCCGGTAGCTGCAAGTCCTGCATCGACTCCGAGAACACGAATTGTTCGTGACCTGTCATGAGAGATCGACAGAATCAAGCTCCTCGTCAGGTATATCAAAATTCGCCCAGACCTTTTGAACATCTTCCTGATCCTCAATGCCATTCATGAGCCTGAGCAATTGCGAAGCCTCTTTGCCGGCTATTTGAACCACACTCTTTGGAACCTGGGCAAACTCTGCTGATATCATCTCGATCTCAGCTGTTTCCAATGCTTCTTTAACAGCTTCCAGATCCCCCGGCGCGGTGGTTATTTCGAAATACTCTCCCTCTCGAACTAGGTCTTCAGCACCGGATTCGAGGGCAAGTTCGAGCAATTCGTCTTCATTATGTGTAGCGGCATCCACTTGGATGACACCCTTCGAATCGAACATCCAGGATACACTACCGGCTTCCGCCATATTGCCCGCATGTTTATTAACTATGTGCCTGATTTCAGCTATAGTTCGATTTTTGTTATCAGAAAGCGTTTCAATGAGAATCGCCACTCCACCAGGTCCGTATGCCTCATACGTTGCCTCTTCATAGGTAACGCCCGGAAGCTCTCCCGTACCCTTCTTGATTGCCCGGTCAATATTATCCGCTGGCATATTGGAAGCTTTGGCCGCGGTTACAGCGGTCCTGAGTCTCGGATTACTGTTGATATCACCGCCACCGATCCGCGCGGCGGTGCTGATCTCCCTTATCAGTTTGGTAAACATCCGGCCGCGCTTCGCGTCTACAGCGGCTTTCTTATGCCGTATGGAGTGCCACTTGGAGTGCCCGGACATCTATCCTATTCCTCCATCGCGGCTTTCGCCTCGGCGATAACCCGTTCAGAGATTTCGGATGGTACTTCCTCGTAATGACCAAATTCTCGACTGTGCATCGCACGCCCCTGGGTAATTGATCGCAGTTGGGTGGAATATCGATCGAGTTCTGATAGAGGAACCATAGCTCGGACCGTCTGATATCCCCTTCCGCGGGATTCAACACCCTGGATTTTGCCGCGACGGGAACTCAAATCTCCCATAACGTCACCGAGGAATTCATCGGGAACGATGACTTCGACAAGATTTATGGGCTCCAGCAATACCGGTTTGGCTTGCTCCATAGCCTTTTTAAACGCCATGGATCCGGCGACCTTGAATGCGTTTTCTGAGGAATCGACGGAATGGTATGAACCATCGTACAGGGTTACACGAAATCCAACCACTTTATACCCGGCCAGTATTCCGGCCTGCATGGCTTCGCGAATCCCTTTCTCTACGGCGGGTATGAATTTGCCAGGAACAACACCGCCTACCACTGCATCCACAAACTCGAACTCCTGATCCCGTGGAAGTGGCTCCATCCTGATCCATACGTCTCCATACTGCCCACGTCCACCGGTTTGCTTCTTGTATTTACCTTGGACTTCAGCCTTGCCCTTAATTGTTTCTCTATATGGAATCTTTGGACGGGCCTGTTCCACCTCAACACCAAACCGTGACTTGAGTCGTTTCACAAGGAGGTCGAGGTGTAACTCACCCATGCCCCAGATAACCGTCTGGCGAAGTTCCGCATCGGATACAACCTTTAATGTCGGGTCTTCGGCAACGATTCTCGACAAACCTGAAGAGATCTTATCCTCATCACCTTTTGTTTTCGCTGAAATTGCCGTGGCTATGACTGGCTTGGGAAACTCAATGGCAGGTAACTTCACGGGGTTTCGTTTATCCGACAGTGTATGCCCGGTTTCCGTTCCTTTCAGTTTCACAAATGCTCCCATATCACCGGCAACAGCCTTCTCAAGATCCGAACGTTCCTTACCGATAAGTGCGAGGATCTGGCTGATCCGCTCGGAATTATGCGTATCCGCGTTCGACACCTCATCCCCCGATTCTACGGTTCCGGAGAAAACCCGAAACAGGAGGAGTTCACCGAGATGCTTTTCATACAGCTTTTTAAACACTCGAACGGCCAGTGGACCGGAGCTATCCGGAGGCAGTTCCATTGATTCATCTTTTCCCTTGGTAACAACAACCGGGCCTGCCTCTAAGGGATTAGGCACACAACCGATAACGGCATTGAGAAGTTGAGCGGCACCTGCTTCCGACTCCGCGCAAACAGTAAGGAGGGGGAACAATTCACCCTTTTTCGCTGCCGCACCCAATCCCGTACGAAGTTGATCCTCAGTAAGATCCTCATTCTCCATATATTGGTCGAGAAGCTCCTCATCGGTTTCAGCTACTGACTCGACAAGTTGCGAGCGATATTCATCAACTTTATCCACGAGATCCGCGGGTATATCCATTGCGGAACCATCTGATGAAAAAGCCTTCTTCGATATGATATCAACTACACCGTTGAAACTCGCGGCAAATCCCACGGGGATTGATACAGGAACCACATTCGGTCCGAAATGCTCCGTAGCTGATTCAACAAGAGCATTAAAATCCGCATGTTCTTTATCCGGTTTATTAACTACGATTAACACCGGCATGTTTTGTTCTCTGGATGCTTCCCACACCCTCGTGGTACCAACTTCCACTCCGCTTGTCGCATCAAGAACCACCAGAACTCCGTCTACAACGCTGAGTGCCGATGTAATCTCACCTATAAAATCAAGGTAGCCCGGCGTATCGATTATATTAATCTTTGATTCTTCATACTCGGCATAGGCCAATCCGGTACTGATGGTCATTTTCCGTTCCATTTCCTCCGGATCGTAATCAAGTACCGAAGTGCCTTCATCCACGCTCCCTCTTCTCGGCGTGGTACCGGTGAAATGGAGAAGCGCTTCTATGAGGCTTGTCTTCCCGCTACCGCCGTGTCCGACCACCGCAACATTTCGGATATCCGCAGTTTGATATTCCTTCACGCCATTTGCTCCTTCCTCATTTCCGCCCCTGAGATTTCCTGTGGTTGAGCGTATTTACATCTTCTTGAAAAACAGATCCATCAATTGGTCTGCTGAAGATATTTTTATACAGATTTCTGTTTTCTCAAAGGCAATGATATGTGTTCGGGATATGAGCCGTCAAGCTATCATCGCTTCCTGATATAAATCATATATTCATGTAAGCGGTTTGCTACTTCCCATAGTACCGATGTTATGTATTTGATATATTACTCGAGCCTACAATTCTCTTGGCTTCCAGCAATACACGGAACACTTTGATTTTCAGATTGCCATTACCACGACATACGTATGTACGGTTACTAATCAGATAATCCCCGGTGCGAGTAGAAATCCTCCCAATCCTATTGATTATCGAATAAAAGCTGTGGAATGTCACATATAATAATCGGCCATGCCAAAATAGATGCCTTTCCGCCGTCCGCAAATGGTTGTAGCGGGAAGTCGTCAAATAGTCAACATTTCTTTACAGAATGTGTTTACCGGAGGGCCGATCTCCGCATTGTCATCAATTGATTGCCAATCTTAGGAGAGGTTCAGTGATGACCTCTTCCTTTCGAAAGGGAGGATAGAGGAGGATTTTTTCTGTTTCAGAACCTGGGAACGGATAACCGACAGACGAAGTCCTTGAGAGTACCGAAAGGCTGATAACGATCAGCATATCGAGTTTGTCTTTATGCGGATCAAAACAAAAATAACGCGGGTATATCGGCGGGTGTAGCAGAATCCTGATGAAGAATGCAGGTCGCGCGGCCTCTCACTTATATGAAAGACCGCGCGATTCAAACTTCGGAGTGTCTATTTTCTCCTGTATCCTGAACGGCTCGAGGACGAGGAATCACGGGAACGTTGCTGTGAGCCGGACCGTCCTCTATCCCTGGAAGGATTGTAATACGGTCGTGTCTCGCGACTCCCTGTCTGCCGGGATTGGGTTGAAGATCCTCGGGTGTCCCGCGACCGTTCCGAGGGTGAACTGCGCGGGGTACTCCGGGGATTATATCGTCGGTCGGTATCGGATTTCTTATCATTATCGGAGCTGCGCTCTCTGTTCGACCGACTCCTATCATAAGTACCACGTGAAGGCTCCGATCGTTCACGCTGTTTCTCATTGTTTTCGGATCGACTCCTGTCTTCCGAACGTTCATTCCGAGTGCGCTCCCGTTCGCGTGTCGCGTCGTATTTTTCCCTCTGTTCGTCTCCGTATCGTTCTGTTTTTACACGATCACGTTCTGTAGGAGCATATCCGTCACGCTCCTTCGAACGCTCACGATGAAGCTGTTTCGTGAACATTTCGCGTTCCTCTTGCGAATATGATTTGATTCGATCTTCATTCACGGCTTCCAATCGCTTGCCTGTATATTTCTCCGCATAACTCCGTGCGGGCGCATCAGCGAAGCGCGTTTTCCCGTTTCCAGGTTCATTCCATCCGGTATTCAGTTTATTCTTCACGCGATACTCCGGCGACTTGTACTTGTAGACCGAATGAGACGTAAGATGAGGAGGATCCACCATGACCCATCGACGATGGTAGCGATGATAATTGCTCCAGTAATGAGGCCAACGATGCTGGCACCAGTGAGGTGGCATCGGCGCCCACGCCACATAGTCGGGACCGTAACTCCATACAACCCATGACGGCCCCCACTCATATCCGGGAACCCAAACCCATCCGTGGTAATCCACCCAGATCCATCGCCCATAGTGGAAAGTCGAGTGCCAGGGTTCATAGGAAACCCACATCCATCCCCAATCACTCCATGCCCAATGACCATGAGAATAGGGTTGCCATGATACATGAACGCGGGGAACCCATACACGTCCTACGTCATGAACATAGGCCCACCGGCCGTGAACCGACAGTTCCCAATCCCATTCCCAATCCCAGCTGGCATGAATGGAGAAAAAAGCGTCTGATGTCGGTGCTAACGCTACAAGCAATCCGATTATGACCAGTGCTTTCATGATGACCCTCCTGGTCGAAGAAGCATTCGCTTCGTTGAAATCTTACTCTTCCGCTTGAGTATTATGCACAAGCCGTGCCAAGAACCGCAATTCTTCTATAAGCATGAAATTTCAATCTGTGACCATCTTTGGGACTATGGATCCTGAAAAAGGCATTTCGTATTCGTCCACCGTTGAGGACACCACAAACACTCGAAATAGGACAGTAAAATCCATTTACATTGAATAACCACACATCGATCTGACAAAATCCGAATCAAAGTAACTTCGGTACTACATTCCTCGTTGTTAGAAATTTCTCATCATTGATTTTCACGAAATTCAGCCTTATCTTTTTCGAGAATATTAGCCTGTGTTTCTATCTGGATTTCGTAATGAATCCATCGAGATATTTGCTCTATCGAGGCTTGCGACCAAAGCCCTTGGAGGCGTATCCCCTGTGATACGGTGAGAAGGGTTTGGGAGTATAACGATGATAGGGCATATATATCGGCGGATGGAATAGACATTCAGAAAGAAATACAGGATCTACCCCATGAAAAATCGGGCCGAGCCTGGGGAAATTTCCGGTTTTTCCGAAAGGGGTGCCTCATGATTCTCCATCATCTTACAATTCGTTTCAGTCGTTGCCCAATCTTCATCCTGGTGTCCGTTATTCTTTTGTATTACTCACCAGGACCAGTGAAGGCAGATTCGGGTTCAGATCCGCCTTTGATTCATGAAACTCGGTACAACGAATTTGTCATCGATAGTTTAGTAGATGGAACCCACTTCCTTTACGGTCAAAATACCGGGTGGGTTATGAAGGATGGTAATGATGCCTGGCTCTATATCTTCGCATATCATGATGGTTTCCAACGAATTAAATCGCTGATACTCCCTGAGGATCAGACCGAAATACCCGGATCTGGCATATATCAATACCTGTTTGAGGGGGACCAGTCAGATCTTCTCAGACACACAACGTGTCAGTTCGGCGACGTCGAAGGTTTCTTTTACCCGCAGGTATTTTTTGATATTAGTATAGACGACCATCGGGAAGTAATGTACACGTATGATGAATTCGGGATCGGTGGCGGCGGATGGATCAGTCCCATACCACTTCAGGATCCTCCCCCGCAGTCCCCGGATTTCAACATGTCTCAACCCATGACTATTCCGATCCCTACGACCGGCGCATTTCATATTCTCACTAATTCCGGAAATGGATATGAATACAGAAGGTTCAGTTTTATTGGAGAGGTTGAAATCGGATCGGTTCCTCTTTTGACCGGTGTTCATGGAACCGGGTATGAAGTTCCATGTTTTACTTCGAATGCGTCCGGACAAATCGTAGTCGCTGCCATTCCCGGGTACAGGGTTGGGGAGGATGCCAACCCCGATTGGCGGGACGATCCAACCAATCCATTGCTTCCCGCCCTCCAGATTTCTCGGGATTTCGGTGAAACGTGGAGCGATCTCATCTGGCTCGATAATGCAACAGTCCCCGATCTTCCCGGAACCAACACCGGTTGTGACAATGCGTCATCAGGTTGGGGATATGGATGGTTGAAGAAGGTGGGTGTCGCGATTGAATATAACGGCATCATCCACCTCGTCACAACGCTCATGGATCCGGCGAACAATACGGCCCCGGATTACTTCGACAGTATCGGTGCAGAGGACTACGGTCTCTGGTATATACAGGGTGTTTTAGAAGAAGAGGAATACTTCTGGAGTGCCTTTGATATCACCATGGGGACCGGTTTGGTGCCGCCGTTTCCGGAAGGTTCTTATTATGGTGGCGGAAGTGCTATCTCCAATCCGTCTCTCGCTGTAACACCGGATGGTCATCTCATATGCGGGTACACAGACTGTGCCATTGTTTATCCAGATAGTTCCTGGTCTATGTATTACTATTTGGTCGGAAACACATGGTCGTATTGGTATTGGGATTGGAGTAGACCAATAAGCATCACAAATGATTCTGAAATCAGTATGGTCTATTTTAAATCACTATCCAGGACCAGCGACGACTATGTCTGTGCCTACGGTATACCTGGCGAATACAGCTCAAACGGTCCACTCGTATCCTATTTCGTTCCCATTGATGATATCATTCGGCCACAACGTGTCCGTGGATTTGATACGGGACCGACTGATATCCATGTGACTGATCCTTACCCCAACCCGGTATCCGATGATCTCAGAGTAAAATTCTTCTTAGGTTCTCAGAGTAATGTCCTCATATCGATTTATGATATGATGGGTAGATGCGTAGAGACAGTCCATAATGGCGATTTGGATGCAGGTACCTACGAACTCCCCTGGACTTCGAAATCACTGCCGTCCGGTTCGTACTCAATTCGAATTCGTACAGGACAAGAAAACCTCTCCAAGAGAGTGG
>Ga0180433_10000747_pt1 | contig 55280 bp, 61 predicted proteins | sample SS_ome_8_FD_132980 | JGI IMG/M metagenome (GOLD analysis project Ga0180433, IMG submission 132980) | Hypersaline lake sediment archaeal communities from the Salton Sea, California, USA - SS_1_D_1 metaG | ecosystem: Environmental > Aquatic > Non-marine Saline and Alkaline > Hypersaline >...
AAAAAGAAGAAAAAGAAGAAAAAGAAGAAAAAGAAGAAAAAGAAGAAAAAGATGAAAGTATTGAAAAAAAAGCTAAACTAGATGAATATATAATGGGCCCAGATAAATTTCCAATACCATATAAGAGATGGGGTTATCTACCTTTATCAATTCAAAATTTTTTAGGAGTTGATAATAAAAAGTGTCAAATTAGTAAAACCAATACAGGATTAAAACTATTTACTCCTTGTTTAATGAGATATGGAGTTGAACAAAGTAAATTTCTTTCATTTATAGCATGTTTAGCAAATGTATATAGTGAATTTAATGGAGGAAAAGAAGTTAATATTAAGCAAATGATAGATATAATTATAGATTCAATTAATATAGATAATTTTATAAATTATAATAATGGAAATCTAATTCAACTATTTAATAATAATGATGAACCGGATATAGATAAATTTACAAATACTAAATTATACAAAAATTTAGATATTAAAAATAGTAACCATATTAATTTTTTTAAAAAAATTGTATCTGCATTTGAAAATTTTAAGAAATTTTTGCGAAGTGATAATATAGTTATTGATTATACATATTTATGGGATATTGTTTCTACTCCAAATCCTAAATTATTTCCAAACGGTTTAAATTTAATTATTTTAGATATAGAAAATACAGATATAACTGATAATGTGAGTATTTTATGTCCTAGTATTAATTATTCAAATGAACCATTTTCTCTCAAAAAAGTTTCTTTATTTTTAATAAAACAAACTAATTATTATGAACCAATATATTTATTTGAAGATACAAAAAAAAATATCAAATTAATAAAATTATTATCGTCTTCAATTCTCTCTAACAATATAAAAAATATTATAGATATTTTACAAACTTTAATAAATAATAATTGTAAACCTTTACCTAGCTTACCTCAAATTTATACATTTGTTCGTAACTTAGATGCATATAGAATTTATAATATATTAACTAGTAAAAAATATGAAGTAGAAGAACAAATTATAAACTATAATGGAAAATGCATAGGTTTATTAGTTAATAAAGATGGAGAAAAGGGATATATACCTACATTTCCATCAAGTATATTAGAAGATATTAATTCAAAATTTATGGATGAATATATGTGGACGACTTATAATAATACATTAAATTTTTTAAATAAAGTTTATATTGAATCTAATGAGAGAATAAAGTGTAAACCAAAAATAAAAATTATAGAAGATAGATTAATTGTTGGTATTTTAACAATTGCCAATCAATTTATATCAATTAATCCACCTATTGAAGATATATTTGGTGATGATCTAGAAAGTATTAATGATAATAATTATATAATAGCAGATATAAAAATTCAAACTAGTAATAAAAAAGATAATGATAGAGAGAAATTAGTTAAAAATATAAAATTAGAACATGACTTTTATAATATTTTCAGAAATCAAGTTAGAATTAATTTAGGTGAATTTAAAAATCAAAGTATTAGAAAAAATCTAGAAAAGATATTACATGCTCCTGATATTTTATATTTAAATAAATTAAATAGCATAGCTAATCTCTTAAAAAAAGTAATAAATAACATTATTTTTAGTGAATATAATGATAAAATATTAGAAAATATAGACGAAGTAACTAATTGTTTAGATAAATCATTATGTAGTGATAAAAGTTTTTGTTTTTTAAGTGAAGACGATGAATGTAAATTAATAATTCCCAAAAATAATTTAATTACTAACTTAGATAATGAAAATAATTATTTTATAAGAGTTGCAGACGAATTAATTAGATATAAGCGTATTAGTTCTTTTATTTTAGAACCCATGGTTTATTTATCATTTGCAAAAATAAAATATAATTTAAATAGTGATGAAATAATAATGTTACAATCATTAATTACTCAACAATATTTTGAAAATTTAGATATTAAAGAAACTAGTGATTATATAAAAAATACGACTTTTGATACAGCTTATCCTAATAAGAGTAAATTTTATAGTGATGAAATATCAATAGATAAATTTATACAGGATTTTGAAACAAAACAATCTGAAAATAAGGTAGAAAAACAAAAATTAAAAATAAATCCAAAGTTATTAATAAAAGAAAAAATTGATGAACCTAAAATAGTAGAAGATAAAGGTGAAGCTAAAGATGAAGATGAAGAATTAGAAGAAAATGTTCCTTTACAAGAAAAAGAAGTAGAAATAGATAAAGATATTAGTTCAATAGAAAAAGATTTAATAGAAGAACAAGAAAAAGAACAAGAAGAAGAAGAACTAGAAAGTGAAAAAATAGAAGAAGAAATAAATTGTCCAATTAATAGAAAAAATTTAGTTGGTAAATGGAAATCATCATTTCCAGCAAATACAATAGAATTATATTTCACATGTGAAATAGCAATTTGTACATATAAATTAATTTTATATATAATAAAAGATTATATTCCTGACCTTAGAAATTTAACTTTAACAGATCTTAAAAATGAATTAGTAATAATTTATAAAAATTATATTAAATATTTACCTTTATTATTTAAGATTTTAGAATCACAAGGTAAAGGAGCTTTAATTAGAATGGTAAAAAATGGTGAAATTAATTTTGATGATTTATTATTGTCAGAAAATTATTATTTAACAAATTTAGATATAGCTTTAATAGCAATTTATTATAATATTCCATTAATTTTTTTATCATCAACTATTTTACAAGAAAATAAAAAAACATTTATGATTGTTAATTCAACCAATAATTTAGATTTCTACTTTATAAGAACACCTGGAATAAGAACAGAGGGATTTCCAGTACAAAGATTATTTGTATATGAAAAACCTTTAATAAGTATTAGAGATATTAAAGATAAATTTAAACAAGATATAGAAAAGGTTAAAGATTTTAATTTTTTAGAAGATTATGTTAAAATATTTGAGAAAAAGAAAAATTAAAAAATTAAGTGTATTTGAAAAATAAATATTTTTTATTTATTACTCTGGATTAATACAATAGAATTAATTTTCTCTATAATATCTCTCCATTCTTTACTTTTATGAAGCATAAATAAATTATCAATTCTATTTTTTACTTCTTCTTTACATTTATATTCTGTTGTTTCATAAAAGTTCATACTTGTTTGTATATGCTGATTACATCTAGCTGATTGGAATGATAAATTTTCTGGATTATTAGAACCTCCTTGATTTAATGAAATAAGATGTCCTATTTCCCATTTAATGTAATTTAATTTCCAACCTCCGTTCATTGGAGAGTTCCAAGCACGAGGTAAAGTATCTTGATATTCATAAATAGGTATATTTCCTTGATTTCTAAAAACTAAATTACCTAATTTTTCAAGCAAATTTATTAACAATTTCTTATTTTTTCCGCAAGCTCCATAATGTCTATATGCAACTTCAGCAAATTGTCTAATTGCTCTTTCTTTATCTTGTATATATCTGTTTTGATTATTTAATAAATTATTTCGATGAATTAATAAAGTTATTTGTTGTTTAGATTCGTCCATTTATTTATTAAATAAAATATATTATCGTAATAAATAAAATCAATTTTATTATTAATAACTAAATATGAATTTAAAATATTAAAAAAAATAAAAATTTAATTTTTAAAAATTAAATATATTTCATTGTAAATATAAATTATAAATTTATAAGAAATATATAGTCTAAATAAAAATAATTTTATAGAAAAGATATTTATAATGATAGGGTATTTATTTAAAATTGTATAATTAATTTTTTTTTTTAATTTATTTATTAATATATGTATATATCTATTATTTAATCTATTTCTTAATATATTATTTGTATTAATTTGAGTATTTATTTGAGTATTTATATTATTTATACTATCTAAGTTATCTACATTTTCTCCATTATTTTCGTTATTTTCGTTATTTGATAAAATAATATTATTCAAAGAAATATCATTATTAATTGGTGTTATGGATTGTCTAATATAATTTTCTATAAATAGGGATAAATTATTTATATTAATATTAATATTTAATTGAGACAAAATATTTTTTGAAGAAATCAAAACAAATTTATTTTTTAAATTTTCTTTAGCTTCAAAAACTAATAATAAATTACTAGAATAATTTAAAAAAATATAATCCTTAATACAATTTTCAAAAGTATTAATTAATAAGTTATCATTATTGATTATTTCTTTATTATAAATTATAAATATTCCATTTTTAAATTCATTAAGCATTTCTTTAATAATTAAAATTTTTTCAAACTTATTTAAATTTTTAACATACTTATTTAAAGTATAAGTTTTTATTAAACTTTCATTTATTTTATAAAAATTTTCCTTATTAAAGTTATCTAAAAAATATAAGTGAAAAAATTGAGGCATTAAAAAAGTAGAATTTTTAATGGTAAAATATATATTATACAAATTAGAAATAGAAAAAGGTAAATTTGTATATGGATTTTTTATATCAATTACAGAAAAATTAAAATTTTCCATATAACAGAGAGAATTATTTATAATATTTATTAAATCACTAATTCTAAATATATAATTTAAATTATTTTCTTTATCATAAATAGTAGTTAAAATTTTTTTATTTAAAGAAGTTAAGAGATTATAATTTATATCATAATTATTATTATAATAAACAGCTTTTTTACATCTATATTTAAAAACTAAATTATTTAAATTAAAATAAAATTTTTGACTTTTATAAAATAAATAAAATAATTGTTCTTTTAATGAGTCTGATAATAATTTATTATTAATAATATATTTTTTTAAAAAATTATATTTATTTTTAACAGATAGATTTTTAATTAACTTAAGTGAAAAATAAAAATTAAAAATTAAAAAATTACTGTTATCTAATTTTGATATATCAATTAATTTAAAAAATATAATTTGAAATGTATTCATTTAATAATTAATTATAATATTTATTTAATTAATAATTAATTATAATATTTATTTAATTAATTATTTATTAATTTATTTAAAAATCCATTTCATAATCATTATTTCCTAAAAGATTTCCTGTTATATTATAAATATCACTAGTAATTGTTAAGTTTTGAATATTACAAGGATCATTTTGATCTAAAACTAAACTTTCTTCGATTATTTTATTAATATCAACATCTTGTGATTGGGTAACTTCAGGTAAATCTTGTAATTTATTAATATTTAATAATACTTTAAAGCTATTAGTTCCAAAATAACCTTCTTGACCACACATAACATTTGCAGAAATTCCTCTCATATTATCTAATTCAGCATGTCGAGCCGCTTTTAAAAACATTTCTGGTGTTTCTTCAAACGAAGCTTTAGCTAAAGGTCCAATATCATCATTATTAATTCCATGTCTAAATATAGATACAGGGTTATCATTAGCAGTCATTCTATCAGCTAATAAACTTAAATGATGATAATTAATATAAGTACTATCAAACTCAATTACTTCAGACAATTCATTAAATATAGCTTGTCGCATTGCTTCAATACCTAATACCCTATATATTTCTTGAATATCATTAGTGAATGTTCTTTTAGAATCAATTTGATCATTTGATAATAATTCTAATAAGTTAGTGCCTACAGTATCTAGTACCCAAATTTCTTTTTTAACATAAGAACCATCTACATTTTTAATATTATCAGTAATTTTTCTAGGAATAACTTTAGAAATATTTTTTACTCCACGTAATACTAAATTTTCTAATAATTGTTCTTGAAAATTTTTAAGTAAATATATTTCATCTGATTGGTCTAATGGATTTGCTAAATTTGTTTTTTTCTTACTTAAAATATTATTTAATCTTAATCTAAAAATTAATTTATCAGAATTGTAATCAGAATATATGCATGAAAGTTCATCTCGATAGGTATTTTCTATTGCAAAATTAACATCATCCATAGTAATATTTTTATCTAACATTTCTTCTTGATTTAAAACTATTCTAATTATCCATTTTGATTTTTCTTTGCCAGTTTCCAAAGTTTCTTCATTACATTCATCAATTAATTTTTCAAATTCTCTATATTGTTCTAATAATAATGTATCTTCTTCAATTAAAGTATTAAGATCATCAGGATCAAAACATATTTCTATAGATTCTACAATTTCAACAAATTTGGTATGTTCAATATAATACATGACTTGTCTAGCTCTTTCTTGATCAGACTCTTCATGTTGTTTTAAATAAATAGTACATGAAGGATTTTTAGGATTTTCAGATAAAGATAAAATTTCTTCAATTCTTGGAACACCTCTAGTAACATTCGATTTAGAAGCAACACCTGCATAATGAAAGGTATTTAAAGTCATTTGTGTAGTAGGTTCACCTATACTTTGTGCAGCTACAATCCCTACCATTTCTCCTGGTGCAACTAAAGCTTTTTTATATTGATTAGTAATATAAATACATAATAGTTCAAGAGCTTTTTTATTATATCTTTTATTCATTAATAGATCTTTTGGTGAAAGATAATAGAAGTATAATACTTTAAATAATTCATTAGGTTTACAATAATTTAATTTTTCAAGATTACTGTAAGTTTTTTCAATTAACTCAAATACCTCTAATGGTGTTATATCGACCATTGATTTATCATTAATATTTTGTTGTCCTTGAATATTATTAATAATATGATTAAATGCTACAGGTAAATTAATATTTTTAATATCTTTATTTTTAAAAATTTTTTCTATAATTTCATCTCTTTTATTAATCATCATTTCAATATAAGTTTTACATTTACTATTTACAGCTATAATTTGTGTTTTTAATCTTTTTAATGCAGTTTTTGTATATAATGTAGTATAAATAGCTTTTTGTGTAGCATCTTTTGGCATTTGAAAATGTGAATAAATTTCTTCTAAAGACATAGAAATAATTGGTAAATACTGGTTTTCTACAAAAACTGGATCAAAACCATCTTCTCCATATTTAAATTGTATAATTTTTTGTTTATTATTTCTTACTGTCATATCATAAGCTACTAATAAATCTTCAAGACCTTTCACTAATCTTCTTTGAATATATCCAGTTTGACTTGTTTTTACTGCTGTATCAATTAAACCAACACGACCACCCATTGCATGAAAGAATAATTCTTCTGGTTTTAATCCACCAATAAATGAATTTTCTACAAATCCTCTTGCACTTGGTGAATCATCAAATTTAACAAAATGTGGTAAAGTTCTATTTTCAAAACCATATGGAATACGTTTTCCATCAACATTTTGTTGTCCTAAGCAAGAAATCATTTGTGAAATATTAAGGTCACTTCCTTTAGATCCTGAATTAACTAAGATAACAAATCGATTATCTGAACTTAAACTTTTTCTACCGATTTTACCTGCTTCCATAGATGCTTTATTTAATATATTATTAACTTGAGTTTCAAATGCTTCTTCATTACTTTTTCCTGTTTTATTCTCAAAAATTCCTAAATGAATTTCATCCAATAATGATTTAACTTCTGCTTTTTTTTGTGAAATACTTTGACCAATAAGATCTCTTGTCACTTTATTTGCTACTAAATCACTAATTCCTACACTAAATGCACTATGTTTCATATACTCAGTAATTATATTCTGTAAATTATCAATAAAATTTGCTCCTTTAATAAATCCAAAATCTTTTGTAATTCTATGAAGCAATCCTCTAGATCCGTCTCCTAATACTCCTTTTTCAATTTGACCTCTAATATAATTTCCATTTTCAATTTGAACTACATTATTAGAGATAGCAAAATCCTCACTATCACCAAAATTTTTTGTTTTATATTTTAAAGAAATAGGTAACATAATTTGAGATAAAATATTAAAACTAGAAATTTTTTTTGTAAAATCTATTTTATTTAAGTCTATTTTATCAATATTCATTAATAAATTCATTGCCTCTCGAGCATCAAACAATATATCTTTTCTTGTAAATCTGTAACAACCTAATAAAGAATCTTGAAAAATACCAATAATAGTTTTGTTATTAGCTGGACTTATAATCTGATAAGGAACGGCCGCTAGATTTCTTAATTCAATTTCAGCCTCTTCATCCTGAGGCATATGTAAATTCATTTCATCACCATCAAAATCTGCATTATATGGCTTAGTATCAGCTACATTCATTCTAAAAGTGTCCCCTTGGTATAATACTTTAACTATATGACACATCATAGACATTCTGTGTAATGTAGGCTGTCTGTTAAATAATATAGCATCACCATCTATCATATGTCGATGAACAATATCTCCTATTTCTAAACGTATTGACTTACGATCAATATATCTAAGAGAAATATTTTCTCCATTTCGTCTTTCAAGAATTTTAGCTCCAGGATAAATTTCTGGTCCATTTTGAACTAATTTTAAAAGACTAAGTTTATTTTTATTATTTACTATAACAGGTTTTGTTAAATTTTTTGCAATTTTTAAAGGAACTCCTAATTCTCTAATAGATAATTGTGGATCTGGTGTAATAACCGACCGAGCACTATAATCTACTCTTTTTCCCATTAGATTACCTCTTACTCTCCCTCCTTTACCATTTAGTCTTTCTTTTATTGATTTTAACGGTCTTCCAGATCTTTGAGCAACAGATGCTACTCCTGGTATTTTATTATCTACTAATGTTGCACAATAATATTGTAAAACTGTTGTCCAATCATCAATTACATTAGAATTTGCATTTTGACTAATTTTATCTTGTAATGTTTTATTTGATTTTATAATATTTACAATTATATGACTAATATCATCTTCACTTCTTTGCTGGGAATCATGTTTTACCGATGGTCTCACTGCAGGAGGTGGAACAGCTAAAACTTGACAAATCATCCACTCAGGTCTAGACCATATTGGACTAAATCCCATAAAACTTATATCTTCATCTGAAATACGTTTCATATTTTTTAAAACAATCTCAGGTAAAAGTTTTACTGATAATTTTTCACTTTCTTCATTGGATAAACCATCCACATTATCCCATTCCGCAATTAGAGTAGCTAATCCTTCTTTTTTAATTTTAGATGGTTGTTTACATCCACAACCATCATTAGTATCTTCTCCACATCTTTTAATTTTGCTTGCTAAAGAAAATACAAAATTCCAACGTTCTTCATCTTTCATTTCAAGAGCATATTTATATTTATTTTTATCTATTAACAATTTACCACATTTAATACATGTACATCTTATTATTTTTATTAATGTATTTAAATATTGTATATAATATACCGGTCGTGCTAAATTAATATGTCCAAAATATCCAGGCGTTTTCATATAGTCTAAACCATCAGTAGGACAAATTAAACCAGGATCTAATACTCCCATTCTTGGATCAAATAATCCACCTATTACAGGTTTATTATTTATATATGTATCACGATTAGTAATTTCAGCTACTGAACCATTTCTAATTTCTTCTGGTGATAAAATACTAAATTGAACTCCAATAATTTTAGAAGCATGATTTTTATTATTTTGAAAAGTAGCCATCTTTAATATATTACTATAATAATATTTAGATTCTTTTATGATTCAATTTTTTATATAATTATCTGAATTATTTATAATAATTTATAAAATTGATATAAATAATTTCATTTGTTATATAAAGAAAAAATGATTAATGAATCTACTAAAGATACTCATAAGTATAATACTAGATCAAAAATGAATAATAATAAAAAATTATACAAAGAATCTTCAGATAATTCTTCATCTAGCAGTGAAGATGAAAGTGATGAAGATTTTAGTCCAGGACAAGAAGTAAAAGACAATATATCAAAGGGTGATTATCATGAATTTTTATCTAACATATTTCCATCTAAATTTTCTAATAAAAAAGCTAGAATTTCTCGAAATTTTGAAAATAAATATGGTAAAATTTATTTAGACCAAGATAATGTAGATTCTAAATCAAAAAATTTAGATAATTTAATTATATTTTCTATAAATCCCAAAAGAAATAATAAAAATTGTTTAGATGAAAGTGAAAGTGAAAGTGAAAGTGAAAGTGAATGTGAAAGCGAAAGTGAAAGTGAAAGTGAATATGAAAGTGAAAGTGAAAGTGAAAGTGAAAGCGAAAATAGGTATAAAAATAAAAATATTATATTAAAAGAAAGTAAAGAAGATATAGAAATATTAAAAAAATTTCAAGATTTAGCTAAAAAACTTCAAAAAAATAATAAAAGTAATAAATTACTAAAAACTATAATTAAAGAAAATAATATAAAAAAAAAAATTATAAATAAAAAATCATCAGAAAATGAACAAAATGAAAAAAAAAAAAATTATAAACAATTTGTAAAATTATTAAATAATAAAGAAAGTATTGCTGATGAAAAATTCTTTCTTAAAAGTTTAAATTGTGAAGAACAAAAAAAAATATTAAATAGCCTAACTCTAATTAAAAGTGATTATACTTTTGAAAAACCATATTTATTATCTCTATTAGAAAAAAATATTCCTAATAAATTTAAAGGAATTGCTTTAGCAAAAATAAATACTATTAAACAAATGTCAATTGATAAAAGTTCTAGTGAATATAATAAATTAAAATATTGGGTTGATAGTTTTATGAAAATTCCATTTGGAAATTATAAAACTTTACCAATAAGTATTGAAGATGGAATAGAAAAAAGTAATGAATTTATTTTATCAGCAAAAAATCAATTAGATAATTGTGTATTTGGATTAGAAGATGCAAAATTACAAATTTTACAATTATTAGGACAATGGCTTGTTAATCCATCATCTATTGGAACAGCTATAGCTATTCATGGGCCAATGGGAACTGGAAAAACTAGTTTAGTAAGAGATGGCATTTCTAAAATTTTAAATAGACCCTTTGCTTTTATTCCTTTGGGCGGAGCTACTGATGCAAGCACTTTAGAAGGACATGGTTATACATATGAAGGAAGTACTTATGGTAAAATAGTTGACATTTTAATTCAATCAAAAACAATGAATCCTATTATTATGTTTGATGAATTAGATAAGGTTAGTGATACCCCAAAAGGTGAAGAAATTATTGGTATATTAACACATCTTACAGATCCTGCACAAAATAGTGAATTTCACGATAAATATTTTTCAGAAATTGATTTTGATCTTAGCAAATGTTTATTTATATTTAGTTATAATGATGATAGTAAAATTAATCCAATATTAAAAGACAGATTATATAAAATACAAACTAAAGGATATGATAAAAAAGATAAAATAATTATAGCAAATAAATATTTATTACCTAAAATACAAGAAACTGTTAAATTAACAGGTGAACAAGTTATTATTTCTGATGATACTTTAGAATCTATAATTAATAAATATACTGCTGAAGAAAAAGGAGTTAGAAATCTAAAACGATGTTTAGAAATAATTTATACTAAAATTAATTTACTTAGATTAATTAAACCAGAAAGTGGATCTATTTCGTCACAATTGGATATAAAATTAGAATTTCCAATGAATATATCAGTAAAATTATTAGATAAATTTCTTACTAAATTAGAAGTTCCAAATCCTCCATTTGGTATGTATAATTAATTTAAACATTCTACACCTAATAAATCTAAAATTCTAAAATTTAAATCTTTTTTATCACCACACATTAATTTTATCCCTTCAATTAATTTATTATTAAATATAATATTATAAATAGAATATCCCAAAATGACTAATAGTAAAATTATAAATAAAAAATTTTTTTTTTTAATAATATTAGTACTCATGTATATATTATTAAAATAAATTAAAATTCTTTTGGAAAGGTTCGATTTCCTCCTCTAGAATTTATAAAATTCCAATGCTCAAGTCCTAAACAAGCACATCCTGTAGAACTAGAATAACTATACCCTATTTGATTATTACAACACTCAGGATTAAAATTTATATTATTAAAAAAATCATTTAAACTTAATTCTCTCGGACCAACTGATGATATTGGTGATGGATTTAAATTTGTAAATCCTTCTTTTTTATTACTAATATTACCAGTTTTAGTAGACACTACTGCTTTTATTTTAGAATTATCTATTGGAGGAATTTCAGGTTTTTTATCAATAGTATCTAGATCATTATTTGATGATTTAATCTCTCTACTTTGTATTTCTATATTTTTTTCATTTCTTTTATTATTTAATTTTTTAATATCTTTTTTTTCTTCTTTATTTAAATTATTAGATAAAGATTTTTTTTCACTTTCTTTATTATCAACTAATCTGGAATCTTCTTGTTTTTCATTATTGACTAAATTTCTACTTATATCAATATTTCCACTTATATCTAAATTTTTTAATCCTTCTATATTTTGATTTTGATTTTGATTTTCACTTAAATAATAAATTAATGAACTTATTATAATAATAAATAAAAATACAACTAAAAAATGATGCCAAGTAATTTTTAATTTCATTATATAAATAATAATATATTAATATATTAAAATTTATAAATTAATATTCCGAAGGAAAAGTACGATTTCCTCCCCTAGAATTTAAATATTTCCATTTTTCTGGACAAATACAAGCACATCCTATAGAATTAGAATAAAATGAACCAGCTGGATTTCCACAACATTCAGGTTTAAATTTTACATCACCAAAAAAATTATTTAAATTTAAAGGTCCACAACTATATTGTTCATAAGGAGCTAAAACATCACTAAATTCATTAGAGCCAAGTGAAGAAACTGGTGCTCCACTTAAATTAGTAAATGCTTCTTTGCTCATGATTTCTTCATTACCACTAGTATCTGTAACTTTATTATTATTATCTTTTTGATCTAGACCTTCTATTAATTTATTTTTTTCTAAATAATTAATTAAAAATGCCAATAAAAGAATAACTAACATTACAATGAAAAAATGATGCCAAGAAAGTTTTAATTTCATATATAATAAATAAATATTAAAAAAAAAATTTAATATATTAAAAAGATAATCCAGGTATACCTTGTCCAGGAATATTCATTTGACCTAAAACTACTTTATTAAATCCCCATAATAATATTATTAATAAAATAGATATAACCAACGCTGTAACTTGAGCCATCAATGTCATTAATGTATAAGCTCTATATATTGCTTGTGTTACATTAACTCCGCATTGTGCTAATCCAAAAGCATATAATACTGCACTACCAATTGACATAACTATTCCAGCTATAGCATCCACTACACTCATTAATCCTTCTGCCACAGATTCAATAAATGAAACAACTGCGGCAGCAAAAGTTGCTACAGACATAACTGGGCCTACTATTGGAATAACTTCTTCGACAACACCAGCAGCATCTTCACCTACTCCTATGCCAGTAGCAGTTGCTGAAGCAGTTCCTGCTGCTACGGATGATATAGCCTCTTCATTAGCACTATCTGCTGTTAAACTTTGTAATTGTTCTTTTGCTACACAAAAAATATATTTCATCCACATTGCCATTGTAAGTGCCTGATTTTTTAAACACCATGTTAAAATTTTTACTAATAATCCAGTTACTACTGTAAATAGCATAAAAATTGGTGTTGTTATCATCCACATAATTGTCATGCGGAAAGATAACATTTTCACATAAAGTACAACAATTAACATTCCCACAGCTTTACTAAAGGAATCTCTAGTTTGATTTAATAAAGATTGAGTACTAGAAACATTTTGCAAAGCTAATCCCCATATATTTTCTAAAAATCCTAATATCCATTTAATTATAGATAAAAACCAAGCTATAATTCCTTGTAAAATAATAAATATATCTTCAAAAAGAGTCATAATTCCACTTAAAATAAATCTAAATGAATCAATTACGAATTGAAAACTAGATTGAATAATATTTCCTAAACAAAATTCAAAATTATCTATAGTATATTGAGAGTCTGATTTTTTATTTTTTTCAGTATTATTAATAAATCCAGCTAAAGGAATAACAAAAGGATTACACCTTTCTTTTCCCCAATTTTTTTTTACAGGTTCTAAATTATTTAATATTTGTAAATAAACAAATAAAACACTTACTACAAAAATTATAAAAATACTTAAAAATAATTGTCCTCCATATTTTTCCATAAATCCATTTTTATTATATAATTTATCTATTTTTTGATTTATTTTAAAAGAATCCATATATTATATAAAAATATATATTTGTTTTTTTTAACTTTACACTATAACTTTAAATATAAAAAAATTAATTATTTGGTAAGAAAGTAGCTTTTGCTGTCTTCCCCAAAGTATTAAGAATCCACAATATAGCTTCACCTGGAGGAGTTAATAACATACTTGGAATAACTACTTCTATACCTTTTAATATATAAAGAATTGTTATTAAAGTTCCTATAATTTTTGAAAAAGTATCTCTCATGCCTACTAAAATAAGTTGAAATGATACTAAAATATTAGTAGCTGTTCCCCATAAATTAGTAACTATACTTAAAACTCCTGAATTACTTGAACCAGCTAAATTACCTAATCCTCCCATAACACTACCTATATCTTGTCCAAAATTACTTAAATTACCAATTATATATCTAAATGGATCTAATAGATATTGAGAGAAATTCATATTATAATTTTGAGAACAATAAGTAAATGTTTTTTGTGGATCATGACCAAATATTCCGGCCATTGGTATAACTAAAGGATTACATCTATATAAAGACCAATTATCTTGAATATTTTTTATACCTATAGCCAATACATTAGATAATTGTAAAAGAGCAAATATTATTACAATTATAATACTTTGGATAATATAAGTTCCGTTCATATTAAAATATAATAATAATATATTTTAATAATTAATATTTATTTACTGATCTTCTGGTTTTCCTTCTTGGCAATGACCTGCATTTTCATTTTCTAATAAATAATTTGATAGTAAACCTTTAGTCTGATTTATAGCAATACCTTGAGTACCCATAGTTTGCAAATGATGATCTACAAAACTAGTAGGTTGTCCATTTGCTCCTATTGGCTTATATCCCCAATCCGGTCCAGAACCATACGTTGATAAAGCATATCCTGTTGGAGGAATTTTAGCTCCTTTGTTTGCATCCTCAACAAAATGCTTACCTGTCACATTACATTTAGGAGCAGATGTAGTAGTTCCTCCTTTTAAATTTATTTTTTTAAATTTTTTTATATATTTTTTTGTGTTTCTATTTTTTGTGTTTCTATTTTTTGTCTTACTATTTTTTGTGTTTCTATTTTTTGTGTTTCTATTTTTTGTCTTTCTATTTTTTGTCTTTCTATTTTTTGTCTTTCTATTTTTTGTCTTTCTATTTTTTCTACCTCCACTAAAAGATTTTAATAATAATTGCTGAGCACATGCACTTCCCATTACATCTAAACTAACTCCTTTTGCTGGATTATTTAAATAAGGATTAGTAGTTATATAAGGTTTTGTAGGATTAGGTTGGAAAGAAGATTGATTACTCATTTATATATAATCTAGAAAAAATTAGTTAAGAAAATAATTATATTAACTTATATATTTAATATGAATAAATTTGATAAAATTAATTTAGAAAAAATGATAAAAACTAATAATGTAGAAGATTGTACGCAAGAAATAAGAGAAAAATCACATAGTGGATTGATAAAGAAAGATGTTCTAACTCTTATAGGTCTTAAAAAAAATTATTTTAGATTAGAAAAAAGTAATCCAAATGAATTTGATAAAATTTGTGTTAGTAGATGTCAATTTATATTTAATAATTATACTGATATTTATAATAAAGTTAAAAAAGATGAAATAGATTTAAATATTTTATTTAAATTTTTAGAAGTTTTAAAAGAAATAGAAGATGGAAAATTAGATCAACATGAAGGAGCTTTTAAAGTAGGAAATTTATTAAAAGAGATGTACATAGATAGTGCAATTAGAAAAGGTGATAAATTAGATAAAAATAAAAAAGATATAATTACAAAAAAACCAAAAAATATATCATATAAAGAGTATAAATTATTACAAGATAAACAATAATATATAAAATTGAAATATTTTATTAAAATTAAATTATAATAAATTATGAGTTATTCTTTAGTAATTGTAGAATCTCCAGCAAAATGTAATAAAATAGAAAAATTTTTAGGACCAGGATATAAATGTTTAGCTAGTTTTGGGCATTTAACAAAACTTTCATCATTAAAAAATATTGATATTGATAATAATTTTTCATTAACATTTAATATAATACAAGAAAAAGCTAATAATATTCAAAAACTACAAAAAGCTATACATAATGCTAATGAGGTAATATTAGCTACTGATGATGATAGAGAAGGTGAAGCAATAGCTTGGCATATATGTAAATTATTTAAATTATCTATAGAAAATACTAAACGTATTCTTTTTAATGAAATTACTGAGAGTGCGATTAAAAAAAGTATTAATAATCCTTTAAGATTAAATTTAAATATAATATATGCGCAACAAACTAGGCAAATTTTAGATTTATTATTAGGATATAGAATCTCTCCCCTTTTATGGAAAAATATTTCATCAAATATTAATAATTCTCTTAGTGCTGGACGTTGTCAAACACCTGCTTTACGGTTAGTTTATGATAATTATTTAGAATTAAAAGATAATATTGGTAATAAAGTTTATAATACTATAGGATATTTTACTGATAAAATAATTCCATTTAATTTAGAACATAATTTTGATAGCAAACAAAAGGTTGAAGACTTTTTGGAAAAAAGTATAAAATTTGAACATACTTTAGTACAAGACTCTTCCAAAGAAGCTAAAAGAAATCCTCCTTCTCCTTTTACAACAAGTTCTTTACAACAAACAGCAAGTAATATTTTAAATCTTTCACCTAAAAATACAATGCAAATTTGCCAAAAATTATATGAAGAAGGTTTAATTACATATATGAGAACAGATTCTAAAAATTATAGTAAAGAATTTTTAGATTTAGCTAAAAATTATATAGAAAAACTTTATGGAAATGATTTTATAAATGAAAAATTATATTCTTTAACAACAAAACTGAATTCTGAAAAAGATAAAAAAAACAATAAAAATGCTCAAGAGGCACATGAGGCTATTAGACCAACTAATATAAATATTACTGAATTAGATAATCTATATGAAAGTAAAGAAATAAAAATGTATGCATTAATTTGGAAGAATACTTTACAAAGCTGTATGGAGGCATGTATTTATAAGACTATTACATTTAAAATATCAGCACCTTTAGAACTTATTTATAAATTTATAGCAGAAGAAATTATATTTCTAGGATGGCAAGTATTAAATCAAAATCAAAAAGATTCTCAAAAAGAAATTGCTTATAATTATTTACCTAAAATAAATAATAAAATAGTAAATTTTTCAAAAATATCATCAAAAGTTACAATTAAAGATTTAAAAACGCATTATACAGAAGCTAGATTAGTTCAACTACTTGAAGAAAAAGGAATAGGAAGACCATCAACATTTTCATCGTTAATAGATAAAATTCAAGAGAGAAATTATGTTAAAAAAGAAAACGTTGAAGGAAAAAAAATTATATGTGAAAATTTAGAATTAGAAAAAAAAGAAAATAAATTAAAAATAATAACAGAAGAAAAAATATTTGGAAATGAAAAAAATAAGTTAATAATTCAACCTATTGGAATAACTGTTATTGAATTTTTATTAAAACATTGTGAAAATTTATTTAAATATCAGTATACAGAGGAGATGGAAAATAATTTAGATTTAATAGCTAAAGGAGAACTAGATTGGTTAAATATTTGCAAAAAATATAATAAAGAAATATTAGAATATAATAAATCAATTAGTAAAGAAGTAAAAAAAGAAGAATATAAATTAGATGAAAATCATTTTTATATTATAGGTAAATATGGACCAGTTATTAAATATGTTAATGGAGATAAAATTCTTTTTAAAAATATAAAAGAAAATTTAGATCATGAAGCTATAAAACGAGGTGAATACAAATTAATAGATATTATAGAAAGTGAAAATAAATCAAATGGAAAATTATTAGGAAAATATCAAAATAAAGATGTGTATTTAAAAAAAGGTAAATTTGGATTATATATAGAATTTGGTCATGAAAATAAATCCATTAAAAATTTAAAAAAAAAAGAAAATACTATTACTTTTGAAGATGTATTACCATTTTTAGAAAATAAAATAATAAGAGAGATAAATGAATCATTAAGTATTAGAAAAGGTAATTATGGAGACTATATATATTATAAAACAAAAACTATGAAAAAACCACAATTTTATAAGTTGAATAATTTTGAAGATGATTATAAAAATTGTTCTGAAAAAATTATTAGAGAATGGATTAAAGAAAAATATAATATATAAATAATTATAATAATAATTATAGATCTATAATAAATTATTTTTTAAAATTTAAATTTAAAAAATTGAACATTTTTTTTTACATAAAAATTTATGTTAAAAAAAATAATAATATGGCAATTGTAAATAAAGTTGTTTGGGCATCACTTGATCCAGTTAGGAATAAGATTGATTTTTACCCAAAATCAATTGCAGAAAGAATAGAACATGCTTATAAAAATTATATAATGTCCTCAAGAAGATCAAATAATTTTTGTAAATTAGGAAGTGATTTCTTTAATGCAACAGTTTATTTTCCTAAGTCAAATAATTTTGAAAAATTTTATCAAACTACTCCAGGTATCATGTTTGGTAGAGTAGGATTTAAACAACCTGGTTATAGAAGTGTTATTAGATTAGATGTTTCTCAAGATAATAAATATTTAATTTACACAATTAAAATCGAGAATGAACCTAGAATTATATTAGATTCATCTATTAGTGAAAGAGATTATAGTGGAAATGTACCAAATGAAAATGTTATAAATATTGATTATTTAGCTGATATTACTGAAGTAATATCTTATTGGCTTCCTAAGGATTTATTAGAAGAAAACTTAGAAAAAAATATTATTGTTTGGCAATGGTGTTTAGGAACAATAGAAAAACAAGGTAATTTATTAAAATTAAGTGAAGAATGGTGGACACCATATTTTCATGAACAGAATAAAGAGATTGAAGATGCATTTAAAAATGAGATGGTTAATAAAGTAAAAATTGATGTACAACATATGAATAATGAAAAAGAAATTATTTTTACTAATGATTCAGCTTTTGCCTATCAAATTGATATAAATACAGGTAAAATTCGTGAGGTTAAAAGAACAATTATGACAGTTAAAGATCTTAAAAATAAATTAGAAAATGTTAATAAAATTCCATTTGATATATCTTCTCTAAAGGAAATTCTTGACAATGAAATGATACCATTTGATTTTATTTGTAGTATTAGTCATAATATTATGATAGATCCAGTTAAAACTGATGATGGAATGATATATGATAGAGAATCAATTGAAAAATGGTTCGAATATAGACAAACTTCTCCTTTAACAGGATTAGAACTACCAACAAAAAAATTGGTATCTTGTAATGAATTAAAAAAAAATATTGAAAAATATTTAATTAATAAAGAAAAATCTAAAATTAAAAAGAAAATTTATATTTAATCTATATTAATAAATACTAAAAAGTTTTAATTTTATCAGGAATTATAATAGGATTATTTTTTTTTAAATTTTCTTTAGCCATATTTTTATAGTCAAAAATACAATTGTGCTTTTCAGGAATTTGATGATTTAAACAAAATTTTTTATTGCATTTACATGAAAAATTTAATAAATTAATTTTTTTATTACAAATTGCACACCTTTCTTTAGTATTTAAATTAAAAGAAGCATCCATTTTAATATTATAAAATATATTATTTTAATTTTTAATATTTTTTAAAAATTTATATTTTTACTTGTCAAATTAAATATAATTTTTTTTATATAATAAAATTTTTATAATTATTATTAAATAAAGACTTATTGATTTCAATATACTTTTGCTTTGTCAATAGTAGAGAATTATATAATATAATAAAAAAAGTTATTAAACCAAACCATAGCTATATACAAAATGTTAATTCAATAAATTTTTTATTGTAATTTCTAAACTAAATAATTATTTATAATAATCTATTAATTATTATAAAAATTTTATGTATTTAAAACTAAAAATTTTCTAATTTTACCCAAATATTATATTTTTTATTATCTGTTAGAAAACCTTTAATTTTTTTATTTATTTCAATAAACTTTATATTAATTTCATAAACTCCTCCTTCCTGAATAAATTTTTGTATTATTTTCATTAATTCTTTAACTGGATCAAATGCAGATGATAATTGTAATTCTGTTAATTTTTCTAAAATAGGTCTTATAACTTTTTTTCTTTCTGTTATATCTCTTAAATTTATTTCTTTATTTTCTTTATTTTTTTTATTTTTTTTTCCCATAATTTTAAATTATAATATTAATTATATAATTTAATTTTAACCAAATTGAACAAATTGTGGTGTTCTAATATTAAAATTTCTTTTAATTTCATTTCTTAATTGATTTATTTCTAATGTAAAATTAAATTCATTATTTTGAAAATCTACTAATTTTCCATCATGATACCTAAATTTAAATTTAAATTTACTTATTCTCTCTATAGGAGGATTATACTGAGATAGGTTATAAAGATAACCATTTGTTGAACTAAATATATTAGTTTTTGGAATAGCTATTATAGGTATTTTTGCAAATGAACTTTTAACACCCGAACCTCTTTCTGCTACATATTTAGTTATTGCAGGTCCAGCTACAGGTATTGTTGGATTATTATTTTTATAAATTTGACCTTTTATACCAGACCATTTTGGATTAGTATTCCTAGGACAATTCAGTACCTCATTTGTACTTTTAGCATTTTGTGGATAGCAATGAGTATTTCCAGAAGTATCTGGCCAAGGTATTAATTCATCATAAGAATTAAAATAATCTATTTCCATATAAATTACAAGATTTCCTAATATATCTATAACTAATGGTGGTTCTATAAAATATATAAAATTTAAAATAAATTTTAACCATATATATTCTGGGTTCGTATATTTTAAATATTCTAAAGTTAAATTATTTGATGATTTATTACTATAATAAACTTTTTTTTCATTATATCCAATGTAAGATAAAAGACTAAATTTACTATAACGATCAAAATAATCAATTGTAGGTTGTGTATAATATGGATTTCCTGATAAATCATAGCCACAAATTATATTATATGAAAAATCATAAGTATTATCTAAAGCAAATTCTATATCAGCATTGTTTCCTATTAAAATTTTTTGTTTAGTCTTATAATATACAGCTTTCCATTCTAATTTTGGAGCAGGAAGTATATTTATATTAATTTTTAAAATTTTATTTAATCTATTAGTTAAAGTATTTGCCAATTCAACATCAGTATAATAACCATTTGATATATCTATAGTATAATCACCTATAGATGGACTAGTAAGCGATGGATTAATATTAAGAATTTTTAGTTTAAATTTAGTATTTTGTAAATTTTCACTAAAATTATAAAAATTACTTGGAAATGATATTTCAGTTAATCTCATTGATTGTATATTAGTATAAGATTGTGGACAATCAATTTCAAATTCATTAGAATATTTCCACTTAGAATAATTTCTATCTTCTGAATGAACAGTTAATAATTTTCTATCTAAAAAATAATCATCTTTATTTTCTATTATTGGATTATTATTTTGTAAATTTAAATTTGAGTTTGGTGGAGGATTAATATAACTCATATATGTTATAGATATATTTTTTATTATAAAAATATAACTATATTTATATATGTCTTTAAAACCAAGTGGAACAGCTGCTATGTTTAGTACAAATAGAAATTTAGAAATTACAAATTTATTTGCTTTAGTAGCAGGAGGTATTATTATAAAAATAATTTTTAATGCCCAAGGTCCAGCCAATGCTACAATTTGGGGTTACTCTTTATCTGCTATAGCAGTATTTTTACTATTAATTATATCAATAGCGTTTAGTAATAATAATTATCCAACACAAGAAAATATACTAAATATTTTTATAAAATTTGCATTACCTCCAGCTTTATTACTTATATTATTAATTTGGACAATAGGACAAACAATAACTTTTTTTAAAAAAATTAATTCAGGAATTTTACCTGAGGAATTTAGTATTTATTCATTTATTTCATCTTTTTTGATTATTGTACAAGCTATTAACTTATATATGTTTTATAATGAAGAATATGGCATTCAAATAGTAGGACAAAAAAGAAAAAGTAAACAACAAATAGAATCATTAAATATACAGGATGAAATTGAAAATATTGATAATTCATCACTAATGTATATATTAACAATTATTAATTCAGTTATATTAGGTATGATGCAAATAGTTTTAACTTTTTTCACCACAGATGGATAAATTTATTTATCAATATCTAAAATTTTATATGTTAATCCATATTCAATATCTGATTCCCATATTCCAGATATTTTTAATATAAACTTATTAGTATATTTTGTATCAGAAAAAGAATTACTAATATTTTTTATACAACCGTTTGATAAAAGATCGGTTAATTTATTACATTGTATTTTATTATTAATAATTGAATTATCTAAAATATTTTTTTCTAAATTTTTAATAAAATCTATAATATGTTTATTAGAAATAGTATCAATATTATATTTAATTCTATTATTATTATTAATTATTGATAAATTATTAAAATCAAGTAAAATATAAATTCCGTTTAAAGTTAATAAATCATTTGAATATAAAATTCTTATAAAATTACTATTATCTATCACAGTATTTTTTATAGGATCTAAATAAAATATATTATTTATATCAAAATTTTCTATAGTTTCATATATATTCATTATTTAAAAATATATAATAATTTTTAAGTAATATTAAGAGTTAGATAAAAATTTAATTAAAGTTTTTTGATAAAACATATAATATTAATAATTCTTTATTAGTTAAGTCTTCTATATTTTCTAAATTATTTACTGAACTAATAAGATTATTTATATGATAAAAGTAATTTTTTTCATAATTTTCTATATATTTTTTAAAGATAATATATAAATTAGGATGGGTAGATTTATATTTTTCTAACTTATTTTTAATATTACAGAGAGAATTTTCCATAATAATTAATTTAAATTAATAAAATAAAGATTTCTAGCTAACTTAAATTAATGAAATTTTATGAAACCCATTTTGAAGAATATTTAAATAATGAAAGTATACATCCTAAATTACATAAATATTATCAATATTTTCCTAATAATATCAAAAATTTTAAAAATTTAATATTTTATGGTCCAAGTGGTGTAGGAAAATATACCCAAGTTTTAATGTCTATTAAAAAATATAGTCCATCTGAACTTAAATATGAAAAAAAAATTTCAGTAAATTTTAATAAAAATATATATTTTATAAAAATAAGTGATATTCATTATGAAGTAGATATGTCATTATTAGGATGTCAATCTAAACTATTATGGAATGAAATATTTTTACATATTATTGATATAATATATGTTTCAAAATTAAACAATACTGGAATAATTGTTTGTAAATATTTTGAAAAAATTAATACTGAATTATTAGAAATTTTCTACAGTTATATGCAAAATATGCAGTATGATAATATAAACATTAAATTTATCTTAATTACAGAAGATATAAGTTTTTTACCAGATAATATTATAAAATCATGTTGTATTATTCCTGTAGAAAGACCTAGTAAAACTATATATAATAATCATTTTAAATGTAAAAATTTAAAAGATATTAATTCTATTACTAATATAAAAAATCTTAAAAATAATATTGATACGATTAATTCTCATAAAGTGATATGTAATATAATTATAAAAAATATAATTAATTATAAAGATCTTAATTATAGTTATTTCAGAGAACTTTTATATGATATATTTATTTATAATATAAATATATTTGAAGCTATTTGGTATATATTATTTGAATTAGTTAAAATAAATAAAATTAATAAAAATAATATAGATAAAATTTTAAATAAAACATATAGGTTTTTTCAATATTTTAATAATAATTATAGACCAATTTATCACTTAGAAAGTTATTTACTATACTTAATATTAGTAACTAATGAATTATCAAATAGCTTGTAACATTTTAAATATAAAATTACCAATTTCAAAAGGATCTCTCAAAAAAGCCTATTTAATGGCTGCATTAGAGAATCACCCCGACAAAAATAATAGTCCTGATTCAACTAGTAAATTTCAAAATATAATAGAAGCATATAATTTTTTAAATAATATTATAGAAGACGAATATAACTTTAAAGAAGAAGAAGAAAATAATAGTGAATACAATCATTCTCAAAACAATTATAATGAATTAATAACTCAGTTTCTCTCAATAGGTTTTGATAAAATAAAAAATATAGACCCAGAACAATTACAACAATTAATAAAATGTTTTAAAAATAATTGTAAAAACTTTTCTGTAAATATAATTAAAGATTTTAAACCAGAAACTATATTAAAAATTTGGGAATACATTAACTATTTTAAACATATTTTAAATTTTAGCGAAGAAACTTTATTAACTATTGAAAATGTTATAAAAAAAAGATTAGAAAATAATAGTATAATTATTTTAAATCCAACCTTAAATAATATTCTACAAAATGATACATTTAAATTACAATTTGAAGATGAAATATTTTATGTACCTTTATGGAGAGATTTATCTATTTTTTATTTAAAAAATAAAGAAATTCTTTATGTTAAATGTATACCTGATTTACCTGACAATATATCAATTAATAAAGAAGGTAATAATTATAATATTAATATTAATATTAATACATCAATAAAAAGTATTTTAAATTCACCTATTAATTTCTATATTTTAAATAAAAATTTTATTATACCTACTGATGAATTAAAAATAAAAAATTATCAAAAATTTATTTTTAAAAAAAAAGGAATTAATAATTTAAATGATCAATTAGAAACTATATCAATTGGCTCTATAATAGTTCATATTTACATTAATTTTAAGGATTTTTCTTCTTAACTACACGTTTCGGTTTTGCTGTAGGTTTTTCTGTAGGTTTTTCTTGTTCTGGTTCTGGTTCTGGTTCAGGTTCAGGTTCAGGTTCTGGCTCTTGCTCTTGCTCTTGGTCTTCATCTAGTTCTTCTGAATCTTCTACTACTTTTGCTTCAACTTCTTCATCATCTTCCTCTTCACTATCAATTACTTGTACTGCACTTTCTTTACTAGAATTTTCGTTAGTTTCTACTACTTCACTATCAGCCATAAGCTTTGCTTTTTCCTCTGCTCCAAGAACAATATGACATTTTCCTTTTAGACTTTCTCTAGGTTTTACTACTGCCTGAAATAGTCGCCATGTAACCCCAAATTTACCATTTGATACCCAAATTCCGCCACATTGAATTACCGTAGCCATATTAATTCCTTTTGTAATTAGATCATTAAGACCTGGTCCATCTTCAGTTGGAAATAGAAGATTCTTATCAACATCATAAATTTCTACATTAAATACTCCATCCCAATATGGAACTTTAACTCTTAGCTGTGGAGGACGATTATAATCAAATTCTCCAGACTGTTGATCTTTTGGATACTTTACCATTGGACTCCAAAGAGCATCAACTACTTCTGGTGTTACTTTAGGTTTACCAAGCCAATCACGAGAATTTTCTATAGCCTGTGTCTTAATATATTCTTCAAGTGCTTTAAAATTAGTTAGAAATTTTTGTGTTGCTTCATTAGCATAATCACTATTAGGAAATTGAAGTGTAAAATCATATGTTTTAGGTCCACTCTTACCATCATAAGGATCATTTTCATTAAGACCCCATGTTAGCATTAGTGGTGAAGAAATATAAAGCCCCTTTTTAGTAGCTGCATTTAGAACTCCAATACTCTTTCCACCTTTATCATTAACTTTTGCTTTTGCAAAAGTTACGTCTTTAGTAGGATTAAAATCAATTCCAGATACAATGGCTGCATTCTTCTTAGAGGCTGTTGTCATGGTTGTTAATAATATATTGTATTATTTTTTTAAATCAATTTTTTAAATAATTAAAAAATAAAATAAAAATAAATTTATACATTTAAAATGGTAACAAAATAAATATACAAAGTAAAATTTTATCAAATCATTAAAATATATTATAAATATAATATAAAATTATAAATATTATATTTTTTATAATTAATATAAATGACTGATATGGATAAAATAATATTAGACTTACAAATTATAAAACAAATTAAAGAATATGATAAATTAGCTTTAATTAAAGATTTAGGTTCACAAACTTTATCAGTAGATAGTTATGGGTATACATCTTTTATATCAAGATGGTATAATGGTTATAATAGAACAAATACAATTGAATATTTAGAAAATTTAACAATTAAAATAGAAAGTATATCAAAATTTTTAAATACAGGAAATCATATAGATGAAAATAAATTATTATCTAAAAATCTAGAAGATAGTAAAATAGGATTTGATAATTTAAAAAAAACTTATGAAAATGATTCTATAAATTTTGCAAAAATAAATATAATAATAGAAAAATTAGAAAATATTAAACAAAATTTAAAATTAAATTAATTTTTTTACCAACTTGTATCTCCTCCTACAACTACATTTCTTTCATTTATTAAATCCATTTGTAAATTTGGATTGATCGTGTGTGGAACTATACAAGCTATTATTGGAAATTCAACAGGAGATGTATTAAGAATTCTAATAACATTTCCTGATCCAGGTGTTTCTAAAATAGCAAAGAATGGTCTATCACAACCATCTTCTGTAAATACTTCAATTACTTGTTTATTATTATTTGGTCCTTGTAAAAGTTCTATACGAGCATTAAGTGGACGACCATCTGTTCTTATAAATATTTGAATACTTTCAACTGAAGGTTCAAATGGATAGGTTCGTAACGCTCCACCTTGAATACTTTTACATAACTTTAAACAATTAGAATTAGGATAATCTAAATTATTTATAAATGTATTACATTTAATAGGAAATTCAATTTGACCAATATTCCTAATAGCTATAGTATTTGGTCCTCTAGGAGTTTCTAAAACAGATGTAAATGGTGTAAGTAATCCATTTTCTATATATACTCTCATTTTAATTGGAGTATTTTCTGGTCCATGCCATAATTCTATATCAGCATCCATGGGTCTTCCATCTGTACTTATTACTACTTGAACTTGTTCCACTAAAGGAGATTTATAAGACCAAGTTTTTAATGAACCTCCTTGAATTAAAATAGGACTATATTGAAAATTTTGTTCTTTATAATTCATAAATACATTATTATATTTCACAAAGTTTCTAGATTTAATAAAATATTTAATATTATTACCTGTTATAAATGTTGTAATAAGGCAATACATAAAATTCATTTTTTATAATTTATATATTTCTAAAAATAATTAAATCAATTTTAATTTAAAACTTTGAAAATTAAAAACCATACCTTTTTATATATTTCTAAAAATAATCTTTAATTAAATTTACTTTATCCTTACAAAATTGCAGAATTTATATCATATTCACTATAATAAAACATTTTAATTAATAAATCTTTCCTAACTTTTTAATAACTAAAAAAAAAAGTAATATACTCTTTTGGTCTTGACTTATTTATTTTTTATACTAATGTCATAACTATAATTATATATAAAATACAAGAATATTATTATTTTGTGCAAAATAATAATAAAATAAATAAAAGTATTTAAAAATAATTAAAAAAAAAATTTTTAATATTATACTAATTTATTATATTTAATAATTAAATATATTAATATATTTTATTTAGTTTAAGCTGTTGTTGGAGTAACAACATTTGCTCCAGCTTTAGCAAAATGAGGACTCATATATCTTTGAAGATTGAAATATGTAAGTTCATCTCCACTTTTGATCTTAAGAAGACTGGCAAGTGCTTTGTCAGGATTAATTTTTCGACCATTTTCTTTATCTTGAAGAGAATGTTGTCGGATATATCCATTAATTTCACGAGTAACTTCTGTACGAGCCATTTCAGTACCAGAAGGTTTGCCTAAAAATTTAGCCAATTCACTACTAATAAGTGTAGGCTTTACAAAACCACTGGGAGAACGATTTCCAGTTTTACGACGGCGTTTTGCCTTTTCTTTTTGGGCAGCTTTAATTTCTCGCACTGCTTTTTTTTCTAGAGTTTTGAAATCAACTTTAAGGGCCGCCATTGACTGAACTAGAGATTGAAATTTAGTCATAAATTCAGTAAATGAATCTGTAATTACAGATACATCACTAACTGAATTAACATTTTCTACAACCTGATTTTCGGCTAAACTCTGGTCAACTAATGTTTCAACAGGAGCAGGTTCTCTACTTTTTTTATTAACTTTTTTAGCAACTTTTTTATTAGAATCTTCTACTGGAGTAGACATAAGCACAGGATCTTCTGTTTTCTTCGCTTTCGTTTTTGCAACCATTATAATTTACTATAATAGTTCTTTTTTAAGTGTTTTAATGTATAAAATATATTTTTAGAGTTAAAATATTTTTCTTCCGCATTATTCTACAGCTAAAACTGATTGATAAAGCCATGGCATAGCTTCTGCTGCTGAATTATTTACTAAAGTTAGTGCTGACAATACGTAATATGTACCTAAAATTTGAGAATCTCTATTTATTCCATTTTTTACTATAGGTTCTAAAATATTTAAAATTGTTTTAAATAAATTATTATAAGATAAATTAGTTAATTGATTTATATTTACATTTCTAAATGGATTGCCTAAAGGAGGACAAATTTCTCTTTTTACATTTTGTGTTAAATTAGCTCTATAATTCCATATATCAAAAAGTTCTCTTATAAATCTTAATAGTAAAGGTTTATCTAAATCTAATAACCAATTAATTTGAGTATAATTATCTAAAGAATCCATGATTTGAAATAATGAAAGAACTCTTAATTCTAATAAATGTTTACTAACTAAACATTCATCATTATTAATACTTAATTCAATTTTAATATTAAAAATTTTATTAATTTTAATTATTTGTTTTAAATCATTAAAAATGTTATTGGATAATGGTTTATTAGTATAAGGATTTACAGCTCTTGTATTTTTTTTTACAAATAAATTATATATAGATATTATATCAAATCCATAAATAAAATTATCTTCTTTAATACTAAAAAAATTTTCATAGGGTATATTTTTACATTCTTCTAATGTAAAAAAATCAGAATCATTTATACATAAACTACGTTTTATTATTGCTGGACCATGCAATTTATTAAAAATATATCTTATATGATTTCTCCAATTTTTTTGTATTTTAGTAACTAAATTAGAATAATATCGATAATTATACACTCTAGTTAACAATTGATTTTTATTTCCTGATATTTTTAAATTATTAAATTTATTTAACTTTTTTAATTGAGGAATATTAAATTCGTATTCTAATAATTGTTCTGGATTTATAAAATTTTTCTCATCAAAATCATTATCTGATAATTTTGTTCTTTTTTTTAATCTCTTTGGTAATGTATTATTTAATAAATCTTCTGAAAAATTAAAATTACAAATACGTGGTACCATATATTATATATATATTTAAATCTTTTTAATGTTTTTATAAAATATTATATTTCTATAGCTGTCATTCTTAAATTTTTAATCAAAAATATATTAAAGTTTTTATTTAATAAATAATTAAAATCTATGTCAAATTCTATTCTTTCTTTTTTTAAAAATTTTTTTATTAAATTTAAAAATAAATTTAATATTTTATTATTTTTTTTAAAATTAAAATAATTTAAATTATATTTATAACACCATTCTATAAATTCATCTATATTTTCTATTAATAAAGTTTTAACAATATAGTATGCAAATACATTTGAATTCTCTCTATAATTATTTTCTTTTTTAAATAAATCTCTATATGATAGATTATTATATGATAATATTTTTTGACATTGAAATTTAGAATATAATATTTCATATTTTAATAAATTATAAACATGTTGAATATATAGATTTTTATCGTTTTTACTATATAAATATGAAATTAAAGATATATTTATTATTTCTGCCCAAACTTCAGAATATGATTCAAATATATTAAAATTACTATTTATTGGTATAATTTTTTTTAAATTTTTATTAAAATCTTTTAAATCTAAATTTGAAAATTCTAAACCAAAACTATGAAAACATTCATGAATAACTACCTTTAACCATTCTTCCTTTCTATAAACAACAATTGATCCATTAACATTACAGAAATGTGTATATCCTCCATTTACATTATCAACTCCTATAATTAAATTTATATTATCCGATAAATTTCTTTTAAAAGGAGTTAAATAAATTTTAATATCAAGAGTTTTATTACATTCTTTATTTGAATGTATAGATAATAAATAAATTATTATTGAAACATATTTTGTATATGTATCTAAATAATTTATATCTAATTTATTAATAAAATTAAAATAATTTATAGTAATCTCTCTATTATATATAAAAAAATTATAAGTAACACAGATTGATTTATTATTATTTATATAATTACAAATTTTATTTGATATATATGGGGCTGAAGAAATTGTATTATATTCTTTTTTATGAATTGTTTTTTTCATTTCAATAAATTTATAGTTTTGAAATATATAAAATATATATAAAAAACAATCATTTATACATTTACTTTTTTTAATTGAAAATTTTTTTATTTTTGAAAAAAAATTTAATATATATTTTGAATCTTCAGTTAATTCCATAATATATATAAAGTTATATAATTTATATAGTATGAAACTTAATGAAAAGTTTTTAAAACACTTTTAGGACGAAGTCTATTTCTCCATTTACGCTGAGCCAAAATATTTTTCTTATATGTTATTTTACTTTTTTCAAGTCTTTTTTTTTTAATCATAGCTTTTCGATCTTTTTCTAATATATATTGAAGTGCATTACAATTATAATAATTGTAATTCTCAATTATTTTTAATATATTTGATATATTTTCTATATCGTTTTTAAGATTTTCTACATAAAAATTTTGATTATTAAAATTTTGCTGAAATTCATTTTTACAATCTTCAAAAATCCAATAATCTCCTTCTTCATTATAAATAAGTTTAGCTTCTATATTTTCATTAAAAATATCTTCCTGAAAACTGTCAGATTCTGGTGTATTATACCAATTAAGATACACATAGGCAGCACAATATATATCCTTATCTACTTTATATTCACATTCTATTTGATCAGCTAGTTCAACATAAATTACCTTTCCTAATTTATTTTCTTTAAATTTTTGTTTAATTAATGGAATATCACTAGGTAAAACATAATCTGGTATATACAAAACCTTTTGATTAGACATATTTTTATAAATATATTTATAAAATTATTTTTATTTCAATTTTTAAAATAAAATAAAATTGAAATTAAAAAAAATTGAAAACTATAATCAATTGGATATAATAACAAAATGAAAATAATATCTTGGAATGTCGCAGGTCTTCGCGCTAGAATTCAGAAAAATGATATAATACGTGGATTAATTGAAAATAATGGTGATCTTAATTACTTTGATATTGTTTGTTTGCAAGAAACTAAATGTACTGAAAATCAAGTTAAACTTCCTGATGAAATTATTTCTAGATATCCATATAGGTATTGGAACTCTACTGATGGTACTACACAACGTATAGGTTTTAGTGGTACTTCTATTTGGTGTAAAGACAAACCTCTTAATGTATTAAAAACACCCGATTTTGATCACGAAGGAAGAATTATTGCAATAGAATTTGATGAATTTATAATAATAAATGTATATGTTCCTAATTCACAACAGTTTGAAAATAATAGATACATATTTCGTCAAAACTGGGATAATGAATTTTCAAATTATTTAAATTCTATAGAAACAACATATAATAAAAAATTAATTATTTGTGGAGATTTTAATGTAGCATATCTTGATATAGATATTACTAATCCAACTTCAAAAAAAAATAAAGTACCAGGTTTCTTTGATATAGAAAGATATAATTTTAAAGAATTAATTATTAAAAATAATCTAATTGATGTTATTAGACAAAAAGATCCACATAATCGACTATCTACTTATTGGTCTAATTTTCAAAAATCTCCAAGAAAAATGGAAAATGGTTGGCGATTAGACTATTTCTTAATATCCAAAAAATTATATGATAATATAATTATTAAAGATATTAAAATTTTAATAGACATAACAGGTTCTGATCACTGTCCAATTTATCTTGAAATATAATTAAAAAATTATATTATAATTAGTATAATTTTATTAAAATTATTTTATTTTATTAATTTTCTAATTTTCATTAATTCATAACAAACAATTGGTTCAGTTCCTTTTTTATAATTTAATAACTTAGCATTTCTTGTAGCTTTTAATAAATTTTTTAATTCTTTATTTTGAATAAATTTAACATATAATGCTTTATTAATTGCTTCTGGTAATTTATTTTTATAATTTAAATCAATTAAAATATGCGTAGGTCTTATTTGTTGTCCTTTAAATTTACCATTTTTCGATCCTGCGGCTCTAGCCATTAAAGGATCCTTTGATAAATTAGTATTTGCATCTAATGAAAATTGATTATAAAACGATGGAAAACCATCTTTAAATTTTATAGCATTTAAATAATGTTCAATAGTTTTCCATTTTTTTCCATCTATAACTAATTCTTCTCCTTCATAAAAATTTGATAATTTTTTTCTCCAATCTTTTATATTTCCTAATTTATAAAAGTTATTAATTTCTTTATCTGATATTTTTTCACCACTTCCTTTACCTGGTAAGGAATCTAATGATTTAATATAAAATTGAAATTGAATATTATTATCGTATAATTTATTTGTTGGATCATTACCAAAACTTTCACCACCACCCTCTAATTCTTTAATATCGCTATCTATTTTATTTAATTTAAATTCATTAAAATCTGGTATCATTATAAAAGTTCCCATTTCTCCCTTCAAACAACTTTCAGAAACTAATTTTTTTACTGCGAAAGGTAATTGTTTAAAAGTAAATGCTCCTCTTTTTTTATATGTAATTAATTGATAATGAACTCCATCATAGTCAGTCATAATGTAATAAGATGGTTCAAATAATCCTTTTTCTTCTAGAATTTTATCATTTAACTGACCACATAATACTATATTTAAATCATTAAATGTTGGAGATTTTTTTTTATTTATCAAAAGTTGAGAATTATACTGCTCAAATGAAAATATTATTAATTTAATATTTAAAATTCTCTCTAAAGTGGAAATTGCCCATGTATCTGCCCAAAATTCAGATGATTGAATTAATTCTTTAAATTGTGATAAATTTTTTAAATTTTTCATAAATTTCCACTCTTCTAATAAAGATTTTTGAAACTTTAATTGTTGTTTTAATTCTTCGAATTGCTCTTTTATATTAGTTGCTTCTTCAATTATTTTCTTATGTTCTGTTCTATCAGTAGTTGCTGTTAATTGTAATTTTAATTCTTTATTTCTTTTTATTAAAGATTGTAATTCACTATTACTTATTTCAACACCACTTTTAAACATATCATATTTTTCTTTATAATTTATAAAAATATCCTCTGTAGCTTCATTTGCTAATTTTAATCTTATTTCTTTTACAGATATATTTTTTCCTATTGTTTCTAATCCATCTCTAATTACTGCAAATAAACAATCTCCACCTCCTTCATTATTTACTCTATCAAAATTATTATTTTTAAAGTATTTTTCTATCCACTTTGTATCTTTAGTTGTTATAAATTCTTGTTGTTCTTTTTTAAATTCTTCTTTTCCTTCAATTGGTTTTGCTTCTTTTAATTTATCTTTTTCATATTCATCATCTTCTTCTTCTAATTGTTCTTCTACTTCACTTTCTACTTTTTCTTCTTCACTATCAGAATCTCTACTTTCACTTTCATTTTCACTTTCACTTTCACTTTCACTTTCACTTTCACTTTTTCTCTCTCCCTCATCTTCATTCTCTTCTTCACTATCTTCTTCACTTTCTTCTTCAATCCCTTCTTTAGTATCTTCTCTCTTTTTTTTCTCTTCTTTACCTTTTTCTTCACTCTCTTTACTCTGTTGCTCTTCTCTACCTTCTTCTTGAAATATATCTCTTTCTATTTTTGATAATTTAGGATCAAACAAATCTTCATTATAATTAGTAAGTAAATTTAAATTACTTTTTATAAATTGATAAATCAATGGTGCTCCTACTAAATTTAAATCTAAATCACCATATTTATCTAAAAAATCAGGTAAATTATTATTTAATAATTCAAAAACACCTATTTGAATTAAAACTTTTCTGTTTCCTATTAAATATATAGGAAAATATACAATATTTGCTTTTTCCTGAAAATTTGTTTTTAATTGACCCAAAGCTATAATTATAGATTTTTTATATAGAATCATACTATATAAAGGTGCCCTAAAATCAATATCTGCTTTATCTAAAAATCTAGTTTCTGGATAATTAATTGAAGGATCTAAACGTGATTGAACCATTATATAATCAAAATATATTATTTTTTATAAATTAATCTCATCTTTAATATCCATAAATTTAAATATAATTTTATTAGAAATACTAGGTCTACTTTTTGATTTCATATTAGCAATATAATTTATATTATTCTCTATATCCTCCCATTCATTATTATTTTTAATTAATTTATGTGAATTTTTTATTAAAATAAAAAGAATTTCTGAAATTTCATCTACTTGTATATTTTTTTCTGGCAAATCTGTTAATCTAAAAAATAAATTTATTAATTCAATTATAAAATTTATAATTATTTTACAATCAAGATATTCATTTATAAATAAATTTACAAATAAATTTGCAAATCCTTTATTTTTATCTATTTTTTTATTAATTTCTAAAATTTCACTAAACGATAAATTATTATTATATATTATTTCACTTTCTTTTTTGAAATTTAATATAAAATTATTAATAATTTCTTGTAATGAATCTACTATAAAATTATAGTCTTTTAGTTCTTTTAAAAGATTAGCATATAATCTAGAATAAACTAAATTATTTATTAATAAATTTATAAAATTATCACCAAAATATTTACATTCATTGTAATTATAATTTATACTTAAATTTTTTATATTATTTTTAATATTATTAGATATACTATTGTATTGATTTTCAGTTAATTTATTTAAAAGAGCTCTTATTAAATCAATTTCTTTTTGAATTCCTTCTTTTTTAATAATAATTGTTTTATTAAATGGGATAATTTCTGGAATATTCTCTATTTTTTTATTTTTTTTTTTATATTTATCAAGAAAGTCAGGTGTTTTATTATATTCTGGAGAACTTACTAATTCACTTAATTCATTTATTGTTTCTAAAACATTATTAGGTAAATTATTATTTGAAGATTTTTTTATTGATTTAAAAAATTCTATTGTATATACCTTCATTTATATTTTTTTAATAAAAAATATTTAAGTCTATATAAAAAATATAATTAAATGTTTTTTTTAATATAGACTTAAATGATAAAAAGTATTATATATTATGAATTCTGATGAATTTGTATTAACAAATAATATAATAAATACTTGGGAGGATTTAGAAAATTGTCCTATTAATTTAATTCGAGGAATTTATTCATATGGTTTTGAAAAACCTAGTCCAATTCAACAACAAGCTATTAAACCATTATTAACAAAAAAAGATATAATTGCTCAAGCTCAATCTGGTACTGGTAAAACAGGATGTTTTACAATAGGTAGTCTTTCATTAATTAATTATGAAGAAGATACTACACAAATAATAATAATGGCCCCAACAAGAGAATTAGCTGAACAAATAAAAAAAGTAACAGATAGTTTAAGTCAATATTTAGATAATTTTTCAAGTGAACTTTTGATAGGTGGTATTTCAATAGAAGAAAATATTAAAAATTTAAAAAATAATCCAAAAATAATAATAGGATGTCCTGGAAGAATATTTGATATGATTCAAAGAAAATATTTAAAAACTGAAAACATTAAAACTATAGTTATAGATGAAGCTGATGAAATGTTATCATCTGGATTTAAAGAACAAATTTATAATATTTTTCAAAAATTACCTACTAATGTGCAAGTAGCTTTATTTAGTGCAACACTTCCAGCAGAAATTTATAATTTAACTAATAAATTTATGAGAAAACCTATTGAAATTTTAGTAAAAACAGAACAACTTACTTTAGAAGGAATTCAACAATATTTTATTAATTTAAATGATGATAAAGATAAGTTTGATACATTAAAAGATTTATTTTCAAATATTTCTCTTTCTCAGTGTATAATTTATTGTAATAGTATTCAAAAAGTAGATGACTTATATAATTCAATGATTAATGATAGTTTTCCAGTTTGTAAAATACATAGTAATATGTCAAAAGATGAAAGACAAAAAAATTATAAAGATTTTTTAAATGGAACCTATAGAGTGTTAATTTCTTCAAATATAACTGCAAGAGGCATAGATATTCAACAGGTTAGTACTGTTATTAATTTTGATTTACCAAATTGTGTACATATTTATTTACATAGAATTGGAAGAAGTGGAAGATTTGGTAGAAAGGGATTAGGAATTAATTTTATAACTAAGAGAGATATAAAAAAATTAAAAGAAATAGAAGATTTTTATTCAACAAATATAATGGAGTTGCCAGAAAATTTTTAAACACGTTATATTTATCTTAAATAATTATACCATAAATATAAAAATGAATTTAGAAGAGTTTAAATTACCAATATATTATCAAAAAAAATCTAATAAATTAAATAGTATTGTTATTAATGATCTAGAATTAATAAAATCAGAAAATAATAAAGGTATTTACGAACATATTTTTTCTCCAAAAACAATTTTTAGTGAAAATATAATGAAACATTGGGCAGATAGATATTCATTTAGCGAAAAATTTTTAAAAGATCAAAAATATTTAATTTTAAATATAAAAAATTATAGTATACCTTTAGATATTTGTTTTAATGAAATAAATTCTATTTATAATGAAATTAATGATAATAAAAATTTTAATAACCAATATTCTTTTATAAATATTGATTTTTTAAAACAAGTTAATCAAAATGAAACTATTTTACAAGCATCTAGCTTATATAATATCTGTTCTCCGGTTTTTTCACTTTTAACACCATTTATACTTTTATTAGTACCTTTTTTTTTAATAAAAATTCAAAACTATCCTATAACTCTTGAAAATTACATAGAATTTTTAAAAAAATCATTTGGTAAACACCCACTTGGAGGATTATTTTCAGACTTTAATAGTATAAAGGTAGAAAAAAAAATATATATTGGATGTACAATAATATTTTATATATATCAAATCTATCAAAATGTTATATCATGTATAAATTATTTTAAAAATTTAAATAAAATACATGATTATTTATTTAAAATTAAAAAATATTTAGAATTTACTACTCAGAAAATGGACGAATTTTATAAAATTTCAAAAGACCTTAAATGTTTTAAAAAATTTAATAATATTTTATTAGAACATACTGATTTTTTAAAAATATTTAAAAATAAATTACAAAATATTTCGCCCTATACTTTTTCTTTTAATAAAATTAAAGAATTAGGATATTTATTAAAAATTTTTTATAATTTAAAAAATGATCGACTCTATTTAAAATCCTTAAATTATAGTTTTAATTTTAATGGATATCTTGAGAATATTTCACAATTAAAAATTAATATTGATAATGATATTATGAATTTTGCATCATATAGTAATACTTGTGAATTTAAAGATGTGTATTATCCTCCTTTAAAAAATGAAAACCCTATTAAAAATTCTTTTAAATTAGATAAAAATATGATAATTACCGGTCCTAATGCTGCAGGTAAAACTACTATTCTTAAAACAGCAGCTATTAATATTATTTTAAATCAACAATTATCTTGTGGATGCTTTAAACAAGCTAAACTTAAATTATATGAATTTATTCATTCTTATATTAATATTCCAGATACTTCCGGGAGAGATAGTTTATTTCAGGCGGAAGCAAGAAGATGTAAAGAAATAATAGATGTAATTAATAAAAATTCTAAATCAAAATGTCATTTATGTATATTCGATGAGTTATATTCTGGTACTAATCCATATGAAGCTATTACTAGTGCAATAAGTCTTTTGGAATACTTAGATTCTTTTAAAAATATTAATTTTATATTAACAACTCATTATATAGATATTTGTGAAAAATTAGATAATAAATCTAATATTAAAAATTTTAAAATGAATGTTAAATTTAATGAAAATAATAATTTTAGTTATACCTATAAATTAGAAAAAGGAATATCATATATTAAAGGTGGAACCAAAGTATTAAAAGAATTAAATTATCCAAAAATTATTGTATCTTCAGTAAAAAATAAACTAGAAAAAAAAATTAAAATATAAATATTTATTAAATGATAAAATTTACAAAAAAAAAACAAAAAATTAAAAGTAGAAATAAAAAAGTTAATAATTTAAAATCAAAAAGTAAAAAAATTAAGAATTTAGAATCAAAAAATAAAAATTTTTATGCATCTGATAAATATATATATTATAATATTCACAAATCTACTCTTTTAAGTTTTTATCCAACAGAATCTTGTCAAGCAATTATAAACATTTTAGGTCCAGAAAATGTTTCAAAAATACAAGAACCTCCTGATAAATTTTTAGCAGCTAGAGGAATTAGATGGGTTAGATGTATAAAATTTGGAAAAGCAGAATTTCATTTTTGCCCTCCTTGGCACCTCAAAGGAGAAAAATATTTAAAAGATTTATCTATAAAACAACAATTTGAAAATCCTTATAAAACTCAATTTTTTGAAAGTCATGTAGGTATGTATGTTCCTGATTTAACTGAATGTGCTATTAGAGCTAAAAATTTTAATTATAATCATATGTTAGTACAAAGACAAGATGGTTTATTTCAATTATATGTACATTTACCTGGTTGTTTATCTTGGGTGGAATTAGATAGTATAACAGCAGATTTTAAAAAATTAAAAGATAATGGAATTAAAATTATAAATTTTAAACAAGCTAATGAACTAGGTTTAAAATTACAAAAAGATTTCTTTAAAAAATATGGACCTGATAGTAATTATAATGGTAAAATATTTATTTAATTAAATAAAAATTTAATATCTATTTAATCATAAAACATTTATAATAATTTATAAAATATCAATACGTTAAATATTTTACTTTTATATCTAATATAAAATTAAAATATGGATTTTCAAATTATTATTGTTTTAGGAATAATATTAATTGTTTGTGCTGGAATTTTTTATTATAGTTATTCAAGATTAAATGTTTTAGAAGAAAGTGTAATTAATCAAGGAAAAATACTTCAAACTTTTTTAATTAGTCAACAAAATATAGGAGGTTCAAATTTATCAGAAACTAATAATAAAGAGCTTAATAATGATAATAACAATGTTCAAGATCAAAATTTAATTGATAACGATAAAATAGATATTTCTGAGGATGGAGAAAGTGAAGAAGAAAGTGATGAAGAAAGTAGTGATGATTCTATAGAAGAAAGTGATAACGAAAGTGTAGAAAATGAATCAGAAACAGAAAATGATAAAATAAAATTAACTACTGAAGACATTAAACCTTCTGGAGATATAGTTAATTTAAATGAAGAAATTAGTGATACAAAATCTTTTGTATTTAGCCAAATTTTAGACGTTAAAAATGTTATTAATAATTTAAATTTTGAAAATATTCAAGAAGGCAGTAAAGATCTTGAAAATATAACCGAAATAGAAAATATAACCGAAATAGAAAATATTACAGAAGTTGAAAATTTAGAAGAAAAAGAAAAACCTTCAATTAAGGTGGTAGATATAGAAAATAAACAAGAAGATAATGATGATGAAGCTGATGATAATATAAAACCTAATAAATCTATTAATAAAATGAATAATCAAGAATTAAAAGACCTAATTCTTAAAAAAGGTTTAGCAAGTAATGATGATATATCTAAACTTAAAAAAAGTGAATTAATTGAATTGTTACAAAAATAATAAAATAAGTTATATATATATAATTATTATGAGCTGGGGAACCTGCTATCAAGGATCTAATAATATATATTTATCTGCACCTCCATTAATGAGTGATGGCAGAAATTTTGCTAATTGGCAACCTGGAACTGAAATTGATAATATCTTAAAAAAAAAAGCAAATATTACAAATAATTCTCAGTATAGACAGTATTTAATCAATAATGCTGATAAAATTGTTGAATTAAATCAATTAGAAGCGTGTAATAATTGTGGATGCTGTCCATATTATAATACTGATAAACAAATACCTAATTCTCCATATTTATATAATAATTGCCTTAAAGATAATAAACCTTTTGGATATGAAACTAGTGATCTTAAAAATTTATATCTATCAAGAGAGAAATTAGCTGCTATTAAAAGCATACCAATAACTTTTAAATTAAAATAATATAATTTATTTATTTAAATAAATATTAAATAAATTATGTATATATGAAGTTATTAAGTATTGATGTAGGTATCAAAAATTTAGGAATATGTATATTAGAAAATATAGATAATAAATATAATATTATCTATTGGGAAATAATTAACCTTTGTAATGAAAATAATTCCCAAACATGCAATTTATGTAAAAAAAATGCAAAATTCAGTAAAGATAATATTTTTTTATGTTCTAACCATGCTAAAAAAAATGAATATAAAATTCCTACATCAGATGATAATATTAATAAAATTAAAAAATTAAATATTAATGAACTTAAAGAAAAAGCTATAAGTTATGATCTTTCTTTTAATAAACCCATTTTAAAAAATAGTCTTTATGAATTAATAATTGAAAATTTAGATAAATATTACTTTAAACCTATTGAAGAAGAAAAAGCAGATGATTTTAATATAATTGAATTAGGTATTAATATAAAAAAAAATTTAGATAAAATATATGATAAATTTTTAAAATTAGATTATATAATTATAGAAAACCAAATTAGTCCCATTGCTAATAGAATGAAAACAATTCAAGGAATGTTAGCCCAATATTTTATAATGTACAATTTTAAAAATATAGAATTTATATCAGCTCAAAATAAATTAAAACTTTTTTCTGATTTAAAAAACACTTCTTATAATGAAAGAAAAAAAATGGCAATTGAATATTGTAAAAATTTATTAATCAAAAATAATAATTTAGAAATAGATTTTTTTTTAAAACATAAAAAAAAAGATGATTTAGCCGATTGTTTTTTACAAGGAATTTTTTATTTATCAAAAATGGAATTATTAAATATATAATTACGTATTACTTAAAATTAAAAGTTCTTATATAATCATAATGACAGAATTAATTCCAGAAGTTATTGAAATAAATAAAGTTAATTCAATGGATGTTGTAGATTTAAATAATGAGGATAATATTGGTAAACCTTCTATAAATTTTGGTGGAGGAATTGAATTATTAATGAATAGCAAAAGAAAAGATAACAAAACTCCTACATCTGATATTGATTTAGATGACATTTCTAAATTAGAAAGTGAGTTAAACGAACTTTCAATTAATCAAGATATTCAAATAGAACCAAAAGCTACTAATGAAGTTAAAAAATCAGATTTATTTAAACCAATTTCAACAGATATAAATACTACTTTAAATAAAGGAAATAAATTAAATGAAAATACTGAAGAAGATAAAGAAATTAAAAATTTACATGTAAATTTTGGAAATGTAGAAAAATTAAATAAAGAAAATAAAGATAAAACTTGGGATGGTTTTAGTAATTTTAATAATATACCAAATAATCCTGATTTACCTGCTACTCCAAAACTATCTAAAGAAGAGTTACTTAAAGAAAAATTTAAATATCTAAGAAAGTTTGAAGCTTTAGAAAAGAAAGGAGTTTCATTAACGAAAAAATATGATATGGAATCAAATTTAGATGAAATGATAGGAGAATATGAAATGATTATAGCTGAAAAAGAAAAAAGCAATAGTATTAAATTCCAGGGAAGAATGTTAATGGCTTGTTTAACTGGAATTGAATTTTTAAATAATAAATTTGACCCATTCGATATTAAATTAGATGGCTGGAGTGAGCAAATTCATGAAAATATTGACGATTATGAAGAAATTTTTGCTGAATTACATGATAAATATAAATCTAAAGCTCAAATGGCTCCTGAAATTAAATTATTATTTCAACTTGGCGGTTCTGCATTAATGATTCATATGACTAATACTATGTTTAAATCAGCTATGCCAGGAATGGATGATATTATTAAACAAAATCCAGAACTAATGAAACAATTTACTCAAGCTGCTGCTAATACTATGAGTGATAATAATCCTGGTTTTGGAGGATTTATGAATAGTTTTATGGGAGGAAGAGATGATGAAAATACTCCAAATATAGGTCCACCTCCACCAGCAGTTGAAACTAAATCTTATAAAACTCAAAGACCTATATATCCTAATAATCGACCTGATATTAAAAATAATAATGAAGAAGGTATTTCTTTGGAAAATATCTTCCAAGAAGTAGGTAAAGAAAAATCATCACAGCAATTAAGACCTGAAATGAAAGGTCCTAGTGATTTAGGATCTATTTTATCTGGACTTAAAACAAAACAAGTTAATATTCAAGACAAAGATGATAGTACAATTAGTATTAAAGATTTAAAAGAAATGAATCAAAATCAATCTTCTAGAGGAAAGAAAAAACAAAAAAGTGAAAAAAATACTATTAGTTTAGATATGTAACGATTTTTAAAAATCGTTTATATTTAAATGATTTTGATAATAAATTATATCATCAATAGTTAAATTTTTATCACCTTCTTTAATTGAATATTTATTATTATTATTTAATAAATATTTTTTACAAAAATCAACTGTTAAACTTTGTGTCATTAATATACTTTTTAATGAAACTTGGGAGTGATTTAACATAAATTCTAAATCACTTATATTATATTTTTTACCTTCAAACATCTTAAAGTTATCTTCATTCCAATTTTTTATTTCTTCAGCATTCCACATTTTCTTTTTATTATAATTAAAGTTTTTAAATTCAATTTTATATTAAAATATTATAAAGACAATGAATTGTAATTTATCTAATAAATTTATATTTTTTGGTTGTTGGAATGAATCTTATTGTAACCCTTATAATAAATTTCTCTCAGGATCTAGTCAAGTTATTAATAATTTGTTATCAGGTAATGAAACTCCTAAATTTTACATTGTAGCTGGTGATAATTATTATCCTAGAAAAAAAAAAGAAAAAAATATAAAAGAGTTTTCTAATGCTGATTTTACTTCAGGATTTAAATGTTTAGAATTATTAAAAAATAAATGTTCTCAAGAAACTCCTATTTATATGCTGATGGGAAATCATGATTTACAATACGAAAATGGTTTATTTGATAGTTATACTAAACAAAAATTAGATAAGTGTTATATTCTTGACGAAGAATTAAAATACAAAGATATATTTCATTTTAACAAACATCATATAGTTTTTAATAATAGTTTAATTATTTTTATTATTTCAACTCTATATACTAATGCTTTAGGAAAAGGAATAATAAGTGAAAATGAATGTGTTAATAAATTGAAACAAACATTTAGCGATAAACATTGGGACTCCAAAAGTTTAGAAGATATTATTAAAGATGAAGAAGATCATATAATTAAAATTATTAATAATTATATAAAAGAAGGAAAAAACTTTAAAAATATCATTGTATGTGGTCATGATCCTATTGTTTCTAGAAGAAATAAAAAAAAAGATGGTAATATAAAAAAAATTATAGAAACAATTAATGAAAATGGTTTAAAATTTTTAAATAAAATTTATAGTTCATTTAAATATGATATTAACAAATGTTATCTTTGTGCAGATGTCCACCAATTTCAAAAATGTAATATTAAAATTGGAACCAATTCTCTAAATCAATATGTAGTAGGAACAGGTGGAACAACTTGCGATGAAGAATGTGTTCCTATTATGGATCCTATAGAAACAACTATATCTGAAGAAGAATGGAAAAGTGAAAAATTAAAAGGACCAGATACATTATTAAAATATTTTAAATTAGAAGAATGTGAAAGAGCACATGGATATTTAGTAGGAAAAGAAAATAGTGATGGTATTTTTGAACCTTATTTCCAAAAAACTGGAGAATGTATTGATAATTGGAAAATTGTTAAAAATCAAATTAAATTTGAAGATCAAATAATGAAATCATCAAAAGCTCGTAGTTCTATGTATTCAATGAGAGGAGGTAAAAAAAGTAAAAAAAAAACTATTAAAAAAAAAACTATTAAAAAAAAACTATTATAAAAAAAACTATTAAAAAAAAAACTATTTAAAAAAAAACTATTATAAAAAAACTATTTAAAAAAAAACTATTTAAAAAAACTATAAAAAAAAAATAAATAAAAAATTAAAAAATTTTATTATTTAATATTTTATTTAATATTCAGCAATTAATTGTGCTATACTTACTAATTGTTGTTCTAATTCTTTTCTTTTATACTCATCTTTTTCTTTCTCTATTTTATAAATTAATTTTTCTAATGTTAACATTAATTCTTTTTTACTTCTATTTTGTCTTTTAAATGTTCTTACACCAGGCTCTTCCCATGGCGGATTTGTCATTTTTTTTTCAACTCTTAATGATACCATATTGGAAGGCCTATTTAATACTCCTGCTATTCTAAAATATTTTTTTCTACTCTTTCCTCTTTTTTTTCTTGCAAATTTCCGTGTTTTCATATATATATATATAATTATATAAAAAATTTAAAATACTCACAAAATAATATTAATATAATACTTATTACTATCCAAAATATAAAAAAATAAAATCCACTAGTTATAGCACTCCAAAATGGTTTATTTCCTAATACTACTAATATAAATACCCATACTAAAGCCCAAAATATTCCCGCGCTTTCATTTAAATTATTGTTTTTAAATAATAAATTTTTTTCATGTGAATTTAATTGATTTAATAAGTCATCCAAATTCATTATAATATAAACTTATATTATTTAATATTTAAATTAAATAATTTATCTAGAGGCATAGGTTCATAACCATTAACTACTTGATATTTTTGAAAATTAATTACTCCTCGTTCTCTCAAAAAGTCTTCATCAATTAGTTGATTACCTGTAAATATTTTTGGATCTTCTTTAATTATTTCTTCTATAGCATCTGAGATAATATCAGGTTTTCTCCAATCTTTTTTATTTCCTAAATTATTTTTACGAACTGCATCTGTTTCAATCGCTGTTTTTGGCCAAATTGTATTTGCTGCTATATTAAATTCTTTATTTTCTGCTGCTATACCCATCGCAACCATTGTCATACTAAATTTACTTATCATATAAGCAGTTTTATTACTATAAGTTTCTAATTTATTTAATTTTTGTAAAGGAGGTGAATGATTTATAATATGACCAAAATTATTTTTCTTCATTAAAGGTAAACAATATTTTGACATATAAAATGAACCTTTTGCATTAATATCATTAATTAAATTATATCTTTTTTCTGGAGTTTTATCAATTTTTGTCCACCATAAAGCACTTGCATTGTTAACTAATATATCTAACCTGCCAAATTTTTTATCAATTTGCTCTACACAATTTTTAATTGAATCTAAATTTCTTAAATCTAAAGGAACTGCTAATGAATCTACATTAAATTTTTTAATATTTTCTTGAACACTATAAATACTTCCTGAATTATTATTATTTTCAGTACTTTTGGCAGCAATTACTACATTATATCCTAATTTAGCAAATTTTGTAATTATATTTGCTCCAATTCCTCGGCTTGATCCTGTTACTAATGCTACTTTTTTCATTTTCTTTTTCTTATAATTAATTTTTTTTATTTCATTTTTTAATTATAATATTATATTAATATAATTTATTATATTAATATGTTATTAATATTTTTAATATTAAATGTTGTTTTAGCAGTTTGTTTACTTTTTGTAGAAATAAATATTAATAAATTAAGATTGGAATATGCTTTTTTTAAAATGTTTGGATTTTTAATTATAAGTATTGTTTTATCTTTTTTAATTAACCATTTTATTAATCCTCATCAATCTTTCCAACCTCCAAAAAATACACTTGATAAAAAAAATGAATATAATGAAAATAAAATTGACGAACAAAATACAAATCCAGACTTGTTAAAAGCTCTAAAAAAAAGTATTATAGATAGCGGTTCTTCTTTAAATAATTCATTATTAAATGGAGAAAATTTTTTTACTGCTAATAAAAATATGTTTAATTTTTAAATTAAACAATAATCAATAATCAATAATCAATAATCAATAATCAATAATCAATAATTATTAAATTTTAATTATTAATCAGTTTATTTATTAAAGTTTAAACCTTTATTATTTTATAATGAAAACCTTTGTAATTAATTTAGATAAATGTATTAAAAATTTTGAATATCAAAAACCAATATTAGAAAATATAGGGTTAAATGTTGAAAGGTTTAAGGGAATAAATGCTATAGATGATGATTATTTAAATTATAAAAAATATATCAATAATTTAGCTTTAACTTTAACTCCTAAGAGTGTATTAGGCTGTGCGCTTTCTCATATTATACTTAGTGAAAAAATTAAAAACTTAAATTTAGATATATGTTTAGTAATGGAAGATGATGCTTTTCCATTATTTGAAAGAAAAGAATTTAATAAAATTCTTAAAAAAACTATAAATGAAATTTCAATTTTAGACAAAGATTGGGATATTATACAACTTCATAGCGATGCTCCTTTTCCAACTCCTAATACATATTTTACACATACATTAAGTGGAAGTACTGCCGCTTATTTATTAAGTAAAAAAGGAGCTATTAAAATGAGTGGTGAAAAAGTAGGATGGCATATAGATATACATACATCATGTAATAGTAAATTTAAAAAATATAGAAGTAAACATAATTTATTTTGGACTCAAGAAAATTTTAGTTTAAATAGAAATTTTTCTCAAAATTTTTTAATTAATATTAAAAGTCAATTATTATCTTTATTAATACCATTAAGAGGAGAAAAAAGTTGGCAAGATTTTTTAAATTTCAAAATAGTTAATATTCCTTTCTATAAAGAATTATCTGCTGATGAAATTATAAATCTTTTATTAGGATATTTTTTATATAAATTTATTAGATTTCAAATAAATCGAAGAATTAATTATCAATTAACGTTCAAAATTGCTTAATTAAGTATAATAATTAATTATAATATGGATAACAAAGATTGCATCGACTCTCAAAATATTTTACAAATAATTGATTCAAAATTACAAACATTTAGGCGAAAAAGGCAACTATTACAAGAAAAAATATCAACACAAAAAGACGAAGTAGAACAAATAAAAAATAATATATCTGAATTACAATTAAAATTAAAAAGTACTTCTGAAAATATTGAAAAATCTACTTCTTTAATTTTAGAATATGAAAAAATTATAGATGAAATTGATTTAGGTTATAAAAATATAATTGATAGTGGCCAAACATTATTATCTTTAGTTAAACTTCCAATCGAATAAATTTATATTTTATCTATAAATATTTATAAAGATGAATAATATTTTATCTTATAAATCTATTTTACTTTTACTTATTGTTTTAATTTTATTAATAATATTTTTTTTTACAATTAATTATTTTATTCCATATATTCAAAATAAAAATAATTTAATAAAAGTTAGAGATTTTACTAATAATAAAATAATAAACAAATCTGATTACATTTATAAATTTAATCCTTATAATAATAAATGGCTGAGAGATGATTGGGAGAATAGATATAAATTAAATTCTCCTCCATTAATTTATAACTATTCCTGGTTTAATCCATTATACTGGAATAGTCCAGTATGTAAAAGAGGTTGTATACAAACTGACATTGGACAATGGGGCTGTCAATATCCTGGATATTCATCTAATGATTGTTTTTTTGCATCTGATTGCAGAGGATGCTAATTTATTTATTTTTAACATTTAATTTTTTTCCGTTTATTATTAAAGTTTTGATAATTATTATTTTTATTATAAATATGTCTTTTAACTTGTGTTTCATTAATTGATAAATTATTAAATTGTTGACATATATTATTTATAATATTATTATCTGAAAAAATATCTAGATTATAATAAATTCCATCAATTGAATATGGATGTTCTAAAATATTAATATCCTTGATAACCATTTATATATTATAAAATAATAAAAAAATTATACAACTTAATATTAAATAAATAATATAAATATTTATCTAAATATAATATTTATAATGCATATAGATTTAAATAATTTAGATAAAAAAAAAGTTATATATTTTTTAAATATTCATATATTTTCATTAATTGGTTTTTATAGATTAATAATACATTATAATAAAGTTAATATTTTAACTAACTTATTAATTTGGCATCACTTAGGAGCTATAGGAATAACTGCAGGATGCCATAGATTATGGAGTCATAGATCTTATAAAGCAAAAATGCCATTACAATTTTTTCTAATGATTTTAACAAGTATAGCTAATCAAGGTACTATTATACACTGGGTTAGAGATCATAGATGTCATCATAAATTTTCTGATACTGAAAATGATCCACATAATAGTAATAAAGGATTTTTTTATTCACATATAGGATGGTTGTTAATTAAAAAATCAAAAAAAGTAATCGATGCAGGAAAAGATATAGATTTATCTGATATTATTAATAATCCTATTATTAAATTACAATATAATTTGCATCCTTATTGGAATATTGTTTGGTGTTTTATAATACCTTCTTTATATGGTAAAATTTTATTAAATAATTTTATAGATTCCTTTTTAATTTTTGGAATATTAAGATGGGTTTTTTTATTACATTCTACATGGTGTATTAATTCTATTGCACATTTTTTTGGCAATAGACCATATAAAAAAATTCCTCCTTCTCAATCTTTTATTTGTTCATTATTAACAAGTGGAGAAGGTTGGCATAATTTTCATCATGTTTATCCGTATGATTATAGTGCTTCTGAACATGGTTTTTTAATTGAATGGAATCCTACAAAATTATTTATTGATTTTTTTTATCAAATTGGTCAAGTTACTGATAGAAAAAAAATTAGTTTTGTTAAAAAATATATATAATTAATTTAAATATCTTGATAAAAATTAAATTAATTATAAGGATATAATTGATTTTTATATTTATTTTCTAAATTTTTATTTATATTTTTTTTTGTAATTTTTTGATCTTTCAACCAATCATTAATATCTATTGATTCAGGATAAATACATTTATTTATATTACAAAATTTAACACCTTCATTTTGTTTTATATTTAATTTGGTTATATAATGTTCTTTAAAAATTACTTTTTCAATTGATTTTTTTCCTAATTTATATAGTAAACCTTTTTCATCTAATAAAAATTCACCAATATATCTAGGATTTTTAACTTCTTTCCAATTTAAGTTTATTAAATTAGAATGTATTTTTATAAAACACATTAATAATTAATACTATTTGGTTATAATTATTATATCAATTTTTTTAAATATTTATTGGTAGATAGATATATTTTTAAAATTTTAAAAAAAAATTAAATATTTAATATTTAAATAGTTAAATATTAAATATTAATAATATGTCTTGATTTACCACCTTTTTTTGAATTGTTTTTTTTATACCATTTAATAATATCTGCTGATTCTTTTAAATTTTTAGTTGTAATATAATAATATTCACGTATTTTTGAACGTTGATGAACCTTTCGTTGCCTAGATGTAATGTCATATTTACCCAGCATTTTTATATATAAATTTATATTATATTTTTAGTTTCAATTTTTAAAAAAATTAAATTATTAAATAAAAAAATTAATTATAATATTATAAATTAAGAAAAGTATCTTCATTAACATATATATGATTACATACTTTTTTAATAATTTTATCTTCTTTAATTAAAGAATCATCTGTTGAAGTGTTAATTAATTTTAAATAATCACTCTGTTCTTCTGGATTATTCATCCAATTAGGGTGTTGAGTTACCCATTTATCCAAACTTTTTTGTTGTACTCTACCAATTTTTTTTAATGCTTCTTTAAATAAAGAATTATTTGTATCTTTTTCCCATTTATCATTTTTTATATATACAGTTTCTCTCTTTGGATCTGTACAATGCAATGGTCTCTCATATAAAGATAATTTATTTATATTTTCTATAAAGATATTAGATACTCCTTCATTTATACCTTTATTTTTTGTTAATAATAGATTATCTATATTTACTTTTATTTTATCTATAAATTCATCTATAGATATAGCATCTCTACATTGTTCATGTAAAAAAATATTTATATTGATCTTTTGTTTATTATTTACTATATTGTTGTTTCCAATTTTTGGAAGTAATTCACCTATATGACCTATTAGTTTTGCATTTTCTTCAATTGCTTTTTCTAACATTCCTTTATAATCTATTTTATCTTTATCCAATCCATTAAAATTTTCTTTTTTATATTTACATTTTTTTTTATGTCTATAATATCCTGTATCATAAACATAGGATTTTCCGCAATCGCAAAACCATTTTTCGTTAGGCATTTTTTGGCATTTTTTACTATCCAAAAAATGCCGATTATGTTTCAGTGTCAATAAATGTTTATTATAATTACTTTTTTTACTGCATTTAAAATTGCATAATTTACATTCAAAAAATTCGGCATTTTTTTTACTATCCATTTTACTATCCAAACTATCCATAAAATGATAGTAGAAAAATGCCTAAATTATTTTTATTAATTTTAAAAATTTTTTTACAATAACAAATATTTTTTCTTTAAAATAGAAATTAAACCATAATCGTCTAAAGTGGTTTTTTTAAAAATTTTTAAAAATTTTAAATTCCATTTTTAAAAATTGGACATACTTTTTTTGTCCATTTTTGAAAAATCAAATTGAGAATTTTTTCAGAATTTTTTATTTTTTTTTTTAATAAATATTTTTTTAATAAATATTTTTTTTTATAAAACATATTAAATTTTAATAAATATTTTTTTATTAAATTTAATAATAGTAGGCAGAGAGATTATAATTATATATTAATATAATTTTTTAAATGATCCAATACTAAAATGATATATAATAAATAGAAATAATCCTAATAAAACATCTATTAATAATGGTATAAACGAATAATTATTTTTATTTATAGCTAAGTATCCAAATAATAGATATAATAATGCATGAAAAGGTCTTAAATAATGCCACCAAGCTTTTTGTCCAAAGGTGCTTCCTTTTTTTTTATTAAATAAAAAAGTTAATGTAAATCCTAATCCAATTAAAATACCTAAATAACCAAAATAAGGTAATAAATTTTTTGGAATAAAATATACAATTACTACAAAAATACTTCTTACTAAAATACAACCAAATATAAATAATAAAAATATTTTTTGAAATTTATTCATATATATTACCAAAGATATATATGGCTTAATATTTTAGGATTATAATAACCATTACTTTTTTTTTTTTCTTTTAAAATAGCTTCTCTCCGATTTTTAGTTCCAGAATGTCTTGAAAAATAATTTTCCATACGTTTTCTAGTTAAATGATTTAATTTACTATATAGTCTTAATGGTGTTCTATCTTTGTATTGTTGATATCTACTATCACCAAAATTTATTTTTCGAGTTTTATGTGTATTTTTGTTTCTTACAGTAGCAGTATATTTTTTTGGAAAATTACCTTTTTCAAATTTAATTATAGTCTCTTTCATAATATATAATTAATATATAAAATATAATTATATAATATATATTTTTTTTTATTTTAAATATTTTTTTTTTACTTTAATTTTTAATTTTAAATTATTAACATTACAACAATCACATTCATCCTTAAAGTCATCAATACAAATACATTGAAATTTAGATAAATCTTCATTTTGATCTATTTTACAATTTAATTCAGGATATTTTTCATATAATTTAAAAATAGCTTGTTCTTTCATTTTTGCTTCTATCATAATATCAATATAAATGCCAAATTTTTTGGGTATATTTAATAGATATTCAGGAATAACTTCTATAAAATCACTATGATGTCCACACCTACCAGATCCTTGTTCACTAACATGAAATTTAGGTTTAATATCTCTTTTTTCAAATGTTTTTAAAATAAATGGAATATAATATTCAGGATCTTTAAATTCTTCATTTGGATGTAAAATTTTATAACATTCAAAATGATGAGTATCAAATACAATAGGTACATTTACTTTTTCTGAAATTTCTAGACAATCAACAATTGAAAAATTTTTTTCACAATTTTCTAATACTAATCTTCTTTTAATTTTTTCTGGTAATAAATTATATCTTTCGCACCAACGTTGTTTTGTTTTTTCTTTATCATTAAATACTCCACCTCCATGTATTACCATAACTGAATTTTTATCCATATCCATTAAATCTAATACACTTGCATGATAATCTAAATCTAATATAGTATTTGTAAATACCTCTTCACTAGGAGAAGCGATTACATTATATTGACCAGGATGAAATGTTAATCGTTGATTATATTTTTTAGCTTTAACTCCAATTTCTTTTAATAAATCTAATGCAAAATCAAATGTATATTTAATTGCTTTAGGATTAGATTTATGAGGAAATAATTCACTACTTAATCTAAAAACTTTTATTCCATTTTCTTCATTCCATTCTATTAATTTAATTGTATCTTTTAAATTTTCTATTATTTTTTCTTTAAGATAATCTACACCTTTTTCATTTAATGTTTTTAAAATTATTGACCTAGAAGAAAATATTGGTGGTTTCATAGATCTCAAATTTGTATTTAAACAACATAAACCTAATTGAACAGGTTTATTACTGCTCATTTTTTTTATAGGATTTTTATGATTAAAATAAAATTCAATTTTAAGAAAAAATTTTATTTACAAAATGTGATACTTAAAAAAAATACAGCTATAATACCTAATAATAAACCAAAATGGTAATTAAACTGCATAGTTTTGTAAATTTTTAGCCATGACTCTTTTTGTTCTTTACCCTCAATATGTAATATCATATAGTCAGGTTTAGGAGATAAAATATAATAATAATAAGATGTTATAAAAGATATACTTGCAATTAGACATCCAATACTAATATAATTTAATTTAATTTTGTTAAATATTTTCATAACAATTACAATTAAAGATAATATTAATCCTATACCATATCCTTGGAAATATAAATTTCTTCTATAATTTATAATATTTTGATAAATTAATAATTGATTATTAGATAGAGTTTTTTTAAAATCATTACTTATCTCTTGAGTATCTATAAAAAAAGCCATATAAATCATTCCAATTATAAATATTAATGAAATACTACATGATAATATACAAAATTTCATTATATATATATTATATTATTAATTTATATTAATTTATATTAATTAGATAATTGTTCTACTACAAAGTCTACACCTAAAATAATATTAAAACTAAATACTGAACCTATAATAACTAAAATTAAACCTATATAAAACAAATATCCATGAGTTAAAGATTTATTTTCTATTTTTTTTTTATCATCTAGTTGTACTAAATAAATTCCTAAAATTAATACTAATATACCAATTAGTAATTGTGGAATTGTTCCTATTAATATACCTGACGTCATAGCGGCAGATTCTTGAAATATAGTTTTTAATGTACCTACTTTTTTCATTATATAATATTGTTATATTTTATATGGAGCCCCAAGATAAATATTTATATAATGAAACCAAAAAAAACATTTTTAAAAAATATCCTAAACATAGTGCTTATAGAAGTGGAATCTTAGTTAAAACTTATAAAAAAAATTTTTTTAAAAAATATGGAAATAATAAATCATATATTGGAAAAAAAAATTTAACCAAAGGATTATCAAGATGGTTTCGTGAAAAATGGAAAAATCAAAGAGGAAGTATTGGATATAAATATAAAAGTGATGTCTATAGACCAACAAAAATAATTAGTAAAAATACACCTAAAACTTTTAAACAATTAGGAAAAAAAGCTATAAATAGAGCTAGAACAGAAAAATATAGAACTGGCCATGTAAAAAGATTCTAGTATTATATTATATATGAATAAATGTTGTAATATTAAAAATTACAAGAGTAAAAAATGTATAAGAAAAGATGGTAAAGAATTTAATTTACCAAGAAAATTTTCAATTAAAACCTGTAAAAGAAAAAAAATTAAAGGTTTTACTATGATATCATCTTGTGTTCCATTTAAATTTTGCGGTAAAAATGGTGGATCAAAAAAAAAATTTATGTTTAATCCTAATGATTCAAAAAAATCATTTGATCTTTATATTGATAAGAATCCTAAAGATACTATTAAAATAAAGTATTCAACAGTCAATGATGTAAAAAATACCATTTATAATTTAGAAAAATTGTATAAATCCAACAAATATTCGCATAAAAGAATTTGGCAAGTAGGTATGATACTAAAGACAAGATTAAAAATCTTAAATAATTATAAATATACTAAATATAGAAAAGCTAAAAATATAACATCAAGATTTTTTATTGCTAATAAATATTTCAAATTTTTAGGAAAGAGATCAAAAATTAAAAATCAAAATACTAGGAAAAAATTAAAATTTAATTTATAAATTTCCATTTATATTGTTCTGCACAATTATCAATTATATTTAAATCTAATTCATATTCTTCTAACTGATTAATTCTTTGTATATTTAAATCAGATTGGGTTTCTTTTGATATAAATTTTTTTTTTATAGATTTATAATCATAATATTTTTTTGTTATTATTACTAAAAATAAAGTAATAGAGATAAAATATTTATTATTCATAATATTTATATATATATATATATATATATATATATATAATGAGCAATAGAATTATATCAATGAATAGTGTTATTAATAATACAAAAACTAACTTATTTAATACATATATTCCTGGTTCGGGAGTAGGAGCCAATAGTATATCTAATAGAAGAGCAAAAATTTTAAGAGCAACTTTAA